>Ga0306920_100004078_pt1 | contig 18689 bp, 13 predicted proteins | sample flu12Cox44000170_FD_204666 | JGI IMG/M metagenome (GOLD analysis project Ga0306920, IMG submission 204666) | Lab enrichment of tropical soil microbial communities from Luquillo Experimental Forest, Puerto Rico - flux4day.12C.oxic.44.000.170 (v2)... | ecosystem: Environmental > Terrestrial >... | reverse complement strand
CCAGCACGTACCAGCCCCCCGCCCATCTGAGCACTCCCCCGCCGGAGGCGAGCCAGCGCTCCCCGGCGCTCGCCAAGCCGAGCCAGCACTGGCCTCCAGGCACACAAGTTAGCCGCGCACCGGCAATCAGGGCTCGAGGGCGCGTGAGCTGGCTTTTCGCGGGCATCGGCGGGATATTATCGCCTCGTTCTGTGGCCGAGTTCGACGGCGAGTAGGACTGGGATATGGGGGAGCCGCAGGAGGCGGGTGCGGGCGCTTCGCGGCCTGAGGGGTCGGCCGCGGCCCGGGCTGAGATGATCTTGACGCCGGATCAGCGGGTGCGGGTGTTCATCTCCTCGACCCTGCAGGAACTAGCTGCGGAGCGGGCGGCGGCGCGGCGGGCGATCACCCGGCTGCACCTGGTGCCGGTGTGGTATGAGTCCGGGGCCCGGCCGCATCCGCCGCGCAGCATGTACCGGGCGTACCTGGAGCAAAGCCAGGTATTTGTCGGGATCTACTGGCAGCGGTACGGCTGGGTGGCGCCGGGGATGGACATCTCAGGGCTGGAGGACGAGTACCGGCTGGCCGGGGGCAAGCCGATGCTGCTCTATCTAAAACGTCCCGCTCCCGGCCAGGAGCCACGTCTGAAAGCGATGATCGACAGCATCCGGGCGGCCGGCGCTGTGTCGTACCGGACGTTTGCCACGGCCAAGGAGCTGGAGCGGCTCCTGGCCGACGATCTTGCGGTCCTGCTGAGCGAGAGCTTCGCGGGCGCAGCGGCCATCACCGGGGCGTCGCTGGGTGGGGCGGGGGGGGGTCCGCGGAGGCGGACCTGCCGGCCGGGACGGTCACGTTCTTGCTGACCGATATCGAGGGGTCGACGCGGTTGTGGGAAACCGTGCCGGACGCGATGGAGGTGGCCCTGGAGCGGCACAACCGTCTTCTGGCCGAGGTGGTCGAGGGGCACGGCGGGATGGTGGTCACCTCCCGGGGGGAGGGGGACAGTGTCTTCGCCGCCTTTCCCAGCGCGGTGGCCGCGGTCGAGGCGGCCGGCGCCTGCCAGCTGCGACTGCAGCAGGAGGCGTGGCCGGCGGGTGCCGCTCTGCGGGTGCGGATGGGGCTGCACACCGGCGAGGCCCACGTGCAGGAGGGTGACTATGTCGACCACGCACCGATCAACCGCTGTGCCCGGGTGAAGGCGGCCGCGCACGGCGGGCAGGTGCTCGTCACCAAGACCACCCGCGATCTCGTCGGCGGAGGTCTGGGCAGCGGCTTTAGCCTGAAGAGACTGGGGGAGTTCCGGCTGCGCGACCTCAGCGAGCCGGAACTCATCTACCAGCTCACCCATGCTGACCTCCCGGCCGACTTCCCGCCGCTGGGCACGGTGGCGGAGCGTCCCGGGAATCTGCCGCTGCCGGTGAGCTCCTTTGTCGGCCGGGCCCGCGAGCTTGAGCAGACCGCGGCCGCGCTGGGCCGGGCGAGCGTGGTGACCTTGACCGGGCCGGGCGGGGTGGGCAAGACCCGGCTGGCCTTGCAGGCCGCCGAGGAAGTCCGCCCGCGGTTCGCCGATGGTGCCTGGCTGTGTGAGCTGGCCCCGGTCCGCGACCCCGCCGCGGTGGACGACGCGGTCGCCGCGGTGTTCTCGGTCACCGCCCGGGCCGGGCAGAACACCCGCGAGACGCTGGCGGAGTTCTTGCGCGGCAAGGAACTGCTGCTGGTGCTCGATAACTGCGAGCATCTGCTGGAGGGGGCGGCGGCGCTGGCCGGGGCGCTGGCGCGGTCGCGTGAGCGGCTGGTGATCCTGGCCACCAGCCGCGAGGCCCTGGAGATTGATGGGGAGCGGCTGATATCGGTGCCGCCGCTGGGAGTGCCCCGCGCAGACGCTGATCTGGCGGCGATCACGCAGGCGGAGGCAGTGCGGTTGTTCGCCGAGCGGGCGGTCGCGGTCAAGCCTGGTTTCCAGGTGACCGCCGAGAACGCGGCGGCGGTGGCCGCGGTGGTCCGACGGCTGGACGGGATCGCGCTGGCGATTGAGCTCGCCGCGGCGCGGGTGCCTGCGTTGACCGCGGCCGAGCTGGCCCGTCGGCTGGAGCGCAGTTTCGCGGTGCTCGCGGGTGGTCGGCGCGGCGCGGTGGCACGGCACCAGACGCTGCGGGCGGTGATCGACTGGTCCTTCGAGCTGCTCGAGGAGCCCGAGCAGGCCCTGCTGGCCCGGCTGGCGGTATTCGCGGGCGGGTGCACCCTGGACGCGGCCGAGGCGGTCTGCAGCGGGGACGACATCGACCCGGACGCGGTGTTCGGGCTGCTGGCGGGCCTGGTGGCGCGGTCGCTGGTGGTAGCCGAGGAACACGGGCCGCAGACCCGGTACCGGCTGCTGGAGACCATCCGCCAGTACGGCGAGGAACGCCTTGGCCAGGCGGGGGAGGCCGAGCAGGGGCGGGCCCGGCATGCCGGCTACTACGCGGGACTGCTCCGGCAGGTCCGCGACCACGCCCGTGGCTCCCGGGAAAAGGCGTTCTGGACGGTGCGGCTCAGCGCCGAGCAGGACAACCTGCTCGCCGCGTGGTCGTGGGCGATCAGCACCGGCAACGTCGACACCGCGTTTTCGATCCTGGCCGGCTTCGCGCCAGCTGAGGTGTGGAGCAGTTACATTCTGCTGCTGCCCGGTGAAGCGGCCCTCAGGCTGCCCGGCGCGAAGGAGCACCCCGGCTACCCGCTGGCTCTCGCGGTCAGCGCGCTGTTCGCATCCAGCCGCACGGACGTGACCGGCGCCGAGGAGCTGTGCCGCCGGGCGGCTGCCGCCAACGCCCGTACGGACACGCCGGACTGGCGGGTCGAGGAGACCGTCTGTGCCACCCGGCAGAACATCGCGACCATCCGTGGCGCGTTCGCCGACGCCGCCCATCTCGCCGAACAGGCAGCCAGCATCGCGCGAGCGGGCGGCGACCTCGCCGACGCCTCCGTCGAGCTCGCGAGCGCTGTGGTCGATCACGTGATCGTCGGCGACGCGCCCAGAGCGGTGCCGTTGGCGAACGAGGCGCTCGGCCTGGCCCGCGAGATCGGCGCCCCGGCCCTCATCGCGACCGGCCTGCTGGCCGTGGGCCTGACCGTCGCTGGCACCGATCCCGGCCAGGCCCGCGCCTGCGTGCGCGAGAGCCGCGAGCTCAGCACGGCGCTCGGCCACCAGGGCGCCAACGATCTCCTATGGGCGGCTGGGATCTCGTTTCTCATCGGCGACTGGGCTGCCACGCTCAAGTTCGGCCGCCGGGTCATTCGTCGGCTCCAGTGGGGCGCTGACCGCCTGCGGATGGGCTTCGTCCTCCACATCATCGCAGGCGCGCTCGCCACTACCAGGCCTGATGCCGCCGCGATCATCCAGGGCGCCGCCGAAGTCCACGTGGTCGAGCCGCCGAACCCTGCTGGGCGAATCAGCTCGACCGTGACGGCAGCCCTCGGCGATGAGCGCGCCCGGGAACTCCGCTCCCGCGGCGCGGACATGGACTGGGACCAAGCCCTCGCTTATGCCCTCACCCAGGCCACCCAGGCCCTCGATGAGCTTGCCTCCGAGAATCACGAGGAGGGGATACCGACAGGAACGGCCACATGAATTAAGGATCTGCCGCCGTTCACGTGGTCACCTTCCAGCACGACCACCCCCTCGGCCACCACAAACTCCGCCCAGCCTGAACGACCGGCACCCGCGGAAAAGGCACCCGTCTGGGCAAGCCCGCCCGTCGTGCTAGCCGTCAGCCAGCCCCAGGAGCGCCCGCGGCCCGGGCGCATCTTCGATGACCTGCCACAGCGCCAGCAGCCCGTCGCGCACGGTCGCCCGCCAGATCACCTTGAGCTGGCGTTCTTCCTGATCAGGAAGGCCAAGGTGGGAACCGGTGGTACTGCCCAAGACCAGCACGTCATCGCCTCGGTGCACGATGCGGTCCGGGTAGATGACATAGTCGGGAAACGCCGTCACATACCCGGCCCAGGCGTCACGATTTGCATCCCGGCCGGTCAGCGCAGGCTCACCGAGAACCTGGAGCCGGTGGTCGGGTGCCATGAGCGCGACCAGGCGGTCAACATCACCACGGTTGATCGCGTCAATGAACCCGATAACGGCCGCCACCGGCGGAAGCGGAGTTCGCACCCGCCGATCCTTCCAGACGATGGACATCCCGAAGGCGAACGCTGCCTGACGGGGCGCCAGCGGGATGGGATGGCTGTCAGAACGGTGACCGCGAAACAGGGTGGCCAGGACGACCCGACGAGCTGCCACGCCGAGGGCACTTACGGGAGGCCAGGACGGGTGGCGGGTTCCGTAGCCATCAGAAGATGGCGAGCGGGTTCACGGGAATCCCGGTCATGCCGAGGATGCGGGGCGGCGCGAGGGCGAGAAGGAAGCTGTAGCGGGAAAGCTCGGCGCACACGGCGGCCAGCTCCTCGACGTTGGCCGCGTCGATCAGCGGCATGCCCAGCCGCACCAGGGCGATCTTGTGCAGGGGGGCGGGCGCCCCCGGGTTCAGGGGGGGTCCGGCGTCTTCGATATCGCCCGCGTACAGCGATACCCGCGCCGGTGCATCCACCGCACCCCGTCCACGCTGACGCCGGGTACCGGCGGGTCATCCTTCAGGGTCCGTCCGCCCCGCAGCACCAGCGTCACCAGGCGCGCGCATTCGGGGCCTGGCCTTCGGCCTAGCCCTTGCCGTCAGGGCCGCTGGGTCGGCCGAGGCCTCCGGGGTCAACGGCGCGCCGCAGGCGCGTCCGCGCCGATCCACGCTCGATCAGAACTGGGGGGTACTTTTGCCATCTCGAAGTCCGAGGGGGCGTTGGATTTCATGTGCGAACAGCGAGAACAGATCCGGACTTGCTCGCTGGGCTCGTCTGGGTCCAGAGGTTTCCATTCGGACCAATCATGCAAACCAAGATGACAGGCCACTTTGCCCCACATGCCCTCACCTCACGTCGATAGCTAGTGCCGTAGCAGGCCATGCCCTACTCGACTCCAACGGTTGTTGCCCCCGAGCATCGAGGGCAGGGGCGAACGTCCTGACGGAACCGGACTCCTGGCCTTGCTGGCGAGCAGCTCCCCTTGGGGGCCTGGCCCTCTGGCCTGGCCGTACCCTTACCTGGGACCAGGACATCGAGATGGCCTGCCACGCCGACTTCACCATCGCCACCGGCATCCCGGTCTACTTCTGCGACCCCACGCACCCTGGCAGCGCGGCTCGAACGAGAACACCAACGGCCTGCTGCGCCAGTACCTGCCCAAAGGCACCGACCTGGCTCGGTCGGCTAGCCCGGTCCGGGTGCCGATAGCGTTACCGGGCTGCCCTGGGCGGGGGCGAATGTGTGCAGTGGCCCGGTGCCGGTCCAGAATCCGAGCTGGTAGTACCCGCTGCCGGGATTGGTCGCCAGCGCCCACAGCACTCCCCGCGGGTCCCATGTGCCGGCCAGCACGACGCCCGCGGTGGCGGTCGCTGAGGGGGGAAGCCGCAGCCTGCCGGGAGTCGAACGCAGCGCCCCGTTTCCGACGAGGAACAGGCCCTGCGCGGTGATGTTGCCCGCGGAGTCGACGCGGTTGAGCGGCAGGACCAGGCGCTGGCCCGCTGGGTCGAAACTGGCCGGTGGCGGCGGGTAGGCCACTGCCGGCGGTTGCCAGCCCGGCGGCAGCGGGTAGGCGGCATCGGTGCGGGTGGTCAGGTCGGTGACGTGCAGCAGGCACGAGTCGCCACATCGCGACCAGATCACCCGGTCGCGGCCGGCTGCGACGAAGCTGGCGCCGGCGGGCAGGTTCACCGGTACCGGCTGGCCGGTCGCACCGTTCCACAGCTGCACCCGCCCGGTGACCAGGTTCAGCGTCAGCGGCCCGGATCCGGTGGCGCCGGCCAGCCCGAGCGGCAGGTGCAGCACCGGGCTGACCCGGCGGCCGGTCAGGTCCACGGCCCAGGTCGGGCTCGTGAAACTGGCCGATACCCCGACGCCGTTTCGCATGGACTGGACGGCGGTCTGCACCCACACCCGCCGGCCGTCCGGGCTGACCGCGATCATGGTGGCCCAGGCGATCACCCGGACCGGGGCGTTCACGGCGGGTATGAACACCACCCGGCCGAGCGCGCCATAAGTGGCACCCGTCGACAGGTCGCTGATATGCGCCACCACCCCGCCCGGAACCGGGGCGAGCTGATCGGCCTCGCCGGCGTGACCCGGCGGCAGCAGCGAGCTGAACCCGTCGGACAACAACCCGGCTTCCGGCCGGGGCGGCCAGCCGGGCCGCCAAACATACTCACCACCAAGGAACAGGCCGGCACCGCCACGAGCGGGCATGCCAGCCAGCAGCAACCGCGCGTTGAACGCAGGCCGCGCCGGCCCGCCGGCGATGACCAGCACAACCGCGGCTACCACCAGGGCGGTCGCGACAGCCAAGACCACCAGCCAGGCCCGCCCCCCGCGCCAGCCGCGCCACACACGCTTGGGTTCTCGACCCGACCCGAAGCCGATCGTGTCCGCGTCCACCGCTGCGTACCCCCTACCGGTAGTGTGTACCCCCTGATCCGGTCGCGCCACCAGGCCGGCAACCAGCGGTACAGACCAGGGCGCCGGCCAGCGGTGGAGGCGATTGAGGACCTGGCTAAAGTCATCCGGGCCGGGTCAGCGCCAGTGGTGGCGTATGCCGGGCGCGTCGTGCCCGCGCCAGCCGGTAGGTGAGTTCCGGCGGAAGAATCGCGCGGCCTTGGTGCCGCCCGAAAACGGATGGGCAGCCTGGCCGGTGCATGTCTATTATCCCCTTTGATGATCTATCAGGACCCGCTGGCCTATTTGCTCGGCCTCGAGGGCATCGCGCTGCTGGATGCCTGGGCCGGAGACCATGACCGCGCGTTTACTGAGGCCCGGCTGGCCGAGATCAGGCGGCTGCTGGATGACGAGCAGCTGAGGGACCGCGGCGTGCTGGTTGAGCAGGTCAGCGCCGCCACCGTCTACCAGCAGGTGTCGGGCGGCTATGACGCGGAGGCTGGCGGCGGGCTGTTCGCAACCGACGAGCCGGTTGTAGCTGAGTACCTCGCCAGCCGGGGGCCTGGCGCGGCGCTGGACGCCGCCTGCGGGACCGGGCGATTCGCCGAGTTCCTGGCGAGGCGCGGGCACCGGGTCATCGGCGTCGACAGCTCGCCGGACATGCTCGCCCGCGCGCGGCAGCGTGTCCCTGAGGCCGAGTTCCGCGTCGCCGGGCTTGACCGGCTGCCGCTGCCGGATGACTGCGTGGACGTCGTCGTCTGCGCGCTCGCGCTGGAGCACGTTCCCCGCCTCGATCCGGTGCTGGCTGAGTTCGCGCGCGTGCTGCGCCCCGGCGGCGACCTGGTCATCTCCGATGTCCACCACGAAAACATCACCCGCGGCTCGGTGATGACCACCCGCGGCCCGGCGGGCGAGCCGCGCATCGCGCCTACTTACCGGCATCAGCTTGGAGACTACCTGCGGGCGGCGCTGAGACATGGCCTGCCGGTGAAACGGTGCGAGGAGCCGCGCGTGCCCGGAGCGGACGAGCCGCTGCCCGAGCCCGCAACCGGGATCGGCGACTGGCAGGACTGGCCGTTCTCGCTGACGGACTACCTGCCCTCGGCACAGCGGGCCTCAGGAGGCCGCCCGCACCTGGTCATCTGGCACTTCCAGCTGCCCGCTAGCTGACCGGCTTCCCGGCAGGCCCGACCCGAGCTGGCTCAATTCTTGGTTCGCAGGCTGGCTGGCGTTGATGGCGTTGATGGCCTGGCGCAGGTCGTCGGGGAGGGGCTGGCGTTGTTCCGGCTGCAGGAACAAGCCCCGACTGCGGTGGGGCTGGCGCGGCTGCTGGCCTGTCTGGCACCCGAACCGGTGCCGCTGGACCTGCTGCTCGCCGACGCGCAGGTCGTCGGTGAGCTGACCCCGGGCGTGGCGGCCACGATCGGGCCGTTGCTGGGTGATCCAGTGGCTGCGGGGGATGCGGTCGCCGCGCTGCGCCGCTACTCGTTGATCACTCTCGCGGGGGACGGTCTGGTGCTGGTGCACCGCCTGGTCCAACATGTCACCCTCGCCCAGGTATCTGCGAACGAGGCCGGCCAGTGGGAGCGGGCTGCCGCGGTTCTGGTCGAGGCCGCGATCCCCGCCGACACCTACCTGCCTGCGGCGTGGTCGGCCCGCGCAGCGCTGCTGCCGCATGCTCGGGCCGTCCTGGACCTGACCAGCGACGGCATACGGCGGATCGCGGCGTACCTCGGCTCCAGCGGCAGCTACCCGGCAGCCCGAGACCTGTTCCAGCTGATCGCCGACGCTCACGAGGAGGACGACGCCTATGGACCGGATCACCCGGAAACCCTGACCGCCCGCCACTATCCCGCCCGCTGGACCGGTGAGGCGGGGATGCGGCCGGAGCCCGCGACCAGTACACCGCGCTGCTGCTACCCGTCATCAAGCGTGTGCGGGGCGCCGAGCACCTGGACACCCTGACCACCCGTGGCAACCTCGCCTACTACACGGGGCAGGCGGGGGATGCGGCCGGAGCCCGCGACCAGTACACCGCGCTGCTGCCCATCCGCGAGCGGGTCTTGGGCCCTGAGCACTATGGCCACCCACGCCAACCTCGCCCTTTGGACTGGGCAAGCGGAAGACGACGCGCATTGATGGCCTGAACTAGCTTCTGCTGGTTCTCCCGCCCCGAACGGCCCGAGAGTACGACGCTGACCTGGGCCCGCTAACCGGAGGCCGTGGTCAAGATCGGCTCCCAATTCGTTCCCAAAATCGGACACAACCCAGCTGGAGCGCGGTGGAACCGACGACAAGCGGGCCGGTGACCTGCGAATATGTGAGTCGGGGTGGCCGGATTTGAACCGGCGGCCTCTTCGTCCCGAACTGAGCACATAGGCAAACAAAGCCGCTGCTTAATGACGTTCTAGCACGTCAGAGGCACTCGGAACAGCCACGATCACGGCGCCTGGCCGCATCTGACCGCAGCTGACGGCGAACCGCCGCTCCCAATCCGCTCCCAGAATCGGGCACAGTTCGCCGTGCAGACCAAGCCGCTACAGATCAGGCTGTTAAGGCGCGCCCGAGGCTCGCCGCGGGCGGTGGCTTGGCGGGGCAAGAACGCCGCTGTGCGAACGTAGCATCCGCGCTGACGCGCCTGGTATGTGCGTCTTCCGCCAGATCCGGACCGCGATCCCGGGTGCTGGCCGGCGAGCAGGCCATCGTCTTCGCCGCAGGTTCTGGTAGGCGCCGCTGCGTGGGTGTCGCGGGGGAGGGTTGAAGGGGCTCGGGCTTTGCGGCGTGCGCCTGCAGGTGCAGCTGCACCCGCCCGGCGTTGCTGGCCGAAGATATCAGCAGTTCCACGGGGCCGGGCCGCTGTTGCCGGACCCGTGGGGAATATAGCTGCGATGGGTTATGTGCCCCGGCAGAATGCCCGGGCCGTTCTGGCCTGGGCACTTTGCCTGCTAGGCACGCAGCCGGGCCGCTGCGTGGCGCAGTGCCTCATCCATCGGCACCGGCTCCAGCCCGAACGTCTGCGTGGTGGCCGATGAGTCCACGACGAACGGCCGGGTGAACTGGTAGCGGGTGGCTCGCAGTTCCTTCACGAGCGGCGAGAACAGCCCGGTCGTCCACAGGACCGGGTACGGGATGGCCGTCACCTTGGCTCGCGGCGCGCCGTTGACCTCGGCGAACCTGGTCGCAAGCTGCCGCACGGTCAGGGCAGGGTTGGTCGGTACGAGCCAGGCCTGGCCGAGCGCCTGCTCGTCAGCCGCCACCGTGACCAGCGCCTTGGCGCAGTCGGTGATCGATGTCCAGCTGTGCGGCACATCCAGCGGCGCCGGCGCGTACGCCCGCCTGCCGGCCAGCAGCGGCTTGCCCAGGACCGTCGACAGCACCCCGTTCGCCTCGATGTAGTCGCTGGCGCGGACCTCGGTCGCCCGGATCCGGCCGGCCTCGTGCGCGGCCAGCGCGTCGCGCCACATCTCCGCCCGCAGCCGGAGCTTCGGGTGGGTGGCGGCCAGCGGCGTCTTCTGCGTGATCGGGCCGTCGACCGGGCCGTAGCCGTAGAGGTTGCTCATCGTGGCCAGCACCGCGCCGCTGCGCTCGGCCGCGGTCAGCAGCGCCGAGGCCAGCGGCGGCCAGTCGGTGAACCACTGGTGATACAGCGGGTTCGCGCAGTTGTACAGCGCCGCGGCCCCGGTAGCCAGCGCGGTCAGCCGCTCGGCGTCGGTCGCGTCGGCGGCCACCCGCTCGATCGCGGCGTGCTGCGGCCCGGTGCCCCGGCGGCTGATGACCCGGACCTGCTCGCCGCGCCCGGCGAGCAGCAGCGCGGTCGCCGAGCCAACGGCCCCGGCTCCGACGATGACGTGCTCGGACATTGCCTGCTCCTCTGATCCTGGCGGAGCCGGCCCCGCCGCTCCGGTGGTGAGCACTGCTCTCTCTTGTGAGCAAGAGTCTTACATGCCCGGGCCGACTATGCAAGAGCATCGCTCTCGATTGTGTGCAATAATCTCTTCCATGCCCGCAGCGTCGATCCGCGCGCGAGTCCGCGCCGAGATGATGACCGAGATCAAGGAAGTGGCACGCGGGCACCTGGAAACTGACGGCGCGAACCTGTCTCTCCGCGCAGTGGCCCGCGACATGGGCATGGTGTCTTCGGCCCTGTACCGCTACTTCGCCAGCCGAGACGAGCTGCTGACCGCGCTGATCATTGACGGCTACAACGCGCTCGGCGACGCGGTGGAGGCCGCCGACGCCGCAGTCACCGACCGTAGCGACCTGCGGTCCCGGTGGCTGGCATCGGCCCGCGCGGTCCGCGGCTGGGCGCTGGCCAGGCCGGCCGAATACGCGCTGTTGTTCGGCAGCCCCGTGCCGGGCTATGCCGCGCCGCAGGACACGATCACCTCCGCCGCGAGGACACCGGCCGTCCTGGTCGGCATCCTGGCCGACGGATTCGCCGCCGGCGCCCTTCCGGCGCGGGGCCGGCCCGGCCCGGACCCGGACGCCCTGCCGGCGAACGGCGGCTGGCCGGCCGGGCAGCTGGCAGACGAGGTCCGCGCCGACCTGGCCCGCGCACGCGACGAGATCTCGCCTGGCCTGCCCGAGTACCTGCTGCTGCTGGGCATGACCAGCTGGATCCAGCTCTTCGGCACCGTCAGCTTCGAGCTATTCGGGCAGTTCAACAACGTCATCGACGCACGCGCCGAGTTCTTCGACCAGCAGATGGCGCTGATGGCCGACCTGCTCGGCCTCTAACCTCGATTCCCGGGGCGGCCCCGACAACCCCCGGTGACAGGACCGCCCGAACCTCACCGCGCACCGACGTGCCAGCACGGGATCATCTGCCTGCCAGCGCCCGGCGGCCGTCGTAGCTGTCACCTGCTCCGATCCGGCGATCCGGGCCGTCTCGGGGTCGCGGTGGCAGCTCAGGACGGTATCACTCAAGCGTGTTCGCCATGGATATCTGATTGACGCGCACGTAGCCGCCGTTCTGGCACCCGTTTGCGTCAGCCGATTTGGCGATCGTGCGACGCCCGAATGATCGTTATGGCTGGCTCACAAGGATCAGGCGCGGCACTATGTCGCCGCCGAAACAATCTGTATCAGGCGGACCGGGCGGTTCCGAGGGCGAGGTCGAGGGCCTGGTCGACGCTGAGTGCCTGGCCCTGGGCGTAGGCGCGCTCGAACTGCTGCTCGCCGAGGGTGGAACGCACCTTGCTGAGGCTGTCCTGGCGGTAGCGGGCTTCGGGCTCTTGCCAGGATTCACCGGTCCGGTCCAGAAGGACCTGGGCGATACCGTGCAGCTGCCCGGCCCGGTACCAGTCGCCCGCGTCGGCGGTGAGGCATGCCAGGCCAAGGCTGGCGTAGGCCAAACCTGACCGTTCCCCGTTGCGGCGGCTGACCCGTAGGCCTTCTTCGAACCGGGCCTGCGCACCGTCCGGGTCACCCTCCTGGCGCAGCACCCAGGCCAGGTTGGTGGACACGAAATGGCTTTTGAGCCCGATCTCCTGCATGGCCTGTGCCGCTTGCTCCAGGTGGGCCCGGGCGCTGGGGATGTCGCCTGCGCTCAGGGCGTGGTTGCCCGCGTTGTTGTGCAGCAGGCAGGCCGCGAACCGGTCGCCGGATCGTTCGGTGCAGGCGATGGCCTCGGCGAGCAGCTGCCCGCAGCGAGCCGGACCGATGCGATCGGCGAATACCAGATACACCATGAGGCTCCCGCCTAGCAACAAATCGTCACCGAGACGCCGGGCGTGCTGGACGGCCTCCTCCGCGAGGGGAAACCCCCGCTCGGGCTCGCCGGCGAAGTAGTACGTGCTGCTCAGTATCATCAGGGAATCGCACAGCAGCTGGTCGTCGCGCTGCTGGCGGGCGAACTCCACCGCCTGCTCGCCAAGCTGCCGGGCCGCGGCCATGTCATGAAACTGCGCGAGTGCCGCGGCTGTGACCAATGCCTCGCCGAATGGCCCGGGCTCCGTGCGGGCGTCGGGTCGCTCCAGCACCGGCACGAGCAGGCTGAGGGCTTCCTCGTTGCGAGAGCGCGTCATCCAATAGAGCCGGAGCGCGGCACCAAAGCGCAGCACCCGCGTGGTCCCGTCTGACCGGCCGACCGCATTGTCTGCGGCACGCCGCAGGTTGGCCTGCTCGATGTCCAGTCGGGTGAACCACCTGCCCTGGTCGCGCCCGGCCAGATGAGGTGCCGCCGCCTCGGCGACCGCCAGGAAGTGTTCGCTGTGTGCCGCCGCGACGGCGGCGGCTTCGTTGGCGCAGGCCTCGGCGAGTCGTTCGGCGGCGAACTGGCGGATGGTCTCCAGCAGCCGGTAGCGCAGGGCCCCTCCCATTGGCTCGGCCACGGCCAGGCTCTTGTCCACCAGCGAGCCGAGCAGGCCAGTGACCTCCAACGCCTCGATGTCACCGAAGCCACAGACGGCTTCGGCGGCGTCCAGATCAAAGCTCCCGGCGAACACCGACAGGCGCCGCAGCAGCTGCTGCTCGGCGTCGTTGAGCAGCGAATAGGACCAGTCGACGGTTGCCTCCAGGGTCTGTTGCCGCCCCAAGGCGGTGCGGCTTCCCCCCGTGAGCAGGCGGAAGCGCTGGTCGAGACGGTCGTGCAGGGCGCCGACTGACAGCGAGCGCAACCGGGCGGCGGCGAGTTCGATGGCCAGTGGCAACCCGTCCAGCCGCGTGCAGATCGATACCATCAGCGGGCCGGTTTCCTCGTCGAGGACCAGGCCCACGCCCTGCTCTTTCGCCCGCTCAGCGAACAACGCGACCGCGTCGGAGGACCCCGGCGCCGGGAGGCCGCCGTCGCCCGGTGGGGGAAGTGACAGCGGTGGCACCCGGTAGATGGTCTCGCCGCCGATGCCGAGCGGCTCGCGGCTGGTAGCCACCAGGTGGACCCGCGGGCAGTGCCGCACGATGGCGTCAGCGGTCTTGGCGCAGGCGCCGATCAGATGCTCGCAGTTGTCCAGCACGATCAGGACGTCCTGGGGGGCCAGGGCGTCAAGGAGAATCTCCGGGACGGGTCGGCCCGGCTGTGCGGCTATCCCCAGCGCCCGGCAGATGGCCGGCGCCACCGCGTCTTCGTCGGAGACGGCCGCCAGCTCGACCAGCCAGACCCCGTCACCGGACCCATCCAGCAGCTCGGCGGCCACCTGAAGGCTCAGCCTGGTCTTGCCCGACCCGCCGGCCCCGGTCAGGGTGACCAGACGAGAGGATCCCACTAGGGCCCGCACTTCGGCCAGCTCGCGGTCACGACCGATAAACGTCGCCAGCTGAGCCGGGAGATTGTTCGGCAGCGCCGGATTGCCCAGCGAGCGCAGCGGCGGGAACTCGATCTGCATGCCCGCCGCGTGCAGCTGGAAGATCTGCTCCGGGCGTCCCAGGTCTTTCAGCCGGTGCGCACCCAGATCCCTGAGTGCCGCGCCGGGCGGGAGCGAATCGCGGACCAGGGCAGCCGCCGTCTCCGACAGCAGGACCTGGCCCCCGTACGCGACCGCCGCCACCCGGGCGGCGCGGTGGACATCCAGGCCCACCAGACCGGTAACCGTCTGCGCTGCCTCTCCGGTATGCACGCCCATCCGCACCCGGACACGCTCCCCCTCAGGCCATCCGTGTGACTCCAGGGTCTGCTGCATCTCCACCACTGCCATCACGCAGGCCTTCGGCGAGGAGAACACAGCGAAGAACGCATCTCCCTGGGTACCCACTTCCTGGCCACCGTGCGCGGCCAGACCCGACCGGATCAGCGAGTGGTGATCGGCCAGTACCCGCGCGTAGACGCCCTCCCCCAGCCGCCGCAGCAGCACCGTCGAGCCCTCAATGTCGGTGAAGAGGAACGTGAGAGTCTCCACGGGCAAAGCGTAAGCTCCGCCCAGGCCACCGCAGCAGCACCAGGCGCCGCCGGGCAACGCCCTCACGCGGCCTGGACGGCTCCGGCTCCCGGCCCGCTACAACCACCCGCACGGGCAATGTGCCGGGCTGCCGCTTCAGAGCGCATAACGGGGAATCCGGACCTCACTTGTGATCAAGGGACCGAAGTCAGGCGCCGCGCCCGAATCGGCATCCGGTCGCTCGCCGGACCCGAAACCTGATCACGCTTAGTGACCGGTGCTGGTCGACGACTGGAGTGCCAGTATCCGCTGATCTGCTCGGCTTCGGGGAGTCCGCCACCCAGCACGGGCGAGTACAGATGAATCGATCTGCGCAGCCCCGTGGGCCGTGCCCGCGGCCGACCAGCAGGCTGTTCTTATGCAGACGAGCTACGGCCTGGTGCCGATCGGGTGGGTGCAGTCGGCCCTGAGGGTCCTCGACGATGCGCCGAACCAGCGCGAAGGAGCGCCCCGGGCGTGGATCCGCTTCGATGAGCAGGTCGCGGAGGGCGCCAAGGACCTGCGACCGGGCGACGAGATCGTAGTGCTCACCTGGCTCCACCTGTCGCCCCGCGACGAGCTGAGCACGCATCCCGAGGACGACATGAGCCAGCCGCTAACCGGCGTGTTCAGCACCTGTTCGCCCAACCGGCCGAACCCCATCGGCCTGCACCGTGCCCGCATCGTGGCGCGCGAAGGGCTCCGGATTGAAGTGGACGCTCTGGAGGCAATCGACGGGACGCCGGTGGTGGACGTCAAGCCGGCCATCGACCCGCCCGCATGACACGCTGCACACGGCCCACTTCGCGCTGGGCAGGCTATGCGTCCGAGGCCCGGTCCGCCGATCGCAGAGCGTGGTCGGCGCTCTGGCGCAACCGCGCGAAGAGCCGCCGTTATGACGCCGCGTTGGTGGTCCAGCGTGTCACGCTCATGGCGCTCCGAACGGGGTGGTCTGCGCGGTGGTGCTGGTTCCCGGATAGGTGCCAATCAACGCCGGTGCCGCGGCGGGGGTCAACGCGCCGCGCCCGCGGCGCGCGAGCGCGAGGACGAAGGATGTTGAGAGCCTCAAGGCCCGGCATGGGCTCGGCTGGCCGGGAGGGGCGCTGCCGCCGCTTGGGGAAACGGGTGGCTGAGGCACGTGGTCGGGCCAGCGGAGGTCAGGCGGCGCACGATCCGGCGAACATTGACAGCGTGACGTGCCGGGCCTGGGCTTGGCCGCCGACTGTCACGTCGAGCGGCACGCAGCCGCGGAACGGCGGGCGGGTGAAGGCGAAGCCCTGGGCGTAGAACCCGCCCGGCTTGCGGCAGGCATGGTACGTCACCGAGGACACTCCGCCGGGCGAGTCCCCGCCGACGCCGATCAGGACGTTGCCGCGGGCGCTGGCCCCGATCGTCACGGTGACGGTTGCACCGGGCCGGACCACCAGGGGGAGCTTGTAGAACCTGCCGTGGCGCCCGAACGGCGCATAGCCCCACCAGGCGGGCGTGTGGGTGGCGAGGGCGAGGCCGGCGGGGAAGTACATCGGCCCGATGGCCAGGTCATGCGGCCCTGGGGTGGCCGGTGCCCGGCCGGGGGGTCCGGGCCAGGCCTCCGCGGCGCACGACCGGACCAGCGGGTTGCCAGGGCTGCCGGGCGGGCCGGTGACACGCGGGCTGCCCGCCGCGGATGGCGGGGGCGGTGACGCTGCCGCCCTGGTCGTGCCGGGCGTGCCCGTGCAGCCCGCGAGGATGGCGCAGGCCAGTGTGGCCCAGGTGAGCGCAGGGAACAATGCCAGGCGGCGCACATCACCTATTCTGCTCGTCACCGCCGTGGCCGCGGCGGTCAGGCGTGGCGTGCCTGCGCAGGGCAGCGACCATGGGCCAGGCACGTGGGCGGCATGGCCGGGGAGCCCGAGGGAGGACCTGATGACCGACGTGATTGACCGGCTGGCCGCAGCCGTGAACGCGCACGATCTGGATGCCGTGGCCGGCCTGATCCACCAGGACTACCGCAGCGAGCAGCCGGCGCATCCGGGCCGGGCCTTCGCCGGGCGCGCCCAGATGCTCGCCAACTGGGCGGCCATGCTGGCGGGGATCCCGGACTTTTGCGCCGAGATCTGCCGGTCGGTCCACGACGGGGACACGACCTGGACCGAATGGCATTGGTCGGGCACCCGCAGCGACGGGCAGGCCTTTGAGATGCGCGGGGTGACGCTGTTTGAGGTCGCTGGAGGTCAGATTGTCGCGGGGCGGTTGTACCTGGAGGACGTCGAGCGGGACGTCATCGATATCGAGCAGGCCGTGGAGGACCTCTCCGGCCGCAGGCCCCGGCGCGCGCGCCAGTAAGCCGGGCCAGCGCCCCAGCCAGCCACCGATAGAGCGGGCGGCGCGCGAGCATATCCGCCCGCACCTGCCGCGGTCAGATACCCCGCGCCACGGGCGCCGCCGGGCCAGGTAGCGCACAGCGAAGGCGCACGTACACCCCCCCCGGCGGTCGCCTGCCATGGCTTGATGCGCCTGTGCCCCGCCCGAGCCGATCGCGAAGCGTGATCGGCACTCCAATGGCAGACGCGCGAAGAGCCGCCGCTCTGCACGGATGTCGGCGCAAGGCCGATCATGATGCTGGCCGCCCAGATTCAGCCATTCTGGGTGCCTCCGTGGTAGCTAGCGGCAGTCCTGGGACGGAGCGGTGCGGGCGGGGAATCGCCAGCAGGGCCCGCTGTGGCTTTGCTTCGCCGCGAGCCGAGACGCCCGCGCTGCCAGGATCCGGCGGCCGTTGGCTGCTGTGGCCGTGCCGGGAGGCCGCTGCAACTGGCCCGCCGGTCTTGTTGATCCGGGTGGCGGTGGCGTGATGAGTCTTTGGCGTGCGCGCTGCCTGTGTGCGTGGGTGCCAGGTGGTGCGGCAGACTCGTTGGGTGGGCGCACAGGGGGGCCTGGGTTTCGTGGGCCGGGTTGCTGAGCTGCGGGCGGTCGGGGGCTTTTTGGAGCAGGCGATCGGCAGCGCTGGACGGCTGGTCGTGGTGGCCGGCGAGCCGGGGATCGGGAAGACGCGGCTGTGCGAGGAGGCGAGCTCGCTGGCTCGTGAGCGCGGCGCGGGAGTGGGCTGGGTGGCGTGCTGGGAGCCGGGCGCGGTTGGATCGTTCTGGGTTTGGCGGGATCTTCTGGCTCAGATGGGCGCGAGCGCGGTGGAGCCCGGCGCGGGCGGGGAGCCACCTGACGTGGCACGGGAGCGGTTCTTTGACGGGGTAGCCCGGGTTGTCCGGTCGGCGTCGCTGGAGCGGCCCTGGCTTCTTGTCGTGGACGACGTGCAGTGGGCGGATGCGGGGACGTTGCGCCTGCTGCTGTACCTGGCGCCGCTGCTGCGAACGATGCCGGTGCTCATGGTGGCGGCGCTGCGAGAGGGCGACCGTGCCGCGGCGCCGTCTTCACCGCTGATGGCGGAACTGGTCCGGCACGCATCGATCGTGCGGCTTCATGGCCTCGCCGCTGGCGATGTTGGCCATCTGGTCGGGCAGGTCACCGGAGCCCTGCCTGCGGCCGGGGTGAGCGCGGCGCTGCGGAGCGCGACTGGGGGCAACCCGCTGTTTGTGGCCGAGCTGGCACACCGGCTGCATCGGGAGGGCCGTCTTGACCGGGTCACGCCGGGGGAGGAGCTGCCGGTCCCGCCGGGCGTTCGCGTGGTCCTCGGTCTCAAGCTGCACGACCTGGATGATGCCTGCCGGCGGGCGCTGGCCGTGGCGGCTGTGGCCGGCCAGGTGTTCAGCGTCGATGTCGTGGCCAGCGTGCTTGGCCTGGACCGGGTGGAGTTGCTCGGGATCGTGGACCAGGCCGTTCGCGCCGGCGTGATCGTGCCCGCCGGCAGCAGCCGGTATGCATGGTCTCATCCGCTGTTGCGCGCCGTCGTGTACGACGACATCGGCGTGGCTGCCCGGGTCCGGCTCCATGAGCGGGTCGGTGACGCGCTCGAAGCCGCTCTTGCCAGCGGTCACGACGTCGAGCTGGCGGCGGTGTCGTTCCATTACCTCAAGGCGGCCGCGGGAGGTACCGCGGCTAAGGCGGTCACCTACGCGGAGCGGGCCGCTCAGCAGGCGATGGCCGCGCTGGGCTATGAGGAGGCGGCTCGTCTGTACGACCGCGCCCTGGAGGCGTCCCGGCTCGATCCCGCCGTGGCCGATCAGGGCCGGCTGTTTCTCGGCGCGGGCGCGGCCCGGGGCGCGTCGGGAGATATGGCCGGTGCCCGGCAGGCGTTTCTCGGGGCGGCCGAGCATGCCCGGCGGACGGGCCGGGCGGTCCAGTTGGCCAACGCCGCGCTCGGTTTTTCGGGTGCGGGTTTCGAGGTGGCGCTTTTCGACGAGGAGCAGAGCAGGCTGCTGGAAG
>Ga0306920_100004077_pt1 | contig 18691 bp, 16 predicted proteins | sample flu12Cox44000170_FD_204666 | JGI IMG/M metagenome (GOLD analysis project Ga0306920, IMG submission 204666) | Lab enrichment of tropical soil microbial communities from Luquillo Experimental Forest, Puerto Rico - flux4day.12C.oxic.44.000.170 (v2)... | ecosystem: Environmental > Terrestrial >... | reverse complement strand
TGATTATAACAAGCGGCCCATCTCGGGGAAGTCCCTTTATTTCGGGCCTTTCAGGCACCGCAAGGATGACGAGTGGGACTTGATGAAGATGATCAAGAATCCCGACGTCACGGTTCGCATGCGCGGTGTCATGGAAAAGTGCACTTACTGTGTTCAGCGAATCGAGCAGGCCAAGATCGCTCAGAAGATCAAGGCCGGGGCTTCCGCGGACGTGGTGGTTCCTTCCGATTCTTTCACCACCGCCTGTGCGCAAGCCTGTCCAGCGGGTGCCATCGTTTTTGGAAACCTGAGAGACCCCGAGAGCCGCGTTTCGAAGCTTAAACAACTCGATCGGGATTACTCAGTGCTCGAACTGCTTAATACCAAGCCCCGAACCACGTATCTGGCCCGCGTTCGCAATCCGAATCCGAACATGCCCGACCACCTGTCTGAGGCGCCTTTAAGCCTGCACGAGTACGACCAGCGGCACGAAGATCCGTTTGAGGAAGGAAACGCTGCGGGTGAGCACGCAGCCGAGAAAGGAGCCCATTAATGGCCGCGACTGTGACCACAATGAAGGCCCCGCAGGCTGCGCAGGTTCGGGTTCCTGAAACTCCGGCTGAACTCCAGCGCGTGCCGCTGGTTGCGAATTTGCGAGGGTTTGGCTGGATTTCCAACCGCGTCGCCTCACTCAGCGAGGACAAAGCACCGCTCTGGTGGTGGATCCTATTTGTCCCCAGCGCGCTATGCCTTGGAATGCTGCTGTTCATGCTCAGTTACCAGATTTCCACCGGCGTCGGCGTTTGGGGAAACCGGCACCCGGTCATGTGGGCCTGGGACATCGTTAATTTCGTGTGGTGGATCGGTATCGGCCACGCTGGAACGCTAATCTCCGCGATCTTGTTCCTCTTGCGACAGCGCTGGCGCACCGCCGTTAACCGTGCGGCTGAAGCCATGACGATTTTTGCGGTCATGTGCGCCGGAATTTATCCCGCCATGCACGTCGGGCGTGTCTGGTACGATTGGTGGCTGTTCCCCATTCCAAACAGCAACTCCATTTGGCCGCAGTTCCGCTCTCCCCTGATGTGGGACGTGTTCGCCGTTTCGACTTATTTCACAGTCTCGGTGCTCTTCTGGTACATGGGACTTGTTCCTGATCTGGCGGTCATGCGCGACCGCGCCAAGACTCGTATACGGCAGTTCCTTTATGGTTTGTTTGCCCTGGGTTGGACTGGCTCAAATCGGCACTGGAGCAACTACGAGAAAGCCTATCTCATTCTGGCCGGCTTATCGACGCCGCTCGTACTCTCCGTGCACTCGATCGTGTCTCTTGACTTCTCGGTCTCTCAATTGCCGGGCTGGCACACTACGATTTTCCCGCCTTACTTCGTCGCCGGCGCGGTTTTCTCCGGGTTCGGCATGGTGTTGACGCTGCTCATCCCGCTGCGCTCGATTTTCAAATTGGAAGACCTCATCACGATGCGGCACATCGATTTGATGTGTAAGGTCACCCTGGCTACGGGCTCGATTGTCGGCTACGCCTATTCAATGGAGTTCTTCATTGCCTGGTACAGCGGCAATCCCAACGAACAGTTCCACTTCCTGAATCGCGCGTTAGGACCGTATCAATGGGCGTGGATCCCCATGGTCACTTGCAACGTTCTGGTGCCGCAGTTGTTTTGGTTCCGGAGCATCCGCCATAACCTCGTCATTGTGTTCATCATGTCGATCCTGGTTAACGTCGGAATGTGGTTCGAACGCTTTGTCATTATTGTGATCGGCCTGCATCGCGATTTCCTGCCCTCGAACTGGGGCTACTACCGTCCGACCTGGGTTGATATCGGAACCTATGTCGGCACGTTCGGATTGTTTTTCACGATGTTCCTGCTGTTCATTCGGTTTCTGCCGATGATTGCCATCTCCGAAGTCAAAGGTGTTACGCCTCAATCTGACCCGCATCACCCGCTGGGCGGAGCCAAGGTGAAGGAGGTGGTTCCGCAATGAACGGCATCGCTCAAGCCTACGGGATCGTCGCTGAGTTCACCACCGCGTCGAGTGTTCTGCATGCCGCCGAAAAAGTCCGCGACGCCGGTTTTCGCAAGTGGGACGTCTTTACGCCGTTCCCGGTTCACGGAATGGACCGCGCCATGGGCCTCAAAAACTCCAAGGTTGGCTGGTTCGCGTTCCTCGGTGGGGTAACGGGTTATACCACCGGCATGTTGATGATTTGGTACATGAACACGTTTGATTACCCAATCGTCATTGGCGGCAAACCAATGTTCAGCCCGTTCGGGGCATTCCCGCCTTCGTACGAACTGACGATTCTTTTCGGCGCGTTCGGCTCGCTTTTCGGCATGCTCTTTCTGAACCGCTTGCCTCGTCTGCACCATCCCTTACTGAAGAACAAGCGCTTTTCACTGGTGACCCACGACCGGTTTTTTGTGGTCATCGAATGCAATGATCCCAAGTACTCTGAGACGCAAACCCGCAAGTTGCTCGAAGACCTCGGCAGCCGGCACATCGAGGTAGTGGAGGAATAATGCGCTACTTCCTTGCTATCCTGGTTGTCTCTACGGTCGCTATCGTCGGCTTGCTCGGTTTCCGCGGCACACATTTCCGCAAACCGCCGTTGTACATTTTCCCGGACATGGAATGGCAACTCAAGCTGCGGCCGCAAAAGCCCAGCGGCTTTTTCGCCAATGGCCGCACTTCCCAGCTGCCGGTTCCAGGCACTATCGCACGGAGCACTCCGATTCAAACATCGGCAGGAGCCGTTTATCCCTACGAAGACGCTCCTGTGAACACGGGCTTCATCACTGGCACGACCAACTTCATTGAGAGCAATCCGATGCCAATCACAGCCGCATCGCTCAGGCGCGGCCAGCAACGCTTCTCCATCAATTGCTCGCCCTGCCACGGCAAATTGGCCGATGGCAACGGCATCACCAAGAAAATCGGTGCAATGGCCATCGTGGCTAATTTGCACGATGCGCGCATGGTGAAGATGACCGATGGTGAGCTCTTCTACGTTATCTCCAATGGTCGTGTTAACATGGGCGCCTACGGCGCCAACATTACTGTCGAGGATCGTTGGGCGATCGTCTCTTATCTGCGAGCGCTTCAGTTTAGCCAATTAGGCACGATTGATGACGTCCCTCAGGACCTTCGTGCCTCGCTCAAAAAGTAGCTATGCATCATAAACCCGTCACTGCCGAAGAGCCGCTGGATTTGTCCAGGTGGCGCAACGTGCCGATGATCCTCCTGGTCGGAGGCGGAATCTTGTCGATCATCGGCCTGTTCGCGCGCCCCAAGGATTTCGCCTTTTCATGGCTGCTGGCCTTCATGTTTTTCCTGAGCCTGTGTTTGGGTGCATTATTCCTCGTAATTGCCCACCATCTTTTCGACGCAGGTTGGTCGGTGCCCATCCGCCGGTTTTGTGAACACATCGCGAGCATGCTTTTCCCATGGATGGCGTTGGCTTTCCTGCCGATCGCTTTCTTTGCCAAATCCATTTACGAATGGATGAGTGTAAATCCGGCTTCGGATCACGCCCTGGCTGCCAAGCAACCTCTCTTTAGCTATCCGATGTTTTTTGTGGTCTCCGCTTTCTGCTTCGGCGTGTGGTGGTTGCTCACCAACAGGCTGAGGTACTGGTCGCTGAAACAGGACGAAACCGGTGACGCGCTTCCAACATACCGGATGAGGTTCTATTCCGGTATTGGCGTGTTCTTGTATGCGCTCACGTTGACTCTTGGAGTGGTGATGTGGATGAAATCTCTCCAATGGCAATGGTTTTCCACCATGTATGGCGTCTACTACTTCGCGGGCAGTGCCTGGATGACGCTCGCGACGGCCTACGTCATTACGATGATTCTGGATCGCATGGGGGTGCTCACCGAAGTGCTGCACGAGCACCAGTACTATTTCATTGGTTCCCTGATGTTCGCCTTCACAGTGTTCTACTCCTATATCCACTTCGCCCAGTACTTCATCATTTGGAACGGCAACATGCCGGAAGAGACCTTTTGGTATGTCGTTCGCGAAAAGGGCACCTGGTGGTGGGTTGGCATGGTGATCATCTTCGGCCACTTTTTCCTGCCGTTCCTCGCCTTGCTTCGGATCGATGTCAAGAACGTGTTTGCTTACATGGTGCCTCTCTGCGTTTGGGCCTGGCTCATGCATTGGATCGACCTTTCGTTTAATATCATGCCAGTGCCTTATAAAGACGGGTTCCCACTCAGATTCATTTGGCTCCACTTTGGCTGTTGGGCCTTTTTCGCAGGTGGGTTGGCGATGGTATTCCTTAAAAAATACGCCGCGCATCCTCCATTCCCTGTGAAAGACCCTCGTTTGATCGAGGCGATGGGCCTCTTTCATCCGAAGCCGACTCAAATCTCAGGTGGAGAACTTGAAGAAGCGCATGGACTGCGCGACGCACCGCCTCAATTCGGAGGAGGTATTGAATGAACGATTATCCTCAACCCGAACGAACCGGTTTAGCTTACGTCATCACGGTGCTGGGCTCGTTTCTAATCGTCGCCTTCCTGGTTTGGGCTATGCGCCACTACACGCAGCCGGCTCCTCTGGGCGCAGATCGGGCCGCTGTTCGTGCCCAAGCGCTGACAGAACTGCGCGCGGCAGAAACCGAGGCTCTCAATAGCGCGGGATGGGTCGATGCTTCCAAGGGAATCGTTCGGTTGCCGATCGAGAATGCCATGAAGTGGGTCGAACAGAATTGGGCTCGCGATCCCGTGGCCGCTCGTTTGGAACTCAGCAACCGCGTCGAAAAGGCGACTGCCCCTCCTCCCAGGCAGCCGGAAAAGCCCAGCCAATTTGAATAGCGGCCCATTGTGCAGAAGATGAGTTCTAGCACCTGCAACGGTAGGGCGCGCGATCCCCGCATTTTGGAGTGCGGCGGTTCTGCGCTGCTTTTCCCATGACTGTCCCTTCCTCCAACCCAGCAGCCGCTCCCGGCAAGCCGACCTTCGCCGTGTCGAGCATCGACTTTTCCTGCCGTCTGCCGCTGTTGGTCCTGTTCATCAGCGCTGCCAAATGGTTGGTTATCGGCTGGGTATTTGAGCTGATTGCCTCGCTCAAATTCCATGCGCCGGGGTTTCTGGCTGATTACGCGTGGCTTACGTACGGCCGCGTGCATCCCGCCTTCACCAACTCCATCATTTACGGCTTTTGTTTGCAGGCGGGCCTGGGTGTCACCCTTTGGCTCTTTGCCCGGTTGGGGAATGCACCGCTCGCACAACGGGGCCTGGTTACGCTCGGGGCCGCTTTCTGGAACCTGGGCGTTACGATCGGCGTTATTGGTATCCTGTTGGGAGATAGTACAGGATTTGAGCACCTCGAAATGCCTGGCTACGCCGTCGTTTTCATATTTATCGGCTACCTGCTGATGGCCCTTTGGGCAGTCGTGACCTTCCACCAGCGGCGCGAACGCAAATTGGTTGTGTCCCACTGGTTCCTCTTCACCGCTCTCCTTTGGTTTCCGTGGATTTATTCCACCGCGAATCTGTTGCTGGTTACTTTCCCGGTGAGAGGCATAGCCCAGGCTGTCATTGCCTGGTGGTACTCCCAAAACCTTCTTGTGGTCTGGTTGTCGCTCGTCGGCCTCGGCGTCGCCTTTTGTTTTATTCCGAAAATCGTCCGGCGCGAATTGTCCAGCCATTACCTGGCAGTGTTCGTCTATTGGATGCTGATCCTGGTAGCAGGGTGGGGGGGTATCCCGGGTTCCGCTCCGGTCCCTGCCTGGATGCCCGTTTTGAGCACGATTGCTTCCGTGTTCCTCCTCCTGGCAATCGTGGCCGTCGCACTCAACGTTGGTGAAACCGTTGGCTTCTCACTAAGCGCGTTCCGGCAAGGCCCAATCGCCTCATTCTTCGTGTTCGGTATTCTGGCCTTCGTGCTTGCAGGCGTGATGCGCACTGCTTCTGCTCTGCGCGAAACCTCGCAGAGCCTGAACCTCACGTGGTTTGCCCCGGCCTCGACGCTGCTAAATTACTACGGCTTTTTCGGCATGATCATGTTCGGTGCAATCTATGTCATCATGCCGCGGCTTTTGGGAGTTGAGCTGCCCTGGCCAAAACTTCTTCGGGCGCATTTTTGGCTTTCTGTTGCCGGCATCCTGCTGGTGGTCCTGCCATTGGCTTTGGCTGGCATATTTGAAGTGATTTCATTATCCGATGCTCGCACGCCATTTCTGACGGTGATGCATTCGACCTTGACCTTCTTCCGCGTCAGCACAATGGGCGACCTGCTTCTGTTGATCGGGCATGTGCTCTTTTTAACGAATATTGGCGGACTTGTAGCTGGTTTTTATCGCGCTCGGGCAGAGGCCACTTATGCTGAGCTGACGGCGGACCTCTTCAAACCTGCGGGGGCAAAATCATGAACGTAGCCCCCCTTATTTTCCTTGCTGCATTTTTCGGGCTGTCCTGCTCGTGGTTTGGTTTTGTCCTCACGCCTCAGATACAGGTCGGCTCTTTGCAGCAGACCAATACCATCCCGCTTGGAGCGGTATACCCGGTCCAGCGGCCCGGCATGGCTCGCGAAGGGCTCGCCGTTTATCGCGCTAACGGCTGTGAGTACTGCCACAGCCAGCAGGTCGGCCAGACCGGCACGCTTTGTGACGTGATGCTCACTGAACCAGGCACAAACCAGCAAGCGGTGTTGCTGGCTTTGCGCAAGCTCAGACCTTCGTTATCCGAGGGCGAAGACAAGGAATTGCTCGCCAGCCTTCCCAAACCGGTTCGCCAGGGAGTAAGCAAGGCCGTTGCTGATACGGCGGTGAAAACCCTCACCGACAGCGGAGCGAAAGCCTCTACCTGGGTCGTTCCCGTTGGACCGGATATCGCCCGCGGCTGGGGCAATCGCCGCACCGTCGCCGAGGATTTCCTTTTTGATTACCCAGCAATGCCCGGTTCTCAACGCGTGGGACCGGACCTCGCCAGCGTCGGTGTCCGGCTCGCTGATCCGAAATGGCACTTGCTCCACTTATATGCGCCGCGTGCTGTGGTCAAAGACTCCATCATGCCGCCTTACCGTTTTCTCTTTGAAAAGAGGCGAATCGAACGTGGTCCTTCCCCAGACGCTCTCTCATTGCCAGCTGAACTTGCTCCCGAAACGGGTTACGAGATTGTTCCCAGGACTGATGCACTTGCCTTGGTTGCGTATCTGATGAGCTTGCGCGCCAATGAACCGCTGTTCTCAACCCCTCTGACTGTGGCGACGGCCAATCCCACGACAGACACCAACGCACCCGCTGGCGGGACGAATGCACCTCCTGCGAAATGAGCGTTGAGCTGACACAACAAGTTCCGTTAGAGAGTGCTCAGCCGCAGGCTCGGCGCAAGGCGGTACCGATCTGGATGTTCATCCTGCTCTTCCTGATGCTCTATTGGGGTATGGTCTACTTCGACCAGCGCAGCGGCTGGTTCAATGAGCAGGTTTACGCCCCTTACCATTCCCTTGAAGAATTGACATCTTACCAGCCCGTCAACGACGCGGCCGGTGTTCTTATCAAAGGCAAACAGCTGTTCCACGACAACTGCGCCGTCTGCCATATGGACGGTGGCACCGGCAACCCTGCCAATGGATGTCCGCCACTGGTCGGCTCGGAGTGGGTCGCCGCCAAAGGCCCCGGTCGTATTATCCGGCTTGTCTCCAAAGGTGGTCAGGGTGAAATCGAGGTTGCCGGCAAGACGTACAACGGCACCATGCTGGCCATTGGCGATCAGATGCCGGGTGATGAAGACAAAAAATCCGAAAGCATCGCCGCCATCATCACCTACGTCCGAGATACTTTCGGCAACAAGGCGAGCGCCGTTTCAGCCCAGAAAGTCAAAGCCGTCAGGGCCGAAATCAAGGATAGGAACACCAATTACTCGCCCCTGGAGCTCAAAAACTTTCCGGAAGACTGATCCGGGTTGTTTAAATTCCTCTTCGTTTCCTTCGTTTCCTTCTGTTCAACTCCTTTTGGGCTTCCACAAATCAAACGGCTTAGCCGCCTTTGTCTTAAATGGCAGCATCACTTTCTTCCCCGTTCCTGCCGATTCATAAGCCGCGAACAAGACCTCCATCACCACTCGCGCATCCTCTCCGGTGACGATCGGCTTTTTGTCATATTTCACGCACTGAACGAAATGCGCCATCTCGTCGACGTAGCCATAGTTCCAAATCTCTTCGTAAATCGTAAAGGACCACCCAACGGTTGAACCTGCTTTCTCGACTGCATAATCGTACCCCGTGGCGCTATAGGTCTCGATAGCGTTTCCGTGCAGCAGATCGGCGTAGGCAACTCCTTTGGAGCCGTGGATTTCCGCCCGGTCGTCCATCCCGCCCAATTTTGTCCAGCTCTCCTCCGCAACCGCGGTCACCCCGTTAGCGAACTCCACAATCAAAATGGCGTTATCTTCGCCGCGCGTTTTTTCGCCATGCACGTGCCTGCCCATCTGGGCATACACCGACTTAATCGGCGGCCGGCCCAGGACCCAGCGGAAAAACTCAATGGCATGACAGCCCATGTCCATGGTCACGCCGCCGCCTGCCCGATCCACATCCCAAAAATGTGGCGCGTGCGGTCCGTCATGTTTCTCAGATTGCTTTATCAAAACCGGGTGACCTAGCGCACCGCTGTCCAGGAGCTGTTTCAAACGCACGTATTTCGGTGCAAAACACAGCTCCTCGGCGTACATCAGCTTGACCTTTGCTTTGCGACACGCATCGAGCATCTGATCTGCCTCGGCCATGTTCAAACACATAGGCTTTTCCAAAATAATGTGTTTGCCGGCGGCGGCCGCCTTAACCGTCAGTTCGCAGTGCACGTCGTTAGGTGCGCCGATTACCACTAGGTCCAGCCCATCGAGCTCAAGGAACTTGTTGTAGTCGGTAAAATGGTGCTGAATGCCGTGCCGTTGAGCGAAGGCTTCCGCTTTACCCCTGGTTGGCGATACTACAGCAGCAACCTCCGCGGCCGCGCATCGTTTGAGTGCGTCGGCATGGATCGCGCAGATGAACCCTGACCCCACCAGGCCAACTCGAACTTTGTCCTTCATTATAAGCTCCACCCTTTCCGGTATTCGTAATGCAGGTATTTGTTTGCGTCCGGGTCGTTGGTGAATTTCAAGTTCTGGCTATCCCATATCAGTTTGTCTCCACCGTTGTGAATACAAACGCTTCCCAACAAAACCGACTCGGTCAAAGGACCGGCAAAATCGAAGTTCGAACGCGTCGGCGAGCCCGTCTTGCAGGCTTCTACCCACTCCCGGTAATGGCCTTGCGGGCAGCGCGGTAATGTCTGTGGCGGACGCTTATAATCCTTGTCGAGACTTTCCGGCAGCAACCGCGGATGCTCGCCGCCCCATCCGGTCACTATCATTTTGCCCTTGTCACCTACGAAGATGATCCCGTCCTCTGGGTCGAGTTCGCGGTTGGGTTCCAACTCAGCCGGACGTTCCGGCAATAATCCTCCGTCATACCAGTGCAGCTTAACCGGCGGCATGTCACCGCGCGCCTGAAATTGGTAATGCACCATGGCCGCAACCGGCACGCTGTCGGGAAAAACAGGCGTGGAACTCGCTTGGACGGTTTCGGGCGCGCCCAGCTTTAATGCGGAGAAGACAGGTGCGAGGTTATGGATGCCCATATCACCAAGACCACCGGAACCAAAATCCCACCAACCGCGCCATTTGAACGGAACGTACGCCGGGTTATAGGCCCGGTACGGTGCCGGTCCGAGCCATAAGTCCCAATCCAAAGTTGGTGGTACGGCGGGTTCCTCTTTCGGCCTATCAATTCCTTGCGCCCACCAAAGCGGTACTTTGCCGCGGTGCGTGGGCCGGTCCGACCACACGTGCGCTTCGCGCACCGGCCCTATTGCGCCGTCCCAAAGCCACTCGTTAATCAACCGGTTTCCGTCAAACGCCATGCCCTGGTTTCCCATCTGCGTGACGACTTTGGCTTCGCGCGCCGCTTTGGCTACTGCCCGCGCCTCGAAAACCGTCCGCGTCAGAGGCTTCTCGCAATATACATGCTTGCCATGCTTGATTGCCGTGATCGATACGATGGCATGCTGGTGGTCAGGCGTGCCTACCACCACCGCGTCAATCCCCTTTTCCTCGTCCAACATTTTGCGATAGTCTTTGAACCGTTTCGCATTGGGATACTTGTTGAATGTATGGGCCGCGTGATCTTCATCCACATCGCACAATGCGACGATATTTTCGGCACTTACTTCTTTGATGTCCTCGCCTCCCTGGCCACCAATCCCGATTCCCGCAATGTTCAGTTTGTTATTGGGCGAAGTCGCTCCGCCACGTCCAAGGACGTGTGCGGGCACCGCTAAGAACGTCGTGACCACACTGGTGGCGGCCAGGAACTGGCGGCGGGAAAGGTTTCGGGTTGGAATGGGATTTTTCGTTTTCATATTCAGACTAAGATCGAATTGAGTTGGTTCCCGCGGCCTCGCGATCGCACAGCACAATCGCGCGCGGATGCAACCACAAGAGTGAGGCCGGAAATTGAGTCGTCACCGCCGCTTTTTGCAGTTGTTTGAGGGCCGCCCTTTTGCGCTTGCCGTTAACAAGCAACAAAATCATCCGTGACGAAAGGATATCGGCCATTCCAACCGTCAGGCCATAGCGCGGTTTTCGGCTTAGATTCCTCAGCATCGCATGTTCCAGGGAACTTTTTGCGAGCCTCGCTACATGCGTTCGAGGAATCAACGCTTCACCCGGCTCATTCATCGCCACATGTCCGTTTACCCCCAAGCCGAGAATGCAGATATCAATCGGCCCGTTGGCGGCAAGCCACCGGCCTATTCGTCGGGATTCAGATTGAGGACTTCGCGTTTCGGTCCGAAAACCAATGTAATGTCTTCGCTGAATCGCGAGCGGTTCCAAAAGCTTTTTTTGCAGATCAACCTCACAGCTGGCGGGATGCAACTTCGGCAAGCCTCCCCACTCATCTATTTGTAGAACGCGCATCCGCTTGAATACACCTGGCTGACGACAGTGCCTCGCAGCCATAAGTTCATACAATCGTGTGGGGGTCCCGCCTGCTGACGCGCAGAAAATCAGGCCTGGTTTGCGCTTCAATTCCGCCGCGACCAACTGTTCCGCGCGGCGGCTCATCCCTTCATAGCTCTCCGCCACCTCAAACTCGAGCGCCGAAGAATTGCCTCCGAGCTTCATCGACCTACTCACCAAAGAAAGGAAACAGTTTTTTCAACTCATCCTTGTCGGGATGTCGTCCGTACTCGCAGATCTCAAAGGCTTCCGCGTAGCGAATCGAACCGGCTTTGTCCTGCCCATAAAAATCCGCCAGCTTCCCTTTGAAACGCTGCGCCTGGTCCATGAATCGTTTTTCAAAACCACTGCGAACCTTTTGATGACGTTCCTTTTGTTTCGCAGGATCGGTGGGGACGAATTCAATCGAACCATTGGCGCCGCCTTCGTAGAATTGCGACTCGAGCGCGTCCAGCGCATCGAGCTTCTTGCTGATCACATTGTCAATCGACACGGCCACGTCAGGCTGGAACGGATTGGGTTTCTGGAATTGATCCGGGTAATAAAGGAATACGGGATTATCCTTGAGGTAAGGGACGTCCGGACAAAAGAACGGCACCGTCACCATGTAAGCGGCGTCCTGCACCAGGACTCCTGTGTAACGATGATCCGGGTGGTAATCGTTTGGACGCGGGCTCATAACGATATCTGCTTTCCACTCGCGGATGAGCCTCGTGATCATGCGGCGGTTCTCTATTGTCGGCAGCAACTCGCCATCATGAATATCAAGCACTTCCGAGGTAACTCCGAGAATGGCGTCTGCGCGTTCGGCTTCAGCCTTGCGTCTTTGCGCCAGCGGCCCGCCCGCTTCGCGCCAATGCCCGATATCACCGTTGGTGACCGAGACCAGCTTGACGTGATGACCTTTGGCCGCCCACATGGACCCGACCCCACCGACCTGGATCTCGCAATCGTCGGGGTGCGCGCCGAAGCAGATGATTCGCAACTTGCCATCGTCCGGCGGTGCAGGAGCTGCAAGTGCGATTGAAGTGGAAGCTGCTAACAAAACCGAAAAGGCGGAAGTTTTCATGACATTCCGGGTGTTGAGTTGTGAGCGAACTATATAAGCCGGCGTTTCGTGTGCAAAGAGATTTCAGCATTCGAATCTTCGCGTTAGCGTTTGGAGTGCGCCCGGCTTGCCGGCGCTTTTGGGGTGCCTGGTGCGCGAAAGAGGCAGCAAGCTGCGCGCACTCCAAACGCTAACGCGCATTTCGAACGTAAGGCTTAGGCTAGCGCGCGTTTTAGGTGGTGGGGCGAGGCTCCTGCCGAGCCCAAACTTTTTCGATGGGCTGATCCACTTGCAGCGCCTTGTCGCAGGAAATGATTAGGGCTCCGCAGGAACCTCGCCCCACCGCCTGGGAGCAAACGATTCCATTCAAGAACCCTCCGTTTCCTGTGTTTTCTTCTATTCGCTTCCCCTACCTTTCCGGTATTGCCTCCCCATCCTTCCTCGGATCCGAAGCCCCGTAATTGATCCCGGTAGAAAAATCCCGCCTGACAGCTTGCCCGCCCCCGACGTTGACAGCAAATGCTCCAAGCACTTTGAACTGGTGCCCTTTACCAATCAGTTCGCTCCTCACGGTCTCGGGCACCCGTGATTCAATTTCCACATCGCACCCGGGAAACGTCTGTTTGGTAAACCTGGGTGCTTCGAGTGCTGCCTGGATGTTCAGGTTGTGGTCAACGATGTCCGAAACGAACTGCGCATGCGCTTGCGCCTGATTCCATCCTCCCATGATGCCGAACGCGATCCGGATGTCGCCCTTGTTCATGAACGCAGGAATAATTGTGTGAAGCGGTCGCTTTCGCCCGGCCAGGACATTAGGGCTGGCCGGGTCGAGACTGAAAAGGCCACCACGATTTTGCAGGGCAAACCCAGTGCCCGGCGCGACAACACCCGAACCGAACGAGTTGTAGTTGCTCTGGATGTAAGAAACCATGTTGCCTTCGGAATCCACGACGCAAAAATAGGTCGTATCCGTGCCCATGGGCGGCGGTTGCCCCGCCTCGACATTGCAATTGGCCTTGGCGAGGTCAATCAGAGCCGCCCGCGACTTCGCGTATTCCTTCGAGAGCAAGCCCGCTACGGGGACCTTGTTGACGGTGGGGTCGCACACATACCGCAACACATCTGCGTATGCCAGCTTCTTGGCTTCAATCATGACATGAAACGCATTCGCCGATCCTGGTCCGTACTCCGCCAACGGAAATTGTTCCATCAAGTTGAGCATGATCAACGCACCAATCCCCTGGCCGTTCGGCGGCAGTTCGTAAACCTTCCAACCATGATAAGTCGTGGAGATCGGCTCGACCCACTGGCTCGAAAACTTTGCCAGGTCTTCGGCGTTCATGGTACCGCCGAGGCTTTGGGAACCCGCCAAAATGCGCTTGGCGATTTCCCCCTGGTAAAAGGCATCCCGGCCGTGTTTGGAAATTTGTTTCAATGACCACGCCAGATCCGGGTTGTGGAACATTTCTCCCGGACGCGGGGCGCGACCGTTTAGAAGGTAAGTGCGTGCCGCATTAGTGTCGCGCAGCAGCTTTTTTTCGCTTTCCACCCAGTAACTTGAAAAAATCTCCGTGACGGGGAAACCTTCCTCAGCGTAACGAATTGCAGGAGCCAGCAAGTCCGAAAGGCTTTTGCGCCCGAATCGTTTCTCGAGCTTATCCCAGCCATCCACCGCGCCGGGAACAGTGACCGATTGAATGCCGTTTTGAGGCATTTTGTTTGTTCCGAGGCTTTTTAGAAATTCCGGTGTCAGTCCCGCCGGTGACCAGCCACTCGCATTGAGTCCGTAAAGCTTTCCAGTCTTGGCCTCATACACAATCGCAAAGAGGTCACCCCCAATCCCGTTGGCCATGGGCGCCACAACTCCGAGCGCCGCATTCACTGCTATAGCCGCGTCAACCGCGTTGCCGCCCTCAGCGAGAATTCGCGTCCCAATCTGACAAGCCAGCGGCTGCTCCGCCGCTACAATGCCGTAGCGCGTCATCACCATCGACCGCGCCTGCGTCCGGTCCTGTGCCTTTACCGAAATTACCGAACCGGTAACCAGCATACCGCACAAGATCATGCGGACTGCTCCACACAGCCAACGTTGTTCCATCGGTGTTGGATAGCCCGTCCTCAATTTCGATTCAAGAGCGAAGCGCCGGAGCGTGGACTGGAATGTCCGTGCGTCGGCACTTGTAATTTAAGCTGCAACCAGCCCTCCCTTGCGCTACACAAGAGCCATGACGTCCCCGGCCCCCGCCAAAGCCACACCTCCGACCTCGGAGCCTCATTTGCACCGCAGGTTCGGTTTGCTTCAGGCGACCGCTCTGAACATGTCGAACATGATCGGGGTTGGCCCGTTCATTACCATCCCGGTGCTGATGGCGGCCATGGGTGGCCCGCAGGCCCTGCTGGGCTGGGCGGTTGGACTGGTGATCGCGTGCGGGGACGGCTTGATCTGGAGCGAGCTCGGCGCCGCCATGCCGGGTTCTGGCGGCAGCTACCTCTATCTGCGCGATGCCTTTGGCCGCCAAACCTTCGGCCGGGCAATGGCATTCCTGTTCATCTGGCAATTCCTTCTGAGCGGTCCGCTCGAAATTGCCTCCGGCTACATCGGTTTCGCGCAATACGCCCGGTATCTCTGGCCCGGTCTCACCGAGACCCAGGCGCGCCTGATTATGGCCGTTCTCGGAATCGCTATCGTGGCGTTGCTCTACCGGCGAATCACCACTATCGGTCGAATCACCGTCGCCCTTTGGATCGGCACCATGTTAACCGTTGGCATTGTCATCATCACCGGCCCGTTTCACTTCAATCCCAAACTCGCCTTTGATTTTCCACCTCACGCTTTTCAATTCTCCCTGGGTTTTCTCATGGGCCTTGGCGAGGCTGCACGCGTCGGCGTTTACGATTATCTTGGCTATTACGATGTCTGCTACATCGGAGACGAGGTCAAAGAACCCGGCCGCGTCATTCCCAGCTCAATTATCATCAGCCTGCTTGGCGTCGTTGCGATCTACGTCACCATCAACCTTACGCTCATCGGCGTTGTCCCCTGGCGCGACTTTGTTCCCGCTCCCGGTAAAACACTCCCTGATCCTCCCCCGCCCGTGGTTTCCTGGTACATCGAGAGGCTTTACGGAAATGGCGCTGCAAAAGTCTTCACACTTATGGTGCTTTGGACCGCGTTTGCCAGCTGCTTTAGTCTAATGCTCGGCTACTCCCGCATCCCCTTCGCCGCCGCCCGCGACGGAAACTTCTTCAGTATCTTTGGCCGCATCCATCCGCGTAAGGATTTTCCACATATTTCCCTGTTGTTCGTAGGCGGCCTGTCGATCCTGTGCAGTCTGCTGCCGTTGATGACCGTAATTGATGCCCTGTTGACCACGCGGATTGTAGTTCAATTCATTGGCCAAATTGCGGCTGTGATCTGGCTGCGCCGTCAAGCTCCTGAAATGGAACGGCCGTTTCGCATTTGGCTTTACCCCGTGCCGGTTTTCGTCGCCTTAGCTGGCTGGATATTTCTCCTCGTTACTACCAACAGAATAACTTTGGCCTACGCAATGGCTACACTGGTTGCCGGCGTAATCTTCTTCCTCGTTTGGTCCCGCTGGACCCGGCGCTGGCCATTCGCGAGCAGCCTTGGTCAGCCAACCAACGCATGAGTCCGGACTAGAGACCGGAAGCCAATGAACGAGCCTGAGACACGAGTAATGGCCATCTTCACTGAGGCAATGGAAATAGCCGATGCGAAGGCCCGCGAGGTGTTTCTTTCAAAAGCATGCTGCGCCGACGAGTTCCTTCGCAAAGAGGTTGAAGAACTCCTTCAAGCGGAAGCCCAAGCTGGCAGATTTCTGCCTGACCGGCCGGCGGTTTCAGTTGCAGGTCATCCGGGTATCGAGGACGTCGCTCCGCCGTCGGTTAGTTACGCGGAGCAGATCGGAGAGCACATTGGCCGCTACAAACTGTTGCAAAAGATTGGTGAAGGAGGCTGCGGCGTCGTTTACATGGCCGAACAGGAACAACCCGTCCGACGAAGGGTCGCCATCAAAGTGATTAAGCTGGGCATGGATACGCGGAGCGTTGTAGCGCGCTTTGAAGCCGAGCGCCAGGCCCTGGCCCTCATGGACCACCCTAGCATCGCCAAAGTGCTGGATGCCGGCGCTACAGAGACAGGCCGGCCGTACTTTGTCATGGAATTGGTGCCCGGTGTGAAGATTACAGATTACTGCGATGAGAGCCACCTGACGCCTCGCGAACGGATTGGCCTTTTCATCCAGGTCTGCCAGGCAATCCAGCACGCACATCAGAAGGGTATCATTCATCGCGATATCAAACCTTCCAACATCCTGGTGACCATCAACGATGGCATTACTGTGCCCAAAGTGATCGACTTCGGTATCGCGAAAGCCACCCAGGGACGTTTGACGGATCAAACCCTCTTCACCGCTTTCGAGCAATTCATTGGCACCCCGGCCTATATGAGCCCGGAACAAGCAGTCATGACCAGTCTGGACGTCGACACGCGCAGCGACATCTACAGCCTGGGCGTCCTTCTCTATGAGTTGCTGACCGGCAGCACGCCGTTCGAGCAATCGGATTTGCTCTCCTCTGGCCTGGATGAAATGCGGCGCACCATTCGCGAGCGGGAGCCCCCGCGGCCATCAACGCGGCTCAGCGCCATGCCGCAAGAAAAACTCACCACTGTAGCCGGCCGGCGGCAGCTTGAGCCTCTGAAGCTAATCCGGTTGCTGCGCGGGGACTTGGAATGGATCGTGATGAAGTGCCTGGAGAAGGATCGCGCACACCGATACGCCACGGCCAATGGGCTTGCGACGGACCTGCAACACTATCTAGCAGACGAACCGATAACCGCTCGCCCCCCTGGCAAACTCTATCGTTTTCAAACGCTGGTGCGCCGCAACAAATTGCTTTTTGCTGCCAGCGCAGCAGTTACCGGCGCCCTGGTGGCTGGCCTGGCAGTTTCGATGTGGCTGCTGTTTCGAGAGAAGGCCGCGCGCCGCGAGGCTGTGACCGCCGAAACCCTGGCCCTGACCGAAATGCAAAAGAGCATGCAGTCGGTCGAGTTCTTGAGGGAGTTGTTGCACAGATTGGGCCCGACGATCGCTACAAATCGGGACACGACCCAGTTAAAGGAAGCGTTGGAAGGCCTTGCCTGGCAAGTTACGCCAGACCTCTTCAACAGACCGGAACTGCAGCAGAATTTGTACAGCACCATCGCCCTGGTTTACCTCGATTTTGGTGAAGACCAAAAGGCTGAGGAGATGGCCCGCAAAGCCGTTGAAATCCTGAAAAGTGGCGCCAGCCAGGGGCGCGGGCTATCTGCCGAGCCATTGCGGGTGCTTCGAGACGTCCTCATGGACGAGCACAAGTTTGCCGAAGCGCGAGAACTCTTTGAAAGTTCTTTGCCCAGGGAGCTCGGTCTTCGGTCGGAAAGCGCCGAATTACTGCGTATCCGGGCAGATTTTTGGGCTCGAATCGGTGACTGGCACGCGGCGGTGGCGGATTTTTCGAAGCTCGTTAAACTCGAGCCCGACAACCACGAGGGCTACTATTCTGTGGCGCCGCTGCTGGTTCAGACTGGTGATCTGCCCGCCTACGGGCGTTTCCGAGGGCAAATTTTGACCCACTTCGGCGCCATAACCAATGATTCGAGCATGGCCCATCGCATGGGAAGAGTCTGCCTGCTCCTCCCTGCTTCAGGCCCTGAGCTGATGGCAGCGACCAGTCTGGCTGACTTGAGTGTAATCTTGGGCGAAGGTCACATTAATGAGCCGTGGTGTCTGTTCGCCAAAGGCCTGGCGGACTATCGCCGAGGGCGTTACGCCAGCGCCGTGGATTGGATGGAGAAGGTGCAGGAGCAAAAGATCCTTCCAGGGCAGGGTCGCAGGCGGCATCTTAGCGCTCAATCTTACGCCGTTTTGGCAATGGCCAGGCACCAATTAGACCAGGCCGACCAGGCACGCGCGGCCCTGGACACGGCCTGGGCAATCATGCAAGAGGAAAGAGACCTTGCCCTGGGAACAGGAACAGGAAGAGGCGAAACAGGCGCGGCTGTGGGCCTCATGCAGAAGGAAATGCCCAGGCTCGAAGGTGGGGAAATGACCGGCGGTTGGAGGGAGTGGCTTATCGCTTACTCCCTCATGAAAGAAGCCGAAGCGCTGATACAACCAATACCCTCAGCTAATTGATCCAAAACGAAAATCGGACACCAATTGTCAAATGGTGAGATGCGACCAAGGATTTTCGGTCTAAACAGCCTTGTGCCATCGTCTTTTGGCGATTTCAGGGAGGCGTAGCCATATGCACAGCCCACGCGGGCCATCCGCGGGAATTAGCGTTCCCTCAAAACGGTATTCCGTCGTGCTCCAGCTTTGGCCATCCCTGGCCATCGATTTCGCGAACTTCCTGTGACGGTTTTGGTCTCTCGATCATCAGCGCGCTGAGGTTCTGTGGAAATACATTTGAACCCTCCGCGTTGGATGCTTCCAAACTCTTCGCTCCGGCGAGCCCAAAATGTGGGTAAAAATACTGGGTGTCGTGGTCCATCGGATACTGCTCCATATAATCGAGGAAATCCGGGCCCACCACTGCGGCCCGAGGATCATGCGTGAACTTGCTCGGT
>Ga0306920_100004076_pt1 | contig 18691 bp, 14 predicted proteins | sample flu12Cox44000170_FD_204666 | JGI IMG/M metagenome (GOLD analysis project Ga0306920, IMG submission 204666) | Lab enrichment of tropical soil microbial communities from Luquillo Experimental Forest, Puerto Rico - flux4day.12C.oxic.44.000.170 (v2)... | ecosystem: Environmental > Terrestrial >... | reverse complement strand
AATGCCGCCTATTTTCAGGAACGCGCGAAGCGGCGGCGTCAAATTCGCGAAACTCTCCGCCAGCCTCGTTTTGAGCGGGCCGCGCAGCCACTGTTCCCATGGCAAGGTGAACGTGCGCTTCCGTTGTGCCGTAATCTCCGCCGGCAGCAAGGTCCCGAGCGCCTCCACCAGCAGCGCTTTCTGCACGCCGTTTCGCTGCCGCGCGCGCTCCGGGAGCGCGCTCACAAATTCCACCAGCGGCGTGTCGAGCAACGGGACACGCACCTCGAGCGAACGCGCCATGCTCACCGCATCGGTGTCGCGCAGCAGCGTGCTGGCCATGTAGGAACGCATCTCGAGCCAGCTCACCCTCCCCACGTCGCCCATCGAACGGGTCTGATCCGCCGCACGCTCGAGCCACCCGAGCCACGTCGGCTCGAGCGACCCGTCCGCCGCCACGCTGCTCGGCCGGAACCGCGGCTCCATCAGCTTTTCGATCTCTCCCGGAGGAAACAGCGCTCGCGAAAAATAGTACTCATGCGGGAGGCGAGTCGAATCCCGCCACACCGCGGCGGCTTTGCGCGCTGCGTCCGGCGACCGCCCGGCCCGGAAGGCACGAAGCACAACTCCCGCGCTGGCCTTTCGCACTCCTGCCGGCAGCATCTTCGCCGCCCCCGCTACCCACCGGAGCCGAGGGGTATCCGCAAAAGTCGAATATCCCGCGAACAGCTCATCCCCGCCCAGTCCCGAAAGCGCCACTTTCAACCCCGCCTGCCGCGCGGCCCAGGAGACAAAATACGTGTTGATCCCATCCATCGTCGGCTGGTCCAGCGCCGCCAAAGCTTCATCGAGACGCGCCGGAATCTCGTGGCCCTGTAAAGCCAGCTCACTGTGTTTCGTACCGCAGCGCGCTGCCACCGCTCGCGTCAGCCCGGATTCATCAAACGCCGTTCCCGGAAACGCCAGCGTGAAACTCTGTATCCCCGCATGCTGCCTTGCGGCCAGCGCCGCAATGGCGCCGGAATCGAGCCCGCTCGACAAGAAAAGCCCCACCGGCACGTCGGCAATCAAATGCGCGCGCACGCTGTCTTCGAGCAAAGGCCCGAGCGCCTTGGCCGCAGAGAGAAAGTTCCGCGGCGCGCGGGGATCTTTTGCCGCCGGGCTGCGCCCGGGATCCCACCACGCGTGCGTGCGCGGCAACCGCCGCCGATCCGGGATGTACAGCAGGATGCTGTGCCCCGGGGGCACCGAAAACACGCCCTCAAACAGAGTCACCGGCTCGCTCACGCTGCCGAACAGCAGATAGGACGTCAGCGCATCCTGCGACACCGTACGCGAGGGAATCCCGCTGGCTACGAGGGCCCGCACTTCCGATGCGAACGCAAATCCCGCCGGGGTCTGCGCGTAGTACAGCGGCTTGATGCCCAGCGGATCGCGGGCCAGAAACAATACCGGCCCGGCGTTGTAGTGCTGGCGAAAATCTATCAGCGCGAAGGCGAACATCCCGCGCAGCTCGCTCAGGCAGTCCTGGCCCCACTCTTCCCAGGCGTGCACCAGAATTTCCGTATCGGAAGCGGTCTCGAAGCGGTGGCCGCAGCGCCCCAGTTGTTCCCGCAACTCGCGGTAGTTGTACAGCTCGCCGTTGAAAACCACGGCGATGTCGCGGGTTTCGTTCCAGACCGGTTGCTGGCCGCCTAGAAGATCGATGATCGCCAGCCTGCGCATCCCGAGCGCGAAACCGGGAGCCCGTCGATCGTTGACCAGGAATCCTTCGCCGTCCGGCCCGCGATGCTCCATCGTCGCAGCCATGGCGCGCACACACGCCGCTGCGTCACTGCTGGTGTTTTGGAATGCGACGCCGCAGATTCCGCACACGCCGCCATTCTATCTCAGGCGCAGCGGGAAATGGGCGCCGCGCGCGGCGCGCCACTAGAAAGTCTCCCGGCCGTGCGCATGGCGACCGGCCCTATCCGGCAGGAGCGGCAGGTTGCGCGCACCGGCTTTCAGACCTTGGAAGCAGGAGTCGCCAGCTTTTGGTACAGCAGTTCCATCTGTTTTACCGGCTCTTCCCAGCCGAGACGGCTGGCCGCGCTCTTCCCGCTTTGCGCCAGACGCTCTCCTAACGCTCGGTCAGACAGGATCTCCCGGATGGCTCGCGCGACCTCGGAAGCTTCGTGACGCACTACCATCCCGGCATTGCCTCCGAGCAATCGGGCCACCCCGCAATTCTCCGTCAGCACCACCGGCACGCCACAAGCCGCCGCCTCCAACGCTGCATTTCCGAAATTCTCGTTCTGCGATGGCAGGACAAAGACGTCCGCATCGCGGTACGCGCTCCATTTTTCCTCGCCGAGTACGGTCCCGGCGAAGGTCACGCGCTTTTCTAATCCGCGTTCCGAGGCCATCCGCTCCAGTCGTGCCTGCATTCCCGATTCATCCGGTCCCACCAGCGCCAGTCGCAGCTCGCGGCCGTTCAGCTCGCGCGGAAGCTGCGAAAACGCTTCCACCAGCAGGTCGGGACTCTTTTTTTCCGAGAGCCGGCCCAGAAAAAGAACCACCAGCGCTTCGCCCGGCAGCCCGTGTTTCGCTCGGAACTTCCCCCGCGCCGGCAGTTCCGAGGGCGCCATCACCCCGTTGCGTCGCAGCAGGATTTTCTCCCGGGCGATTCCTCCTCGCCGAACGCCGAGTCCTCCGGCCACCTCCAGGGCTTCCTGCTCCGACGTGGCGATCACCGCCGCCGCTCCAGCCAGCATTTTCTCTCCCCAGATCGCGTGATACGCCTGCTTCAGCGCGATGTTCCGCACGATCGGCAGATACATTCCGATGGGCTCGACTACATAGGGGATGTTGCGCTTCTGGCACGCGCGCGCCACCGCCGGCCCCAGCAGATCGTATAAGCCGAAAATATGCACGATTTCGAACTGTCCGATACGCGCACGGCAATAGCGCTGTACGGCAGGATTCCAGCTTACCGCCCGGTAGCGCCCCCAGGTCGGCAGGTAGATGCTGAGCACGCCGTTTGCTTCTAGCGTCCATCCGAACGGGGAACGCTTCACCGCCTGCTCTCCCGGCTGTGTTCCCAGCCGCTTTTCAAATCCCCAATCCGCCGAGAGCACGGTGACGCGGTGGCCGCGCCCGCTGAGCCCTTCCGCTAGCGCTTCCACTTTCACCGGCGGCCCGCCAAATTCGTAAAACGGCGCGTAGGTTTGCGTGACGCTCAGGATTCGCATAGTTCGCGCAGGATTCTCCGGAAGGACTTCCGAAATACGCTGAAGCGAAACTCGTCTTCCACCCGCTGCTTGCCCCGCCGGCCCATTTCCTCGCGGAGCTTCGGGTCCTCCAGCAGCGTCTCGAGCGCCGTCGCCAGCTGCGCCGCGTCGCCGTGCTCGACGAGATAGCCGGTCTTGCCGTCTAGGATCACTTCCGGAGCGCCGCCGTGCGCTCCGCCGATCACCGGCTTGGCGCAGGCCATGGCCTCCAGATACACCAGCCCAAATCCCTCGCCGCGACTCGGGAGCGCGAAAATGTCGCAGTGCCCGTAGCACGCCGCCAGTTCCGCATAGCTCAAGCCGGAGAGAAAATGCACGTGCCGGCGCACCCCGCTTTCGTCGGCCAGATCCTCGAGCCACCTGCGGTCGTCTCCGTCGCCGACCGCCGCCACTCGGAGCTCCGGCCACCGCGTCAACAGCCGGGGCAGCGCTGTGATCAGCGTATCCATGCCTTTGTACCGCTCGTCCGCGCGCCATCGTCCTACCGTCAACACCACCTGGCCTTGCGGAAAATTCGCCGGAGGCGGGCTTTTTGCCGCACGGACGGCAAGCTCCTCGAATTGCGGATCGAGCCCCCACGGCAGCACCCGGATTTTCTTTGCCTCGACTCCCTGGTCCGCCGCGACATGATCCGCGGTGTACCGGCTCGGCGCCAGCACCACGTCCGCGCTTCCGAGAGCGTTCCGCCTCAGGCGCGGCAGCGGCTGCCACACTTCCACGCCGTGCGTGGAAACCGCGGTTTTCAGCCGCGGCGCAACCCAGCGCATCACCCTGGCCACCGGCCCGAGATTGGGGTGCCCGGCAATGACCACTTGCGGCGCCCCCTTTCCTTTGCCTCGGGCGCGCCCTGCCGTGCGCAGCGCTGCCCTGAGGAAATCCCCTTTTCTGCGGTCACTTCCGGTGAACACAATCTCGCGTCCGGTCACGTCCAGCCGTTTCAGATCCGCCTTGTCGTTCAGGCTCAGAATGCGGCATTCGAGGCCGCGGCTCGAGGCAAATTCCGTCAGTACCGCGGCCATGTGCCGTCCCGCGCGCTGCACGCCGCCCGGCGCATCCAGTTCTGGAAACAGTCCGATCAGCACGCGCCGAGTCTGCCTTGTGCGGGCCGGGTTCCGCAAGTGGCACGGCGCACGCTCTCTAAGGCGAACCGCAACAGGCCGCTCGGGCGCGGGCCCGTTTCAGGCGCTCAGCAGGGCCGCTGGCTACCGGCGCCCCGCACCATCGAAGAATAGCGGCACCAGCTCCTCCATCCGGTCCAGGTACACATCGGCCGGATATCTGCCGCGGTCGTGCACGCCGAACCCAAAATTGACGATTGCCGAAATCATCCCGGCGTTGCGTGCGGTCTGCACATCCACCTCCGAGTCACCCACCATCACCGCTTCCGCGGCGGTCACGGCAAACTCCGAGAGCACCGTCATCGCCCCCAGGGGATCGGGCTTCTTGGTCGCGAAACTGTTTCCGCCGTAAATCGGCTTGAAAAACTCCGCGAGCGCTAGCTCCTCGAGGATGCGCACGCTGGCGTTCCGCGGCTTGTTGCTCAGTACCGCCATCGGAGTGCCCCGCAGCCGCTCGAGCGCTTGCCGCACTCCCGGATAGGGCCGGGTGTGGTCCAGCAGGTGCTCGTCGTAACAGTTCAGGAAAAATTGCAGCGCGCTTTGTAGCTCCTCGGGCGTCGGCCGACCGCCGAGCGCGCGCGCGATGAGCAGGGGAGCTCCCGAGCCCACGTAGCTCGCCACCAGCTCGGTCGGCAACGCTTCGCGCCCCATGGCACGGAGCGTTAGATTCACCGCCAGCGCCAGATCCTCTTGCGAATCGATCAGCGTCCCATCCAGGTCGAAAACCAGCGCCTTCACGTTTCCGCGAGATTTCTCATGCATATCGTTTAATTTTAATACCCGCGTCGCATTCACCGCTCGCGTTCGCGTAAACTATTAGATTCATCTCGTGTGCCTCAGAGCACTGGAGAATTCATGGCCCAGGTACTCCCGTTTCGCGCCTACCGCTTTAATCCCGAGGTCGCCCCGTTTGAGCGCGTTCTTACGCAGCCCTACGACAAGATTTCCCCCGCGCGCCAGGCGGAATACTACGCCATGCACCCGCACAATCTGATCGCGGTCGAAAAGGGCCTCTCCTTTGAAGACGACACGCCGGAGAATAATGTCTACACCCGCGCCACAAACAAGATCGCAGAATGGCTCGGCGATCACGTCCTGGTCGAGGATCCCGTCCCCGCCTTCTACGCCTACAGCCAGGAGTTCACCGTTCCCGGCACCGCCCTAAAGCGCACGCGCACAGGTTTCATCGGCGCCGGCCAGCTGGAGGACTATTCCGCGGGCATCGTTTTTCGTCACGAACGCACGCTGTCCGGGCCCAAAGCCGACCGCATCGAACTTCTCCGCCACAGTCGCCTGCAGACCGGCCAGCTGTTCATGCTCTATTGCGATCCGCAAAAACGCGCCGACGCGATCATCGCCGCAGCGGAGACGTCCGGAGCTCCGATAACCGAACTCGCCGACGAATACCGCGTGATTCACCGCCTGTGGCCGATCACGGAGGCGCAGCATATTGCGGGCATCCAACAGGCCATGGCCGATCTGAAACTGGTCATCGCCGACGGCCATCATCGCTACGAAACCGCTCTCAATTACCGCAACGAGCGCCGCGCCGAAGCCGGCGCTGCCGCCAATCCGCAAGCGGACTACGAACGCTCGATGATGACCTTCGTCAACACACGCAGCGAGGGCCTCACGATCCTCGCCACCCACCGCGTCGTCAGTCGAGTCCACGACTTTTCCTGGCCTGCGGTTCGGCGCTATCTCGAGCCGTGGTTCGCAACGGAAGTCTTCCCCTTTTCGGACGCCGCGCAGCAGGCGAAGGCAGGCTACCAATTGCTCGAGCGCCTCGCGGCTAGTTCCGCGCAGCGCTCTATCGGTGCCTATCCCGCGGCGGAAGGCCCGCGCGCGTTCTATCTTTTCCTGTTGCGGCCCGGCGCCGATCTCGGCCAGCTGCTGCCCAACGTTCCGCGGCCGCAGCGCGAACTTGACGTGGTGCTGCTCCACGACGGCATTCTCGAACCCGCTTTGGGCATCACGCTCGAGGCCGCGGCCAAGGAAATGAACCTCTCCTACGAACGCGAAGCGTCGGCCGCCATCGCCGCCGTCGATTCCGGGCGGGCGCAGGTCTCATTCCTAATGAATCCCGTGGACGTCGAAAAAGTCGTCGAAATCGCGACCGCCAACGAAGTCTTGCCGCAGAAATCCACCGACTTCTATCCCAAGCTCCTGAGCGGCATCACCATGTATCGTCTGGACCCCTGAAAACAAAAAGGCGCGCTCATGCGCGCCTCCTCGACAAGACTTTGGGCAGCTGAAAACGGCAAACCGCTACTTGGAGAAGCTGGCCACCGCCGCCGCTTCGGTGTCGAACACTTCAAATACCGTCAGCAGCTTCGTGATCTGCAGCACTTCCTGGAACTTGCTGCCCAAGTGGCAAAGGCGCAGCGATGCGCCCTCCTTCTTCGCGGTATGGTGCGAGGCCACCAGCGTGCCCAAGCCCGCGCTGTCAATGAACGTGATGTTGTCCATGTTGAGCACAACTTTTTTCTTGCCTTCGGCCAGCAGACTCTTCACTTTCTCGCGGAGCGCGTTGCTCTCGTCGCCGAGCACGATCCGCCCGTCCAGCGCGACCACCGTCACGCCATCCACTTCGCGTTGCGTCATTTTCAATGCCACGTTCTTTTCCTCCTCATTCCCTAGCGGATTGGTCGGCAACCTGTCCCGGAGCCCAAAAGCATACCACTCTTGACCACAGGGTTTGCAAAAACAAACGCCTGTTACCCCTGCCTATCGGGGCGAACCCGCGGTCAGTAATAGTCCGCGCAAGACATGTAGTAGCCGCAGATGTTGCAGATCAGCTTGCAGCGCCGCGACTCCAGCCGTTGCGAACAGACCGGGCAAAATCGCGAAACGTCCTCGTCTCCTGTGACGCCGGCGGAAAGACCCGCGGTCGCGGAATTCGCGGCTGGCTCCACGGCGCGCTCGGGCGCTACGGCTGCGGCGCCGGGCCGCTCAGTTTCGCTTGGCAGTCTCAGAGGAAACCGCGCACGAAAATCGGATGCGCCGATGCCCTTCACTCCCGGTTCCATGGCGGCACCGTTTATAGCACAACCCTGTCAAATCAGGGTAGCGCGCTCCCGGTCGCGGGGGCGCCGCCCGCCCGGATCACCTGGCAAAACCGTTCTCTCCTGGCGGGGTTTTTTTGCTCCGCGGAGGAACCTCGTGACATACTCCGGGCTTCTCTAGGCCAGGCGCCGGTGTGGCCGTTCGCGCCGGAAGGCTTCGGACGAATCTCGGGGTAGCGAGAGACACATGAGCAGATTCCGCGTGGAGAAAATAGCAAACCGGTTGCTTGGTCGGCGGCGGCGACCGGCCGCAGCGCATGGCCTGGCGCCGGAGGACCGCGCCGCGGTCTTGCCGGCGAAGCCAATCCCCCGACACCCCGGCTGGGCGGTTGCGCTCCTTTGCTGCGCCATGCTATCGGGCGGACCGGGTGCGCTATCCGCGCCGACCGTCGAGCCGATTCGGCTCGACCCGCACAATCCCCGCTACTTCTTGTTCCGCGGACGACCGACGGTGCTCATCACTAGCGGCGAGCACTACGGGTCGGTCATGAACGTCGACTTCGATTACAAAAAATACCTCCGGACGCTGGCCGCGGACGGACTCAACTACACCCGGCTGTTCGGCGGAAGCTACGTCGAGGTGCCCGGCAAATCGTTCGGTATCGCGCGCAACGATTTGGCGCCCGGGGCCGGGCGTTTCCTGGCACCGTGGATGCGCAGCGATGTTCCGGGGTATGCGGGCGGCGGTAACAAGTTCGATCTGTCCCGCGTGAACCCGGAATATCTTCGCCGCTACAGCGACTTTTTGGCGGAAGCCACGCGGCTCGGCATCGTGGTGGAGATTTCGCTGTTCTCGTCGACCTACGGAGACATGCAGTGGGACGTCAGCCCGTTCAACCCCGCGAACAACGTCAACCATACCGAGGTCAGCGACTGGAGGAAGCTCAACACCCTCGAAAACGGAAACGTGCTGGGATTCCAGGAGCGCTACACCCAGAAGCTGGTCGAGGTCGCCAACCAGTTCGACAACGTCGTCTTTGAAATTCAAAACGAGCCGTGGTCAGACCGGCCCGTTCTTGCGGGCGTCATCAACCCTTATCTGGCGCGCCCCGGACGCGACCACTACCCCAACTCGATTGATCTCGCCGACGAGGCCTCGCTGGCATGGCAGGAGAAAGTCGCGGAATGGATCGTCAAAGAAGAGTCGCCGCTGCCCTACCGGCACTTGATTGCTCAAAACTACTCGAACTTCCGCTTTCCGGTGCGCGCGCTCTTGCCGGGCGTGAGCATCGTTAATTTCCACTACGCTTACGCCGAGGCGGCGCTGTGGAACGAAGGTCTCGACAAAGCCATCGCCTACGATGAGACCGGGTTCCTCGGTCCTGATGACGCTGCCTACCGCCGCGAGGCGTGGAATTTCCTGCTTTCGGGCGGCGCCGCGTTTGATGGCCTCGACTATTCGTTTTCGCCGGGTCACGAAGACGGCAGCGACGGGCCGCCGAACGGCCCGGGAGGCGGCAGCGCGGCGCTCCGACGGCAACTCGGCATCCTAGAGAGATTTCTGACGGGGTTTGCCTTGCCGGAGCTCCGCCCCGACCGCGAAGTGGTGAAGCACGCGGCGGGAGCGGTCGCGAGAGTGCTTTCGAGCCCGGGGCGGCAGTACGCGGTGTATCTCGATGGGAGCGGCCCGGCGCAACTGACGCTCGAGTTGCCGCAAGGCCGCTACACTGCCGAGTGGATCGATGTGGTCTCGGGGGGCCGCTTGCGCGCGGAGAGCTTCGAGCATTCTGGAGGAACGAAGCTGCTCGATTCGCCCAAATTTTTAGAGGGCATCGCGCTGCGCCTGCTGCGCGAGTAACCGTCGGCTGGAGGAGGCTCAGAAAGAAAAACCGTGCCGCTAAACATTTGCCCAGCGAGCCAGCTCGGCAGAGCAAGCTTGCAGAAATAAAGAGACTTGGCGATAATCGGGCGCCTTTGGGCGGTAGTTTGGGAGCGACTTGAGGATGGCCTCGCCCTCCGAACAAAAAACTTTCTGCTGGATCTCCTTGGATTTTCGTCCAGAAAGAAGCCACCGCGCGGGTGGTGGCGCCGCACCAATTTGCTGTGGATGGACAGAACGAACGGACGGGCAGGCGATGGGGTGTACAATGCCGACCAGTTCGGGGGTGCGGTCTCGGAAATGTCGGACAGGTTCCGAGTTCGCGTCTCAAAGCCAAGGTGAGGATAGTTGGGCTCGCGGCGAGGAAGCGGGCTTCATCGGCTCCTAGTTTGAGGCTGTCCTTGCGGGCATGGTAGGTGGTGAACGCCGTGCCCGGAGCGGGAGAAGGTCATGATCGTAGGTGTCCCACGAGAAAGCTTTCCAGGGGAACGGCGCGTAGGGCTGGTGCCGTCTGTCGTTCCCAATCTGAGCAAGGCAGGCTTACAAGTCGTTGTGCAGTCGGGGGCGGGGATCGAGGCGGGCTACCCGGACGCCGACTACCTTGCGGCGGGAGCCAAAGTCCTGCCGGCTCGCGCCGAAGTTTTCCAGGCGGCCGATGTGCTGATTCAGGTGCTTTGCTACGGCTCAAACGACAAGACCGGTGAAGCAGATCTGCCCCTGTTCCATCAGGACCAAGCGCTCATCGGATTCTTGCGGCCCCTCGGTGGGCTTCAAACCATCCAGCAGATTGCCTCCCGCGGCGTGACCGCTTTCTCCGTGGAATTGATGCCCCGGACCACCCGCGCGCAGAGCATGGACGCGCTCTCTTCGATGGCCACCGTTTCGGGATACAAAGCGGTGCTGTTCGCCTCCGACACCCTGCCGAGGATGTTTCCGATGCTCACCACTGCGGCGGGAACCATTACTCCGGCTCGCGTGCTGATCATCGGCTGCGGTGTCGCGGGTCTGCAGGCGGTCGCCACCGCGCGCCGCTTGGGCGCCGTGGTGTCCGCCTACGATTTGCGGCCGGTCGTCAAGGAACAAGTGCAGAGCCTGGGGGCGCGTTTCGTGGAACTAGAGGTGGAAGCCAAGGATGCCCAGGATGAGCGCGGTTACGCGCGAGCCCAGGATGAGAACTTTTATAACCGGCAGCGCGAACTTCTCGGCAAGGTGGTGGCCGAGAACGATGTGGTGATCACCACGGCGGTGGTTCCGGGCAAGAAATCTCCCATTCTGGTCACCAAGGAAATGGTGGCGGGCATGAAACCGGGCTCGGTCATCGTGGATCTGGCTGCGGAGCGGGGAGGAAACTGCGAGCTGACTTCTGCGGGGGAACAAGTGATTAAGCACGGCGTTACCATCATCGGCCTGATTAACGTGGCCAGCAGCGTTCCTTATCACGCCAGCCAGATGTATGCGCGCAACGTCACGCAGTTCCTGCTGCACTTGGTCAAAGAAGGGAAGTTGCAACTGGATATGGAGGATCAGATCGTGCGCGACACTTTGCTGACCCGCGGCGGCGAATTGGTGAACGCCAGGTTGCGCGAATTCTATGCGTTGCCTCCGCTCGCGGCGGAAGCCCCGAAAGGAGAGGGGAGATGAAGCTAGACCTGCTGACCGGCCTTTATGTTTTCATGCTCGCTGCTTTCATCGGTTTTGAAGTCATCCGGCGAGTTTCCCCGCTGCTGCACACTCCGCTCATGTCGCTGACCAACGCGCTCGACGCCATAGCCGTGGTGGGCGCGATCATCCTTGCCGGCGAACACCGCAGCAATCTCGCCGCCATCCTCGGCACCGTCGCCATCGTCGCCGCCACCAGCAACATCGTCGGCGGCTTCCTTATCACTGACCGCATGCTGCGCATGTTCAAATCGAGCGCGCCGAAAAAGCCATGACGCTCCAAGACACCCTCATCGAAGCAACTTATCTCGTCGCTACCGCGTTGTTCATTCTTTCCTTGAAATGGTTGAGCTCACCGACGACGGCCCGGCGCGGAGTTTGGGCCGGCGAAGCGGGCATGGCCCTGGCCATCGGCGGCACTTTGCTCGATCGCGGCATCGTGGACTACAAGCTGATCGCCATCGGACTGGTGCTCGGCGCGATCATCGGCGTGCCGCTCGGCAGGGTGGCCATGACCGCGGTGCCGCAGCGAACCGCGCTAAGCCATGCTTTTGGCGCGCTGTGCGTCACCTTGGTCGGCACATCGGAATTCTACCTGCGCTCTCCCGATATTCCTCCTTTCTTGATGGTGGTCCTCGCGATGGAGGTCATTCTCGGCTCGCTCACCTTTACGGGAAGCCTGATGGCCGCGGGCAAGCTTCAGGAGGTCCTGCCGCAGCGGCCGATCACCTACCGGGGGCAGAATTTTGTCAATCTGGCGATGCTGGCCCTGGCGATCGGCATCGCGGTCATACTGGTGCTGCACCCCGACCAGGTCAAGCTGTTCCCGGCGCTGATCCTCATTCCCCTGGTGTTCGGCGTGATGCTGATCATTCCCATCGGCGGCGCCGACATGCCCACCGTGATCTCGCTGCTCAATTCCTACGCCGGACTTTCCGCGGCCGCCATGGGCTTTGTGCTCGGTAGCAAGCTGCTCATCATCGCCGGCGCCCTCGACGGCTCGTCCGGTTTCATCCTCTCGGTGATCATGTCCAAAGCCATGAACCGTTCGTTCACCAACGTGCTGTTCGGAGGCTTTGGGCAGATTCAAACCGCGGCTGCGGCCGAGCAGGCCGCCAGGCCCGTCAAAAGCGCCACCGCCGAAGAAGCAGCGGCGATACTTTCCGCGGCCAGTGTCGTTGCCATCGTCCCCGGTTACGGCATGGCGGTTGCGCAGGCGCAGCACAAAGTTCGCGAGCTTTACGATGCGCTCACAAAGCGCGGTATCGATGTGCGGTTTGGCATTCACCCGGTGGCCGGACGCATGCCCGGCCACATGAACGTGTTGCTTGCCGAAGCGGACATTCCCTACGACAAGCTGCTCGAAATGGACGTGATCAACGGTGACTTCCCGCAAACCGACGTCGCTCTGATCATCGGCGCCAACGATGTGACCAATCCGGCGGCGCGCACCGACACCGGCAGTCCGATCTACGGCATGCCCATCCTCGAGGTGGACAAGGCGCGCACGGTGATGGTGATTAAGCGCAGCATGGCTGCGGGCTTTGCGGGAATTGACAATCCGCTCTATTACCTCGACAAGACGCTGATGCTTTTCGGCGATGCCAAGACCTTTGTCGGCAACATCGTGCGCGAGCTTAGCGGCGCGGGAGGCTGAGCGCGCAGCGGGCGCGGCTAAGCAGGGCGCCCGCCTGGCCCCGGCCGTTGCCCCTCCCTGGTCAAAAGAAAAGCGTTGCTTGCGGCGTTTCGTGATAGCATCCAGCCCGGTTGAGCCGAACCGAGGGGCGACCGAACCGATCCTGTCGCAGCCGGAAAAAGGGAAAGTCTGACCACCAACCAGGGGCAAGTAGCGGCTGTGACAGCAAAGGTTGTGCCGTTCGAGGCGTCCCGTCCACAAAGGAGGCCCTCCAAAATGCACCGGACTGCCATAACTGCAAACGGGATCGCTCAGGTTGGATACGAAGACGGGTCGGAAATTCTGGAGATTGAGTTCAGCAGCGGCAAGGTGTTCCAGTTTTTCAATGTTCCGTCCAAGACGTTCCAACAGCTGATGGACACACCTCACAAAGAGTTTTTCTACCAGCGAAATATCCACGAGCGCTTCCCGTACCAGAGGGTGGAATAGGCAGTCCCGGGCTTTGGCGGCGGCCCGAGGAACCCAGCAAAGAATTTCCGCGCTACGCGTGTAGCCAGTTCCGCTCTCGCAAAATCCACCTTGGCAACTGAAAAGGTGAGCGTATAATCCGTCGAGATGTGTGCCGAGCGCGAAGCCGCGAGATCCGCCGGGATGGTGCCCGAGGCGCTGAAGCACGAGCCGCGGTCCAGGGGAATCACTACCCCCCGCAAGAAAAAGCCTAAAGAACTTGCCGTGATCACCGAATGCTGCACGGGCTGTGCCGGATCGCCCGCATGCGTCGAGTACTGCCCGGTTGAAGACTGCATGTTCTGGGTGCCCGATGAGGATCATCCTCCTTTCGGCCGCATTCAGGTGGATCCGCTGCTGTGCATCGGGTGCAAGAAGTGCGTCAGCAAGGGGCCCGACGGCTGTTTCCTCGACGGGTGCCCGTGGGATGCCATCGTCATGGTGGACACGGTCGAAGTAGAAAAAGTCGTTGGCGCCATGGCCTACTGAAGCCCCCGCCGACGAGGGCTGCCGGGGGAAGCAAGAGAGAAAGTTCGTTAAGGCTCCATCCGGGCCCTCGCGAGGATGGCCTGCTCTGTCAGCAGAGCTTGCTGGCGGACGCGATTTGAATTATCGCCCGACTCGCTCCGGTAGACGCGGATTGCCGGCAGGTCCTCCGGCCGGCCCACCAGGTAGAGCGCGCGGAGCGCCTCCCAAACTTGCGAGTCCGCAGGGTCGACCATCGCCAGCTGGGCTCCCGGGCTGACGGCTGCTCCCGGCGAGACTGCGGGCTTTTCGACGCGGCCGGCGATGGGCGAGCGCACTTCGATCGTGCGTTGCCCGTTGGCAAGTTTGGCCACCAAACCTCCCTGATGAACCGAAGTTCCCGCCTTGTCGATGTCCAGCACGCGGCCGGCCTCGGGAGCGGCAATGCTGACGGATTCAAGAAGCCGCACCAGCTGCGCGCGTCCGGAAGGGTCGCCAAAACGCACCAGCGAGAGCGCAGCGTTGCCGCGCACGTTCAGCGAAGGATCCTCTAACATTTTGAGCAGCGCGTCGTGAAAGGCCTCCTCCGAGGTGTCCTGGCCCATCACCCAGGCGTCGGTATTGCGCACTTCCTCGACCGGATGGCCCGCGAGGCGCGCGATCTCGGGATACCAGCGTTTTGCGGACAAGTCGTGCTCGGCCATGCGATCGCCGAGTTGCACCAGAGCGTGCTGGATATGGCGGGGGTGCTTTTCATCGCCGAGATATTCACCGATTTGCTGCTCAGAGAGCGGGCGGCCAAACCAAGTGCTCCACCAGAACAGGAAGGGCATGAGCACGATGAGCCAGGCGGTGAGGAAAAAGATGACCCGGCCACGCCTGCTCAGACGGAAGGCGCTTTGCCGCGAGCGAGAGGAATCGTGCGGCGAAACCCCTGTGCCGGCCTTGGCCTGCGATGAGGGAGAGGGAGTCGTCATGTCCCGGTTGATTTCTAATCCGCCTTGGACGGTCGCCCGGCAGGCACCGGCTTCCCCTTTTGCGCGAAGGCGAAGATCTCGCGTTTACGAAGCTCCCAGACCGCGTTGAGATAGAAAATCCCGGCGAGCGCCAGGAGAATGAGGCTCATAAACAGCCCATCCACCGTGGTCAGCGCACCTCTCAAAAGTATCCAGGCGATTCCTGCGAGCGGGATTGTGCCGAGCACGATAGAGATAAGCAACATCAGTCCTCACTCAAGGTTCGAGGTACCGCCCGAGAAGACCTCGCAAACCGGAGGCCTCCCGGAGTGACCGCACACACTTCCTGGCGTTCGACGTTCTTCCGAACCGGTTACGGCAACTCGCCACCATCGACGGCAACAGATCCGGCCACCTCGTGAGCTTCGGCCCGCACTCCGCGAGAAAGCCGGAGGTTTCTTCTGACCGCACTAGGGCTGGAAGCTGACGTCCACGGTCTTGCTGTCTTTGGCGGCCAGGGTCACTTTTTGCGTTTTCTCGCCGTACTTTTCATGCACAAAAGCCAAGGTATAGTCGCCCGGCGGCAAGCCCTTGAGTTCGTATTTGCCGTCCGGTCCGCTGACCGCGTAGAAGGGAGATTTGACCACGCTGATGTACATCTTCATCCACGGGTGCTGATTGCACTTTACCGGCAGCAAGATCTCTTCGCGCCCAAAGCTTTTTTCGAGCGCCGGGGACTGCGGAGCCTGCGACTCGTTCCACTCCCGGTTCCCGCTGGTCGGATCGGGGCTCGGATGGATGTTGTGGGTGGTGGGGTCGCTGTTGACGATCTTGATGGTCTGCCCCGCCATCACCCCCATCACATGAGGATGATACCTGCAGCCGCTCTGATCGAGCGTAACCGCTTCGCTGGGGGCCGAAAAACTGCGGTTGCCCAAGCCGTCTTTCACGTAGACGAATACGTTGGCCAGACGGCCCTCGCTGGCCACGACGTTTTCGGCTTTGTTGGCACCCTTGCAGTTGGGATCCTGGCTCATGTCGATCGAGGCCGCCTTCGGCGCGGTACCCTCGAACTTCACCGTGCCGCTCACGGTGGCCGCGGTCGCGGGATCAATGGGGGTCGCCGGCGGCGAGCTCGCAGTTGCCTCGGGAGCCGCGGGCTGCTCTTCCGCAGTTTCCTTCTTGCCGCATCCCGGCAGCAAGAGGAGCACGCACACTACCGGAAGCATGGCTTTTCTCATCCAGGTTGCTTTTTTCATGTAGAGTTCCTCTTTCTTCTAGCGCTTAAGATCACGTAAATCCTATTTTTGGCCACGGCCGCCGCCATTCACGGCTGGTATTACCTCCGGCGCGGGGCCTGTTGCTGCCGCTTTCTTGCCCATGCTCTGGCTCACGCGCCGCTGCTCATCCGGCGTAAGCGCAAAGATGTAGTCCACCAGTAGCTTGGTCTGATCTTTGTCGTAGCCTGCAAACGACGGCGGCGTAGGACCGGCAAAGACCCACTGCCCGTGCTCCTTCTTGAACAGGCCCGAGGGCATGGACGTGCCGGGACTGATCGCCTGCGGATCAATGATCCAGCGCTCGACCCAATCGTATTTCAGGCGTCCCTTGGCCAGCAGGAAGTTCGGCGCAGTGGCAAAGCGGTCGTGAGCCGGATCGCCTATGGCATGGCATTTCAGGCAGGGCGCCGCGGGGCTGCTGAAAAGACTGCGCGCCATCTCGGTTTCTTTGGCGTTCAGAACCGGAATGGGATCCGGGATGTAGGGAAGTGATTGCCGGGAAAGCGCCTGGAAGAAGCGCACCAGCTTGCCGAGTTCATTTTCCGAAAAGGAAAAAGTCGGCATGCGCACCTGCAAGTACGGGCGAACGCCGTTGCGGTTGGTGTCGTGGTCGCTCTCGGCGGGATTCGACAAGAACTGCAGCAACCACTGCGGGTCCACGCGGGCGCCCTCGGTGAGCAGCTTGGGCGGCAACAGCTCCTGACCATCGGCGCCCTGATAGCGAGCCATGGCCATCAACGAGGTCTTTTGTGCGGGAATCAGCTGATGGCAGCCCATGCAGTTGTATTTCTTGACGATCCACCAGCCCTCCTGGATGTCACGGCGATAGTCGAGGGGCCGGTATTGGTAAGCGGCGGGCAACGAGCTTTCCTGGCTGCCCATCAGGAAAGTGGTGAGCGCCCGAACCTGCTCCTTGGTCAAGTGCGGATTTGGCATGCGCAGCTTTTCCTCTTCCGGCTTGATCTTGCCGAGATCCCAGATGTTCGGCTCGGCCAGTTTGTGTTCGAAGAAGCCTTTCCCGTTGTACCAGGGAGCCTTGGCGGGGCCCTCCGGCAGGCGAGCCAGGTCGGCCGGATTGCTGATGGGTTCGTGGCCGCCGCGCTGCGCAGTTTCGGTCAACAAGGCGAAATCCAGGCGCTCGATCGGCTTGCTGCCCTCCGCGGTCAGCTCGGTAGCGATGCGGCCCTCCTCCTCGAGGCCGGAAATTTCGTGGCAGCCGGCGCAGCCAAAGTGGCGGATCCACCTCTTGCCTTCGTCTTTCAGCTTGGGATCGTCCATGAACGCAGCGGCGGGGTAGTCGGAAGGCTCCTGCTTTTTGAGGGTCACCAGATAACTGGCGACGTCTTCCGCGTCCTCCGGAGAGAGCCTGAGGCTCGGCATCACGGTCATGTTCTGCACTTGCATCTCGTGGCCGTCGTTCGGGCAGCGGCTGTGCTCCAAATCAAAGACGTAAGGGACTCCCTTTTTCGCGTAGTCCTCGGGACCGATGTCTTTTTTCTCGTAAATGCAGTAAGGACGAGTGCGCTCGCGCGCATTGTGAACCCAACGCGCCAGATAATCGTAGTTGTCCTTCTCGCCGACCCGCGAGAGGTTGGCGGCGAACGTACCGCCCTCGAGCCGATCGCCTTCTCCGACGGAGTGGCAGGCCAGGCAGCCGCGCGTTTCGAGCAACTCCTTGCCGTGCGTGACGCTCCCCGGCTTGTGTTTGGCGAGCGGATCGGTCAATGCCGACTGCCACAAGTACGCTGAGATGGCTTTGATCTGGTCGTCGTCCAAGCGGAAGTCCGGCATCTTGGTGGTGGGGCGGAAGTCGCTCGGTTTTCTGAGCCACACCGGAATCCAGTTCTTGTTCAGCTTGAGGCGCACGTCCTTCAGATTCGGGCCGACTTTCTTCATGTCCTGGAGCAGGCTCTTGGTGGTGCGGTCCAGCTGAACGACGCGCAGCGCCATCTTGCTGTTGTTGACCTTCAAGCCCAGGGCGCGGTCGTTCAGGCGGCTGGCTTCTTCGTTGCTCGCCGCGGAATCGGCCTGTTTCATCAAATAGGCGGCTTGCTTGGAGTTGTCCTTCATCTCCTGATCGAGCTGCTTGATCTGCTGGGCGACCAAGAGCAGGTCCTCCGGCTCTTTGTCGTAGCCCTCATAGCGGTGGCATCCCATGCAGCCGCGTTGCCGGAACAGATCCTTGCCGTCGCTGATGGTCCAGCCGACCTCGTTGGTGACGACAACCATGTCCGCGGCGTGGCAGGTCTGGCAGCCGGCTTCCACATTTCCTTGCGGGAAGAGCGGCCACAACCAGTGCTCGTAATTGCCGTGGGCCTTTTCGACGCTGGTTGTGGCGCGGCCGTTCCCCTGATGGCAAGGGGAGCATCCGAATTTGTCCGGATCGTGGGTCCTTAAAAGGTCCGGCTCAGGATGGCTCGAGAAAGCGCGCGCGTACTCGTCGGGCTTTCTCCCTTTGGCGGACATGGCGATCGCCGTGAGCCTGACCGGCTCGCGGATCCCCATGTGGCACGACTCGCAGCGGTCCACGATATTCGCCTCGGCCACGTTAATCTGGACGATTTTCGGATCCCAGGCTTCGGTCTTGTTTTGCAGGCCGCGGATCTGTTCGGGCGTGAGGTCCACCATGCGCTCGGAAAGATAGGCGTCCACCTTTTCCTTTTGCTCGTTGAGCGGCTTCAGGGTCTCGCCGAGCTCCGTGCTGAGGGTGGTGCGTTCATTTTTCAGATTGTTGTAGGTTTGCTCGAGCTGATCGTAGTTGTAGGCTTGTTTGCTGCCGTCCGGGAACTCGACGGTGGCGATTTCCTGTTTATATTGAGCGAGTGCCTTTTGCTTATGTTGCCGCGAGGATGCGCTGGTCTCCGTCTCGATGCTGTAGGTCAGCGCGCTGACGTAAGCGCGCCGATCGGTAAAGACGTTTTGTACCGCCAGGATCTTC
>Ga0306920_100004075_pt1 | contig 18693 bp, 15 predicted proteins | sample flu12Cox44000170_FD_204666 | JGI IMG/M metagenome (GOLD analysis project Ga0306920, IMG submission 204666) | Lab enrichment of tropical soil microbial communities from Luquillo Experimental Forest, Puerto Rico - flux4day.12C.oxic.44.000.170 (v2)... | ecosystem: Environmental > Terrestrial >... | reverse complement strand
CGGGTCGTCGCTCCTCACCGTCGTCAACGATTTGCACTGATCCACGCGCGTGATCAATTTTCCACACCTGTGCCAGGCTCCGATGCGCTCTTCGAGCGCGGCGTTGTAGAGCAGGCGCTGGCCTTCCAGGATCTCTTCGAGCGCGGCGTACTGCAGGCGCGTCGGCCGCAGGCCGTATCGGTAGGTCAGAAACACCAAACGCTTCCCACCAAGAGAACAAAACAAGAACATATGTCAAGGAGGGAGATCAGTCAATTCAAACTGAGACACCATTTAAGCTCGGCACAAACGGGAATTGACGCGATCCGCCGCTTGTTGGTCACTATGCCATAGCTGCGGCGGTGCTGCATGATGCGCGCCGCCGAGCTGATACGCGAAGAGGCAATGGACTCAGGTGCCGGACGTGTTCGGCTGATGCTCGACGACACCGTAGACGATGGCGAGCAGGATGCCAAAGCCCATCTCAAATCCCGGGCAGGCATGGATTGGATGCGGGGTCTGGGTCCGGTCGCCGCCAAAGATCGGGCAGACGCTCTTGCCTCCCGCGCGCAGCTCTTCCTGCGTTGCCTGCACGATGCTGAGATAGATCTTGTCGCCGGCCTTGACTTGAACGGGATACTTGGTCCCAAGCGTGTGATCCTTTGCCGCGGTGCGCCAGATGAAGTCCGGCGTCGGTTGCATCTGCATGGCCTGGCGCATTGGGATTTCGATTACCTCATGAGCCTTGGCGAACTCATCGCCTTGCGTGCTCGCCTTGAGCTGCGCCTGCAACGCGAGCAAGGTCGCGCTTCGTTGCCAGGTCTTGACCACGGCGCTCAGATTGCCGTTGATGGTCGGCAATGCGCCCATCATCACGCCGACAATGGTTCGCGCGAGCAAATCGTTGTCTCTGGGATCCGTATAGTGCTGAAACAGAGCGCGCGTGATTGGCGGCGTCGGAAGCTGTCCGGAGCTGCGCTTGTCGGCGACATATTTGCCGACCGATTCCCTCAGGATCTGCCCGGTTCGCTTGCCGATGAAGCTTAAGAGAAAGTCCGGATCGGGATGGAAAATATAGGCCGAAGGGAAGGTGTAGTCGGCGGGGCAAACCCCGGGCGGAAGCAGGTTTGAGACGCCGAACCCGCCGGGCTTCACGTAGACGCCGTCCGGTATGTCAAAATAGAAGCTGCAAACCTTGGCCAGCACGATGTCGGACAGCGCCTGAATGTCGACCATACCGTAGGGCGCAGGCACGCTTGCAAGCGCTATACGCGTCTCCTTCAGCGTCACGTCGAAGGCTTCCCGGCGCGTGATGCGGCCGATCGCGGCGTTCGCCGGTGTCGATTCCTTGACGTATTCGTCGCCCCAATCCATGCCGAGGAAGATCGGACCGATGCTCTGCTCCATCCGTTTCTGATAGCCGGAATTGCTGTAGTTGCCGTCGGCATTGACCAGGACTTGCATGTAGAGGTCCTTGCTGGTTACCACTACAACGTCTTCGGAGATGCGCGCGACACCGCCTGCCGGATAGACCTTCATGGCGGCCACATCCTGCATATGCCTGTCGACGAGGTGATCGAGCACCAAGCCCCATATCGCGCTGGCGCCACCTGCGATCGCGTTTTGGCCCTTGATCGCCTCATCCTTAGGACCAGATCGGCCAGCGGTGTCTGACATCAATTTCTCCTGCCGTGTTGTCGTGGGGGTCAATGGCCGCGCTGAGGAAAATGTTTTCGGTGAGCGGTCTCGTCCATGAAACCGCAGATGCCGTGACAGTTGTATGAATTGGATCCGGCATGGACAGCCACAGCGTCATGAAAAGGAATTGCGGTAATGTCCGGCTTTGCAAATCGATTGAGGAGCGCGACGAATAATATTCTCCGTCGTCCTATTTGGACGCCCGCATTCTGCAAGCTAAGGTTGATCTTTGCAACTCCAATTGCGCGACGCCTCGGAGGTTCAGGCGCGCCGTCCAAGAAGCGCGCGCGCATTGCGAACGTCGCGCGCGTCTTCTCCACCTTCGATGTTGGCGAGGACAGGTTCGAGCAGCGAGCGAGGATGACGTTCCGGCCTTGTCTCACGCCAAAGTCGGACCATGTCAATGGCCGCGCGAAGCTCGAGCAGGCGCGCCCCTTGTCCCTTTGCGATATCGATCGCCCTGACAAAGCATTTCTCCGCGGACTCGGGTTTGCGTTGCCTCAACGCAAGCTGCCCGTTCAAGCGATGCAGGTCCGCGGCCCAATAATATTCCCCCGATTGCTCGACGAACGACAGTCCTTCCTGCAGATCCCTTTCCGCTCTCTGCAAATCGCCCGCCCTCAACGACACTTCAGCCAGGTTCGATATGATCAGCGAGCTGCCGACAAAGCCACCCGTCGAGCGAACGGCATCGAGCGTCGCGCGCAAGGCAATGATGTTTCGCTCGATCGGCTCGCGCATTGCGTGAGCGTAAGCGTGGTGGAAATTGGCGAGGAGGCGGATCTGTTCCACCTTCTTCTCGGCGCAATAGGCTGACAGAGTAGCACTGTCGCGTTCCAGAGCGTCCAGATCGCCCAACATCGCTTCCGGCCACGTGCCGGCGCAAAAAGTCGCCGATGCGACGGTGGTGGTGTGTTCGTGATCGGCGACTTCCGCCCTGATCTGCTCGCTCAGGCGGGCTGCACTTTCGAACAGGCCGAGCGACAGCCGCACCAGGACTTCGAAGCAGAGAATGGACAGGCTTGGGTCCCATCCAAACCGATAACTCATCGCCTTCTGACGGCGTGGGTCGCGATATTGCTTGCCGTGTTCCAGGCTCGCGAGTGCTTCGCGGTTTTGCCCCGCGTAGTATTGATTGGTGCCCATCATGCGGTAGGCGACGAGGCGGTAGGTCGGGTCATCCTGACGTTCGGCGACCTCGATGATCTGGCTCGCCAGTTCCAGCGCCGGCTGCATCCGCGCCATCAGCGTGGTCGCCGCACACAGGCCAGCGAGGATCGAGGCGCGCTGCAAGTCGGTACCGACGCCACGGTCGAGCAGCTCCTTTGCCGCCGTCATCGCTGCGAAGGTTTCCGGAGCCGAGATGCTTTTCAACGGGACCAGCGCGTTGGCGCGCGCGACCAGGAGACCGAGCTCAAGCGCGTCGCGCCCGGCGGCCTCGGCAACCCGTGGGATCAGCGCCAGTCCGGCACTCGCATGATGCTCGGCTTCCGTCGGCGCCGATTGCGAGAGCGCAAGCTCTGCCGCCGCGAGCCAGTTCTGCGCCGCGGGCTGAGGAAGGCCGGCCTCGGTGTAATGATGGGCGATGATGGCGGGCGGATATTCCTCGTCGGCAAACCGCCGCTTCAAGGCCTCGGCGATATCGGCATGGATACGCTGACGCCGTCCGCGCAGCAACGACACATACGCGGCATCCTGCACCAGCGCGTGCTTGAAGACATAGTGCACCATTGGCGGCTGACCGGTTTGGTGGATCAACTCGGCTTCGATCAGCTGGCGCAGCGCGTCCTGCAGCTCGTGCCCCTTGATCGGCGCGACCGCCTCGAGCAGGCTGTGGGAGAACTCGCGGCCGATTGCGGCGCCGATCTGTGCGATCTCCTTGATCGGCGACAGGCGGTCGAGCCGCGCGGTGAGGGAGTCGTGCAGCGTCGAGGGGATGGCGAGCGGCGTCAGCGTCGAGGCGAGGACATAATCGCCGTTCTCTTCGCGCAGCAGGCCGGACTCGATCACGCTCTTGGTCAGCTCCTCGACGAACAGCGGCACGCCGTCGGTCTTGGCAACGATCTGCTCGAGAACTTCCCCCGGCAGCGCCTTGCCCGAGGTGATCCGCTCGATCATCGTCGCGGCCTGATTGCGCCCGAAACGGTTCAGCATCAGCGACGTGACATGCGCGCGGCCGGTCCAGGGCGCGGTGAACTCGGGCCGCGCCGTGACCACGATCAGGATCGGCAGATCCTGCACCCGCTCGACGATCCGGCCGAGCATGTCGAATGAGGTCGGATCGATCCAATGGGCGTCTTCGACCAGCATCAAGACCGGCGAGTGTTTGGCGATCTCGACGACCAGCCCGATCAGCGCGGTGATGGTGCGCTCTCGGAGTTCATCCGGCGGCATTTCCAACGGCGGATACAGGCTCTCGGTCGGAATCGCCAGCAGCGCGGCGAGATAGGGCGCAATCTCGCGGCCGCTGAGACCGGTGGTCTCGATCATGGTCTCCAACTTCTCCAGGCGCATCGCGGGCGCTTCGCCGCTGACGAACTGCGCGGCCTGCCAGATCTGGCCAACGACGGGATGGAACGCGTCATTGATCTGGTGGGGCGAGCACTGATAGCGAAGGGCGAACTGCCCGCTCTCGCCGAGCCGCTCGCGCAGTTCCGCCAGAATCCGCGATTTGCCGATGCCGGCTTCGCCCGCCAGCAGCGCGACCTGGCCGTCTCCTTCGCAGGCGAGCCGCCAGCGGTCGAGCAGCAAGGCGATTTCGTGCTCGCGGCCGATCAGCGGCGTCATGGCTTCCGCCCGCGCCGCGTCGAACCGGCTGACGGCCTCGTTCTCCCGCAGGATGGTCCAGGCCGGCACCGGAGCCTTGAACCCCCGCAGCTCCTGGAGCCCGAGCGGTTTCAGCTCGAAGGCACGGCCGAGCAGCCGCCGCGTCGATGCCGAGACGACGGCGGTGTCGGGCTCGGCAGTCGCCATCAGGCGGGCGGCGAGGTTCGGCGTATCGCCGACCACGCCACGCTCGCGGGCCTCGCCTTCGCCGAACAATTCGCCGACGACGACAAGGCCGGTCGAAATCCCGAGCCGCACCTGCAACGTCACTCCGTGCTCGCGTCCGATCTTTCCGATCGCATCGATCAAAGCAAGGCTCGCGCGCGCCGCACGCGCGGCGTCGTCCTCATGGGCACGGGGATAGCCGAAATAGACGGTCGCGCCGTCGCCGAGATATTTGGCGATATGGCCGTCGAAACGGGCCATGGTGGTCGTGATCGCGCCCTGAAACGCACGGATCAGGTCGCCCATATCCTCCGGGTCAAGTTGGGCGGTGAGCGCCGTCGAACCGACGAGGTCGCAGAACATCACGGTCAGCTGGCGACGATCCGCGGCCTCCAACGGCTTGACGGACTCGCGGCCCAGCTCTCGGATCGCGCGCAGGATTTTCAGCCGGTGTCCGAGCGCGACCCCCATTTCGCTGAGGTGCCGCTCGGTCAGTTCGGGCAGAACATCGGCGTCGATCGCGTTCTCACGAAAGGCTGCCTCGTACTGGCCCAGGCCGAGGTCGGCTAGCCAAGTCCCGATATCCATCTCAAGCTTGCCCTCATGCCAGTGGGTCGTTCATTCCACCAGTGTAAGCGCAATGATGAGCCGGACAAAACTTGAAATCCAGAACCCGAATGGAGGTGCACACGGCCGACGGAGCAACAACTTTCAATGTAACATCCCTAAAATGCATATAGTATGATATGCACCCTGCGATTTAACGCCTTGATCTCAACGGATGCTGACGAACTTGGCCCAGACCGCCGCGAGCCCGGCGGCGACCAGAACATAGTGCGGGCTATCGCAGAACGGTCCGCCGTAAGAGCAAACCTGTGAGCCGAACGAACCGATCTCGTGGCTGCCCGCGGCGTAGAACACGCCGGACAGCACGGCCAGTGCGGCAGCGACGAAGTACATCGACCAACCTCCTCGCGATCCCAATCCGCTCTTCACATCCGATCACTGCAGGCGTGCTTGACACGTCGGGCAAATCAAACGCATATCGTCATCATTGCGAATGATACGGCCGGCGCCGGCAAACCGGCAGCGGGCTTTTCATGCCACCACAGGATTTTGCTGAGGCGCGGTTTCAATTTGTCTGATTTTCTTGGTTGCCATTTCGTTAAAATTTGACACGTCGGGCAAATCACTGGCAGAGTCGCATCATCGAGAAATCAGAGCCCGGTGGCCATGCGCCACCGGGCTTTTTTGTTTTCAGAGACCATAGTCCCCTCGACAGCAGCAGGCGCCGTCGTCGGTACGCGTCGCGCGCAAGCCAGCATTCGATCCCGGACGGGTCCGAGCTCTTGTGATCGTCCGGCAATAGACTCTAAAGTCATCGGCGTTGTACGCCGACGTAAGAAGGGGAATGCCTGACATGACTGCCAAATTGCCACTCCCGGACCGTTTGCCGAGAGCGAAAGACGCGCCAACCGCGCTCGGCGGTTTGCTGGTCGTGGATTTCACGCGCGTGGTTGCGGGTCCAGCCTGTACGCAAACCCTGGCGGATTTTGGTGCTGAGGTCATCAAGATCGAGAACCCGGAAGGCGGCGACGACACGCGTGCTTACGAACATGCCGAGATTGGCGGAGAGAGCGCGGCCTATCTCAGTCTCAACCGCAACAAGCGCGATATAGCACTTGATCTCGCGGTGCCGGCGGCGCGGGAAGTGGCGCGCGAGTTGATCACCCGGGCCGATGTCGTGGTGGAAAATTTCTCGGCCAGCGTAATGGAGAAATTCGGACTGGACTACCCGTCAGTCGCGCCGACCAACCCTCGCCTGGTGTATTGCTCCATCTCCGCCTACGGCCGCAAAGGACCCTTTGCCTCGCGACCGGGCTTCGATCCGATCACGCAGGCCGAGAGCGGATTCATGTCGCTCAACGGCTTTCCCGACGGGCCGCCGGTGCGGACCGGCCCTCCGATCGTCGATATGGCAACGGGGATGTCGGCCTGCAACGCGATCTTGCTTGCGCTGATGGCGCGAGACCGACTGGGGAAGGGACAACATGTCGAGGTCGCCTTGTTCGATACGGCCATGGCTTTGACCGGCTTCTACGGCATGGCCTACCTGATCAGCGGCAACAATCCCGGCCGCTTTGGCAACTCTCCGAACGGGTCTCCGACGGTTGGCCTCTATGAGGCATCGGACGGTCCGCTCTATATGGCGTGCGCAAACGATCGACTTTACCGGCGATTGGTTACGGAGGTGCTTGAGCGGCCCGATCTCATCAATGATCCTGATTTTGCCAATCGGAGGTCGCGTTCAGCGAACAAAGAAAAGCTGCGAGCTATCATTGCCGGGGTGTTTGCCAGCGACCGGCTGGAGAACTGGATGGCGAAGATGAAGAAGGCGAATATACCCGTTGGTTATCTCCGCACGGTTGAGCAGGGATTTAACGCTCCCGAAGCGCGCGAGCGGCATCGCCTCGGCCGTATTCCTCATCCGACGGCGGGATCGGTGCCTAACATCGAACCGCCAATCACCATGGGGCTCACTCCGGTCATCGATCCCGTGGCGGCGCCGCTACTCGGCCAGCACACCAAGGAAATCCTGAGCAAGACGCTCGGATACGACGAGAGCCGGATAGCGGCTCTCGCGGAAGCAGGAGCTTTTGGAAAGAAGGCGAGCTAATCGTTTAGGCTCCTCAGCATGGCTTGGCACCAGCCCAAGCCGGATTCGCGGTGATGCAGATCACCATTCTGAATCGGCCCTAGCCGCCAGTGGCAGGTCGTGCTTTGATACGCTCCGTCGAAAATCCAAACAAGAGTCGTGGGAAGCGGCAGTTTGCGGTCAATTTCGCTGACCCGAGAAGCCGCAGGGAGGATAACCTTGGGACCGCCCAGCCGAACGATGCTGGCCAAGATCTGGGACCAGCATGTCATCGCTCGATTGAGCGAAGATACGGATCTCCTTCATGTCGATCGTCATCTCTTGCATGACCTTGGCGGTTCGCGCGGGCTGCTCGACATCAAGGGACGCGGTCTCAGGGTCCACAATCCGGAGTTGACTTTCGCAACCCCCGATCACGCGATTTCCTCGGCTCATGGGCGTGCCGGGACCATCAAGATTGGCCAGGAGCTGTTGGCGGCGCTGAGAGTTGAAACGTCCGCCAATGGCATCCAAATGTTCGACATCGATCAACCAGGCCAAGGCATTGTCCATGTTATCGGACCAGAACTCGGTTTGAGCCTTCCAGGTTGCCTGATCGTTTGTGGCGACAGTCACACATGTACCCACGGTGGCATGGGGGCCCTCGCGTTCGGAATCGGATCGAGCGAATTAGCGCATGTGCTGGCAACGCAAGCGATCATCCAGCGCCGTCCCAAGACGATGCGCGTGAAGTTCGAAGGCAAGCTTCCGCTCGGGGTCGTCGCAAAAGATCTGATCCTCGCGCTGATTGGGCATATCGGCGCAGCCGGCGGGACCGGCTACGCGGTTGAATATGCGGGGAGCGCCATTCGCGACATGCCGATCGAAGGACGACTCACTATTTGCAATCTTTCGATTGAGCTCGGCGCCAAGATGGGCATGGTCGCACCGGACGAGAAAACCTACGAATTTCTGCGCGGCCGGCCCTATGCGCCGGAGGGAGAGTTGTGGGACCTTGCCGTTCAAGCGTGGCGACAGCTCCCGAGCGATCCGGACGCGGTGTTCGATCGCGAAGTCGATATTGATGTCAGCAAGATCATTCCGCAGGTGACGTGGGGGATCAGTCCCGAGCACGTCATTGGTGTCGACGGTCGCATTCCGGATCCGCAGACGATCGATGATCCGATACGGCGGGCCGCAATCGAAACCGCGCTCGATTATATGGGGCTCACGGCTGGCGCGCCGATCGCAGGCACGCCAGTGGACTGGGTCTTCATCGGCTCATGCACCAATAGCCGCCTGAGCGATTTGCGTGCGGCTGCCGATATTGCGCGCGGCCGCAAAGTCGCTCCGGGAGTGCGGGCCTGGGTGGTGCCAGGTTCCGAGACGGTCAAGCGCGAGGCTGTCGCCGAAGGGCTGGACAAGCTCTTCACCGACGCCGGCTTTGAATGGCGCGAGCCCGGTTGTTCGATGTGTCTGGCGGCCAACGGTGAAACCGTTGCGCCCGGCCAGCGTTCGGTTTCGACGTCGAACCGTAATTTTGTCGGGCGGCAGGGACCGCGCGCACGGACTCACCTGGCAAGCCCGGCAAGTGCCGCGGCGGCGGCGATCGCCGGCGCGATCACAGATGTCCGGATCATGGGCCGTTAGCATGCCGAAAGCGTTCAAGAAGCTCACAGCGATCGCCGCGCCGATCATGCGAAGCAACGTCGATACCGACGTCATCATCCGTATCGAACGCTTGGTTGGAAACTCCATTCGGGGCACGCTTGGCAAGTGGGCGTTCGGCTCGCTTCGCTATCTGCCCGACGGCACCGAGAATCCCGACTTTATCCTCAATCGCGAGCCATATCGACAAGCCGAAATCCTCGTGACCGGGCCGAATTTCGGATGCGGCTCCTCTCGCGAGGGAGCGGTCTGGTCCCTGGAGGAGATGGGAATCCGCGCCATCATCGGCTCTGGCTTCGGGGATATCTTTTTCGCCAACTGCTTCCAGAACGGTATTCTTCCAATCGTCGTCGACAAAGCGATCGTCGATGCTCTGGCAGCCGAAGTCGAGACCACGCAGGGCGCAGGTCGGGTCAGCGTCGATCTTGAGGCGCAGACGATCACATCACCGTCTGGAAAACAGCACAGATTTGAAATCGATCCGCGCCGGCGCGAAGGTCTTTTGCAAGGCCTCGACGAGGTCGCGTTGACGCTGCAGCGCGACGACGACATCAGAGCCTTCCAGGCTTCTGACAGGACGGCCCGCCCCTGGATTCATTTTGCAAGGAATTCGGCATGAACACTCCGTCCAATATGGTCAAGGTTGCCGTCGTCGGAGGCGAGGGCATCGGCCCGGAAGTGACCGCGCAATCGCATCGAATCCTCAACTGGTTTGTGGCCAAACGCGGCATTCCTGCAAGGCTGCGCGAGGCGCAATATGGCCTCATTCCTTATCTGGCGACCGGCAAGGTGCTGCCTGAAGACACCGCTGAAGCGATGGACGAAGCCGACGCAATTCTTTGGGGTGCAACCGGAGGTCCTGAGACCAAAGAAGTTCCGGCAGAGGCAAGGAAAGCCGGAAGCTTGCTGGGTCTGCGCAGCAAGTACGATCTTTATGCCAATCTTCGACCAATTGTTGCCAGTCCCGCGCTTTCCAGCTCAGCCCCGCTCAAGGCTGAGGTGCTGAACGGCGTCGATTTCGTGATCATCCGCGAGCTCACCAGCGGCATCTATTTCGGTGAGCCACGTGGCATCGAGAGGCTTGCCGACGGCCAACGGCGTGGATTCAATACGGAACAATATACGACCAATCAGGTTCGGCGCGTCGCGCGCGCGGCTTTCGAATTGGCGCGGACCAGAAAGGGCAAGGTTTGCTCGGTCGACAAGGCCAACGTTTTGGAGACAAGCGTGCTCTGGCGTGAAGAAGTGATCGCCTTGCACAAAGAGGAGTTCTCCGATGTCGAACTCACTCATCTCTATGTCGACAACGCCGCCATGCAGATTGTACGCGCGCCGAGACAATTTGATGTCATGGTAACCGGCAACATCTTTGGCGACATTTTGTCCGATTGCGCAGCGATGGCTTCGGGCTCGCTCGGCATGCTGCCCTCAGCTTCGCTCGGGCCGGTTGATCGGGTTGGGCGGCGCAAGGCGCTATATGAGCCGGTACATGGCAGCGCGCCCGACATCGCGGGCAGGGGGATTGCCAATCCGCTCGGGTCTATCCTCAGCGTTGCCATGCTGCTGCGCCTTACGCTCAATCGACCCGAGGATGCCGATCTGCTCGAGAAAGCAGTGAGCAGCGCGCTCGCGGCCGGCGCGAGAACTGCCGACATCGCCGAGGCAGGTGCAAAGAAGCTCTCGACGGTCGAAATGGGTGATGCCGTGCTGAATGCGCTCGAAAAGATTGTGGCTAAGGAGCACGCCTGATGGCTTACGTCACAAGACGGTCGGTTTTGACGATCATCGCAGGCGGCGCGGCGATGGCGAGCGGCCGCGTGAGAGCAGAGGACAACTCCGGCCGCGTGATCTATCCGGTCGCAGTTCCAGTTTATCAAACCCAATTCGTGGCCGACCGCATGGGCTTCTTCAAGGAGGCGGGTCTCGATTGCAAACTGATCCAGGGCGGCAGCGGGGTGAAGACCCGCGAAATTATCGCCTCATCGCAGGGTGATATCGGAATCGGCGACATTACCCATCCAATGCAGCTCAGCAATCACGGCCGTGCCGGGCGCGTGCTGATGCCGGTCGATACCCGCTCGAGCTCTGTGATGTTCATCATTCGAAAGGACCTCAAGGACCAAGGCATCAACACACTTGAAGCTTTCACAGAGTGGAAACGGCCTGACGGACGCAAGCCGATTGTCTCGGTATCCTCGCTCGGAGGGACCAATCACGTTTGGGCCTCCTATTACATGGAGGTCATGGGTCTCGATCAAAAGGTCACGTGGATCGGGACTGGCAATGTAGACACCATGCTCGGCTCGCTGAAGAGCAAGCAGGTCGATGTGCTCGTGAGCTCACTGTCTTTGCTGAATGACTCGAAGGAACAGGGCTGGGGCGAGCTTTTGTTCGACGGTACCGATGAAGCGATCTGGAATAAGTACATCGGAGGAAAGGTGCCGGTTACGTCGCATTTCACCCTGCAATCGACGATCGACAAGGACCCTGCGAAGATGCAGGCTTTCGTCACGGCGCTATGGCGGGCGACGCAATGGATCAAGGTCCATACGCCCGACCAAATCTATGATGCGATTGAGCCTTATGTCGGCAGCACCTCGCGCGCCGCCAATCTCACTGAAATCACTGCATTGCAAAAGGTCGCGGATTACGACGCGACGATCGATGCCGCGGGCTTTGCGCGCGGCGAAAAGGTCTGGTTCCGGGAGATGACCGGCATCAAGCCGCTGACGATTTCCGAGGTCGTCAGCGCGACCTTCGTCGAAGCAGCGCGAAAGGCGTATCCGGGTTGAGCGCGCTTGAGGGGACAGCGGCGCCACCAACTCGCTCGTCGAATTTCAAACGAATCGACGTCAGGGGCATAAGCAAGTCATTTCAGCTTTCCGGTACCGCAATAGAGGCGGTGCGGAATGTCTCATTTTGCGTTCGCCGCGGCGAGTTTGTTGCGCTGCTTGGGCCATCTGGCTCCGGCAAGAGCACGATCCTCAATATGATCGCAACCCTGATCAAGCCGAGCGGCGGCCAAATCTGCATTGACGGCGCCCCGGTGATCGCCGGGAGGGCAACTCCCGGTGTCGGTTATGTCTTCCAGCGCGATACGCTATTCCCGTGGCGCACCGTCGCCGAAAACATCGGCTATGGCCTGCAACTGGCTGGCGTACCTGACACGCAGCGCAGAGAACGCATTGAGACCTGCGTGGCGCAGGCTGGACTCAAGGGATTTGAGGATGCCTACCCATCTGCTCTATCCGGCGGCATGCGTCAACGGGCGGCGCTGATGCGCACATTGGTGGTGGAGCCCCAGATCCTCCTGATGGATGAACCGTTCGGCGCGCTCGATACCCATACGAAGATCGACATGCATCAAGTGCTGCTTCGAATCTGGGAGCGCGAGCAGCAGACTGTCCTGTTCGTCACCCACGACCTTGGCGAAGCGCTGACACTGGCCGACCGCATCATCCTTTTCTCTGCGCGACCTGGCCAGATCAAGGACATGTTCGAGGTCGATTTTACGCGGCCGCGCGATGCCGTCAAAGTTCGTGAGACGCCCCGCTATGCCGAATTGTTCCAGCACATCTGGCATTCGCTCGGCGAAGAGTTCATCAAGGGCCGCAGTGCATGAGGCGGCACTATGCGCTCAGCACTTTGGCCTGGCAGGCCTTGATCTGCGCTGCAGTGCTGTCGATCTGGCAGTGGGGCTATGACCTGCATACCCGGCTGCCTTGGCTGATCCCCGATTTGCTCGATCCATATTTCATTTCAAAGCCCTCGGATATCTTCGACAATTTCCTCGTCTTGAGCTGCATCAAGTCGAAGATGGGTACCTTCAATGGCTGGCTGAACGGCGATTTCGCCAAGTGTCTGGTGCGCAATCAAAACAATCTTTGGATAGCGGCCGCAATCACGCTCAAGAACACATTCTTTGGGTTTGTGACCGGCGTAGCCAGCGGGTTCATCGCAGGACTGGCTCTGGGCCGATCGAACCGGCTCAGCGCCATCTTCCAGCCTTTCATCACCGCGGTGAACTCGATACCGCGGATCGCGTTGGCTCCGATCATTGTGCTGGCGTTTGGGATCGGCGATATGTCGAAAGTCGTCACATCATGGATTGTGGTGGTGTTCCTGGTCTTCTTCAACACATTTGAAGGCGCGCGGTCGATCGACGAGGGTTTTATCAATGCGGCCCGGTTGCTCGGCGCCAGCGAGTGGCAGATCACGCGGACGGTCGTCATTCCATCGACAATGGCTTGGGTCTTTGCTTCGCTGTCGCCGGCGATTTCCTTTGCGTTGATTGGCGTGATCGTCGGGGAGTTCATCGGCGCCGAGCGCGGCATTGGCCGACTGATCATGGAATCGGAAGCGCGCGGCGAGGCGTCCGGAATGATGGTTGCTGTCATCATTCTGATGCTCGTCGGCGTGATACTTTCGTCCCTGATCCGCCGCCTGCAGGCCTATCTTTTGCGCTGGCAACAGCACAATATGGTGGAGTAGGCGTCGGCTTCCGGTCGCGGGATGGAGCTATCGATGGCAATTCAAATCTACGGCTTTTGGCGTTCACTGGCGACTTTCCGGGTACGGGTGGCGCTCAAGCTCAAAGGCCTGTCCTTCGAGGAAATTCCGATCGACATCCTGTCCGGCGAGCAGTTCGAGCCCGCTTACGCTGCGGTCAACGCCGAACGCGTTGTGCCGACCTTCATTCATGATGGTCACTCGATCTACCAGTCGCTTGCGATCATCGAATATCTCGACGAGACGCATCCGAGTCCACCGTTGATACCCGAGGATCCCAGGGAACGTGCCTATGCGCGATCGTTGGCACTGATCACCGTCGCGGATGGACATCCTCTCATCACACCTCGGGTGCGCAACCACCTCGCCAAGACGTTCGGCGCCGACGCCCATGCCATCGAGGCGTGGGGCCGGCACTGGACCGAAGAGGGGCTTGCAACCTATGAGCGGCTTCTCGCAAGGCGCGCGCCCGCGCCGTTTGCGCTTGGCCGGGAACCGGGGCTTGCTGACATCTGCATCGCGGGCCACGCGATCAGTGCACAATACGTGAAGTTTGATATCGCGCCATATCCGATCGTCGCGCGCCTTGTCGAGCGTTGCTTTGCCCTGCCTGCCTTTGCGAGCTCCCACCCGTTTGAGCAGCCGGGGTACAGGTCACCGAAACCGGCGAATTGATCGCCCGCGCGATGAGCCAAGTGATCAGAGATCAAGGCCAAGCACGCGTGCGGCGTTGCCGCCCGAGATTTGTGCCAAGGTAACCTCGTCCATTCCCTCCACGCCTGCGACATGACCGATCGGATTGTATTCGGCCATGTCAAACGGATAGTCGGTGCCCATCATGATGCGGTCCGGGCCGAACACGTCGATCAGATATGCCAGCTGGTGATAGGTGAAGACGATCGTATCGAGATAAACCTGGCGCAGATACGTCGTCGGTGGCAAGGGCAGATCGGCGTGCGAATCCCGCCGGGCGCCCCAAGCGTGATCGATCCGTCCCGAATAGCCGGGAAGGTAGCCGCCGCCATGCACTGCCATCAATTTCAGCTCGGGAAAGCGCGCTAACGTGCCGGAGAAAATCAAATTATGAAGCGCAAGCGTTGTGTCCAGAGGGTTTCCAAGAACATTGCTGAAGTAATAGTGGGTCAGGCGCTGACCGTGCGTGAAGCCGTTCGGATGCATCATGATGAAAGCGCCGAGTTGCTCGGCTCTGGCAAAGAAGGGACGAAATTTTGGATCAGACAATTCCTGGCCATCGACGTTGGTCAGGATTTCAACGCCCTTCAGCTTCAAGGTGCCGACGATGTAGTCGAGCTCACGAACCGCCACCTCTGGCTCTTGTAGCGTGACAACCCCAAGTCCGACAAAGCGGTCAGGCTTGCGCGAGCAAAACTCAACGACCCCGTCGTTGGCCAGCCGGTGCGCAGATTCGGCAATCTTGGGATCAATCGTATAATAGCATTGGTTCGGTGCCGGCGCGATCACCTGGATGTCGATGCCCATACGGTCGAGATCGGTGAGACGACGATCGATCGTGGTCATCACTTCGCGAACGTCCTGCTCCTGCTGCGCGTTGATTTCCCTGGTCGGGCCATCGGCGAAATGCGCGAGTGGAATGCGGGAGAAATCGATGTGGGGCTGTGCCAGCGCGGCGGCTTGGGGAACGACAATATGAGCGTGAATGTCAATGGTTGGAGACGATGGGCGGCGGGCAAGGCCATCAGCGTCATGGACGCGGGCGGCGGTGCGGCCATAGCGATTCTTGCGATCGATCATTGAAGCGGGCCTTTGGTTGCTGAATTGGGGGAGCGGGTTAAGTGGTCTATGACTTTCTGTCGGGCGGCGAGCGTCCCGGCCATCGGCTCGATATCGCGGTTGCGTCCGCATCGCCGAGACCAGCGGCTTCAGCCTCCTCGAAACAGGCCAGCGCGCCGGCGGCGACCGGAAGCTCGGCGTGGAGCGATGCGGCAAACTGAAGTGCCGTCGCCAGATCTTTCTTTGCAGCGCTCAAGCCGAAGGCCGTTGGGCCTAGGGGTTGGCCGCTCAAGACCTTGGCGATGATGGCGCCGCGCCCTTTCATTGCCGCTGGCGCCCCTGCGGTATCGGAAAGGATATCGATCAGGCGGTCGGCTGGAAGGTTGAGCGGCTTGCAAAGCGTCAGAGATTCGCCCAACGCCTGCCAATAGACCAATAGCGGCAGGTTGATCGCGAGCTTCATCGTCGCGCCGGCGCCAAGCGGGCCGATGTGTTCGATCCGGCGGCATAGTTGTTCCAGGATCGGCATCGCGCGAGCGACATCGGTGTTTTCGCCACCGACGAGGGCGAACAGCTTGCCTTCCTTGGCGGGGCCAGTGCTGCCGCCGACCGGGGATTCGACAAACGCCGCGCCGCGTCCAGCCACCAAGCCGCCCAAGGTCTGCATCGTGTCCGGTCGAACCGTGCTCATATCGATGACGAGTTTGTCCGCGAGTTTGGCTTGCAAAATGCCTCGAGGGTTCTGATAGACTGCATCGCATGCCGCATCGTTCAGCAGCATCACGATCACGGTATCGCAGCTAGCGGCTAGATCGGCGGGTGAATCAAAGCGCGTTGCGCCGGCTTCAGTCAGAGGCTTGGTCTTGGCGGCATCGCGGTTCCAGACGCTGACCTCGTGTCCTAAGGCCATCAATCGTTGTGCGATCGATGATCCCATCCGTCCCGTTCCGCATACGCCGATTTTCATTTTTGACCTCAATCAGAAGTGGGTATCAGCTCTTCAGTGTGCTCGATAGACGCCGAGATTTTGCGCGATAAGGTCCTCGTTGTTGAGAAGCTCATTGGCGCTCCCTGAGAATACACAGCGTCCGGTGTTGAGAATGACGGCAGAATCGGCGACGTCGAGCGCAAGCTGACGATTTTGCTCGACAAGAACGATCGACTGTCCTTCGTCTTTCAAACGTCGAATGGCGCGGCCGACTTCAGCAACAATCAGTGGAGCGAGGCCCTCCGAAGGTTCGTCAAGAAGAAGCACCCGCGGATTTCCCATCAGTGCACGTCCGATCGCCAGCATCTGCTGCTCGCCTCCGGAAAGCGTGCCGGCAAGCTGCGCGTGGCGCTCCCGCAGTCGTGGAAACATTTCGTATATCCGCTCGAGGCTCCAGGGCTTTGTGCCGGAATTGCCGCGCTGCCGGGCCACGATCAGATTTTCGCGGACCGTCAGTGAGGAGAATATCCGGCGTCCCTGAGGCACGAGACCGATCCCCAGATGCGAGATGCGTTCCGGACCAAGTCCGTTGATCGGTTCGCCAAAGAGGCGGATTTCACCATCACGCGGCCTCAGAAAGCCGATGATAGTCGAGATACAGGTCGTCTTTCCCGCGCCGTTTCTTCCAAGCAGCGCCAGCACGCCGCCAGCGCTCAGCGAAAAGCCCACGCCGTGCAAGATATGGCTGTCGCCATAAAAGGCATGAACGTTCCTCAGACTGAGTGCATCAGGTGCCAAGATACACCTCGCGGGTTCGCTCGTCCGCAATCACCGCATCCCGCTCGCCGTCGACGATGACGCGGCCATAGTTGAGCAAGGTTACCGTTTCCGCAAGGTCAAGCGCGGTATCCATATCATGCTCGATCATCACGATTGTGGTCTGGCGCGAGATGGACGCGATCAACGACTTTACTGTAGAGCGCTCTGCGTTCGAAAGCCCGGCCAGTGGCTCGTCCAGCAGAAGAACGCGAGGCCTTTGCGCCAGCGCCACGGCGAGTTCGGCGCGACGCCTTTCGCCATAGGCGATGTCCGATATGGGGTGATCCGCGAGGTGCAGCAGGCCGACGGCATCGAGGGTCCGACGGGCCTCACTGGCCAGATTGGGATAGGACGACATCGGCCGCCACATCTGCCAGCGCGACGAGCGCAACCCGAGGAGGCCTAGAGTGACGTTGTGCTCCAGGGTGTCGCCACCGAACAGGGTAATGATCTGGTAGGTGCGCGACAGACCCCGGTGTGCGCGCCGATAGGGTGGAAGGTGCGTGATGTCGGCGCCGAATAGTTTGATCGATCCTGAGTTCGCACGGAGGTCGCCGCTAACCTGGTTGAACAGCGTGGTCTTGCCGGCCCCATTCGGTCCTATGATCAAGCGACGCTCGCCCTGCTTGACGCTCAAGGAAACATCCTGCGTGACCGTCAGGCCGCCGAAGGCTTTCCGCAGGTTGATGATCTCGAGCGCCAGATCGGATGTCGGTACAATCATTGGTTTTTCGTGCGCCATCTGGAGGTCAGCTGCTCGACGCCCGGAACGATTCCACTCGGCATGACAAGAACGATGAAGAGAAACACAAGTCCCAGGAGCATGTTCCATCGCTCGATATAGGCCGAAGCATAGTTCTTCAGCAGCAGCACAAGCGCCGCACCGACGGCAGGACCGCCCAAAGTTCCGGATCCGCCTGCGATGACGCCGAGCAGGGCTTCCGCAGAGCTGGTGGTCGAGAGCAGGCTCGGATGAATGTACTTGTGATAGTAAACGTAGAGCAGGCCAGCGACCGCACCCCAGAAGCCGGCGTAGACAAATGTGAGCCACTTGATCAGCCATGGATTGAAGCCGAGCGCCGCCATCCTGCGCGGCTGATCCCGTACCCCTTTCAGCGATGATCCGAAGGCGGATGACACGAAGATCGCCATCATCATAAATGCAATCACCGCGATGATCAGCACGAACCAGTAGAAGGCGGCCGGGCTTTCGAGCGAGATGCCAAATGGGGCCGGACGGGTGAGGCCGACGATGCCATTGTCGCCATTGGTGACGTCCGACATGCGATAGGCGAGCCCCCACAGCACCTGTGACAGAGCGAGCGTAATCATAAGAAAGCCGAGGCCGGTGGCCCGAAGCGCGATCACGCCAAACAAACCAGCCATCGCGACCGTGCCCGATATGGCGACGATCGCCGCGGCGCCGTGAGCAAGACCATACCTCGCGGTCAATAGCGCCGAGATATAAGCGGCAACCCCGAGGTAGGACGCGTGCCCGAGTGACGTCATTCCGCCAAAGCCGACCAGCAGATTGAGGCTGAGTGCAAAGATCGCGGCGATCAGGATCTGGCTGCCGAGGTTGATATAGAAATCCCCGGCCAGAAAGGGTGGCAGCAGGAGCGACGCCGCAATCACGGCTATGGCAAACCACTTCATGCGCCGACGCGCCCGAACAAGCCTTGCGGGCGAAATGCAAGGACGACGATCATGGGCA
>Ga0306920_100004072_pt1 | contig 18695 bp, 15 predicted proteins | sample flu12Cox44000170_FD_204666 | JGI IMG/M metagenome (GOLD analysis project Ga0306920, IMG submission 204666) | Lab enrichment of tropical soil microbial communities from Luquillo Experimental Forest, Puerto Rico - flux4day.12C.oxic.44.000.170 (v2)... | ecosystem: Environmental > Terrestrial >... | reverse complement strand
GGGCGGGATCCAGAATGGGCCGAAGCCTAATTAGCTTAGCGACACTGACGCTCTGTTTGCGGCGACAGTCCAGTCCTTTCTTCGCCGCCTGAAGATTGTTTAGCCTGCAGGTTCGAACGTCCGCCCGTGCTTCGTTAGCAGATCTTTTGCGACGTATGTCCGCTTTTCACCCAAAAGCGGACATTGTTGAGCGTCACTGGGATGTCCGCTTTGTGCCAAAAGCGGACATTCGACCGCAGGGTTCGAGATTGGCAATTCCTAACCTTTAAATCGTGCTTTCAAGTTGCTCCCACGAGGGCGGGCAATTGGGTCAGGGAACCAATCTCTCGATCAGGAGACCCCGGCAGACGTTCGCGACGTTGGCCGTAGCGGTTGCACCATACAACTTGCATCCCAAATGCTGAAGCTGCGTAGGCATCCCACGCATTGGAGGACTGGTAACAGATTGCCGATGCAGGAATGGCCAGACGATCTACCGCCAGCTGGTACACCTTCGGGTGCGGTTTGTAGACGCCAACCTCCTCGACCGAAAGGACCGCATCCAGCAACGGTTCCAGCCTGGCTGCCTTGACCGCGGCGTCGAGCATCGGCGGTGAACCATTTGATAAAATCGCGGTACGCATGCCGGCCGTTTTCAATTTCTTGAGAACGTTCGGCACCTCAGGAAACGGATCAAGCGTCACAAAGAGCGACATCAACTGGTCACGAAGGTCGGATTTGCCGATGATCGATTCCAGCGCAAAGTCGAGCGCGTCGCTGGTGACCTGCAAGAAGTCTGCATGTCGCTCCTGGGCCGCGCGAAGCCACGTATATTGCAGCTGCTTGTCTCGCCAGAGGGTGATGAACCTGGTGTCGTCGCCCAGCACTTTTCTTGCTGCCGCCGCAAAATCGAACAACGTGCCGTAGGCGTCGAATACACAGGCTTGCACACCGCGTAGTGGGGAAAGGTTTTGCCATTAGACTAGAACCCTGATGTCGTTTTGCCATTGTGGGGATTGAGCGACGGCAAATGTCGCAACCCGCTTGTCGAAGCCTCGAAGCTCCGGACCACGCTGCTATGAGTTGATAATAAGGGGATTAGAGCAGGGATTTGCGTTCGGCGAAATGGGTTCGGGGACCACTGCAAAGCAGCAATCCGGGGCCGCGAATGTCCGCTTTGGGTCAAAAGCGGACATGGGATTGCCGCTCATTGACGTCTGCTTCACCCCCGAAAGCGGACATCGGTCGGCGCGAGTTGAATGTCCGCTTTGTGCCAATAGCAGACATTGGCTGCGCTCCGGCTCAGCGAAAAAACTCCTTCGCCGTTAGCAAAGCGTTCTCGCCGCACCAGAGTAAAGATTGACACGATAGTCGAGCGCTATCGCATCAATACAAATCAAGTATTTCAAGAACAAAGACCTCTTCGATATCATCATCGTCGGTAACCGCCGATCTGAATATTCCATGCCCTTGCCACTTCAAGTTGCTTTTGTCGCCGGTTCGTCCGGGATATGGCGCATTGAGCGGATCACTGCTGTTGCAGGTGAGAGCCTTCCACCTGCCGAACGGCTTGCGGTGTTTGAAGGGCCAGAGGCGCGACGACCGCTTGAGGGAAGCTGGATTTTGCGAGGCACAACGAGCAATGAGCGCTATACAAACCGAGAAGAACTCAAGGCCCTGAGCGTTAAGGAGGAGATGCTGCTGAGACCGCAAGCGACGCGCGCCGCGCTCATTCCGATCCGGAGGACAGCAGCTTGGTGGGACTTAGCGCAAGATGAACGCCGAGCCATCTTCGAGGAGCAATCTCACCACATTGGAATTGGTATGGAATACCTGCCGGCCGTAGCGAGACGTCTGCATCACAGCCGAGAACTTGGAGAGCCATTCGACTTCCTGACTTGGTTCGAGTACGCCCCCGAACACGCCGATGCCTTTGAGGAGTTGGTCCGCCGACTGCGCAGCACGGCGGAGTGGCGGTACGTAGAGCGGGAAGTAGATATCCGCGCGAGCCGATAACGGGCAGACTTCTCTTCCGAATAGCCCCTAAGCAGGAATGTCCGCTTTGGGTCACACGCGGACATTCTGGTCCTCAAATACGATGTCTGCTTTACCCACAAAAGCGGACATCGCGCGGCGAGACCATCATGTCCGCTTTGTGCCAAAACCGGAAACCTTCATCCTCCGTCAGGCGCAGTAGCAGTGGGGGATTTCAAACCAAACCGGGAACAAAGTTTAGGCACGCTGTCGAAGTCGACGTCCAATTCATATTTTTGCAGGAACGCCGCAGATTTGGTTCTGTCAGGCCAGACGGTACGCAATTCCCGCCAGTAGACGAGAGCTAACATTTTTTTGCGAGAAAGAGAGGGTGGATCAACCAGAAATGCCGAATAAAAATGCGGAGGGCCGGATATTGCCGGACAAAATCGTAGTTTTGTCGGACGGTACAGGAAATTCGTCGGCGAAAGTTTGGCGCACCAATGTCTGGCGCACGTTCGAGCTCCTTGATCTCACCGGCTCTGACCAAGTCGCAATGTATGATGACGGCGTTGGGACTTCCTCCTTTCTGCCTTTAGCACTTGTAGGCGGGGCCTTTGGCTGGGGCCTCAAGCGCAACGTCATCGATCTTTATAAATTCATTTGCCGGAATTATCCGCCCAAGGTCGACGCCGATAACCCGGCGCCGAAAATTTATGGCTTTGGCTTCAGCCGAGGAGCTTTCACCATACGGGTTCTGGTCGGCCTGATCCTCAACCAGGGCCTCGCGCCCTATTATTCCGAGGAAGATCTGCATGTTCGTGCGCGCTCCGCCTATCGTGCTTTTCGTGGGGACAAGTTTCATTCGATTCTACATATCGAAACGATCTTTCGGGTGATTCGCGACGCCGCATTCTCGCTGTTGGACAAAAGTCTGCGTCGAGAGCGACCAAACGGCTCAGATAACAGGAAAGTCGAACAGATCGAGTTTTTGGGATTGTGGGACACGGTTGCGGCCTATGGCCTGCCGATTGATGAGATGACGCGTGGCGTCAGTCAATGGATCTGGCCCCTCGAACTTCCCGATCGCGTCTTAAGCAAGGCGGTCCAGCGAGCGCGCCACGCGATTGCGATCGACGATGCGCGAACAACTTTTCACCCGGTTCTATGGACCGAGGAAAACGAAGTACGTGTTGCGTCCAGGGACAACAACATACGTTGGATTAAAGATGAACGCATCAGCCAGGTCTGGTTCGCTGGGGCGCACGCGAATGTCGGCGGCGGCTACCCAGACGATGCGCTCGCCTACATCCCTCTATATTGGATCATGAAGGAAGCGCAGGAACGCGGCATAAAGTTTAAGGCGCCTCCTCTTGACCCCGACGCGTTCAAAAAAGCGTGGTCGGCGCGGGACAAAGACGGACGCCAATACAACTCACGCGCGGGCATAGCGGGTTACTACCGCTACGGGCCTAGAAAGATCTCAGATCTTTGCGACATGCGTGTCTCCAGCCGTAGGGACGATACTGTTTTGATCACTACACCTAAAATCCACGAGACTGCACTGCTCCGGTTGCGTAGCGATAGCAACGCCTACGCACCCATTGGACTGCCAAGCAGCTATGCCGTCGTCAATTCGGATGGAAAAATCATATTCCCCGAGGCAAACCCCTATGAAACCAAAATCGAGGCGGATGCGCGTGCGCAGGATCAGGAAAGGGTCTGGAACATCGTCTGGTTGCGCCGCATTGTCTATTTCCTGACGCTTGCGGCGTCCTTTCACTTAGCTGCATTCTGGATTTTTCACAACCAGGTTGCCGCGCACGAATTTGACTCACCGATTCCTCTAGTCTCGCAATTTGTCCGCCTTGTTGAATCCTTTCTCCCGCACCAGGTCGTTCACTGGTGGACGGACTACTACGCAACAAACCCCGCATCCTTCATAATCGGCATTATAGCGCTCGCCGTTTTAATTGGCTTCGGCGGGAAACTTGAGGGCAAAATCACGGACTCCATGAGGTTTATTTGGACCCAGAGAGCCCAGAAGCCTACCATTGAAAACTCCAGCCTACACACGACCATCCGTGACTTCCGCACAAGCCCGCACTATCAAGCGGTTCTACGAGCGGCAAGATATTACATCCTGCCGCTCTTGTCGGTAGTTTTCTTGGTGTATGTTGGCGCGGTCGCGCTCAATCATCTCGCGCTCAACATCGTTGATCCGATAGGAGTGCTATGTCGGGGCACCGACCCCTCGCAATTGGAGCGGCTAACCGACTCCAACAAAAATTCCACCAAAGAGATTATCTTCCCTACAAATAACATTTGCTTTGCAACAGGAGTCTATTTGACCCGCGGTGCGAAATACCTCGTCGCCATAACTCCGGACGGGCCGTCGAGCGATAAATGGAGCGATGGCGACCTTCCGAAAACGACCCCTATGGGCTTTCGCAGCGCCGATGTGCCGTTCTGGGAGCGCCCGATCATGTATGCAGGAATGCCGCTGCGCCGCATCTACTTCAGGCGCTGGTTCACAGTTATTGCACGGATTGGCTTGGTCGGCATGGATGAGGACTATCTTGACCCAAGCCCGGACCCGCCCAATCAGACCAAACAATACAGTGGCGAAACAAGTCGGGTTAAGCGTGATGGGGAGCTGTTCCTTTACGTCAATGACGCAGTCATCGCTTTCCCGGGATTATTCCGCCTATTCTATGACAACAATCATGGTACGGCCCATATCCGGGTGTATCGAAAATGAGGGCTGTGGGTGCTCATAATAGTCACGCGACTGGCTCTTTGACGAAAGGTCACCGGCAGACAAACACTTTCAGCGCATTAAACAGTACCTTCGGATCGTACTGACCCTGATAAACGGGCGGGGGCGCGGGACCGCGCTTGAGCAGGACGTAGATTGCTTCCCACGCCGAGCGGACAGAGCATTCGATGGTGAAGGCTATTTCCCTAGGAACCTCGACGTACTGGCCGATGAGTCCGAGATTCGTTGACCTCTCTGGAACTGGAGGAGGCCTGTCGCCGCGGCTACGGGGCAGCCAGATGTTGTTGACGTAGGGCATGTTGCAAGGCACGCAAATCGATGACGCCATGATTGCGGCCAAGTGCCGGTCGAACCGGAGGTGCCGCAGCGTCTCCTCCAGGATCTCCGCGCCGGTGCATTGATCCATGCGTTTCCGCACAAAATCGCCGGTGCGTTCCGGATACAGGCCGTAGCCCCACCAGATACTCGTACCGGGCGGCTGGCCGATGATTTCCGGCTGGTGGAAGACGGACAACGACAGCACCCAACCCGAGTCCTTCAAAGTCACAAGCCCTCCGCGTCCCGGCTCGCTGCCGGTCAACGCCGACATTTGGTCGATGAATTCAGCGCCTGTGTCGGTGACCGTGAAGGTCACCCAGCGCGACAAGGGAATCTGGGCCTCCCCGAAGAATGCGTCGGGTTTGCCGAATTCCGGGCGCCCCTCGGCGAGGCGCTTCCACAGTGCCCAGGACCGTCCGCTCGGCCGCGGTCGCGGCGCCTCGGTCATCGATCCCGCCGAAAGGTCGGCCGCTTGCGATCCGGTGGTCACGAGCACTAGATCCTCCGGTGCGACCGCGACTGAGGTCAGGCTGCCGCCCCGTGTATAGTCGAGCCGGTCGACGGTCATGCGGCCGGGCGACGGTGCGAAAGCGATGTCCCGCACGAAGGCGTCGGTAAGAAAGTTCACGCCGCGGGGACGCAGCCAGGCGACTAGCGGCTCGATGAATGCTTGGTGTTGATTGATGGGCGTGCGCATCACGCCCGTCATGTCTGACAGGTGCCCGAACAAGTATAGGAAGCGGTTCATGTAACGCCGAAACTCGATCGCGCTGTGCTCGGGCAGCGACCCCATGATCGTCGACCAGAGGAGCCAGAATTCGGTCGAGAAAAATCGCGGAGAAAAGAACTCCTCGATGCGCCGTTCATCCAGGATCGCTTCGGGCATTAGCAGTACGCGCGCGAGGCTGAATCCGTCGCCTAGAGTCAGGCCGAAACGCGGGCTATGCGCGACGTGACCGTCTCGATCGAAGATGTGCGCCTTGTCATGGTACGGCTCGTCCGTATTGAAGGCGAAGAATTCTTCGGTGACGGAAATAGAGGGATTGCTTGCGGAGGGGATCGACTTGAGCAGCTCGAAGGTGCAGCGATATTCCTTGTCGAACACCGAGCCAGGGAGGTTGTAGCCACTCTTAGCGCTGCCACGGAGAAAGAAACCACCGCCAATCCGCTCGTCCGCCTCGTAGATCGTGATGTCCTTGCCAGACAGCCCCGCGTTCCGAATGAGCAGCCGCCGCCAGTCCGCCAAATCCTCCACCAACGATATGCGCCCTCATGGGCCTTCTCCCTGGCTCGAGGGCGGCAAAGCTGCGCGTCGAGATGCTTTGCCTCGCGTCACCTTCGTTGGTGACGCGCTCGATGAAAGCGCGTCCCGGGTACAGAGCAAGAGCAAAGGAGAGATCAAGACCAACTCAACTACGCCAGTTGCCATCGGACCAGATGGTCTTCTCGTACCGGGTGAAGCTACGCACCTGTCAGTAATCTGGCTACCTATTGCGAGCTGTACGGTCGTGGCAAGGCTGACCGTTTGTACTGGCGCACTTAGTTTAGGCTCTCAAACGTGATGGTGAAGGCTAGCGGCTTTGAGGCAATTAAGCAGGGCCTGTTTGCCAAAGGGCTTGCTCAGGAAAGCCAATGCGCCTGCCGCCAGCACTTGCGTACGCGTCGTCTCATCGGGATGCCCCGTAACGAAGATCGTTGGTGCCGCGAAACCATCGCCGCGGATGCGTTGATAGAGCTCCACGCCACTCAAACCTGGCAGATGCACATCGGTGATCAGACAAGACGTGTTGTTAACGTGATCCGAACCAAGAAAATCCTCGGCCGAAGCGTAAGTCGCTGGCGCGTAACCCAGCGATCGAACTATCGCCGCCGTAGCCTGCCGAGCGCATAGGTCGTCATCGATAATAGAAATCATAGTTGGGCCTTGACAGTTCCGGGTGATGTGTACCGCCGTTACCAGGAGTTGGTGCAGGGCAGAGCGTGCTCCTGCTCGGTTATTAGCAAGCTCCCTGTTGTTCCTTTCGCTCGGCCCTGCGAATGTGATCTAATCGCGTGAACGATAATTGGACGTGAATCAAAACGACGGCATCTAATCACAGTTAATCATCGATTAGTGGGACCGGAGCTAGACGCTTTCCGCGATCTCGCCTTCTCGTCGCCCCCGCGACGGGGGATCGTACCGACTCAACTCACTACTTGAAGGCGGAATGTTCGCTTAGGCCAGGAGCGGAAGAGACGGTAGATTCTTCACGATCTAAATCGACCACGAGCGTTTAACGGTAGAACGCTTTGAACGAACCGAACTGAGTTCGCCGTACTGAGTACGGAGTACTCCAGCCCCACTTATTGTCGCGGGTACCGCGTACGGCGTATTACACCCGCGTATCGATCGCGCGCACACTGCCGCGATCGCACTAGTCGCCGATCGAGATAGGTTTATCCCATAAAAAGGGCGGTGATCCATCCCAGGCCGGCGTTCCACCACGCCTTTGAAGATCAGCATGGTTCTATTCCTGCCCTGAATCACGATGTCCGCTCTACCCCCAAAAGCGGACATCAGGTCGATTGTTGCATCCGAAAGGATTTTCCACGGGGCGCGACCCCCCGAAATTCGTTCGTCGCGCGCTTTGAAGGTATGATTAGGACCTGCGGGGGCCAGCCGCAATCACAAAAAGCAACAATAAAAAACGTTTCGACCCGGCCCTTTGCGATAGCCCCGAACTAATCGAACTCTCGCCTTAATTGCACCACGCGGCGCCTCTTAGTGCGCGCCCTTCGGCGAGGGTCACGAGGGAACTCCAAATGGTAGCGCGCTTGGGTGGCGCAATTTGCGTCGCCGCAATCACGTTCGCTTGTTCGTCTTACTCAGCTAGCTCAAACGGAATCGAGAAGGAGATAACACCGAGGCCTGTTGCAGGCGGTCCTGGAATCGCCGGCGTCGCATCTTCATACAATCCTTATCGGAAGGATTGGACTGCCGCGATTCATATTTTATACCTCACCGATTACGTCTATTCCGAAGATCCACCCGATGGGAAGCCAGCGGATACTATTCGCGATTCGCTAAAGGATGTTCCCGTCGGGACCCCTGTTGAGGAAATCAAGCGCGCGTCCGACGCCTTTGGGTTGGATTTCAATTTTATGAAGGCCGTTGCCAAGATTGAATCTGATTTCGATCCGAAGCAACGCACCGGATCGTACCTTGGTCTATTCCAGCTCAGTAATAGCGAGTTCGCTAAGTATGGGTCTGGAGATATTCTCAATGCTCGAGATAACGCTATTGCCGCTGCCTACAAGTTCGCTACTGCGGCTACACTGTTCGAACTGAATACCCATAAAAAGGCGACTATCAGTGACCTCTACCTGATCCATCAACAAGGTACACAGGGCGCGGAGGAGCACGTCAACCACCCCGACAGTATCGCTTGGAAATCAATGTGTGCCACCGATGAGGGCAAACAGAAGGGTGAAAAGTGGTGCAAGCGAGCGATCTGGGGCAACACACTTCCCGAAATCAAGCACGTTTGGAAAACCGTTGATAACCTGACTTCCGGCGCCTTCGTGAAGATGTGGCAACAGCGGGTTGATCGTTACTATACCCGCTATTCCGAAACGGCGACGAACTAAGGCACCTGAGTGACGAGCTTGTCCGTCGAAATAAACGTGGGCGGGCTCGACCCCGTCGCTTCCCGCCGCCCTGGTCTGCTGAGGAATTGGGCGCCTGCCTCATCGTGTCCGACAGCGCAGGACCGATGATGAGTACGCACTCTAGTCGTGCTCACTGTGAGTTCGTCCAGGTTTGACCCCGAGCGACCGTGCGGCCTACGCGCGGCGTGCCGCGTCTTACCATCGCCAGAGCTGTTGCATCGGTTGATTGTATTGGCCGGCGCGGGGACGCGTATTGGGAGGTTGGGAGTTCCAATTGCGCGGGAAAAAGAAGCCGAAGCCGTCGTCGCCCCAGTAGTTGCCGCTCGCAACGGGGACATTGACCGAAGGCCGGCGCATCAAGAAGCCGCCCTGGGGCTGGTTGTTGAGCACCGCAACGAACTCGGTGCGATAGTTGGTCTCGCGGCTTAGCGGCTCGTCCGAGACGATGATCGAGGATAGCGGCAATGCAGTCGGCGCGATGCGATCGAGCACGTCCTGCGGGATGGTGATGCGGTCGAGCGCGTCCTTGGCGTCGTCCCCGTTGTCGATCGTGACCGCGGTCCAACGCAGGCCCGCGCCCAGGCCCGCGCCGTCGCGCGCCACCGCCGTGAACACATGCGTGCCGATCGGCTTGTCGGGATTGCGGATCGTGACCGGAGCCTCAATGGTCGCATCGAACACCTCGCCCCCGTCTGGCCACGGCTTATGCGTGTTGCGCCGCACGTAAAGCTTTTGCGTCGCGCGGCTAATGTAAACTGAGACCGGCTCGAGCGTGAGCTTCGCCTCGCTTGCCGCCTTGGCGGCGGCGGCCTTCTTGGTTTCGGCCGCCTTGGCAGCGTCCTTCACGGCGGCCGCGGCGTCGAGCTTCGACTTCGCGTCGGCCTTGGCCCTGTCGAGCTGCGTCCCCGCTTCCGCGGCCTTGGCGGCCGCCTTCTGTTTCAGCTCCTCGGCCCGTGCCTTGGCTTGGTCCGTCTTTGCGGCAGCGAGCGTTTTGTCGGCGAACGCAAGCTCGGCGTCGGCGCGGGTCTTCAGCCATTCCAGCTTGCGCAGCGGCGCCGTGAGTGATGCTGCCTCACGTGCCGCTGTCGCGGCAGCCTTCTTCGCCTCGTCGGCCGTCTTGGCAGTCTCCGCGGCCTCGTGAGCGAGCGGCTCAGCACGCGCCGGAGCAGCCGCAACGGCCTCCGCGTTCGGCACGAATAGCGCCGGGTGGGAAAACTCGACCGGGGCCGCATCGTTCGGCGAGATGATCACCCGCATCCCTATCCACGTCTTGTCGAACAGCTTCTCCGCAAAGTCGTAGGGCATCCGCACGCAGCCGTGCGAGGCTGCATACCCGGGCAGTGGCCCGCCGTGCAGCGCGATGCCGTTCCAGGTGATGCGCTGCATGTTCGGCATCCAGGCATCGTCATAGAGGGTCGAGTGGTGGTCCTTTTGCTTCTCGATGATGGCGAACACGCCCGCTGGCGTTTCGCGTCCTGTGGTACCGGTCGACACCGGCGCGCGCAGGATCCCTCCCTCGGCGTCGTAGAAAGTGACCTGCTGGCTCCCGATCGACACGATCGCCATGATCGGTTCGCCTGCCTGGCGCGGCGCCGTTGCCTCGGTGGTTGGCGCGGGTCGGGCCTGTCTCGCCGCCGCGTCGGCAGTCAGCGCCGCCAGTGCGGCCATCGCCGCGAGCGTCACAATGGCGGGAGCCCCCCAACGCCGCGTCGCCACGGTGGATTGTGCCGTCATGAATCGATTTGCCAATGCCATGTCCCGGTTGAAATGCCTGTCCGCGCTTGCGTCAATCGGCCAGGTGAATAACCAGCCATCTAACAGGCGGCTCCAGCGTGAGGCCACGGTCTAGCCATCCGAGAGCTATTGCTTGGGCGCGGTGACGGCTCCGGCAGGCGTCCGGCCGCGCGGATCGTCCCGATCCGCCATGCATTTCTTGAGGAAAGCATCACGCGCCTCGCCTTGCAGTCGTTGCTGGTCCGCACCGAACTGGCACGTCGCCATTTTCTGCTTCGCATCCACTGCAAAACACGGTCCCGCCGATAAGAGCACTATCAGAGCGGCAGCCATAAACGCGCAACGAGACATGCTGAACCCCCGGGGCCCTTAAAACTACAGATCCACATCAAAGCAAAGAATTGGCGCCAAAAATTGGCACCGAACCCTATAAAATCTCCGAGGACGCTTAGGCACGACCATTTTCGCGTTAACGCTTAAGGCTTCCGCAACAGCTCCGGCACTTCGCCCCACCCGATGTTCGCTTTGGGTCAAAAGCAGACAACGGGTTGCCGCCTATTGATGTCCGCTTTACCCCCAAAAGCGGACATGGTTCAGCCCGATCGCGATGTCCGCTTTGTGCCAAAATCAGACTCATACACTGCAGCAATCAATGCCCGGCTTATGCCGGATTTTCGCCAATAGTTGACGTGGGCAGGTATTCTCTCAGGCAATCGTTACGCTGAGCATTTGTGCAGATGTCTGCAAACAGGCAGTGAGGATCGGAACGATCTACCCTCATCTTTGTGCAGACGTCTTCACAGTGAGGCAGCCGGCGACGGAAAGTTGATGAAACCAGTTTGTGCAGTTGGCTGCAGAACGCTATGCACATGCCCGAACATGTAGCTGCGGGCTGAAAAGAGGTAGTAAGTGCGCTTTCATTGGGAGTACGTAACCCGCCTTGACGGGAGGATTCCGATTACCGTTACTTGGGACCGCGGTTTCAACTGCCTTCCAGATCGTGCGGGTCGATGGATCGCGAACCGGAGGTCGCCGACGAGAGCGCCCAGAGCCGCGCCCGCCTAGTGGCACTCGCACTTTTGGCACTGCTTGTCGGCGCGGGATCGGGGCTCATCGGCGCGGCCTTTCGCCTTTCGCTCGAGCACGCCGACCGCTTGCGCGACCTGTTGATTGTCTGGGCGCACGGCCAACGGCTCGTCGGCTTCCTGTTGGTGACCGTCGGATGCGCCGTCGCCGTCGCCGCTGCGGCCTGGTTGGTTCGCCGCTTTTCGCCGCACGCCTCAGGGAGCGGGATTCCCCATGTGGAGGCGGTCCTGCAGGCCGCGCTGCCGCCGGCTCCCTTCAGCCTGATGCCGGTGAAGTTCTTCGCCGGCGTCATCGCCATCGGCTCCGGACTTGCGCTCGGCCGCGAAGGTCCGAGCGTGCAGATGGGCGCTGGCGTCGGCTATCTGATCGGACGGATATGCCGGTGCAACTGGCCGGACTGTCGAGTCCTGTTGGCGGCCGGTGCCGGCGCCGGTCTCGCGACCGCCTTCAATGCGCCGATCGCCGGCTCGATCTTCGTGCTGGAGGAGTTAGTGCGGCGATTCGAGCACCGGATCGCCATCGCCGCTCTCGGGGCGTCGGCAACCGCCATCGCGGTGGCGCGGCTGCTGCTCGGCGACGCCCCGGACTTTCACGTGCAGGCGCTGGCTCTTCCTGGCGCCGAAACGGCGCCACTCTACTTCTTGCTGGGTGCGGTCGCCGGGCTATTGGCCGTCCTCTACAACCGCACGCTGCTGGCAACCATTGCGTTGGCCGACGAGCTCACCGCCTGGCCGGTGGAGTTGCGTGCCGGCTTGATCGGCGCAGCGGTCGGCATGTTGGCGTGGTTCGCGCCCGAGTGGGTCGGCGATGGCAACGCGATCACCCAGCGCACGCTGGCCGGCGGCGAGACACCCGCGCTCCTGCCGGCGATCTTCGTGCTCCGGCTCGGGCTCGGCGCGGTGTCGTACGCGGCCGGGACGCCAGGCGGGCTGTTTGCTCCCATGCTCGTGCTCGGCGCGCAACTCGGTCTTTTCTTCGGGCTCCTCTCGCGGCTTGCGATCCCCGACCTCACCATTCAACCCGAAGCACTTGCCGTCGTCGGCATGGCCGCCTTCTTCACAGGTGTGGTGCGGGCCCCGCTCACCGGGATCGTTCTGGTCACCGAGATGACGGCAAGCGTCACGATGCTGCTTCCCATGCTGGCCGCGTGCTTCGTCGCGATGCTGGTGCCGACCCTGCTGCGCGATCCGCCGATCTATGATTCCTTGCGCGAACTGACGCTCGCTGCGGCGGGCAAACAGTCTCGCGGCGCATCAGTCAGCTGATTTACTCGTCACGACGAGCAAAGCCGTTCCCGAAAATGGCAACCTACTAGGGACACGCGCCGATGAACTCTGCTGATGAAAAGGCTGCCCCGAGCGGACCGGCGAAGGTACGTTCTGACGACCCGAAACACGCATTGGGCCTGGCCCAATACCTGCGAACTATCGGTTACGACGCCTGGATTGAGGACACAAACGGCAATGCGATCGACGAAAAGGCCCTACAGATGGCGATTAGGTCTCGTCACGAGGATGCACCCTCCTCCTGATGCAGCTCGCCGCCCCGCATTAGCCGGCGGGCGATGTCGGCAGTTTGTAAGGCTGCGCGTTCGGTCGGTGAATGGGCCGCAAGATAGCGGGCGACCGCGATTAGGATATGTCGGCCAGCGTCAGTATTGGGCCAGGCAGTGAACTGCCGAACGCTCGCCTCCAGCATCTGATAGGCGTGGAAGCCTGCATCTTCGCGCAAAACACCGCCGGCGAGCGTGGTGATCAGCGCCTGCGGCGAATGGCCGAGTTTGAGGTGTCGTGCAACTAGTCGAGCTGCGAGATCAACCTGTCGCTGCCGGTCGAAAGCATCGAGTAAGGCGGCGCGTATTTTCCGGATGTCCGCGGGCAGGTCATCGAGGTGCTCGCCGGCGTCTCCCGGGATGCGAGCTGGGGGCACATTGAGATAGCGCGTAAGATAGAGCGCCATCGCACCGTGCAGAACGCCACGCACCAGCGTCGGGTCAGCGTCAACATTGGCGCTCCCTATGCGCTTGAGCATTTGGTCGACCGCATTGGAATAGGTGAAGACGTGGTGCGCCGTCTCCCAGTCGGAGTGCTCGTTGGCATTGCCGAAGCGGGCGACCCGGAGCGCTGCCCCGTAAGCGAGTGATCGACTAAGATCAGAAGGGGAGGCGCCTGCGCGGATAGCCCCCTTGAGTGCGTCGATGATCTTGACCGGATCGTCGCCGAGCAGCTCGCCGGTGAGCGCTAAATGATCGGACCAGCCGTGCATACGGTGACCAGCACGAAATAAGTTCGGCAATTCGCTTTCTGCGTTGTCGCACAGCGCGACAAGATCATCGGGTTGGCGCCAGGCAGTCGATTCCTCGGCGCCACGGGCCTCCACCATTTGACCGACAACGGTGGGCAGCACAGCCGCCGCATGCTCCCAGCCAATCAGGTCGAGGCACTCGAACCCCTTGTTGATGAAGTCGACCGAGTGTCCGGTGTCGGCGTATGCCCGTTCGGTGCCGGCCGCCAGCAGAGCGTCGGCGAGCACCGCTGGAGATAGACCGCCCTCAATCGCGGTGAGTACGGTGCGCTCAGCCCCTTCGCGATGGCGCACAGTAGTCCAACGCTGCAGCCATCGCTTGAGCGTGCCCGCATCAGGGTGACTTCCAAGGGGCGCACGTTCTCGTCTTGGTGCCTGCCCGTCGCAGTCCGCCGCCACGCGTCGCGCCCCATGAAATAGGGCGAGATAGGTTTCGTCTTCCGGCAGCCTAGGCAGCAGATTGGCGAACGCCGCTAAGATGGTGAGACCCACGCCCCAACCATCGCGGTTCTGCGCTCCGAACAGCGCCACCTGCCGAACAATATCGGCAGGCGGTACATCAGCCGCGAGCTGACCATGCACCGCCTTGGCGATGACGAGCCCCAGGTCGTGGGCGAGGCCGTCTGCGAGCCGCTGACGCCAGTGCACTGCGGGATCGGCATGACCGAGCGTGGTCTTCACCCAGACTTCGCCATCACGCAATTCGACCGGGAACTTCGGTACATCGTCTGCCCACAGATCAAAGGTGCAGCCGCTTTCGAGATCGAAGCGGGCGTGGTGCCAATGGCAAGTCAAGATTCCGTCCTCGACGCTGCCGCGCTCCAGCGGGAAGCCCATGTGCGGGCACCGATTGTCGAGGGCGAAGACGCGACCGCGGTCGTAGATGACAAGGATCGGTCGATGATCGCCGTGCAGAACAAGGCGTCCTTTCGCCTTTAGCTCGGCAAAGCTGCCGGCGAACACGAATTCCCTACTCGGCACGTCCATAAGCATTCCCGCGCTTTGGGTACTCAACATAGGTATTCTCTAGCGCAAGCGTCATCTGGTGGTCTTGTGCATCACAACAGAAACGCGCGCCCGATGTCCGCTTTGGGTCAAAAGCAGACATTTACGCCGCTCTTGGATATCATTGATCGTGAGTGGGGTGTGCTCAAGTTCGTGGAGCATCACCGTGAAACTTCCCCGCCGAAAATTGCTGCGTCTGGCAGCCGGTGCTGCGACGCTCCCAAGCCTATCTTTCGTCGCTTCGGCTGAAGACTACCCGACGCGCCCAATCAGGATCATCGCCGGCTTCGCCGCGGGCGGCGCTGTCGATATTGTCGCGCGACTCATCGCGCAATGGCTGTCGGAACGCATCGGCCAGCAATGTGTTGTCGAGAATCGTCCCGGCGCCGGCAACAACATCGCCACGGAATATGTGCTGAAATCGGATCCCGACGGTTACACGCTACTCCTTGCCAATCCGACCAACGCGATCAACGCGACCTTTTACGAAAATCTGCCCTACGATTTCATCCGCGACAGTGCGCCGGTTGCCGGCATCATGCGCGTGCCCAACGTCATGGAAGTCAGCCCCCTGCTGTCCGCCAAGAGCGTACCTGAGTTCATAACGCTGGCGAAAGCAAATCCAGGCAAGCTGGTCTATGCCACGGGGGGAAACGGCACGTCGGTGCACATGTCCGCCGAATTGTTCAAGTTGATGACCAAAACTGACATTCTCAACGTGACCTACCGAGGGCTTGCGCTTGCATACACAGATCTGATGATGAATCGGGTGCAGGTGACCTTTGATAACCTGCCAGGCTCGATTGGATTTATACGCCAAGGCAAGCTCCGTGCTTTGGCCGTTACCACAACGACACGTTCGCCGGCGCTCCCTGATATTCCGACGCTTGCCGAATTCATTCCTGGCTATGAGGCGAGCGCCTGGTACGGCGTCAGTGCGCCGCGAAACACCCCGAAAGCGGTGATCGACAAGCTCAACAAAGAGATCAATGCCGGCCTGGCCGATCCGGCGCTCCAAGCGCGACTTGTAGATCTAGGCGGTATGATAGTCCCCGGCTCACCTGCTGATTTCGGCAAACTCGTCAGCGATGAGACGGAGAAATGGGCGAAGGTGATTAAGTTCGCGGGCATTAAGCCGAGCCAGCGATGACGTGCTGATTGAGAGGCGGACGCGGTTACAAATCAGGTCAATCCATGACCATCGATTTGACCAGAGATGAGATTTGGCTCCTGAAGGCCTTGCGAGCTGCAGGGACGCGCGGTCGCATCGTTAGCGCGCAAGCCTCTCGTGCCGCTCTCACTCGCCTAGTGGAAGTGCAATTTGTAACGACACATCCGCAGAGTGAACGAAAGACGTTGTACGTTATCACTGATCGCGGCCGACACGCTCTTCAATTAATCCATAGGGTCATATCGAGGGCTTAACGGGCACAAGATGCCATGAAAGACGTGCTGTTACCGACCTCACTTGTTGGCTCCTATGCGCAGCCAGATTGGCTGATCGACCGCCAGAAGCTTGCCGGGCGCTTTCCACCGCGCGTGCGAGCGCGGGAACTCTGGCGCATAGCTCCGGAATTTCTCAAAGAGGCACATGACGACGCAACGCTTCTTGCTATCCGCGACCAGGAGCGCGCCGGCCTCGATATCATCACCGATGGCGAGCAGCGCCGCGAAAGCTACTCCAACCGCTTCGCTACCGCGCTCGAGGGTGTCGATATCGACAATCCAGGTACCGCCCTCGACCGGTCCGGCCATCCAAATCCAGTGCCGCGCATCATCGGCAAGATCCGCCGCAGGCAGCCCGTCGAGGTGCGCGACGTCGAGTTCCTGCGTGCCAACACCGACCGGGCCATCAAGATCACTGTGCCTGGCCCATTCACCATGTCGCAGCAGGCGCAGAACGATTTCTACAAAGACGAGCAAGAGATGGTGCTTGACTATGCGACGGCAGTGAACGCCGAGATCAAGGACCTGTTCACGGCGGGCGCCGATATCGTGCAGATCGACGAACCCTATATGCAGGCGCGACCTGAAAAGGCGCGGCAATACGGGTTGCGTGGATTGAATGCGGCTCTCGAAGGCGTCATAGGAACGACCGCGATCCACATCTGCTTCGGCTATGCCGCTATCATCCACGTGCGGCCGTCGGGTTATTCATTCCTGCCGGAGTTGGCTGCGTCGCCCGTAAAGCAGATTTCGATCGAGACCGCGCAATCTAAGCTCGACTGCTCGGTACTTCAAAAGCTGCCGGGTAAGACGATCATCCTTGGCACACTCGACCTGTCGGACGTGAGCATCGAGAGCCCGGAAACGGTCGCGGCGCGTATCCGTCGTGCCCTGCCTCATGTGCCGGCCGACCGCATTGTTATAGCGCCCGACTGCGGCCTAAAATACCTGCCCCGCGAGGTGGCCTACGGCAAGATGCGAGCAATGGTTGAGGGTGCCAAGATCGTGCGGCAAGAATTGAGCGCTAAATAGAGATCTAGCGTCCCGAAAGAGTTTCTGCACCGCTTGCCTCGGCTCACCCGTTCTCTGGTTCAATCGATGTCCGTTTTACCCCCGAAAGCGGACATTCCTCAGCGCTGTCTCGATGTCCGCTTTGTGCCAAAAGCGGACATCGCTGCGACGCCACTTCGCTCGGTGAACAAGGCAAAGCCAGCGACCACAAAGTGGCTGGCTTGCTATGCGTCAAATCGGCAGCATCTTGCCAACATTGTGAAGACGCTCTCAGCCTTACCCTTGCTCAGTAGGCCAACGAAAGCGCCACCGAACATCAATGGCAACGGACCGACTTTGCTAGGCTGTGTACTTGCGTCGATTTCACGCCGGCGCGCCGTTGGCGTAGGGCTTGAGCGCCGCGTACATCACGTCGAACGTCGGCGTCGGCACGCCGACCTCGCGTCCCAGGGCCACCACTTTGCCGGCAAGCCACGGCAGCTCCAGGCGGTTGCCGCGCAACAGATCGACCGCCATCGACGGCATCATTTCCGGCGGAAAATTGCGAATGGTTTGCAGCGTCCGGGCCTCGATATCCGCTGGCAAGCGGATGCCGCGGGCGCGACCCACCGCCGCCACCTCGGCGGTGGTCTTTTCGAACAAGGCAAACACGTCGGGATCGTCCCGCAACTTGCCGAACGGCAACCGCGTCAGCGTCGACACGGAGCTGTTGGTGGCGAGCAGGACGAATTTTTCCCACAGCGCGACGATGATTTCGCTGGTGTTCGTCGAATCGAATCCGGCGCCGCGGCATAGCGCATGGAATGCCGCGCCGCGCTGACTGGGGCGGCCGTCGAGTTCGCCGAACACGAGGCGCATAAACGTCCCGGTCTGGCGGATCACGCCCGGCTCGGCGACGGTGGCGCTGATCTGTGCAACGCCGCCCATCACCGCGTCCTTGCCGAGGATGGGGATCAGCCGCTCGCTGGCGTCGATTCCGTTCTGCAGCGGGATAACCGCGGTGATCGGTCCCACCAGCGGCCGCACGGCGGCGCCGGCACTTTCCACGTCCCACAGCTTCACGCAGAACATGACGTAATCGACCGGGCCGATGCTGGCCGGATCGTCGGTAGCCTGAACCGGGTTGAGATGGATGTCGCCGCGGGGCCCGAGCACGGAGAGCCCGCGCGCGCGCATCGCCGCCAGATGGGCTCCGCGCGCGACGAACGTCACTTCGTTGCCGGCCTTCGCCAGGGCCGCTCCGAACGATCCGCCGACCGCGCCGGCGCCGATCACCGCGATCCGCACCGTGTCAGTCCCTGTTGTCATGTTGCTTTGCGCTCTCTAGACTTGTCAGCCTCGCCTCCATCTGGCCTCAGTTGCCCATAACAAGACCGCCGTCGATGTTGACGGCCTGGCCCGTCATGTAATC
>Ga0306920_100004071_pt1 | contig 18696 bp, 15 predicted proteins | sample flu12Cox44000170_FD_204666 | JGI IMG/M metagenome (GOLD analysis project Ga0306920, IMG submission 204666) | Lab enrichment of tropical soil microbial communities from Luquillo Experimental Forest, Puerto Rico - flux4day.12C.oxic.44.000.170 (v2)... | ecosystem: Environmental > Terrestrial >... | reverse complement strand
TGCCCACAGGAATCTGAGGCGGAGTGGCGGTGTTCCAGTCGTAGATCCATTCGTTTTCCGGCATACGTCTCTCAGGGTACTCCCGGATGACACTTAATTACGCAATGTATAGCTCTGTGGCTGCTGCGCAGGATCAGGGCGATACAGTGTCTTGCAAAACTCGCAGCGATAAATCTCTGCTTTCGGCCCGATCAGCTTGGCCACTCCTTTGGGGTAGTCGTACCAGCGCTTCAAATGACCGGCGCAGAGTTTGCCCTTGTCGTCTTTCTCGTCGCACGCACGCTGCTTGGGTTTGCGGGTCTTGATTTTGGGGGTGGCTGCCGTTTCTTCTGCCATGGAGTCCTTTCTACAAACCGTGGTCACGGAAAAAAGTCTTCAGCGCGGCGCGAGCATTGCTGAGCTTTGCGCCGATGCCGCCCGCGAACTCAAATCGCAGGAAGGCGTCCGCGGCCTGCTCCAGCTCGCTGCCGTAACGGTACCACCATGGTTTCTCCCTCCGCGGCAGACGGTCGACGTCGATGTATTTCGTTTGCACCATCTCGAGGATTCCCGCGCGTCCGTGCGTGCGGCCCCAGCCGCTCGCGCCACATCCGCCGTGGGGTGCTTCGGCAATCGCAAAGTAGCTGATGGTGTCATTGACCATCACCGCGCCGGCGCGAATTTGCTCGGCGATCGATCGTCCTTTCTTCGCATCTTTAGTCCACACGCTGGCAGCCAGCGCGAATGGCGAGTCGTTGGCGTGTCGCACTGCTTCTGCCGCATCCTTCACCGATTGAATGGCCAGAATAGGTCCGAACGTCTCCTCCTGAAACAGATTCATCGTGGAATCGACGTCGGTAACGACGGTGGGCTCGAAGAAGTTCGACCCGAGATCGGGACGCGGATTGCCGCCGCATAAGACTCTCGCGCCCCGCGCCACCGCGTCTTCGATTAGATCGCTCATTCGTTGGACGTGTTGCGGCCGAATCAAAGGTCCAACATCTGTCTCGGGATCACTGCCCGGGCCGAGGCGCAGCTTCTTCGTTTTCTCCACGCAAAGTGCTACGAATTTTTCGGAGACCGCTTGCTCGACGAACAGCCGCTCCACCGACAGGCAAACCTGTCCACAATTCGTGTTACTGCCCCAAACCGCAGCGCTCGATGCGGTTTGCAAGTCTGCATCCGCAAGAACGACCATCGCGTCCTTGCCACCCAGTTCGAGGACCGTCGGTATCAGTTTCTTTGCACAAGCTTCTGCCACCCGCCGCCCGGTCGCCACGCTGCCGGTGAAAAGAACTTTGTCGGGGCTCGACTCGACGAGCGCCTGCCCGACTTCTCCTCCGCCTTGAACCACGGCGACGAGGTCTTGCGGGAAGCCAGCGTCGCGAAAGAGCTTTTCGATCAGCGCTCCACACCGCGGCGTAAAGTCACTGGTCTTCGCGACCACCCCGTTCCCCGCTGCGACTGCAGGAATAATCTGACTCATCGGGATGGCCAGCGGATAATTCCACGAGGAAATAATGCCAATCACGCCGAGAGGTTCATACACGAGACGGCCGGACTTGGCCTTTGCGGCAATGCTGTGATGCGGTACGCGTTCTGCGCGAAGCGCCGCACGCGCATTCTTGGACCAATACTCTGCCGAATCGAGCGCCACAAAAATATCCGCGAAGAGGGCTTCCACACGAGGTTTTCCCGATTCGCCGACAACCGCGTCAGCCAGTTCCTTGCGGGAAGCCAGCAAGCATTCGCGAAGCTTGCCCAAAAGCAGGCGGCGTTCGCGAAGCGGAACCTTTGCCCATTGCCTTTGTGCCGCGCGCGCAAGCACGATGGCCCGCCCGACCATCCCCGGCGGAGTCTTTTCAATATGTGCCAGGACTTTCCCCGTCGAGGGGTCGATCGAGGGCAGCGTGCCGATAGGAAGGGCCGTGGCAGCCATAAGCGGGATTCTAACCGATTTTCTGCTTCAGGGAGAGCAAGCCGCCCCGTGAAAAGGAACCGGGATGGCCGTTGGCAAGGGGTGTCGCGAAGGGGCTCCTAAGGATCTGCGATGCGCCAGGCCTCTTCGTGCTGCACCTGGACCATCACCAACCCCTGCGGCGGCACGGTCGGGCCGGCCTTCGAGCGGTCCTTGATTTCGTACAGGCGGTCAATGTCTTCCGGCTTGAGTCTTCCCCGCCCGACATCCAGCAGCGTGCCTACCATTTTGCGAACCATATAACGAAGAAAGGATCGGCCGTTCACAGTGAAGACCAGCTCCTCTCCATCGGTCGAGCGTGCGAGTTCTGCCGAATAAATCTCACGTTCAGCGGAACGCTCGCGATCCTGGTCCTCCGAATCTGTCGAAGCTGCGAACGCAGTGAAGTCATGCGTGCCGACAAAACGGGCCGCCGCGTCACGCATGGCATCTTCATCCAGTGGAAACGGATAGTGCAAGACGTAGCGCCACAGCGCCGGCGGCACGACTCTTCCTCGATACAAGCGATAGCGGTAGGTTTTGCGCCGCGCCGACCAGCGCGCATGGAAGTCCGGCCCGACCTCTTCCGCCCCCACGATGCGAATTGTTGGCGGCAACAGCGCGTTTAGCGCGCGCTGGAACTCCTGCGCTGACAGCCCCGATTGTGTTTTGAAACTGGCTACCTGGCCGAGAGCATGAACGCCAGCGTCGGTTCGCCCGGCGCCGTGTAGAAAAATCTTTTCCTGCGCCAAGCGCTCGAGCACATTGACGATTTCTCCTTGAATGGTCGGCTTGTTCGCCTGCATCTGCCAGCCGTGGAAATCCGTGCCGTCGTAGGCAATGGTGAGCTTGAAATGACGCATCTGGGCGAGCGAACGTTAGATCCAGCTAAAGCGCCGTGCGCGCAAAGCGGCTGCCCGGCTTTAGGGCCACGCTGCCCTGCCGGCAAAGCGGACAATCTTCGGGCTCATAGTGAGTGAGGGGCATTTGCAGCAGGGACTGCGCTTCGACATCGAAGTCGATCGCTCCGCCACTGCGGTCGATCAGCGCCCCGGCAGCCATCACACGCCCGCCGGCCTCTTCCACGACGTGAATGGTTTCCATTGTCGAGCCACCGGTGGTCCACACGTCTTCTATCACCAGGACTTGCTGGCCCGCTCGGAGTTCAAATCCGCGCCGCAGCGTCATCATCCCGCTGGCGTCTCGTTCTACGAACAGGGCCGGCACTCCCGCGCCCATCTCACTCTTTGGATCAGGCAATGCTCGCGCCACTTCCTGCCCGATGATGAGCCCCCCGATTGCCGGTGAGACCACCGCGTCCACGCGAACGTCCGAAAACAGCTCCGCCAGCGCTTGCCCGAGCTTTTCCGCGAACCGCGGGTATTGCAGAACGAGAGCGCATTGCACGTAAGTTCCGCTGTGCCGTCCACTGGAAAGCTCGAAATGCCCGTGGCGAATGGCCCCGGCGGTCTCAAACATCTTCAGGATCTGTTCGCGCTTCAACATGGCTCGAGCTAGCTGTCCTGGGCTCCCAAACACCGAGTTCTGAGCAGCCTAGCCGTAGCTCCTATTCGTTGTCAAGGAACGGAGACGCTTGTTAAACTACTCGCCGTAATTTTCCCGGCGCCAGCCACGGTGGCCGCTTTCTGGGTCAAACGGTGACGGATGCCCCTGGAAAAGCCCTTCTCCCGGCCACTCTCCAGGCGTAAATGCTTACTCTTAAGCCATAAATTGACCCCCAAGTGTAACAGCAAGCATTCGGGCCACGTTCCACGCTTGGCAGGTGTACACAAAACCGTCCTTTTGGGACGGAATCTCGAGGAGCGCTAATCATCATGAAAACTCTCTGGGGGACCTGGAAATCTTTCCTTTCGCTGGCAAGTTGTAGGCCAGCCATCTTTGCTAGAGAACACAAAGACGCATTGACGCGGCTCGCGCGGACCTTTGTTGCCGCCTTCCTGGCAGGGGCGCTTCCGGCCGGCTCCGTTTCCCCGGTTTTCGGTCAAAGTCCCGCACAAAACCCGACGCCAAGCCCAGCGCCAAGTCCGGTCCAGAATCCGCCAGCAAATCCTGCGCTCGCTCCTCAGGCTCCTTCCATGGCGCCGGTCTCTTCGTTAGGTCTTGCCAAGCATGACTTCTCTCATGGCCCCAGGGCTTTTCCCGACCTGTTTAGACCTTACCGTTCCATCGGGCTCGAACCCCCGCTTCTCGCTAACTCGCCGCGCATAGAACAGCTCATCCGCGACGGCAAATTGTCCCTCACCCTGCAAGACGCCATCGAGCTGGCACTCGAGAACAGCTTGGACATTGCCGTCGAGCGTTACTATCCATGGACCGCCGATACCGATATCCTCAAAACCTCCGCTGGCGGCTTTGGCCGTGGTACACCTGGAGCGTCGATTAGCTCTTCGACGGCGAGCGTTCCTTCCCTTTCCTACGACCCGCTGGTGACCGGCACGGTGCTTCTCGACGACCGCAAAGCGCCGGTCAATAACCCCTTCATCTCCGGCACGGGACAGTCGGTGGCCACCGCCGCGCATATCATCACCCATACCGACGAATACAACTCGCAGTTCTTCCGAGGCTTCGAAACGGGTTCCACCCTAAGCGTGATTTTCAACAACACGCGCAGCAGTTCCACCGCAACGGCCAACTTCTTCAATCCAGTAGTGCAATCGACTTTGAGCGCTGTGTTTTCACAGCAACTACTGAACGGCGCTGGCCGTTACGTCAATCGGCGTAACATCATGATCTCCAAGAACAACCGCAAAGTGGCCGATTGGGCGTTTGCGCAGCAAGCCATAACCACGATTACCAACACCATCACCGCTTATTGGGAACTCGTCTACGCCCGCGCGAATGTAAAAGTCCAGCAGCAGGCTGTTGCGGTCTCCGAAAAACTATACAGCGATAACAAGAAGCAGCTGCAAGCCGGCACCATGGCTCCGCTCGACGTCACTCGCGCGCAATCCGAACTGGCTACCGACCGGCAAAACTTCATCCTCGCGCAAACCGTACAATTACAGGACGAGCAAATTCTGAAAAACGCTATCTCCAAAGATCCCATGGCTCCGAACCTGGTTGACGTCGAGATCATCCCGACCGACGAGCCCACGCCTCCAGCCGCCGTCGAGAACCCCTCGTTCGAGGATTCTGTTAAGGAGGCGTACGCCAAACGTCCGGAGATTCAGGAGCAACTCTACAATGTGAGAAACGCGGAAATCGATGTTCGCGCCACGCGCAGCGCCTTACTGCCGGAACTTACGCTTAGCGCTCAATACAGCTCGGTTGGCCTAGCTGGCAATTCCCCCATAAAAAGCGCCATCCCGACATTTGCCGCAAGCGCCAACCCCATTGTGGACATTAGCGGCACTCCGGTCATTGTGAATGGCGGCCAGATTTTTGTGCCGACCGTCACCACGCCCGTTGTCGGAACCAGCCAGCAAGGCCTCGGCGATTCCCTATCCCAAGTCTTTCAGGGACGCTTCCCCGAGTACTTGGGCCAACTGACCTTGACGCTTCCCCTGCGCAACCGCTCGGCGCAGGCCGACAACGCTCGCGCCCTTCTGGTTCAGCGCCAGATCGAAACGCAAATGCAACAGCTGAAAAACGCCGCGCTGCTCGACGTTCGCAACAGCTACATCGCGCTGACGCAAGATCGGGCGCAAGTCGAAGCCGCCAGTGAAGCGCGCCAATTGCAGCAGGAAACCTTCGACGCCGAGCAGAAAAAATACCGACTCGGCGCTTCCACGACTTACAACGTGATTCTCACGCAGCGCGACCTTATCGCCGCGCAAGGCACGGAACTCCGCGCCCTCGCCAATCTCGAGGAGGCCAAAGCCAACTACGAGCGCGCCCTCGGCCGCACCCTCGAAGTGAATCACGTCACCATCGCCGATGCTCTCTCCGGCGAAGTTGAACGTGAATCCCTTATCCCCGGAACGCTCCACGGAAGAGTCGTGGGCACCGAAAAGCTCTTTGGCGACGGATCGGGACGCTAGCGGCGTTTAGTCTCGAAGCGGTTCGATCGGCCTCGCGCCGATCGAACCCCTTCCTGCTTATTGGGATCGAATCCCCGTCAAGCCTTCGCACCCCATGAAGCTAAGACCTCCCTGGTCTTGAACACTTGAACACCGGGGGATCTTTTGGCGATTTTCTCCGTCTATCATCCTAGTTGCGCCCTTGGGGGCCCGTGTGTCCTATTCGCGTGTCAGGGTGTAGTTCTGATGTCTCCAAGACCAGCCACGAATGTGAAACAAATTCCTTCGTTCCAGCGTTTTAGATAGTGGGGTACCAATAAAAAAACGTCCCATTTGGGACAGAATCGCGAGGGGTGAAAAACCATTATGGGAATTTTGTGGACGAAGTTGTTCTTTCAGCGGGAAACCAAGAACAATCAGCCGCGCACCTGGCAGGCGGCTCGTTCTCTGCTGGCAGCTTTCCTAGCAGGCGCGCTTGCCGCCGGCTCCGTTTCCCCAGTATTCGCACAAAACCCGCAGCAGAATCCGCCTCCGAGCCCTGTTCCCAAGTCTGCAGCAACTCCGAGCGGCGCGAACATCGCCCCAGTCAGTTCTCTGGGGGTCGCGAGCCACAACTACTCGCGTGCACCAAGGCCTTTTCCAAACATCTTCAGGCCCTACCAAACGCAATTCGTCCCGGCGCCCGTTCTGGTCAACTCCCCTCGCATTAACCAGCTCATCCGCGACAATAAGCTTGAAATCAGCTTGCAAGATGCCATTGAGCTTGCACTCGAAAACAGCCTGGACATTGCCGTTCAGCGTTACTACCCGTGGATCTCCGACGCTGGTCTGCTCAATGCCAACGCCGGCAACTCGGGCTTTGGCACGCCTGGAGTAGCGATCCCCGCCTCTTCGGCACAAATCAATCCGTACGTCTTCTTCGTACAAAACTTCGATCCTCTGATCACCAGCAACAACATCATTGTCGACCAGACGACGCCCGTCAGCAACCCATTCCTTTCCGGCACCTCTCTCTCTTCCATCAAGTCTCACTTGTCGGTTTTCAATAACCAGTACTCGGAAACCTTCCATACCGGAACCAACCTGACCGTGCAGTGGAACAACACGCGCAGCAGTTCCAATGCCAGCGCCAACATCTTCAACCCAGCCGTAAACTCCAATCTTAATGTTTCTCTTTCGCAGCCCTTGCTAAACGGCTTCGGCAAGCAACTGTGGACGCGTAACATCCGCATTGCCAACAACAACCGCAAAATTGCTGACTGGGCCTTTGCCCAGCAAGCCATTAACACAATCACGACCACTACTGATGACTATTGGGAACTTGTCTATTCACGCGAAAATGTAAAGGTGAATCAGCAGGCCGTCGCGGTTGCGCAGAAGCTCTTTGAAGACAACAAAAAACAGTTGGAGATCGGTAGCATGGCTCCTCTTGACGTAACTCGCTCGGAATCGGAACTCGCTACGAATCAACAAAACCTCATCTTTGCACAGACCATTCAGCTCCAGGACGAACAAACGCTGAAAAACGACATCTCCAAGGATCCGCTGGCTCCGAATATCATCAACGTCGAGATCATTCCCACCGATGAGCCAAGGCAGCCGGAAGTGGTCGAGGCCCCCACCTTTGAAGAGGCTATAAAGGAAGCGTTCGCGAAGCGGCCTGAACTTCAGGAACAGACCTACAACCTGAAGAACGCCGAAATTGATGTTCGCGCGACCAAGAACGCCCTTCTGCCGTCGCTCACCGCGAACGCGTTTTACGAGTCGGTTGGGCTTGCCGGTGATTCTCCTATACCGGGCGCACCCCAGATTGCCAGCAGCGGCGTGCCCATCGTGGACACTCACGGGAACCCCATCGTAGTTGACGTCAATGGCGTGGCCACGCCCATTTTTGAGCCGCAGGTTATTCAGACGACTACAGGTATCAGGAAGATGGGCTTTAGCGACACGCAAAGCCAAATCTTTCGCAACCGCTTCCCGGAGTACGCTGGCCAGTTGACCTTGACCCTTCCCCTGCGCAACCGCTCGGCCCAGGCTTTTCACGCGCGCTCTCTCCTGGTACAACGGCAACTCGAAACGCAGATGCAGCAATTGCGAAACGCTGCACTTCTCGACGTACGCAAAAGCTACATCGCGCTTACACAAGGGCGCGCGCAGGTCGCGGCCGCGAGCAAGGCTCGCCAGCTCCAGAAAGAGACCTTCGATGCCGAGCAGAAGAAGTATCAGCTTGGCGCCTCCACCGTCTACCAAGTCATCTTGACGCAGCGCGACCTCATTACCGCCGAAGGCAACGAACTCCGCGCCCTCGCCAACCTGGTCGAAGCCAAGGCCAGCTACGAGCGAGCCGTTGGGCGAACTTTGGAGGTCAATCATGTTACCGTCGCGGATGCGAAGGGTGGCGAAATCGACCGCGAAACGCTCATCCCAGGCACGCTGCACGGCCAAGTCGTCGGCGTGGACCAGCTGTTCTCCAACGCGGGCCAGAAGTAGACTCCGCGTGGCTGGAGAGTTCGTTTCGCTGGGCGCGCGCTCCTGAAAGAACCCGCACGGACGCGGCCGGCGTTCTGCCGTGCGCCCAACCATCTCACGACTGACGCTAATGCTTTTCCACGCCTTGCCGTACAGGCGCTTGCCCCTCCTCATGCCTTTCGCATAGCATGGGTACAGGGTTTGGCAAAGGCATTTGCTCGCATGTTCGAGGAGAGCTCTGGAGAATGAGCGATAAGCCAAAAGCATCGGCCGAGACGCTAACGCCCGCCGAAACTTCCGCCTCGCATCGCCAGCCCTCGGCGAAAGAACTCGACTGGGAGAGAAACATCCTTCAGCCGACTTTGGCGAAGAGCCCCGAAAGAACCTACCGCTTCACCACGACCTCGGGTCATCCGATTCGTCGCCTTTATACGGAAGCCGATCTGCCGAACTGGGATCCCGAACGCGATTTAGGCATGCCTGGTGTGCCCCCCTATGCCCGCGGAATCCATCCCACGATGTACCGCACGCGCCTCTGGACGATGCGTCAGTTTGCGGGCTTTGGCACCGCCGAGGACACCAATCGGCGCTTCCGCTATCTGCTCTCCCAGGGCCAGACGGGGCTCTCGACCGCCTTCGATTTACCCACGCTGATGGGTTATGACTCTGACCATCCACTCTCTGAGGGCGAAGTCGGCAAATGTGGCGTAGCGATCAGCTCTCTCGCGGACATGGAAGTCCTTTTTGACAAAATCCCGCTGGCCAACGTCACCACCTCCATGACCATCAATTCCCCCGCCGCGGTCATCTGGGCAATGTACCTGGCGGTGGCGGAAAAGCAGGGTGCGGATTGGCGGAAAATCTCTGGCACGCTACAGAACGACATCCTTAAAGAGTACATCGCGCAGAAGGAATACATCTACCCGCCCGAGCCGTCCATGCGGTTGGTCATTGACACGTTTGAATTCGGCGTCAAAAACACGCCGAAGTTCAACACCATTTCGATCAGCGGCTACCACATCCGCGAGGCAGGCTCCACGGCGATTCAAGAGTTGGCTTTCACCCTGCGCGACGGACTCGAGTACGTCGAATGGGGAGCGCGTCGCGGCCTGGAGGTGGACCAGTTTGTTCCGCAGCTTTCGTTTTTCTTCAACGCGCACAATGATTTCTTCGAAGAGATTGCTAAGTATCGTGCCGCGCGGCGCATCTGGCATAAGGCCATGGTCGAACGCTACAAATCGAGCAATCCGCGCTCCTGGGCGCTGCGCTTTCACACTCAGACGGCGGGCTGTTCGCTCACGGCGCAGCAGCCGTACAACAATGTCGTTCGGACGGCCATTCAAGCGCTCGCTGCGGTCATGGGCGGCACGCAATCCTTGCACACCAACTCCCTTGATGAAGCTTGGGCCTTGCCAACGGAGTTCGCGGCCACGATTGCGCTGCGCACACAGCAAATCATCGCACACGAAACTGGCGTAACCAATACGGTCGATCCGCTCGGTGGGTCCTACTTCGTGGAGGCGCTTACCAACGAGGTCGAGCGCGGCGCGTGGGACTATATCGACAAAATTGACGCGATGGGCGGCATGGTTGCTGCCATCGAGCGCGGCTATCCGCAACGGGAAATCGCGGAAGCTTCCTACCGCTACCAGATGGCGGTGGACAAAAAGGAAAAAATCATCGTGGGCGTGAACGATTTTATTTCCGACGAAAAGCCGCTGGAGATCCTGCAAATTGACGAAACGGTCGCGCGGCGCCAGGCCGAGCGCCTCGGTACGCTCCGCGCCGAGCGTTCCGAAGCCGAGGTGGACCGCCGACTTGCTGCCCTCCGCCGCGCCGCCACGGGAAACGAAAATCTCATGCCGTTCATTTTCGACGCGGTGAAGTCCTACGCCACGCTGGGTGAAGTTTGCGACGCCATGCGCGACGTGTTCGGCACCTACGAAGAGAATCCCGTAACCTGAACTGGGCTTTGCGCTTTCCTTTCTTTGAGGCTTTATGGGTCGGCTTTTCGCGCTGGCATTCGTTGGGGAGATCGCATCGTTACGGTGAACGGAGTCGATCCTCGGAAAAAATCAGTCGCGGAATTGGAATCTTTGCTCAGTATTCCCAAACCAACTTCATTGACGCTCGTCATCGATCGCGGGGGCCATCGAAAGACATGCACTATCGAACTGGCGCAGGCCGCCGACCTTCTCCGTGACAATCACTGGCAAGTCGTAAATGGAAAGCTCGTGCCAATTTGGGTTCGAGAAGAGTACCTGTCTTGTTTTGGATGACGGAGCACTGGAGCATTCGGCGTAAAGGCAGCCCTTGCCTTTCTGGTTAGTCTGGCACTTCAAACCAGCGAAGTTGCCCGCGCCGAAATCAACCCAAATCGACGATTAGGCGGTTACCAAGCACAGGTCGGAGGACTTTCAGCAGTTCGCGCCTACACCTACAAACCGGGATTTATTCTGAGGCTGCGAGGAACTCTAAGAGATGGCTTGTAGAAACAATCTCCTAAATCAACTGAGTCCACATACACGAGCAGCCGCACATAGTTGTTTTTGGCGCTACCATTGCCTTTAACGCCGCAAGAATTAGTGATGTCGACGGTCTGCCCAGGCGCCAATAGTGACGAGCTTGTTGTCCCGGCCCCTCCGCCTGCTCCACCGCTCGTCGAAAGCTGAAGCGTGACGCTAAACTTCTGAACAGTCCGGTTGCTCCGATTCCGAATCGTGTACTTTGCACAAACTTGCTCCGTGTGTTGCTCGTTGGAAATCGACAGCCACATTCCCTCAAGGTCCACGGAGACCACCTCAAGGGGGGAATCAGGCTGATCGACTACGTACACGAGCGGCACGATGTCATTCGGTCCCTTAACCGTTGGATGGGATAAATCGCCTGCGAGAACAAAGCGGCACGAGTTATCGCTGCCTTGCTGTCGGGCAATACCAAGGGTGCATGCGAGCAGGAGAGAAGCCAAGAAGGTGAGTGGGATTCTCATTTGCCTACCTCCAAAGACGTCATCCTACTTGCAGATAATCAAGAATGGAACGGCGAGCTTCGCAAGTCGCGGTTAGTCGGGTTCCGGAAACGTTCCGGCTAGTACTCGGTGGGGTTCCGAAAACCCCTCGCCGCGGCCGTAAGTGATTGATTCTTTGTGAGCCGTTCAGCGACCTGCTAGGGTTCCAATATCAACTGGTTGTTGAGCAAGGCTTATGGCGGTGTAGGCGTCGGCGTTGAAGCAGACGGAGCTGCCGTACCCTTTCCACCCACCCAGATGAACTCGAACTCCATACTCTTATACTTCCGCTTCCCCTGATCTACCAAGACGATCCGGCCCTTCCAATTCTTGCCTTCCTCCCCAACAACGGGCGTCACCATCCTCCATACGTGATGCCCCACCCTGACCAGTTCCTCTGGCGGAATGGTGATGTAGTCAAAGAGTTGAAGCTCGGACCGCGTACCCTCTGGGAACGCGTCCACCAGTATGATCGTTTGCCTTGGGTCATCGTGCGTGAAGTCGGCCACGAATCCCACCTGCATGATTTTCTTCCCGCCTTGAGAGGCCAGACACCAGAGGCCAGTCGTGGGGTGAAAATGGACATGCAGTTTCGGCTTGCGACGGAATAGAAGCCTCAAGCGTTCAGCGATTGCCTCGGAGATAGCTGCGAGAGGTTTTGCGAAAATCTCAACGACTTTCGACAACGCGCTCCCAACATCCTTCCAAAAACCTGACGGTTCGTGAGGAATGGTCATCGCAACGCTCGCGGCAATGATATCCTACTACCCCCGCTTCCGCTGGAGGCTCATGGATGAAATACGCAATCCTTTTTTCAGCAACAATCCTCGCAGCATGAAAACTGCCTAAGAACACTAAACTGAACACGCCCGCAGATTCTCAGCCGAGCGCGCAACGTATCCGCTCGACGGAATTTCACGTAGGTCGCTACCTCCGAAACATCTTGTTAACTAAATCGGAACCACGAAAACACGCAAAACCTCGGGGCCAAGATGTGCTTTGCTATGCTGCGTCTCGGTCGCCCCCCCTAATTCCCTACAAAAGGAGGTCGCAGTATGAAAACGTGGCTAACCATTGCTGCTGTGTTGGTTGTCCCGGCCTGCGGTTACGCGCAGGCAGCGCAGACTCCACAGGCGTCACAGACACCTCAGGCGTCACAGGTTGCAAAGCCTTGTGAGGAGCTGAAGTCGGAAATCGCCGCCAAACTGGATGCCAAGGGAGTCAAGGCCTACTCGCTGGAAATCGTCGCGAAGGACCAGGACGCGGAAGGAAAGGCGGTCGGTACCTGCGAAGGCGGCACTAAGAAGATTATCTACCGCAGGACCTCGACCTCAACTGCCGCGCAGGGCCCGGCGAAGGATGCAAGACCGGCAAAGGATCAAAGCGCCGCGAAAGAACCGCAGAAACCCTGAGGCTGAGCTTGCTGAGGGTTGGCAAGTCCCTTTGCTTTCTGTGGCCGGATCTCGAGAAAAGCAACAGAACCGGCCCTTTGTTGCGCCCGATAGCTACGCTACCTGCGGCGCAGTGCTAGCAGTGTAAGATCATCGGATAGGTGCGCGCTCGATGTGAACGCTGACACGTCATTGCGGCATGCCTTAACGAGTTCTTTTGGCCGAAGATGGCGCTGCCCAGTAGCAAGGTGCGCAAGGCACTCATGTCCGTACTCAGAATCCGAGCGGTTTCGGGCTTCCGTTACGCCGTCAGTGCAGAAAAGCAACTTCTCCCCAGGTGCGAGTTGGATAAGCTTGACTTCGTAAGTGCTCGCATAAAACAGACCAAGAGGCATTCCAGTTGCGATGATAGGCTCGGCTTCTGAGGTCATGCATCGCTGTAATCGCCTCGGTGGCACTTCTCGGTTTCGCTTCGGGCGTCCACACAGGCGGCAACGACGCTCGGCCAACGAATCCCGGCGCCAACGGCGATACGCTGACCGACATTCTGGTGAGCGGTGAGGTGCGCCGCGGACCACTCTGGTTTCTGGCCAACGGTTGCGGCAAACGGTGCAGTAGAGGCTCATGCTAGGTTTCTTCCGCGGGTTAGGCGCATACATCGACTACAAAAACCATACATTGGCGCTGGAGCAGCAGCCGCGCACCGAGCACGATTAGGCCGTTAGCGTTTTGGAAGGGGCTGCGGAATACACAGGGCCGCTCTTGCGCCAGCGCGATGCCGGCGAAGAGAAGCAGCACGAATAACAAAGCAGGGCGAAACAAGGGTTTTGTCTGGTTGCCCAAGTTGCCCGATTCAGGCTATGATCGAAAGGCGTAAACGGTTGCAACGCCACGCCTTATATGATTTTCCCCTTCGGCACCTACGAAGAAGTCGCCATCGCCTAGCCCATGCCGGAAAAGAAGATAAGAGTTCTGATAGCAAAGCCCGGGCTAGACGGCCACGACCGCGGCGCCAAGGTGATTGCGCGGGCGCTTCGTGATGCCGGCATGGAAGTCATCTACACCGGCCTGCGTCAGACCCCGGAGATGATTGCCTCGGCGGCGCTCCAGGAAGACGTCGACGTCATCGGCCTCTCCATCCTTTCGGGCGCGCACAACACCATTTGCCCGCAACTCATGAATCTCCTGCGGCAAAAAGGCATGAGTGATGTCACCGTGCTGGTTGGGGGCATTATCCCGGAAGCCGACATCCCCAATCTGAAGCACTCCGGTATCGCCGAAATCTTTCTACCCGGCACCTCAACACAGGACATCGTGAACTTTATTCATAAGAGCGTCCCACGGGCCTAACGCTTCTCCCTCTGGCGGTACATTTTCCGCACGCCACGCATCAGCTGCCTGATCCGCTGCTTTTCCTCTTGTCGCGCTGCCGGGTCGATTTTGCGTTCGAGGAACTCCATTTCCCGCCGAAGTTTGCGCCAATTTTCGAGCCTCTCTAGATCAACCGTGCCTCGAAGGATGCCCGCCAGCACGGCGCAGCCCGGCTCCGCTTTGTGGTTGCAATTCGTGAACCGACACCGAGCTGCCAGCGCATCGATGTCCGCAAAGGCGTGCAAGATACCTTCCTCCGCGTCCCAGAGTTGCAATTCACGCAGTCCTGGCGTGTCCATGAGCAGTGCTCCGCCGGGCAGAGCGAAAATTTGCCGTATGTTCGTTGTGTGTCGTCCGCGGCTGTCCGCCTGGCGCACTTCGCGCACGGTTTGAATGGCGTGGCCCATCAAACGGTTCACCATCGTCGACTTCCCCACTCCGGAAGAGCCGAGCAGCACAACCGTTTCGCCGCGGGCCAGATGTTTTCCCAACTCGTCGAATCCTTGCCCGGTGCGAGCGCTGAGTACGCACAGTGGAACTCCCATCGAAATGCTCTCGATTTCCCGCAATTTCTCCTGCACTTTTGCGCAAGCGTCGGCTTTGTTCAAGACCATGACAGGTTTGGCTCCGGAGTCCCAGCATTGCGCCAGATACCTCTCGACGCGCCGCGGGTTGAAATCACCGTCGAGCGCGGAAACGAGCAGGGCCGTATCCACATTCGCGGCGATCACTTGTTCGGCAATCTTCTTCCCCGCCAGCTTCCGCACAAACTGGCTGCGGCGAGGCAGTACTTCGCGAATCGTCGCAGCACCGCCCTGGTCCTGAAGCTCGGCGGCGACCCAGTCGCCCACCGCAGGCCAATCCGCGCCTCCTTCGGCGGCCAAGCGCAGCCTGCCCGCCGCTCCCGCCGAGCGCTCGCCAAAATCGCCCGCGACACGCCATCTTCCCCGACTCTGCGCGATGACTCGCGCCGGGACTGCCTTCTCGCGCTCCACGTCGCGCCAGATTGCTTCGAAGTAGCCATTCCATCCCCAACCGAAAAGCGACACAGCCATGCCCTCCCGCGGCCGTGACAACGCACACGGCCGAAGCTAGCGCCAAAACCAACCGCCCTAGTGGAATTCAGAGGAACGGAAAGCGCGGGAGGGTGACTTCCTCAGTTCGAATGAACCGCCGATGACTCTCTGGGTCAGTTCAACGGAGCCGCAGGGGCACACCCGCCCGCGGAAACTTCGGTGAGCGTTCGCACAGGCGCCTCCTCGGTGGAAGTGAGCAAGCAACCAAGCTCACTCGAACTCGAATGCTAACGGGAGAATTCGGCCTGGTCAACTATTTTGCTTGTATTTCGGGGTTACTGAACAAGCTTTCCTTCGGCATCCCGGATTTCCATCTTGCCCAGGTTCAGCTTCTTCATTTCGTCTTCGATCTTGGCCTTGTCTCCGACCGCCAGGACCACGATTTTGTCCGGGTGAATATATTTCTGTGCCATGGCTTGCGCTTGCTCGGGGCTCACGGCATCGACCTGTTCGGGCAATTTCGAGAAATAATCCAGCGGCAAATCGTAGGTAAAGAGTTCGGCAAACGTTCCGGTAGCGTCGGTGCCTCGTTCGAACCGCCCGGGCATGGACCGCGTGATGGAGTCTTTCGAGAGCTTCATCTCATCCGCATTCATCTGCGTGTCACGTATGCGCCGCAGTTCGTTGAATATTTCCGTCGTGGCCGGCGCCGTCACGTCTGTCCGCACCGCGGAATAGGCGAGAAACGGACCCGGCCGCCGGTGATAAGCAAAGGTCGACCCTGCTCCGTAGGTGTAGCCATGGGCCTCGCGCAGATTGATGTTGATGCGGCTCGAAAACAATCCGCCCAGTTCGGTATTCATCACTTCGAGCGGTGCATAATCCGGAGTCGAGCGCGCTGCTCCCAGCTCATAGCACTCCAACGCGGTTTGCGGAGCACCAGGCCGGTCTACGAGAATCAGGCGGGCATCGCTCGACTCGAGCGCTCCAAATGCCGCGTCCGCGGGCTTCCCCTGCTTCCACCCACCAAACTCCTTCTCGAGCAAAGGCTTCAGTGTCTCGAGCTTAATGTTTCCGGCGATGACCAGCGCCGCGTCATTCGGAAAGTAATGCTCGTGCCAGAACCTGACCAGGTCGTCCCGCGAAATCGCTTTGAGTGATTCCACCGTCCCGACGTCCGGGTATCCGTAAGGGTGATGGGGCCCATACAACGCCGTCCTCATGACGCGCGTCGCGACCGAGAAAGGATCGTCCTTTTCCTGCACCAGTGCGGCTTCCCGCTCCTTTCTGACGCGCTCGATTTCGGCATTCGGAAAAGTCGCGTGCAGTGCGATGTCGGCCAGTAATTCCAATGCATCGGAAAAACTGCGCGTGAGCGCCTGGGCGCCAACGATGGAGCTGTCCATCGAAGATCTGGACCACAGCGCAGCTCCCAGGTCTGCGGCGCGGTCGGCAATCTGCAAAGCGCTGCGCGTGGTCGTCCCCTGTTGCAGCATGCGCGCCGCGAAGCTCGCGAGGCCCGGCTTGTCTGCAGGGTTCGCGCCGCTTCCGGAACGCAACACCAGCGCCCCTGCCACGAGCGGCAGCCCCGGGCGCTCGCTATAGAGTACCGTCAAACCATTAGAAAGCTTGAACTCCTGCGGGACGGGCAGATGCAGCGGGCTCGATGGGCCAGGCTTTGGCGGATTCTTCCGCCATTCCGCATCAGGATTTACAGGCTCGCCGACCATCTTTGCCGTGTCCTTGGCTTCTGCCTTGGGCGTCGGCACTTCCGCCCCAAGGTCTGGTTTGCCGGGAACGCCGTATACCACCACGCGCTGCTGGCTACCGAGCTGCGTCTGGGCAAAAGCCTTCAGCGATTCCACCGAAGCGCTTTCATAGCGCGCAATGTCCGCGGCAAGAAAATCCGGCGTTCCAAGGTAGTGGTTGTAGCTGTTCAAACGATCCGCGACGCCACCGAAACCTCCCAGTGTTTCGAGTCCTTCGATAATTCGCGACTCAATCACGTTGCGGGCGCGCTGCAACTCTTCTTCGGTCGGGCCAGCGGTGCGGAAGGCCTCGAGTTCCGCGTTGACGGCTTTCTCCAGGTCCTCGGGCTTTACTCCCGGGCGCGCGGTCGCCTGGACCTGAAACTCCGAACCGAGCATCAGCGATTGTTGGTTGACCGCTACATCGAGCGCGATCTGCTTTTCGTAGACCAGCTTCTTGTAAAGCCGGCTGGACTTCCCGCCTCCCAGCACCGTGGCGGCAAGGTCCGCCTCCGCATCACCAGGCTTGAAAATGGGCGAGGTGAGCCACGCCTCATAGACCCGCGGCAGTTGCACGTTGTCCTGGATGACGGCGCGGCGCTCCGAAGTGATTGGCGGGGTTTTGGCCGTAATTCTCGGCACGTTTTCCCCGCGCTTGAGTGGGCCAAAATACTTTTCCACGAGTTCCTTGGCATGCTCCGGCTGAAAGTCGCCCACGATAGCCAAGCTGGCGTTGTTGGGGGCGTAGTAAAGTCTGAAGAAATTCCTCACATCCTCCAGCTTTGCGGATTGGATGTCCTCATGCGAACCGATCACGTCGCCGAAATACGGGTGGCCCTTGGGATAGAGCAGATGGAAAATTTTCTCTTCCACTATTCCGTAAGGAGCGTTCTCCGTACTCTGGCGACGCTCGTTGCGCACGACGTCCTGTTGGTTGGAGAGGTTGGCTTGGTCCAGCTTGTCGGGCAAATACCCCATGCGGTCGGATTCCAACCAGAGCGCCAACTCCAACTGATTTGAGGGAAGAGTTTCGAAGTAATTGGTGCGGTCGAAATCCGTTGTTCCGTTAATGTCGCTCGCCCCGGCGGCTTCCAGCAACTGGAAATGCGCATTTCCCGGGACGTGGCGCGACCCTTCGAACATCATATGCTCGAAAAGATGCGCGAAGCCCGTGCGGCCGGGCAATTCGTTGGCAGGCCCAACGTGGTACCACAAATTCACCGCTACCATCGGCAGCCGGTGATCTTCGGAGAGGATGACGTCCAGACCGTTCTCGAGCTTGTATTTCTCGAATTTCAGCGGCGGGACCTGAAGCGGCGCGGGCTTGGCCGCCGGTTTCTTTGTCTGCGCTAGGGCAGGAGCTTTTTTCGCGCCCGGCCCGGTGGTTTGGGAGGAGGGCGCTTTCTGTCCGGTGGACGGGATCGCGAAAATCAAGAACGCCGCGACTCCGAGCAACAAGACACCTTTGGAATATGCTTTCATCAAAGCTCCTTTCGGATGGCACGGATCGAAGATTAACCCTCGGACCACGCTCGCAGGTTGCCTGAAGAACCCATCACTAGCTTACCTACGTTCTGGCGAAGTGCAAGCGTTTTGCCTGACACGATGTTCTAACGGCCAGGAAGCGCCGGGCGTCTTGACCGTGACGCCCGGAGCTACAGCTTCACTTCGCTGATTTGGATGACGGGATGGATGTCGGTGTAATTGGGAACATCGCTCATGATTTCCTGCGAGTGCGGCCCAAAAGTGGATTGAAACGCTTCCACAGAATCGAATTG
>Ga0306920_100004070_pt1 | contig 18697 bp, 17 predicted proteins | sample flu12Cox44000170_FD_204666 | JGI IMG/M metagenome (GOLD analysis project Ga0306920, IMG submission 204666) | Lab enrichment of tropical soil microbial communities from Luquillo Experimental Forest, Puerto Rico - flux4day.12C.oxic.44.000.170 (v2)... | ecosystem: Environmental > Terrestrial >... | reverse complement strand
GACCCCCAGAGCAAAAGGCGCCCCCACATGCTCTCAATAACAGCGGCGAAACTGAAGTGAGACCCGACTGCAGAAAGAAGAAAAGGATAAACGAACTGCGACCACCGCGGAGCGGTTTAGTTCAACATAGTGATAAATGGCCCAAGCATGGTAATCCTTTTTGGTCAGTTTGTATTCGATAATGCTTGGAAATCCCATTGTGGTTTTTTCGGGCTGGATTTTAAAAAATTATTTCTTGCTTTTGGGAATCTGCGGCCGGATCCAATCTATGTTTTGCCGGCTGATGGGTACAAAAATATCCGTGGAGACGGTGCCGCGCGTTCCGCCAAGACTGAATAACACGGGTTCAGTTTTTTCCTTCGATAGCCCCGGTTGTTTCTTGTGTGGTGTGCATCGTTCTTGCTCTTTGGGCAATACGAGCCCGATGTGAAGGCAAATCCGTTACCAAATTGTTACCAAGCCCATTTTTCTACAGCAAATTCTTTTCCACTGGATTTGACATAACTCCTTTTATTTCAAGGACTGCCGAAGAGAGGACTCGAACCTCCACTCCCTTAACGGGAACCAGGTCCTGAACCTGGCGCGTCTGCCAATTCCGCCACTTCGGCACACATTTGTTGCCAGGCCTTCAGCGCAACATATCTTTCAACGTTCCTTCAATGGCCTCTCCCCAAATTTGGTAGCCCTTGGCGGAGAGGTGGAGGAAATCCGGCATGATTTCCTTGGTCAAACTTCCGTCCGGTTGCAGGAATTTTTCGCCGATGTCCATATAGCGGACATGTTTGCCGCCGTCGTCCAGTTTGGCAATTATGGCATTGATTTCCTTGATCTTGGCACGGTTCGGGTGGGTTGCTTCCGGACTCCGCGGGAAAATGCCGAGCAGTAAGATTTTGGTTTTCGGCTTCTTGGCATTTACTTCCTTGACAATCGCGGTGATGCCGTCGGCAATTTCCTGTGCCGTGTTGCTGCCTAAATTATTGGTGCCGATCATGAGCACGGCGACTTTGGGGTCAATGCCTTCGAGTTCGCCGTTCTGCAGCCGCCAGAGGACATGTTGTGTCCGGTCGCCGCCGATACCGAAGTTAATGGGCTTGAACGCTTCGAAGTGCTGCTTCCAGGCTTCCTGGCCCGGTTTGTTCCGCCAACCGTCGGTAATCGAGTCGCCCAGGAAGAGGACATCGACATTCCCATTTTTGGCCTCGGCCACAAAGCCGTCGTGCCGTTTGACCCAGTTCGCATCCCGGGGGGCGGGTTTGACGGCACTGTTTTCCTTTTTCTCCTGAGCCGGCGCAGAGTTCGCGCCGGAAATCAGCAGGAAAAGCGCGGCGACAACAACCCAGTCTTGTTTGCCCATGCTCATCGTGCCCTCCTGTCTGTAAAAAAGCTCACGGAGGTTATTCCGTGAGCTTAGAAACTATCTCAAAAATGGGTCAGACCAAATCATTTCCCCGGTCTCTTCGGCAACTCCCAGCCCTTGGGCAATTTCAATCCACCCTGCTGTTGATTGGCGGCAGGATTCTTGGACGCGACTTGGTTCTTTTTCTTCTTTTGGTCATAATTCTTGACGGCGTCGGTCAGGGCTTCCGATGATTCGAGCGGGGTCGCGTCCAGGAAGGAATACCATTCTGAGGCGAGTTTGTCGAATCTCTTGGGATCCACAAAATTGGAACTGGAACGTTCCATCAAGTCGAATGCCCGCCCGAAGCAAATTTCGAGGGTCTGATCATCCAGTTCGAGGTTGCGCGGAAGCTTATTTAATTCGTCGAAGTACGTCTGGAGCTGGTCCAGCCGGCGGTTCATCAGGAAGTACACCAGTCCCCAGGACATTGTCCGGGCTTTCAGCATGGGGGTTTTCTTGGATTCATCCTTAATGTCCCGGGCTTCGCGGAAATATTGATCCGTGATGACCTTGCGCATGGCCACTTCGGGCGGGTCCAGGCGTTTGGTAGTTTTCCACAGCCTGTACTTCACCAAGTATGTCCAGCTCGGGGCGCCGATGCCGGGCCAAAAAGCGCCTTTGGGAGTTTCGAAGAAACTCCCCTCGCCGAATTGAATCCATTCCGGAACGTTCACGCTGCGGGACACCAGTCCGGTGGCCACAAATAGCTGCCGGGTTCCTTCATGGCTGACCGAAGCCAGGGCGGATTCTTCCTGCATGGCTTTCAGAAGAAGGGCCAACATTTGATTCTTGACCACTTCATCGGCGGAATTGGCGCCTTTCTTGCCTTCCCCATTCAAAAGCCTTTCCATATTCCAGCCGGTTTGCCATAGGGGGTTGGTAACCTTGGTCACCAGCGTGAAAACCTCATCCAATCGATGCGAAGAAAACACGGCCAGGTTGTCCGTGCGGTCGTAGAATCCATCCGCTACCAGCGGCACGTTGTCAAACACCTGGCGATAATTCTGGAATTCATCGATTTTGTTCACCAAGACGCCGACGAGGCGTTTCTCCGGAATGGGCAGCGTTTTTCCTTTAAGCGCGAACCAGTAGAAAAAGGCTTCGTAATTCCTTTCGAGCCGATCGATGTAAGTGAGTACCTCTTCCGGTTCATTATCGGGAGAATTGTACAACAGGGTGTAATGAGCGGATTGCTTGACCTTGTTATTTGCCAGTTTGGTCTTCCAAACAGTGGCGGCGTCCTCGTCGCCGGCAATTCGTTTTTTCATGCCGGCTTGAACCGCGTCCAAAGCCAGGATGGAGGGATGCTGGGAATCAAGCTTGCGCACATCTTGCATGACATCTAGGAATTCATCAATCAGGGCGTGGGTCAGGGCCCATTCCGCCACTTCTAATAGCGGCTCCACCTTTTTGCCGTCTTTGAGCTTATCGCGGCGAATTGTGGCAAATCGTTTGGTAATGGTGGGTAAGTTGACATTGGATTCCCGAACGAATTCGACTTTCATGTCGGGTAAATTCTCAATAAGCGCAGTTTTGCCCCATTTATGGTAAATCCGGGGATAAGGAATGGGCAAACCGTTGGTGCCGATATATTGCACCTTGTCAGCCTTGCGGTACTCAACAACTACTTCGGCTTGAATGGTATTGTCTTCATCATCATCCTCGAGTCCCAAAAGCTTTTTCAAGTTGGGCAGAATCCCACCGGGAGCGGTGGGAGAAGAGCCACCGGGACCTTGAGGTCTCGGGCCGTCCATTCCCGGTCCGGGAGGCCCGCCGCCTCCGGGTCCAGCAGGCAGCCCGCCTTCGCGTGGTCGCGTTCCACCACCGCCCGGTCCTGTCGGACCGAGCGGCGGGGGTTTGGCACCACCACCCTCGGTCCCGGGACCTCCGGGACCACCCGGGCCGGCTGGCGCGCCTGGCCTCATACCCCTACCTCCGCCGGGTCCGCCGGGAACCAGGCCGCCGCCACCGGGTCCACCGGGAACCAGGCCACCGCCACCGGGTCCGGCCGGATTTATGCCTCCGCCCGGCAAAGTCCCCTCCCCTTGGCTGGGGGCATTCGGATTCGCGGCGACATTTAAATAGTAAATGATGCGCAGATATTCGGCGTGAGCGACTGAGAGAGCTCCTCCCAGAAGCAAACCGACTGCCAATAACCACCTTGCCATAAACCGAGCCCTCCGCGGGGAAATGCGATTCGATCCCTTGCCTGCAAATGCTTGTCATAGCTATTTTCCAGCGCCGAGCGCTTTTGGGCAACTACAAATTGTGAAAATCAAGAAAGATCCTGGTTATGGCGTGGTGAACAGAGAAAGGCGAGCAAGGGTGACATGGTGAGACCTTGTAACCACCCTCGTTTGCGTGCATGATAGAAACGTTTCCAAAACAACAGGAAAGCGGGAGCCATTGCATGGGGAAAAGGTTAAAAGAATCCCTGGCCGAGGGAAAGCTGGTCAAAGTTTTCTGTTTGGGACAATTATGCAGCCCAAAATGGCTCGAGATTATTGCGTTTCAGGGCGGGTTCGACGCCGTCTGGCTCGATCTGGAACATGGCAGTTTGACGCTTGAACGGATAGAGGAGGCCGCGCGGGCCGCGCGCGGTTGCGGGCTGGAAACCTTTGTTCGGCTGGCGCCGACGGATTATGCCGCCATTATGCGGCCATTAGAAGCAGGGGCCGGAGGGATTATGGCGGCCCAAGTCCGGAATGCCTCGCAGACCGAGCAGATCGTCCAGTGGGCGAAATTTCATCCGCGCGGCGCGCGGGGTTTTAATAATACCGGGATTGACGGCAAGTTCGGCACCTTGCCGATGGAGGAATACATGCGCCGATCGAACGCGGAAACGTTTCTGGCGGTGCAAATCGAAAACCGCGAAGCATTGGAAACCGTTGAACAAATTGCCGCCGTCCCGGATGTTGACGTACTTTTTATCGGCCCGGCGGACCTCAGCCAATCGCTGGGAATTCCGGGCGAATGGCAACATCCCCGGCTTTGGGAAGCCATCGAGCAAGTAGCCGCGGCCGCTCGCAAACATCAGATGCACTGGGCGATATTGCCGCTGAATCCACCATTCGCTGCGAGATGTGTAAACCTTGGATGCCGGATGTTATCCCTGGGCCTGGATGTTTGGGCGGTGCAGAAAGGATTGCAGTCGCTTCAGGCAGAATATGCCGAGTACTTTCCGTGGTAGTTTACAAATCGGCACTCCCCAAGAAAACTTCCATCAAGTCGGCAAGGCGAGTGCTTTGAGCGGCCGCGGTTTCCAAGACCTCCTCGTGAGTAAGGGGCGTCCCGCTCAGACCTGCGGCCTTGTTGGTGATGCAGGATATGGCAGCGCATTCCAGTCCGGCGTCGAAACCGGCCTGGATCTCGCGGGCGGTGGACATGCCGACCGCGTCCGCGCCCCACGCTTGCAAGGCGCGAATCTCCGCCGGCGTTTCGTAACAAGGGCCGGTGACCATAGCATAACAACCCGGAAACAAGGGCAGTCCGATTTTGTGTGCGGCCTGGTTCAAGAGATTCAACAAGCGGATGGAATACGGTGAGGGCCGAACCGGTCCGAGGCCGCCCGGACCCGGCGAGCGCCAGCAATAGGGCCGGGTCCAGTCGATGTGATCGCGCAGCCCCATCAGACTGCCTGGGCCGAGGGCTGCATGAATTCCACCCGCCGCATTGGTCAGCAGCAGCAACCTTGCGCCGAGATAGGCGGCCGTTTGCACGGGAAGGACCACGTTGCGCCAGGGGTGGCCTTCGTAAAAGTGCAACCGGCCTTCAAACAACAAAACGCGGCGCCCGGCCCATATGCCGCTCGACAACCGGCCGCGATGACCCGCCACGGAGGTAGCAGTCAATCCGGGAATGGCGGCGAAAGGGATCGCCTGCGCTGCGTCCAGCCGTTCCGCGATTGCTGCCATCCCCGACCCCAATACCAAGGCCATTTCGGGAGGATTCGCCCGGACAGCATCGGCAAACGAGGAGAATTGATCCATCATCCATCATCGCTCACCTTTCTTTTGGATCGAGCTGCATTCGCAATCAATTCCGCACAGCCATCTTCACCCAGGAAGCTGGAATTCAGGAGCATGTCGTATTGATGCAATTGGAGCGGGTCTCGGTGGAAATGGGCGGCAAGGAATTCGGCCCGTTGCTTGTCCCGCAGGTGAACCTGTTCGGCGGCTTCATCCAGTGTGAGCCGCATCCACTGGCTGAAATACGCGATGCGATCTTCAAGCGGTGCAATAATGCGCACGTGCAACGTGGATTCCGGGGGCAAAAGGCAGCCGGCTCCCCGGCCGATCAACACCACTTCCCCCTGGGCACCGAGCGCCAAGACAATCCGTGCGAGGTCGAGAATTGAGGGATGAGGACTGATCCGTTGTTCCTGGAGTAGTTTTTCGAGCTGTGTATCGGCCCAGCGGAGCGATTCTGCGGTGAGCGTGTCGGCGACATTTTGCCGAAAAGGACCTTCATGAGATATATACTCGAGGAGCTCTTGATTATAGACCGGCCAGCCCAGTTTTTGGCCGACGCGCTGGCCAATGGAGTAGCCCCGCGCCCCGGCTTCGCGGCTAAGAGCAATCGCCAGGGAGGCCGGACCTCCGGCGAACCGGCCCTGTGGGGCGGTATCGCCCCGAAATCCATGATGGGGCGTTGCTCGTGTTTCCTTCCCGGAATCCGCGCCGAAAGATGCGAAGTCAGGATTTTTTTCCGATGGCGCCATTGCCGGACTCAATTCAAATCGTGGTATTCGGACCGGGAAAAGACCATCATGCCGATTCCCAGCGAGAGAGCGGTTATGCCTATCAAAACCCATTCCGCCGTCAAGCTGCCGACGGGCAAATAAATGTAAGGCTTTTCCGGCTGGATGCCGAATTTTTGGGCTTCGTCAAACATCATACAGCGAGTGTAGAAGCCGATGCTAACGCGTTTCATGTAGCCGGGCATGTTGGCAAGCACGGTCTCCAGAAAAAACGAATAGACCAGGGCGACGACGGCAGCGCGGCGAAAACAGGCTCCCATCAAGTGAAACAAGGCAGAAAAGGCCAGCGTAGCGCAGACGACTCCGGGCCAATAGAGGCTGAAAGCCGGGCGCCCCGCGCGTCCGCCGACGAGGCAAATCAGGGCAAAACCGCCGAGGTTAAATGCCAAACTATAAAACAGGACGGCGATGTATTTGGCGAGGTAAATTCCCGGCCGGGGCAACGGCTGATGCAACAACCACACCAGCGTGCGCGCTTCGCGTTCGCCGCCGATGGCGTCGGTAGCGAAGCTCAGGCTCCAAATGGGAAGCAAGAAGCTGAGGAATACCGAAAACACGACCCAGTTGGAAAAAATCGAAAGGCCGGCTTGAAAAAGAATACTTCGGGCAGCGCCTTTCAGAGCGGTTTGGAGGGCCAGGGCCGGCGCAGACCCCGGCAAGGGTCCCATCCCTTCGACCCAGACGGCCAGCTGAGTTCCCCCGCCGCCGCGGGGAAAGCGCCAGTGGTTCATGGTCCACCGGCCGCCCAAGGTGTTCAAACCGACGACGGCGGTAGTCAACGCCAGCAGGCCAAGCGCGATCCATACCAGCTGATGCGCCCGCGCCTGCCGCTGCAAGCAAAGCCAAACGAGATAAAGCCAGGCTTTCCAGGGGGAAGCAGACGTCACGCTTGCCGGGTCCCCAGAAGATAACCCAAGATGGCCTGGGCGGAATCGTCCAGCGTTTCCAGGTGGCGAATCTCGCAGGATTCTTCGAGGACCAACTGGGTCAAGGCGCGAAAGAAGCCGCGCGGATTCCTGGCCCGGACGATAAGGTTTTCGCCCTCGCCCAGTTCGACGCCCACGACATCGGGCAAATGCAACAAGGCGCCGGCCAGCGAGCGGGGATTGTCCGTGGCGACGAGAATCGACAAGGGATGGTTATCGAGCAAGTCGCGGATTTGGGCCAGGGTGCCGACGGCGGCAATCCGGCCGCGGGCCATTACGGCAATTTGATCCGTGAGTTTCTCCAATTCTTGCAGTTCATGGCTGGAGACCAACAGGCATTTGCCGCGCCGCGCCAATTGCGTGAACAGCTGGATAAATTCCTGGCGGCCGACGGGATCGATGCCGCTCATGGGCTCGTCGAGAATGATGAGTTCGGGATCATGAATCAAGGCCTGGGCCATCTTGATGCGTTGCCGCATGCCCTTGGAATAGCCGCGAATGCACCGGTCGGCCCGGCCGGCCATGCCCGCCATTTCCAAACAAGTTTCAGTCCGGCGCCGCGATTCCAAACGCGAGAAACCATGCAAGCGCGCCATGGTTTCGACAAATTGCCGGCCGGACATTTCCTCATAGAAGGTATCGGTATCCGGGCAATAACCGATATATCTCTTCGCGGCATGGGTCCAGGAATCGTGCCCGAGGACGCGGACATTCCCCAGATCCGGGCGCAAATGGCCGGCGGCGAGTCTCATGAGCGTGGTCTTGCCCGAGCCATTCGCCCCGACGAGGCCGGTAATACCGGGACATAATTCGAGGGAGACCTCGTTCAAACCGATGACCGGTCCATACCATTTCGAAACCTGATCGAAGAGGAGCGTGGCCGGGGCGGGACGAGAAGCAAGGGATGAGGGAAGTGTGGCGACGGAATGGGCGGCATCGATTGCGTCGTTTTTGCCCGTCTGCGCGACATCATGCGCCTGAATCAGCGCACGATTTCCACGGCGCGGATCCGATGACTCAAGTATGTCAGGCATAAGACACTTACAGCTCCCAAAACTATGGCCGCCTCTGCTACCGAAGGTTGCCAATCGGGGCGCGGCCCATACGGATTCACCTGCAGCAACGCGCTGCCGAGCAAATTGGTATTGTTCCACATATCAAACAAGCGCCAGCGGGGATGATATTGCAGACCATCCACCAGGGCCGCGGTCAGCAAGCGCACGAAGAAGAAAACCGTCGTCCATACCATGACCATCGGCACCGTGCGCTTCAGCCAGCCCGCCGTGGCGACCAGCAGCAGGCTCAGGCAAACCGTCAATACGAGCCCATATCCCAGGATACCGAAGAATAGCGGATTGGGCAGCCGTAAATGCCATTCCTCGCCGGCGATGGTCCAACTGCCCAGGGAGTAACCTCCCTCCACTGCATATTCCCAGGACTTGAGGAAGCCGACCTGCAGGAACAGGATAACCGCCGGAATCGTGGTCATCAGATTGACAAAAACCGCAACGGCCAGACACTTGCCCCCGAGATAGTGCCAGCGCCCGAGCGGCTTGGACAGGTAAAACGGCAAGCTGCCGAAATGGAAATCGTTGCCCACCAGGATGGACCCGGCAAGGGCCAGCACGATCATGACCATGGAACCCTGCCACCAGAAGAAATTCCGATACATCTCCGGTTGCCCGTTGAATTTCAAGACGTTGCGCAGCACCTCGATGAACCTGGCCGGCTCCGTCCGGATGAAGCCGACGGAAATCGTCGTTTCCGCGGTGGTGGTTTCGGCCCAGTCGAGCAGGTACTGGCCGAAGAAGTACATGAGGAAAATAAATAAACCCAGACTGTACATCACCCAGAAGATTTTGCGGTGGAACATCATCATGAGGGAAATCCGTGCGATGGTCCAGACGCTCTTGTGTGGGGAATGCAGCTTGCCGCGCCATGGCCGATAGCGCAGGAGACTAACTTCCATGGCGGTTCTCCTCCTCGATGACCCGGTGAAACAACTCTTCCAAATCTTCATTGTCGCGCTGGATGCCGCGGAGCAACACCTGATGGTGATCGGCAAGAAGGAAAAAGGCCCGCGTCACCCAGCCAGCGGGAACCGCCAGGCGCAGGTCGCCTCGGCCATTGTCGTCGAGGATCGTGACCCCTTCCAGACGCAATTCCTCCAAAAAAGCGGCCGCATCGCCCTGGATCTGCAAACGGTAACGGTCTTGCCGGTGCTGCCGGAGGTCGGCCACGCCCCCCTGGCTGACGACCTGGCCCTCGTGGAGAATGACAACGGTGCGGCAGACCTGTTCGACGTCGCCCAACAGATGGGTCGACAAAATGAGGGATTTGCCATGTTCATCGCCGAGCGTTTTCAGCAGCTGTAACATGGCGGCGCGACCCGGAGGATCCAGCCCGCTGGTCGGCTCATCCAGAAGCAGCAAGGCCGGGTCGTGAACGAGCGCCTGGGCCAATTTGATGCGCTGTTTCATGCCGGTCGAGTATTCTTCCAGACGGCGGTAGCGGGCATCTTCCAATTCGAGGTAGCTGAGGACTTCGTGAGCGCGGCGCTGCGCCTGGCGGCGCGGCATGCCGTACAATTCGCCGCTGAGCGCGACATAATCAGCGCCGCGCAATCCCGGGATAAGACTGTCGGCTTCGGGCATGTAGCCGACCGCGCGCCGCAAGGCAAAGCCGCCGCGGGTCAAGTCATGACCGAGAACCCGGCCGCCGCCGCTGGAAGGGGGCAACAAGCCCAGCAGAATTTTGAGGAGCGTCGACTTGCCGGCCCCATTCGGGCCGAGAAGTCCAATCGAGCCGGGTTGCAGGCGCAAGGTGACATCCCGCAAAGCCCGGACATCGCCAAACCACCGGGAGACATTTTGCAAATCGATCAAGTCCATACGAACTCATTCTACCGGCATGGCTCAAAAAGGGTTCAGACCCCCTAAAATCACGGGGTCTGACCCCTTTTTGAGATAGTCTCTAAATCAGCGAACTTGCCCGTTGGCCGGAACGGCAGTTTTGCGGGGAGGGAAATATTTCACGAGCTGGACTTCGTTGCCGGTTTCGTTGTACTGCAAATCATCGACCAGGCCGCGGGCGATCAGGATACCGAATCCGCCTTCGCGGAGTCCCAGGGTCTCACGTACCATCATGTGGCTAACGGGATCGTCCGGCTTGGCGGCATGGGGCAACTGGTCCGGGTTGAAGCCGGGGCCCTGGTCGCGAATGACGATGGTGATTTTTTCCGAGTCGATGCGGTAGATCACCGTGATGATGCGGTCAATCTGTTTTTGATGGCCCCATTCGATGGCGTTGACGCACAGTTCGCGAACGGCCATCGTCAGTTGTTTGATTTGCGCCGCGGGCAAACCGGTGTAGAGAAAAAGGGCTGCCAGCAGATGGTTGAGCTCCTCAAGGTATTGCGTGTCGCTCTGCAAACGAAAGTGGATCTCACCTTCCGTCCCGCGCTGGAGGAGCTCTTCTTTCCAGGATTGCACGGCCCGGACCGCTTCGCGCAGGTCATTCATGGAAAAGGGCTTCGTGAGGTAATAATCGGCCCCCACTTGCAGACCGTGAACGTGGTCCTGGTGGCGGTCGAGCGCGGTTACCATGATGATCGGTATTGGATTGGTCTCGCGATCCAGCTTGAGGTCTTCGCAAACCTCAAAGCCCTGAACGTCCGGCAGCATCAGATCCAGCAATATCAGCTCCGGACGATTTTGCCGGGACCAGGGAACGGCCGGTTTGCCTTCATTCAGGACCGTGGGATCAAACCCATCGCGGCGGAGAATCTCGGCAAGGAGCATTCCCGTGTCGGATTCATCTTCGACGATGAGGGCCTTGGGAGCCATGGCAATTGCGATTGGTCATTCGCCATTCGTCATTGGTCATTCGACGAATGACCAATGACGAATGACCAAGGACTAATTTACATAGTTCCCGCGGCATACAGGGTGCCGTGGTTGATGGCGTAAACGGTTCCATCCGGCCCGACAAGCGTGGGCGTATACGGTTCGCTGAATGCGGGGTTCAGGGGTAACCCTTCCAAAAGGGTGTTGGTGTTCATATCCCAGCGATACATGTGGCCATCCTCGCTGTTCACCAAAATCGAATTGGTATAGGGATCGACCGCGGCGGCATTGATGCACCATTCGCGGACGGCGTTGGGATATCCAGGAAAATCGGGATCGCGGGTCGGGCCCAAAATGGTCAGGATTTCGTTCATGGTTGTGGCATGGGTGACGGGGTCGCTCTCCGTGGCGTTGGGGTCGAGGACCGCGATCCGATTGGTGCCGTCGCCGGTGCCGATTCCGGCGTAGTTGTTATATTTCGTCATGAGGAGATAGGAGGAGGTTCCACCGTACGACGGCACCATGTAGGAGGGCACCACCGAAGCGGTATCGTCCCAGCCGAAGGCTCCGGGTATCAAGGTCTGCGAAAGATCGCTGCTGTAATGCAAGAGCCAGCCGCGATCGTTGTTGTCCGGGCTGGCCAAAACGCCGAAATACACATCGCCATCCGGTCCGACCGTCGGGGAAGCAGTGCTGTAGGTTGATACCAAAGCGTCATTATTGGGTCTGGCCACATCGCGCAGTCTTACATGGGCCTGGTGAGAAAGGGAGGCGGTATCCACTTCGACCAGGTATCCGGTGCCCGTTCCGACGGTTACGGTAACGTATAGAGAGGATTGATCGTTGGTCAATGCGGGCGCGCAGTTGGTAGCGACGCGGTCGACGCCGGAAACTCCGCCCGACATTTGCAAGGCTGAATTCCAGGTTCCCGTGCCGTCAAAATCCTGGCGGGCGAGGCCGCTTTGCAAATTCAAAACCGTGTTGGTCAACCGGAAACCGAAATAGATCGAGCCATTGGCATCGGGCGTTAGCGGAGTATTGATGTAGAGCCGGGAATCGAAAGTATGACTGTATTGCTGGATGCCGTAGAAGGCGAACTGCCCGGTGATGCCCGCGCCGTCATCGTCCGGGTTGTCGATGTAATAGACAGTTCCGCCGGCGCCGGCAAAATAGAGCCGATTTTGCGGAGTCAACGTGATTGGGAGTGGGGTAGTCCAACCGCTGCTCGGCGGTAATTGGTAGTCGGTATTCACCGACCATTTGAGCCGGCCCGTATAGCCATCGTGGCCTTCCACGCGAAAGAACGTTGAGCCATTGTGGTTTACGCCAATAATGACTGTGTTGGCAGCGGTAATCACGGGCGAGGCGTAGTGGGTGCCGCCGGCGGAACCCGGGTTCGTGTCGACAAGTGTCTGCCATTTGATGCCGGCAAGCGATTGCGAAGCCCGGTCGGCAATGCCGCTATGCTGCGGATCGTGGCCGTAATTGCCCCAGTAGCCGACGGTACCCGCGCCATGAAGCCCCTGGAACGGGCTTTGCCGAAAGCCCTGCTCCCCTCCCAAAGGCGACGTGAGGGGATTATGGGTTGGCGCGATCGCGGCGTGGTGAGGTTGGGCCGGGTGATTCAAGGCGGCGGTCAACATGGCCAGCGTGTCGCTGGCGTTCGTTTGTCCATTGGCCGCGATGAAATTCCCGGCCGAGGCCTGGTTGGCAAGTTGGCCGGAATCATCCCGCGCCGAGCCCTGGATTGGAGCCGTGAGACCACTCTGCAATACTGCGCTTGAATTAGCAACGCTGTTGGGATTGGCGGTTACCGCGGACTGCGGCGCGACCGCGGCGAGGTTGTCGGAGTTGTCGAGACGGCTTTCGGCGGGGCGCAAAAGATCCGCGAAAAGGTTCCCCGGAACCAAGAGCGACCCCAAGGTCTCTCCGGGAAGAAGGCGGTCTTCGATCCGTTCGAGCTTGGGTCTATAGCGCCTCGGATTCTGACCGAGATTGGCATACCTCCCACCACCCTTCCGCAGACTGGACATGGCTCTTTCCTCGTTTCTTAATTTTTTCAGGAATTCCCGGCGAGTCGGACACCCAAATAGTTTGATGATTTTGCAGTTGAAAAGCAACTGAAAAATAAAAAATTCTCAAGAAGTTATTAGTTATTGGTTGTTAGTTATTCGTCATAGTTCATTCGTCATTCGGAAGTCTAAGAAAGCGGGGTCTTGAGCAAGAACAGGGCCACCCATTGGGTCCCGAATGACCGATGACCAATGACTGATGACCCAGCCGGAGGAAATGTCGCGCTGAATCGTGGCCGCAAGCGGCCCGGTTTGTGGATCGTGAGGCATGGGGCGCGGGGCGCGGGGAGTGCCCTCGGCCTGTCGGGCGCCGATGTAGTTCAACCACACCGTATCGCTACGCTCCACGCTCCACGCTCCACGCCAAACGTTTCTGCCTCCCCCCGAACCGGCGTGCGGTCCGTACGAGTCGCTGATGATGCGGATGCCGCCGTTTTCATCCAGGCTGTCGCTGACAACCTTCAGATACAATTTGCCGGCATCGGCATCATAAAAATAGACACGCTCATCGCTCTTACTTAGTTCCTGAAGGCTGCCAACCGGTTGATAGGTTTCGTCATTGGGGCCGAGAATGTGGAATTGGTCCGAGGCAACCGGAACGGCCAGGCGTACCCAATCGGTCTCATCCCCGCCGGCATAGGGGGCGCCCCAGACTAACAAGGTCTGCAGTTCTTCGAGATCGCGATCGACGGTGTATTCGCGGCGGGCGATCGTCGTCCCCGTGCCGTCCCCCAAAATGGGAATGCCGTCATCGCGGAATATCGTCTGAACGAGACCTGCCAGATTTGCGTAGTGCAACAACTGGTAGGGTTGGAGCGTGGGGCAGAGCCAGCCGCCGAGATCGTCCTGGCGGTCTTCGCAGTCCGGGGTCGCTAAAGATCGATCGGTGACCATGACGCGGTAGCCCTCGCCGAAATGCGAGCCATCCACATCTTCGAAAACCACATCACCGCGCTGCAGAAAGGGAAGCGGGGAAGTATTAATAAAGCGCGAGCCCTCGACGATGAAATGGGATTCGTGCGGTCCCGGACCCAGGGTGCGCATAATCACGCCATTTACCGTGTCGGTATTGAAATTCACCCAGGTTACCCGGCGGGCCTGGACCAGGCCGTCATAATCGGCGAGACCGACCGCGGGGCCCGGGTCTGCTGCCGCGGTCCTGCCGATCACCAGGGAATCGCGGAGGTCGATGCTGTAGCCTGAGGCAATGTAATTATCCGCCAGAATGGAGCCGGTCACACTGGTGTCGGCATCGAGCCAGAGTCCCCGGTAAGTGGCGTAGATGGTCAAATTTTCAAACAGCACCCCGGCGTCGCTCAAGCTCCCCTCGTTGACACTGATCCCGGCATCATCACCCAAGAAGTTGATTTGAAAAACGGAGTGGACGATGTTGCCCTGAAATAGTTTCGGCACGCCGGCCGAGCGGTCGAACCAGAAACCGTTGTTTGTGGAACCGGCGGCGACGTTATGGGTGAATGTGTTGCCGGCGCCGCGAATCCAGAAGGTGGCAGCGCGGTCGTCGTTCTGACTGCCGTCGGCATCGCGGAGGTTGGGGATATCGGCCGCCACGGTGCCGAGTCCCAGGTTGCCGTCAAAGACATTGCCCGTTTCGGTCGAATTCTCGGTCATGTAGCTGTGGCCGATGGTGTTGGCCACGACGTTGCCTTGCACCAGCACGTTGTCCGTCCCGTGAACGACCAGGCCGCGCTGCAGGCTGTCGTGGATGCTGTTGCCGATTGCGTAGCTTCCGGACTGGTCGCCCGCGAGATGCCAGTGCAAGGGGTAGCGGCCGAGGTTGTTGAACTGGCCCATGCGGTAGAATTCGACACCGGAGATCCGGGCCAGGCTGCCGGTCATGATCATGGTGTGGCCGCCAAAGCCGGCCGCGGTGCCGGCGTCATCGGCACTCTGGATCCGGACATTGTGCGACAGCAAGCCAACCTCGGCCCGGCGATCAACGGTTTGATCCGCGTATGTCAGCAAATCGCCCCAGTGGCGGTACTGGAGGGGCTCGGCAAAGTCCACGGTTTTCCCGGCTACTTTGGTCACGGTGAGCGTTTCGGCTTCAGCGGGGTTGAGGTCGCTGGATGCCAAGATAATCCGGTCGCCGGCCTGCCAATCGACGGCCTGGCTGACCGTGAGTTCGGTGGCGCCGGGCTGGGCGGTGGCTCCGAGCTGGACCCAGCCGATGCGGGGCGCGCCGTGCAGATCGAGCTGGCCGACCATAACGACGAGTCCCTTGGTGCCGACGTCGATGCCGTGCAGGAACTGGTGCGGATCCTGATCCGTGCCGGTCAAGGTGATGACCGCCGACTGGGTGAAGGGATCCTTTTCGGTGCCGATTTCGAGCCGGCCGTGATGGACGGTGATGTATTTGGAGGTCAGCGCCAGGTCTTGGCGGCAAAACTGCAAGGTGCCGGCGATGTCCAGGCCGCCCAGATCAGCGGTGTCCTGGTCGAGCAGGATGGTGCGTCCGGAGGCAATCTGCACGATGGCGCCGTCTCCCGGAACGGCGCCGCCCCAGGTGGCCGGGTCGGACCAGAGTTCGCCGCCGGTGCATTGCGAGGGCACGAGGCGGGATTCTAATAGCTCAAGCGATAACGAACGCGAGCGCCGGCGGGCTTTGCCGCACCAGTGTGAACGAAGGGAATGCAAAACCATCGACAGCCTCTTCTCAGGGAAGGCGAGAATTTTCTCATGGAGTACAAAAAGGGACCAAATTCCCTTGTATATTCCCGGCGGGGGATTGTCAAACAAAATCCGGACAGCAAGGGGAGGCGCGAAGGCAAAAAATACGTTGCGCCCACCACCCCCCCGGCACCCGTGGACATATTGCAAAACCGTGGACGTATCGACCTCCTTTGCGACGTATTCCTATCCCAATTTGCCACACCAACTTGCGCCGCCACTTATAGTCACTCGTAATGCGACGTATTTTTGGAGGAATGAACGTATCCAGCCAAAAGTCTTTCGACAATACAACCGCGGCTTCTGCGACCGCTGTCATGGGATGCCGGTGGACCACTGGTGTCATCACGCTCGGGTAGCGGTTTTCGGAAAAGTCGCGCTTTCAACGCCAACGCAAAACGCGTAGACTGAGGACTAGAGACGGGAAGAAAGTCAATCATGCCGAGAAAAACATTCGGAAAATGTCTCGTCGCTGATCCGAGAATTTGCCACGGCAAACTCACCTTTAAGGGCACGCGCATCTTGGTGGCCGATGTCCTGGATTTGGTGGCAAAAGGGATCGATTGGGGAATGATTGTCAAGCAGTGTCACGGGAGCATCACGCGGCAAGGGATTGCGGAGGCCGTCAGCCTGGCCGGGCGAGCTTTCCTGGAGCACGCGGAGGAATACCTCAAGAAGACGGTTTCCGCGTGATTATCCTCGACGAGAATATCTTTGCCGACCAGCGTGAGCTATTGCAAAAACGCAGGATCTCTTTGCGGCAAATCGGTGTTGACCTTGAGAAAAAAGGGCTGGGCGACGACCAAATCATCTCGCTGTTGCACCGCGTCGCTCGCCCCACTTTGTTCACACGCGATTCGGATTACTTTGGCCACAACCTTTGCCACGACGGGTATTGCTTGGTTTGGCTCAAGGTGAAACCGCTTCAGGTAGCGTCATTTGCCTGGCGGTCTTTGCGCCATCCACGGTTCCGGAGCTGGAATAGCCGATTAGGAAAGGTCATCCGCGTCTCTCCGAAGGGGATAACAGTCTTGGAAAAGAACAAAAGGCAATCACTCGCCTGGTGAGAGGCACCAACCTGGGCTTGCGCGTCATGGCAAACCGTCGTCGCACAAAGGCGGCGTGATCGCACGTGTGCCGGGAAGCGCACGTGCGTGACGGTGCGTGGGTATGGCAAGCGCGACATTCCAACAATATCTGGAAGCCGGAAGTGCAGCCAGCGCCTTCATGGTCCGGCTTCATCGGCAATGCCCCCATAGAGAACGTGTTGCAAAAACGGTCCCTTTTCCCCGTCCGTCATGCTCGGCGCAATGGTGGAGGTTGGCGGCAGTCCGCCGTGTCTCATCCGCGTACGGGGGCACGGCTCAGGGCGCAATGCCTTCGGGACAAACAACTTAGTCCAATTTGCCGGTTCGTATCTCATGGCACGGTGAGATACGACACTGGATTCCCATGCAACTCAAATTGGAGCAAGAAAGATATGCCGGCAATACCTTTCCATTTTTGTCCTTAATTACCTTTGTATTTGTTTAGCGCCTCATTCATGGTCCGGGGGATGTTGTTTGGATCACTGAGCGAGGCTAGCACTCGGTGATCCGTGTCCATAGGCGGCTGCGTATCATTTGGAAGTAGCTCGGTCACGGTCGGATCGAGTGCTTCCGATCGGCTAGGATGTCGAACATCTGCCGCGCCGGGTTCGGTTGGCCTATTTCGTTACAAGCATCAGGCCTGCTGGCTCCCTGAAGTTGGCATGGCCAGGATTAACCGCCCCACCTGTTCAGGCTCATCCAATTGGACGAAGTGTCGAGCACCCGGGATAAGGAATAGTTCAGACTCTGGCAGTAGCTCATGAAACGTCCGGGCGACACCGCTATTCAGGGTATAATCGGCGTCGCCGAAGATGATCCGGACCGGGCGCCTGAACTCCCGCAGCCTGGGGATCTTTTCTGTGTGCGACCTGACCGTGGGCAACAGGTCTTCGTTCAGGCGAAAGAAGGCAGGCCGGGCACTCGGCGTGGCGTCGAACTGTTGATAAAGCAGCGGCACGAAGTCACGTCTGACATCCGCGTATCGGAAGAACCTTCCGACCTGCCACCAGTACATCCGGCGGAAGATCCAATTCCCGAACATCCGGGACACAGGCCTCGCGATGCTTCTGACCACGGGGGTGGAGAAGAGCCAGATCGCCTCCGGCCGCCGGAGCGTCGGCATGTCGCAGTAGTACGTGTTCAACAGCACCAGCCCGGCCACCCGCGCGGAGTGGTCGAGTGCCCAGTCAATGGCCGGCGGGCCCGAGGCGTCGTGCGCGACGAGGGTGACTTGCCCGAGTCCCAGTTGCGCGATGACGGCATCCAGGTCACCGACTTGATTGGCGGCGGTATAAGGATAGCCGGTCGGCTTATCCGAACTGCCCCACCCGAGAAAATCAAATGTGACGGCTCGGCGCGGCGGAGAAAGGTGAGGGAGCAGTCGGTCGTAGAGGTGCATGTTGTCCGGGAACCCATGCATCAAAATGATCGGCGGTTCCGCCCCCGGATGGTCACGGACGTGGATCCGGTGTCCGTTCCGCTGCACAAGAGGCTCTTTGTAGACCATCATTCCCTCAGACAAGAAAAGGGGACAGGCACGTTTATTTTGTTGTCTTTCGAGGCCGACCGCGGGGCCGCAGAGTAGACTGGAGTCCCAAACGCTTCGCCGTCTTTTCCACCCAATCGGCGCTGCCGAACGGCGCGCCACGGTTCACGCATCGCCGCACCGCCTCCAACTCGGCCGGCGTCAAGGCTTGATTGACCCAATCGAGCCAACGACGCGGCCGCTTGACCGGCCCTGGTGCCAGGTAACCGGGACGCGCCGTTTCGTCTTGCCATAATCGGGCGCTGGACCAAGGCCATTGTTCCGCACGTCGTACCAGGTTAGCGCGCACGGGGTTTCTCTCGGCATAGCGCAGGACTGTCAGCAAGTGCTCGTCTTCTTCGATGGGGAACGCCGTGAAACGGCCCTGCCAGATG
>Ga0306920_100004068_pt1 | contig 18702 bp, 16 predicted proteins | sample flu12Cox44000170_FD_204666 | JGI IMG/M metagenome (GOLD analysis project Ga0306920, IMG submission 204666) | Lab enrichment of tropical soil microbial communities from Luquillo Experimental Forest, Puerto Rico - flux4day.12C.oxic.44.000.170 (v2)... | ecosystem: Environmental > Terrestrial >... | reverse complement strand
CTGATGATGGCGCTGCTGGGTCTCCTCGCCTACAAAGCGCTCAAGGGACGCGGCGGTCAGTCTGTCTCTCCGGGCGCTACGCAGCGACCGATCCCGCCTGGCGGCACAAACCAGCCGCTCCCGCCCGGCGCAAATGCGGGCGGAGGGTTGGGCGACATCCTCGGCGGCCTCTTGGGCGGAGCGCCCGGTCGCGCACCCGCCGGCACTACGCCTGGTGGCGGCAATCTGAACGACATGCTCCGCGGCGGCTTGGGCGGCTTGCTCGGCGGCGCCGCGGCCGGAACCGTGCTGAGCGGTGGCCTCGATAACCTGATCAAAGGATTCCAGCAGAGCGGCCACGGCCATGTCGCGCAATCCTGGGTCGGCCACGGGGAGAACCAGGAGATTGCGCCTGACGATCTGGAGAAAGCGCTCGGGGGCGATACGCTCAACGCCTTGAGTCAGCAAACCGGCATGGACCGTGACGATCTGCTTGCCGGGCTTAGTCAGCATCTGCCGCAGCTGGTCGATCAGCTTACCCCAGAGGGGCGGCTGCCGACCGAGCAGGAGGCGTCGCGGATGGTGTAGTCCGCGTCCGCGTGATCGACTGAAATTCCGGTCACCCGCCGGGCCGCAGGCGCGGTTTGCGTTGCGTTGCTTCAACCGTCGTCGATTTGGACAGAATAGGAGCGGGCAATAAAGGCTCCTAATGCGACGGCTCGCCCCCGGCGGCGCAGCACGTCAAAACCGTCCGGAGCGCGCTTGCTGAACGTTAGCCGCCAAGCAACGATGGGACGGAGCGATCATCACACGATATCGGAACCGCGATTTCGGGCGGATCAGAAATCCATCGGAGTCCCCATATGAACGACATCGTCTGTATTCTCCGTCGGATCGGCATCGGGCTGTTCGCCGTACTCGCCGGGCTGCTGGTTTGCGGCTGTGGCATCAACAATCTTCCGACTTATGATGAAAGCGCGAAGGCGAAGTGGTCGGATGTGCAGAACCAGTACCAGCGCCGCGCCGATCTCATTCCCAATCTGGTCGAGACGGTGAAGGGCTATGCGACGCAGGAACGCGAGGTGCTAACCCAGGTGACCGAGGCGCGCGCCAAGGCAAGCCAGATCAAAGTTGATGCCTCGACGGTGAGCGATCCGGCCAAGTTCAAAGAATACCAGGATGCGCAGAACGCGCTCGGTGGCGCGCTGGGCCGACTGCTGGTGACGGTCGAGCGCTATCCCGACCTGAAGTCGAACCAGAATTTCCTCGCCCTGCAGTCGCAGCTCGAAGGCACCGAAAACCGCATCGCGGTGGCTCGCCGCGACTACATCGAGAGCGTGCGGACCTACAACACCGAACTCAGGACATTTCCGGGGGTCCTATGGGCGTCGACACTCTATCGAAGCTACAAACCAATGGAGACCTTCACCGTCGCGGAAGACGTAACAAAGCCGCCGACGGTGAAGTTCTGACGGTTTGACACGCTCAGGTGCTGTGGGCGCAGAACCGGCGGGTCATGCTTTCTTCATTTCGGGCGGCGCGCGGCGATGCAATCCTCGGACTGCTCCTGTCCGCCGTCGCATTTGCCGCGTATGCGCTCACCTTCCCGGAACTCACTGGCCGTGTGGTCGATGATGCCGGAATCCTCGATCCTGCGACCAAGGCCGCGCTAGAGCGTAAGCTCGCCGAGTTCGAGACCAAGACCACGGGGCAGCTTGTCGTGGTTACGCTCAAGTCGCTGCAGGGCACCTCGATCGAGGACTACGGCTACCAGCTCGGCCGCCAGTGGCAGATTGGACAAAAAGAGAAAAACACCGGCGCGCTGCTTATCGTGGCGCCGAACGAGCGCAAGGTGCGGATCGAGGTCGGCTACGGCCTGGAGGGCACGCTGACCGACGCGGTGTCGAGGCTTATCATCGAGAACTCCATCCTTCCGCGCTTCCGCGCCAACGATTTCGCCGGCGGCATCGGTCGCGGGGTCGACGATATCATCCAGGCGGCGTCGGTCGATGCGGAGGAATGGAAGGCGCGCTCCAAGAAACGGCCGGACGACGAACCGGGCCTACTCGATATCCTCGCCTTCGTGTTCTTCCTGTTCATCTTCTTCATGATCGCAAGCAGCATATCCCGGCAAGGCCGCGGACATGTGCAAACACGCCCCGGCGCGCGTCGCGGGTCTCGCGGGCCGATCATACCGTTCCCAGGCTCGTGGGGCTCATCGGGCTCCTCCTGGTCCGGCTCCTCTTGGTCAGGCTCATCTGGCGGGTTCTCCGGCGGCGGCGGCTCGTTTGGCGGCGGCGGCGCTTCGGGGAGCTGGTGACGCGGATGATCTCAGCCGCCGATAATCGGCGCATCGTCGAAGCCATTCGCACGGCGGAAACGAAAACCGGCGGTGAGATTTTCTGCGTCATCGCGCGCGCCTGCGGCGATTACCGGCTGGTGCCGATCGCCTGGGCGGCGGTGGTTGCGCTCGCTGTGCCGCTACCGTTGATCTATCTCACGATCTGGCCCGCCGGCATCATCTATCTCATTCAGCTCATCTCATTTATCGTGTCGGCGCTGATCCTGTCGTTGCCGATGATCCGCTTTCGCATCGTGCCGAAACGCCGGCTGCGGGGACGCGCGCATGCCGAGGCGATGCGTCAGTTTCTGGCGCAAGGCATTCACCTCACCGAACAGCGGACCGGCGTGCTGATTTTCGCGTCCGCGGCCGAACGTTATGCCGAAATCGTTGCTGACAGCGGAATCAATGCCAAGGTGGCGCCGGACGTGTGGGCGGGCGCCATCGCCGCGCTGATTTCGGCGATCAAGGCCGGACGTCCGGGCGACGGCTTCGTCGCTGCCGTCGAACTGTGCGGCGTGGAACTGGCGCGGCACTTTCCGCCGGGCGCGCTAAATCCCAACGAATTGCCGGACAAGGTGGTCGAGATTTGAGCCGGACGTCGGAGCTCGCCGCAGTTCTGCTGACCTCGCTCCCTCCAGTTTACAACGGATCTGTTCTGCGGCACAGCCGTCAGGATCCGCATCGATAAAACTGGTCATTACGAAGCTTCAGCTTGGCATCAGTGGGCGATGTCGAAGCCAACCGTGATCCTCACGCGCAACGTGTCCTCGCCGCTGGCAATTGGCACCGAAGCTGCCGTCGCACCGGGGGCTGCCTGAGAGCGCATCGCAACGAGCGGGCCAAATCCAGAGTCCTCTGTGATCCATTCAACCCGTCCAAGCTGGATGCCCGATGCACGCGCATAGACTTCGGCCTTGCGCCGCGCATCGGCGATCGCGGCCTCGCGGGCCTGATCGAGCGCCGTTGATGGATCCGAGACCAGGAATTCTACATTTCCGAGATCAGTTGCTCCCGCTGTAATCAGACGGTCGAGAACTGGGCCGACCTGGTCGATCTGCCGAATCTTAACCCTGACTCGGTTGGAGACACTGTAACCAGCCAGCCTCGATTCTGTGCGTGGCTCCTGTGGCGCATAAACGGGCTGGACGGAGAATCGCGAGGTCTGAATATCGCTTTGCGCAATTCCGGAATCGAGGAGCGCCTTGGTAATAGCGGCCATCGATCTTGAATTTGCATCGCTTGCTTCTTTGACGGTCTTGGCTCTGGTGCTTACACCGGTCACGATCTGTGCGTAGTCCGGCATCACGCTGACACTGCCTTCTCCGATCACGATCACACGCCCGAGCGGTGTGGACTGTGTCTGTTGCGCGAGCGCCTGCACGACCGGGACAAAAATAGTCACGGCTCCAAGAAGGACAGTCCAGGTGAGAACGACCGCGACGCGAGCAGAAAGGCGAATGGTCATGATGCTTCACTGGGAACTGGATCGCCGCAGGATATTACTTTTTTCCAGCGTCCGCCCGCTTGGTCGAGCGACGAGAGGTAGCCGGTTGCGACGGAGCTGAGCGTCCCGCGCATATATCGTCCATGGCTGTGGTTCTCGTATTTAAGATGGCAGTTGCTGTCTTGACGGGCCTTCTTGAGCCGTGCCCTCATCCCGGTGCCCCATCTTCGTTCAGAGACCTTTATTTGGGTACCGTGGCTCGCCGGTGCGCCCCAGTGTGCCTAGGGGTTTCTCCGAGACGGACGTCAGGTTTTTCGACATCGACTTTCAGGTCAATCATCGATTGCGGCGGCCGCGCGACGGGCGCAACGTATTTGATTCAAAGACTCCCTACCCGGACAGGATCGCACAGGGAGTTGGATCATGCGTTCGGCACTCGTTTCGCCCAAGCAATACCGCGACTTTGCCGCGCAGTGCCTGCGTTGGGCCGCTCGTGCAAAGCATGAGGAGCACAAGAACATGATGCTCCAAATGGCGAATCACTGGATGCAGAGAGCACACGAATTGGAGCGTACCGGCACGTCGTTCCGTCGGGAGCCGTCAATGCCGCCGCGGGACGATGCTCAACAATGGTGAGGCGATAGTCGACGCCAAGGTGCCGGACGACGTTGGCGCGTTCAAGAACTGGCTGCGCCAGATCAACCAGCACGTCGCCGAGGCATCAAGGAGGGCGGATTTCTCGGGATTGGCGGCGTGCCGGTGAACGAAGCGGAGAAGGCTACCCTGACGGAGATCTCAAACGCCCTGAGATTTGTGGCGTGAATACGGTTGCGGCGGCGAGGAATGATCGAATGGAGACGCTGCTCGTCAAAATTTTCGCCACGGCACTAGCGCTCAGCCAAGTCGCGACTGTGCCCGACGCGGTGAAGATCCGGTTTGACCGGACGGAAGGTCGGCAGCAGGTCGTCGACCTTCTGCGCGCTGGCTGCGCGCATATGCGCAGGGCATTCGACATCGAGGACGTCAACCTCGAGGAGTTGATTGCGACCGCGCTGGACGATCCGCTGGCGACCGCCGGCGACAGCGAGATCTTCCGCGGCATCAATTTCAGCGACCTGCACACGGCCTACCGGGAGTTTTGCAAGAACGAAAACCTGGACGTGCCGGCCGTCGACCTCGGCGATGTCATCGATTTCTACAATAAAGCCGTGGCCGACCTGCCCGACCACACCAAGCTCAAGGGCATCACGCTTCCGGGGGCGAGCATCGTGCTCGACCGCAAGGGGGAACGCTTCGCGGAAGTGTTCGAGGAAAACCAGCGACGAACGTGGGTGGCGCTTGCCGATATCCCGGAGCACGTGCAACAGGCCTTCCTCGCCGCCGAGGACAAACGCTTCTATCAGCACAAGGGTATCGACGAGCGCGGCTTAGTCCGCGCATTCATCGGTAATCTCGCTCGCTCCGGGCACCCCCAAGGCGGGTCGACCATCACCCAGCAGATCGTGAAGAACCTGCTGGTGGGTGACGACCCGACTTACGAGCGCAAGATCCGCGAGATGATCCTGGCGTCGCGGGTCGAGCGCGCGCTCAGCAAAGAGGAGATTCTCGAGCTCTACCTCAACTCGGTTTATCTCGGCCGCGGCGCCTGGGGTGTCGAGATGGCCGCGCGCGGCTACTTTGGAAAATCCGCCAATGCCCTCGAGCTTGAAGAGGGCGCGCTGCTTGCCGGCCTGACCAAGGGCCCGAACTATTTCAGTCCCGATCGGCATCCCGGGCGAGCCCAGGAGCGGGTCGCGTATGTTCTCAGCCGCATGGAGGAGGATGGAATTATAGCGGAACGGCCCAGCCGAGGATTACCCGCGTTGCCCGCGCTCGTGCGTTACGAACGGCCGCGCCGCACCATCGGCTTCTACTTCGTCGACCAGGTCGCACGCGAGGCCAAGGCGGTTGCCGGAATCGAGGCGATCACCGCCAACTCCTACACCGTGCGATCCACGATAAATCCGCAATTACAGCGTGCGGTCGAGGCGGCGCTCCAGGAAGGGCTTTCGCGATACGAGCGCAACACCGGACGCGTTCAATTTCGATCTGCCGAAGCGAGTCTGGCCCAGGCTGTGCAACGGTTCGAGGCGAACCGGAAAGCTGGCGACAAGCGACCGGCATGGCAGCAGGCGCTCGCGAACGCGCGGCTGCCGCTTTATGACGTGCAGTGGACGCCCGCGATCGTGGTGGAGAAACCGAGCGGCGGGAGAGGTGAGGTATGGCGTGTTGGCCTGACCGATGGCCGCGTTCTACCGCTTTCGCTCAACAACGCGATCGCTCAGCGCAAGCTCGCGCTTCATGACGCGGTTTTCGTTGCGCTCGCCGACGGCAACGGCAGGAGCGCCGCGCGCGCGGACCTGCGCCTACGCCCTGTGGTGCAAGGAGCGGTCGCGGTCATGGAAAACAGGACCGGCCGCATCATCGCCATGACCGGCGGTTTCTCCTATCCGCTGAGCCAACTCAATCGTGCGACGCAAGCGGTGCGCCAGCCCGGCTCGGCCATCAAACCTTTGAGCTATCTCGCCGCACTCGGCAAAGGGCTGCAACCCAACACGCTCGTGCGTGATGAGCCGATCACACTGCCGCCGATCGGGGGCGGCCGCGCCCGTCCGCAGGATTATTGGACGCCAAAGAATTACGACGGTGGCTCGGGCGGCACGCTTACTCTGCGCCGGGCGATTGAGAACTCTCGCAATCTCGCGACAGTCCGGCTGCTCGACGGCGGGATCGAGAAGAAGCCCGAAGCCAGTCTCAACCGCATTTGTGAGCTGGCGCTGGAGGCGCAGATTTACCGCGAATGCCTGCGGTACTACCCATTCGTACTCGGCGCGCAGCCGGTGCGACCGATCGATCTCGCGGCATTCTTTGCTGCGATCGCGAATGAGGGTTTGCACCCGTCGCCCTATGTGATCGATGCCATCGAGCGCAACGGCGCCGTCATCTACCGCCACGATCCGAAATCGTCGGTCATGATCGGCTCCGTCGACCGCGCAGCCTTCTACCAGCTCAAGACGATGCTGCAGGGGGTGTTGGCGCGCGGCACCGCGCGCTCGATTGCAAGTCTTGCGCCTTACGTTGCCGGCAAGACCGGCACCTCTGATGACGAGAATGATGCCTGGTTCGTCGGTTTCACCAATGATGTCACCGTCGTGGTGTGGGTCGGCTACGACAACGCAGACGGCAAACGGCGCACGCTTGGCGGCGGCTCGACCGGGGGCGGCGTGGCAGTTCCCATCTTCGACGCGGTGATCCGGGCCGTATGGGCCCAGGTCGTGCCAAAAACCGCGCTCACGCCTCCGTCGCCCGAAGCCAGACGCCAGCTTACCTGCAAATCAATCGACCTCGAATCCGGCAACATGCGGATGGAGAGGGGAAAGGCAATCACCGAATGTCTCCGGGTGGATGCGAAAGGTAAGGTCGTTGACTCTCAGTATCGGCTGGTGGCGCGCGCGAGCGCATACGGCGATGATCGACAAGGCGACCCAACCCGCGACAGGCGTCAGCAAATCTATGATGCGATGCGTGAGATGATCTATCAACCAGGCGGCGATGGTCGAAGCTACGACAGGTCACTTGCTCCCGCGCAAGGCGGTCCGCAACATTCCTCGCAAGGAGCGGCGCAACCGAATTGGCAGCGCGAGTACAGACTGCAGCACCCCGACTAATTATGCGGGCCGAGGCTCTTTTCGCGATGCCCCGCCGGTGCAAGGAGCCATGGCGCGGTAGGGTCTGTTTCGAATGATGTTTCGTCGTCTTGGGGAAATCCGATGTCTGCTTTGTCCCTGTTGCTGAATGTGCTCTGGATCATCTTCGGCGGTTTGTGGATGGCGATCGGCTGGGCGATAGCCGCGGTCGTGATGGCGATCACCATCATTGGTCTGCCTTGGGCGCGAGCAGCCTTCAACATCGCTACCTATACGCTGCTGCCGTTCGGCTATAAGGCGGTGTCGCGCGCGGCTTATTCCGGCCGCGAGGACGTCGGGACGGGCGCTCTTGGTCTGCTTGGCAACCTTGTGTGGCTGGTGCTTGCCGGGTGGTGGTTGGTGCTCGGCCATCTTGTGACCGCCATTTTGCTTGCCTGCACGATCATCGGCATTCCGTTCGCCTGGGCACACCTCAAATTGGCCGGACTCGCACTCTGGCCGATCGGCAAGACAATAGTGCCTGTGCACGACCAAGCCCTGCCATATGCGCGCCGGTGGTGACGTGGATATCCCGCATAGGAACGTGTGATGACACCTCCATCCCGTTGAATTGTCCGCGCAGGCGTGCGGGTCAGCTCATTATAATATTGAGGGCAAATCGGGACCGTCCGTCGTTGGGAGATGCGCATGGAAGCCGTTGCCATCGCCTTGATTGGCGCCGGCAGCCGCTCGTTCGGCCCGGAAACCGTGCGCGACGTCCTGCTCAGCGAGACGCTCGCGCAACGCCCCATCAAACTGCGTCTCATGGATATCGCAGCCGACCGGCTGTCGGACATCGACCGCTATGCAAAATCGCTTGTCGAAAAGCTCGGACGCGATTGTGAGGTCAGCGCGACCACTGCGCTTGAGGCGGCGCTCGCGGGCACGCAGTTTGTCGTTACCGCGGTCGAGATCGAGCGAAGCCGCTTCTGGGCGCAGGACTATCACATTCCGCGCAAATATGGCTTCCGCCAGGTATTCGCCGAGAATGGCGGACCCGGCTCGCTGTTCCATGGTCTGCGCGCCATGAAGGGAATGGTCCACATCGCCCGCGCGATGGAGCGCGTCTGTCCCAAAGCCGTGCTGTTCAACTACACCAATCCGATGCACACAGTATGCGATGCCGTTTCGACGCTGTCGAAGACGCCGTGCATCGGGCTATGTCACGGCGTGTGGATGGGAATGGAGCAGGTCTCCTATATTCTGGACAAACCGGTGGACGAGATGGAAATGGAGGCCTGCGGCATTAATCACTTCACTTGGTTTCAAACAATTCGAGACCGTCGCACGGGTGAGGATCTCTATCCGCGCCTACGCGAGGCCGAGCGCGAAGGTGACTGGCTCGCCGATTGGCACGAGATCGGTTTGGCGCGCATCCTGCTACGGCGGTTCGGTCTCTATCCCTCGCCCGCCAGCAATCATTTTGGCGAATATATCGGTTGGGCGCACGAGTTCTCCGCCAACGAGCTCGATTGGTTCTATGACCCGGCGGATGGGCCTCCCTGGCAAACCGGGAAAGTGTTGGAATACACGTCCGTCCAGGATGCCTATGGGACTGAACGCCCATTCAAGAAACAGCAGCAAAAACATCAGCAAGAAGACGCGCAGCTACTCGAGCCGTCCGGCGAACTCGCCATCCCGATCATGGAGTCGCTTGCCTGCGGCAAACAGCAGCGCCTCGATGCCGTGAACGTTCCCAATCGCGGCTGGATCCCCAACCTGCCCGACCACATCGTCGTCGAGGTCCCGGCGACGAGCGACGGCGCGGGATTGCATCCCAAGCAGATGCAACCTTTGCCGGAGCCGATTGCGGCGATCATCCGCTTGCAGGGCAGCATCAATAAGCTCTTGGTCGAGGCGTTCGCCGAAGAGTCGAAGAGCAAGCTCGTGCAGGCGGTCCTGCTTGAGCCGACGGCACCTCATATCGCGGTGCAGTGGAGATGGTGGACGAGATGCTCGCCTTGCAACGCGACGCACTGCCGCCGATCCATTGACGATCTTCTCCTTGTTCCCGAATTCGCTTTGACATTTACCATATGGCGCCGTACCGGGCCTGCGATGCGGCCGACGAACGCAAGAGCGTCGACGCCGCGTTCCGAGTCATGTAAAAACCCTTCACATGAGTTGGTCCAGGCAAGGCGGGCGGTCGGGTCCACGCGGTTATCACCACGGAAATCTGAAGGAAGCCTTGATCCGTGCCGCGCTGGAGTTGATCGCGCAGAAAGGACCCGCCGGGTTCACGTTTGCGGAAGCTGCGCGCTGGGCGGGGGTAAGTCCGGCGGCGCCCTACCGGCATTTTCGCGATCGAGACGAACTGTTGGTCGACGTGGCACGGCGCGGCTTTGATCAATTCGAAGTCACGCTTTCGCGCGCTTGGGATGGCGGCCGTCCCGATGCCTTCGCGGCCTTCGACCGTGTCGGCAAGGCCTATCTGCGCTTCGCAAAAAGCGAGCCGGCCTACTATTCCGCGATGTTCGAGGCGGGGATCCCGCCCGATGCGAGCCCGGGATTACGGGACGCAGGACAACGAGCCTTTGCGGTATTACGAACCGCGACTGAACAGCTCGTCGCCGGCCGGCCTACGCAGCAGCGTCCGCCGATTCTCATGATGACGTTGCACATCTGGGCCCTGGCGCACGGGATCGCATCGCTGTTTGGGCGCGGAGATGCCGCCGGGCGGCCATTTCCCATGTCGTCCGAGGATTTGTTGGAGGCGGCGGTGCTGATCTATCTGAACGGATTGGGTCGCACCCCCCCTTGAACCAGCGGCCGATCTGCATCCGCATAGTGAGACATCGGTCGCGTCTTTTGCATCAAAAGCATCCTCAAACCGCTAGGTTTTGGAGCATCACGCAACGTTTGCCGCGGTAGAACAGCCTTACGGGACGGCGGCAAGATTATCTGCCGAGTGGGAGAGGCGAGCTGCCGCCCTTGCTCGCCTTGACAGGCCGAGCGCCGCCCTGTAGTAATGTAAATGTAATTAACATTTGCGAATGAGGCGCAACATGCCAATTGTTGCAAGGCTTGACGAACTGGGGAAACCGGCCTGGATCGCGTTGATTATCCTGGGCTTCTGGGTGTGGTGGCCAATTGGCCTTGCCACCTTGGCATTCTTCATCGGGAGCGGACGAATGAGCGGTTGGAAAGGCGTCAGCGTGAATCGTTGGCAGGGAGCTGCGCGTTCGGCCGGCACTTGGTGGCATCCGTCAAGGTCGAGCGGCAATCGCGCATTTGACGAATATCGCGAGGAAACCCTGCGGCGCCTGGAAGAAGAGCAGCGAGAATTCCAAGAATTTCTTGTTCGCCTGCGGATGGCCAAGGACAAAGCTGAGTTTGATCAGTTCATGGCCGAGCGCCGCACGCACGCCGCGTCGGCCTAACAAATGCGGCATCGCCGGCGCACTGTCGGAGCAGCAGCAAGCTAGCGACGAGCACGGGAGCGGCTTACTCGGTCAAGTCATCAACGGCCGGACGCGGTGTCCTGCGGCCGCTGTGTCCGGCCTCGTTCATGGCGAGCACGGATCGGAAAAGCCGCGCAGCTTGCCCCAGAGCTGATCCGGGCGCTCGCCTTCGGCGTACGCCATCCCGAGTGGTCGCCGAAGTCCGTGAACCACCCGAAGTAAGTCGCATCTGCGCAGTCAGCTGACGTTCGCGAGCGCTCGCGCGAAAGTTCGTCGCTCCCGTCGAAGGGCTCGGCGCGTGCCTTCCGCCCAAGCCCTTCCTATCCACATGGCCAAGGTTTTGCTGTAGCGTCTTAGGTGAGCTTCATGAGTATGCCATGAAGCGAGCGTGAAGAGCCCGCAAAAAACCGTTGACGCGCGCTCCCTGCCGGCGTGCAGGTTAGCTCGCGTTCGGCAGAAACGGCAAGCATTCGGAGGCTGCAATGGCAATCGTACCGAAACCTCCGGTCCAAACCAAAGGTAAGCCTGCTCCTCCTGCGGCGCCGGACAAAAAGGCTGCTCCTGCGGCGATCCCGGACCATACGATCGTCGTCGGCAAGAGCGGCAAGTACGAAGTCCTCGATCTCAAGTTCGGCAATCGCCATGGCCTGATCACCGGCGCGACCGGCACTGGCAAGACCGTCACCTTGCAGGTTCTCGCCGAGGGCTTCTCGCGCGCCGGCGTGCCGGTCTTCGCCGCCGACATCAAGGGCGACCTGTCGGGAATTGCCGCGCCGGGCGAGGCCAAGGAAGCTTTCGTCAAGCGCGCAAGCGACATGGGACTGACGTATCAGCCCGACCAATTTCCAGTGATGTTCTGGGACGTGTTCGGACATGAAGGCCATCCGGTTCGCGCCACCGTTTCCGAGATGGGCCCGATCCTGCTGTCGCGCATCATGGATCTCAACGACACCCAGGAAGGCGTGCTCAACGTCGCCTTTCGTGTCGCCGACGAGCAGGGACTGCCGGTCCTCGATCTCAAGGATCTGCGCGCGATCCTGCAATTCGTGGCCGACAACGCCGCCGCGTTGCAGACTCAGTACGGCAACGTCTCGGGGGCGACCGTCGGAGCCATCCAGCGCCAGCTGCTGGTGCTGGAAAATCAGGGCGCCTCGTCGTTCTTGGGTGAGCCGGCGCTCGATACCGCGGACTTCATGCGAACCGATCGCGACGGGCGCGGCTATGTCAACGTCCTCGCGGCGGACAAGCTGATTGCCAATCCGCGCCTCTACGCCATGTTCCTATTGTGGATGCTGTCGGAACTGTTCGAGAAGCTTCCCGAGGTCGGCGATCCCGATAAGCCGAAGCTGGTGTTCTTTTTCGACGAGGCGCACCTCTTGTTCAACGATGCGCCGAAGGCGCTCCTGGAAAAGATCGAGCAAGTCGTGCGTCTGATCCGCTCAAAGGGTGTGGGGGTCTATTTCGCCACGCAAAATCCGCTCGACGTGCCGGAAACCGTTCTCGCGCAGCTCGGCAACCGCGTGCAGCATGCGTTGCGCGCATTTACCCCGCGCGATCAGCGCGCCGTGAAAGCCGCCGCTGAAACCTTCCGGCCGAACAAGAATCTCAACACCGCGCAGGTCATCACCGAGCTGGGCAAGGGCGAAGCGCTCGTCTCGTTCCTGGAAGGAAACGGCGTTCCCTCCGTAGTCGAGCGCACGACGATCTGCCCGCCTTCCGCCCGGCTGGGGCTGGTGAGTTCGGAGGAGCGCCGCGCGGTGATCGGACAAAGCCCGGTTAAAGGAAAATACGACACCGCGATCGACTCGGAATCGGCCTACGAGATTCTGAAAAAACGCGTGGAGACGACCGCAGCGAGCCATCCCGCCGACGAAGCACAGTCAGGAGGGTGGATCGGCAACATCGGCAGCGTTCTGGGCACGATCTTCGGAACGACCCGCAAGCGCGGCGAGCGTTTGAGCACGGGGCAACTGGTGACGCGCGAGGTCACGCGCTCCGTCACCAACCGCGTCGCCGGACAAGTTGCGGCCGATATCGGCAAATCGATCGGCGGGTCGGTGGGCGGCTCGGTCGGCCGCGCCATCGTTCGTGGCGCGCTCGGGGGCATCCTGCGGCGGCGGTGAAGGCTCAGGCCCTGCTATCTCCCATTCTCAGCTATGAACTCTACGCCGGCGCCCGAGGAAGTTATTGGGTAGGTACGCGGGCGAGGCTCGAAATCAGGTGCGGCGAGCTTTAATGTTCTCGCAAGCGCGGACGGGCCACCATGCCGTGGTCCAGTGAATCGGATCGGTGCGCGCGCCGCAGCAGCTCTAACAGACAGGTGCGGGGCGCCTCAGCGGGTCCGTATTTTTAATCGGACGCCGATCTCTCCTATATCATCGGTGAAATGAATGCCGGCTTGCTCAAGAGCCTTCTGTATTTTGATGACAGTCGAGAATTTTCCTTTCTCAATGCCTTCGTCTCGTTCAATGCGCTGCAGGGTAGCCAAGCCTAGCCCAGCGCGGCGCGCAAGCTGGGTTTGGCTCCAGCCGAGGAGCGCGCGCGCCGCACGGATTTGAGCGGAATGCCGCATTCCTCCATAGCGTTTCGGATTCGATCCCGCTTGACAATCTGCGTCTACCGATGTAATTTACATCAAAATACGAACTACAACATCATAAGCGATGCAAAACGCTCGCGAATGCGGAGAATTGACATGTCAAAAGGCGAGGTTCGATCTTCGAATGTTGCCCGGCCACAGCGCCGTTTCTTCATCGGTGGCTCGGATGCGCGGATCATCATGGGCAGCGACGAAGCGGCTCTGGTGCGGCTCTGGCGCGAGAAGCGCGGCGAGGCCGAGCCGGAGGACCTCTCCGGCAATCTCGTCGTGCAGCTTGGGGCCGCCACCGAGGAACTCAATCGGACTTGGTACCAGCGCAATACCGGCCACGGCATTCGTGATGTCCAGCGCCGCGTAAGGCATTCGGCGATTTTCTGGATGGTGGCGACCCTCGACGGCATCGTCGAGCAGACTGGAGCCGTGTTCGAGGCCAAGTTCATGCTGCCCTGGCCCTTCTCCGAGGAAGTTGCCGCCGAAAAGCACATGGCCCAAGTCCAGCACAATATGTGGGTCACCCAATCAAGGCTATCGGTACTCTCAATCATCACCGGAGGTGGCAAGTGGGTGGAAATGACGATCCCCGTGGACCCGCTCTATCTAGTGTTCTGGTCTCGGCAGAAAAGAAGTTCTGGCGCTGTGTCCAATCGGGAGAAACGCCCCACCTCGTAAATGCCGAGCCGCCGCGGCCGCGCATCGAAGCCGTTCGTGTTGTCGATATGAGCTCGTCCAACAGCTGGGCGGAGTTCGCAGCGCTCTTCCGCAGGACCCGGCCAGCTTATCTCGAACATGAGCGAGCTAAGAATGAGCTTAAGGCGTTGCTCCCCGAAGATGCCAAGGAGGCGATCGGCCATGGGCTGCGGGCGCGGCGCTCCAAAACGGGAGCGGTGAGCTTTGATCTCCTCGATCTGGAGGCAGCCCATGCAGCGCTCCAGTAATTCGGTGGCGGCTTTAGCTGCGGCGCTCGCCAAGGCGCAGGCGCAGTTGGTCAACCCGGAAAAATCACTCACCGGCATCCTACGAACTGGCAGGGCTGGTGATGTGGGAGGGCGCACCTTCCGCTATGCGTCGCTTTCGAGCGGCCTCGACATTGTGCGCAAGACTTTTGGCCAGCACGAAATCGCCACCATGCAGACGACGGCGATCGATCAGCTCTCGGGCATGGTCCAATTGACCACCACGCTGGCGCACTCCTCTGGCGAATGGATCGCCTCGGATTGGCCGGTCTGTCCCGTTGCAGAACTCGCCAGTCCGCAGCGCATGGGACTCGCTCTGACCTATGCGCGTCGGTACGCGCTGTTCACTCTCGCCGGAATTGCAGGCGAGGATGATCTCGACGCCCCCGATTTGTGCGCCGAATCCAGTGCCTTGGTCGTCCCGCCGGACGCGCCGATGCGTAGGGGCGAGGCTCAACCGCCCGTTTTGCGGCGCGAGCCCGGCAACGGAAACGGCCGCGGCGCTCGCAAGGGTGAGGCGCGGGTCATGCTCGGTCCGAGCCAATCAGCCAAGCTGCGGGACAAAATGCTGATCGAGATAAGCACGCTCGCTTCGTCTGATCTGACCATTGCCTGGGCAAAGCAGGGGCTGGTTGCCAAGAATAGCCTCATGGGGTCCGACGCCGAGCTGATCGAAGCTGCGTTCGAACGGCGGTTAGCGGAGCTCGCATCTGACGGAGAAGCGCCCGATGCCGCCGATCATTCGCTGGTCGTGCCAGCTTGGACCTTGCCGCAATCCACTGCTCGCGCGCCTTCGTCAGATCAGGCTCCCGCGACCGGCATCGACAAAAGCGTCCTCACGATTGCCGCGCCCCGGCGCTACCGCAACCGCGAGCACCTTCGCTATGTCATGCAACAACCCTGCCTAATCTGCGGCCGCAAGCCGTCAGACCCGCATCATCTGCGCTACCTGCAGCCACGCGCGTTAGGCCGGAAGGCCAGCGATGAATTCGCGGTTCCCCTCTGCCGCGTGCATCACCGAGCCGCGCATCGCTCCGGTGACGAGCGGAGCTGGTGGAAGGCTGCCGGCATCGATCCAATCAAAATCGCTCGCAAGCTTTGGAAGCACACGCGAATAAATGAAGGTCGCAGATCACCGGATGCGGCTCCGCAAGCTGCAGCTCCCAAGGCGGCATCGTCGCAGCCTCCCGAAGTGGGCAACGCGGCGTCCGATCGCGGGTAAGTATGCTCATCCCCAATGCAGGTACTGCCGAATTCTTTCACACAGAAGTCGGCACCGGATTTGTCGATCTTTGGGTCGACGCTCACCGCGAAACCTGGCCCATTCGCCATAAGCGATTCCGGACTTGGCTGCGGCGTCGGCACTATGAAACGACGCGGACGGCGCTCAGCGCTCGCGAAATCCAGTCCCTGCTTGATCTACTCGAAGCGTACGCTCAATTTGAATGTCCTCGGCGGGCGATCTATGTGCGCTTGGCGGAGCACGAGGGCCACATCTATCTCGATCTCGCCGATGAGCACTGGCGCGTTGTTGAAATTGGGCCAGACGGTTGGCGTGTCATCGGAGCGCCTCCGGTACGCTTCCGCCGCCCGGCGGGGATGTTAGCGCTTCCAGCGCCTGAATCAGGCGGCTCCATTGAATCCTTGGCATTGTTTCTCAATCTACGGGACCGCGATTGTTTTGTGTTGGTCGTGGCCTGGCTCTTGGCAGCCCTTCGCGCCGGCGGCCCCTATCCGCTGCTGGCGATCTCTAGCGAACAAGGTTCAGCCAAAACGGTCGTTTCGAAACTGCTAAAAGATTTGGTCGATCCAAACATTGCGCCCGTTAGGTCGCTTGTGCGCGAGGAGCGCGATCTCGTGATCGCCGCGAATAATTCGCACATCCTGGCATTCGATAATTTGTCCGGTTTGCCCTATGCGCTCTCTGACGCGTTTTGCCGGCTGGCGACCGGCGCAAGCTTCGGGCTGCGCCAGCTTTACACCGATCAAGACGAGGTGCTGTTTCGAGCAGCACGACCGATCCTTTTTAACGGCATCGAGGATGTCATCAGCCGGCCGGATTTGGCTGACCGAGCCATTTTCCTAACACTGATGCCGATTAGTGAGCGTCGCCGTCGACCCGAAAGGCAGCTGTGGCACGATTTTGAGGCCGCGCGTCGCCAGATCTTAGGTTCGCTGCTTGATGCGGTTACGCATGGCTTGCGCAAACTCCCAAGCGTTCACCTGGAACAGCTACCGCGAATGGCAGACTTCGCGCTGTGGGCAACGGCGTGCGAAACGGCATTCTGGCCGGCTGGCACGTTCGCGCGTGCCTACCAGGCAAATCGCACGACGGCGATGGAAGATTTAATTGAGGCGGATCTGGTGGCGGCTAGGGTGCGGAAGCTTATGGCAAACCGACACACATGGACCGGGAGTGCTGCGGACCTTCTGCGTGCCGGCCTCGATGGTGTGCGTGATCGCCGCTCGGGTGAGCTGGCAGGTTGGCCAAAAACTCCGCGAGCGCTCGCTGGACGGCTGCGCCGTGCCCAAACATTCCTTCGAACCATGGGCATAGAAATGAGTTTCTGCCGAGAGGGGCGCGGGGGTCATCGGACCATAAAGATAAGCTCGGCATTCGAAACCAATCCGCCTCATTTGAATGTTGGGGGTACCGACTGTACCGCCTCCACCGTCAGCACGGTTTAGCGGGAGGGCTTCTACGCCACGGACGAATGTTGTGGAGGAGCTGACGTTACTGACGGTGGAGACGGTCCATCCGCAAATCTTTACCGTTCGTCAGTTTGCGTCCGATACCAGCATAATTCCGAGCCTTGTCGTCCGCACCGCTCGAAAATCGGCGAAGCGGCGTGTCAATCAAGGCCTGCAGGTTAGTCTACGAGTTGTCAACACCACACGATGCACTGGATGAGTCGGCTCAAGAACAGGCCGGTGTTTCACAAGTGTTTCACAATCAAAATCGTACCGGGAATTTTCGGGTTGCCGCTTGTAAAAACAGGTTTAAGGGAGTAGAGGTCCGCCAGGCCGTCAATGATGCACGGCGAATGACGAAAGGAAAAGAAAGGAGGGGAGCACACAATGGAGTGAAACTATGGAAGAGCGTTATCGTTTGAAGAGTACCAAATCGGAATCGGAAATTCACCGCACTGGCCCAGTGCCGCCACACGAAAAAAGTCCTTCTGCTCTCAAGCACGGCACCTACAGCGCGACAGCTGTTCTCCCGGGTGAAGATCGGGCCGCCTTCAACAAATTGCACCGTTCTCTCATTCTCGAATACGGCCCGAATGGAGCAACTGAACACGATATTGTTGCTACGATGGCACGGCTTATGTGGCGCAAGCAAAATCTTGCGACCCTTGTTTCTGCGCATCGTCGCGAGGTCGAAGAATTCCACACTAAGTACTCGTCTCCATTCAACACTTTGAGCCGGGATTTACGCATCGAAGAACTGTTGGATGACCGCATAGACAAATGTCTCAAGCGACTGTTGTTGGTGAGGGGACTAAAATCGATCTCTGGATCATCTTCTTCCGTGCCTCGACGGCGCATTGCGGGACCTGCGCAAGCCGCCGCCTAGTTCAGAATTGCTTTCACGGGAATGACTGAGCTGTGTGGCACAGCTTGAGGCGCCCTTCACTAAACCTCAGATTGCGTTAATCGACGAAGAAACGCAAAAGTAGCAATTTCGTAAAATTGAAATGACGATTCCTTTGACTTTTCAAGTTCATATCTTTCTAGAACCTGTTTTCTAACTGCGCGGTCCACCAGGGGCCGCCGTTCACGAAGGACAGCCGCGGATCATGTCGACCAAATTTCTCCTAGGTGAACCGCAAAGTCTGCGCGACACGCCTTAGGAGCATCCCCACATCATGGGTCTGCTCCGTCCTCCCTTAGGGTAGTTGTTCTGGACGCGCTTCGTTCACCCAATTCCGGTCCCGGCCTTCTCACAAGGTATCAATCTGGGGGAACGCGGCTAGCTACCGCCTTTGCGCCAATTGTACTGCCGCATCTCCTCAAAGCGCACGTTGGGATCAGGATCGCCACCAAACCGCGGCTTACCCACCGGCGCGGAGATGGAGTGTGCCGGACGCTGCGCCTTGCCCTTGCGCGCCGACTGCGCGAACGCGGGCGAAGCGAGGAGGGCGATCAGCGGTATGACGATGCAAACACCTTTCATCGCGTACCAAAGCCAAATTGGTGTTTTGGAGTATGGCTCGTTCATTCATTAAACGGTCATGCCCGGGAAAAGATCATGCA
>Ga0306920_100004066_pt1 | contig 18707 bp, 13 predicted proteins | sample flu12Cox44000170_FD_204666 | JGI IMG/M metagenome (GOLD analysis project Ga0306920, IMG submission 204666) | Lab enrichment of tropical soil microbial communities from Luquillo Experimental Forest, Puerto Rico - flux4day.12C.oxic.44.000.170 (v2)... | ecosystem: Environmental > Terrestrial >... | reverse complement strand
CGCCGCCGGGGCGTGGACCGCGAAGTTCGTGCCGCGCGCATCCAGCGTCGCGCCCAGCGGCCCGGGCACGCCACGCTCCATGCTGCGGGTCGCTGCGGCGGGCACGACCTCGCGCGGGCTCAAGCGATGGCGGGCGCGATCAGTTCGCGGGCTGGAACTTGAGCGCGGCCGAGTTGATGCAGTAGCGCAGGCCGGTGGGCGCCGGGCCGTCGTCGAAGACGTGTCCCAGGTGCCCGCCGCAGCGCGCGCACGACACCGCGACGCGTTCCATGCCGAACGAGCTGTCGTGCGTCTCGGTCACGTAGTTCTTGAACGCCGGGCGCCAGAAGCTCGGCCAGCCGGTGCCGGATTCGAACTTCGTGTCCGAGCCGAACAGCGGCAGCCCGCAGCCGGCGCACACGTACGTGCCCTTGCGATGCTCGTTCCAGTAAGCGCCGGTGAACGCCACCTCGGTGCCCTCCTGGCGCAGCACATGGAACGACTCCGGCGCGAGGAGCTTCCGCCACTCGTCCTCCGACTTCGTCACCTTCTTGATCGCGGCGCCGACCGGGGCGACCGCGGGCACGGCCGCCGCCTTCGCCGCGGTGGCGGCCTTGGCGCGGGTGAGCGCGGGGGTGGAGAGGAGCACGGCCGCGGCGAAGGCGGCGAACGCGAACACGACGAGCGGGAGCTTCATCTTGGCAGGCCTTTCTCTGACGGGCCCGTCGTGGAACCGGGCCGTCGCGGTGGGTATTCATACCCCCTACGCGCGAACCGCCCAAATGGGATGGGGGGCGGGACGCCGGTCGCGTCCCGCCCCCGTCAAGCCTGCGGGGCTTAGGCCGCGCGCCGAGCGTCGCTCCGCTGCACGTGCTGGGCGAACTCCTCGCGCGAGAAGCCTTCCCAGAGCCGGCCGCTCTCGTGGAGCCGGATGAACGCGTCCACGACCTCGGCGTAGAACTGCGTGCCGACGTGCCGGCGCAGCTCCTCGCACGCCGCCTGCGGCGGCAGGCCGCGGCGGTAGGGACGCTCCTCGACCATGGCGTCGTAGGCGGCGCACACCATCACCAGGCGCGCGCCCAGCGGCACGGCGTCGCCGGAGAGACCGCGCGGGTAGCCTTTGCCGTCGGGCCGCTCGTGGTGCGTGTACACGATGTCCGCCGCGGCGGCGAGGCCCGGGATGTCGCGCAGCATCTCCCAGCCGATCGTGGGGTGCGTCTGCACGATCGCGCGCTCGCCGGCGTCCAGCGCGCGCGGCGTCTGCACGACGTCGTTCAGGATCGCCGAGCGTCCGATGTCGTGCAGCAGCGCGCCCAGCTCGATGTCGGCGAGCATCTTCTCCGGCGTGCCCAGCTCGCGCGCGACGCGCAGCGCGTAGCGGGCGATGCGCAGCGAACGGCCGCGGGTCAGCGGGTCGTTGGCATCGATGACGCGCGTGAGCGTGTCCACGGTGCGGATCAGGGTCTGGATCGGGTCCATCTTTGGATCTCCCCGGGCAGGATCGCCTTCGCGGGCACGCGTTCGGCCGCGCGGCCGCCGCGGCCGCGGGCGGGTCCCGCCACCCGGGGGTTTTCGGCCGGCCGGGGCCGCGGCTTCACCCTCGCGCGGCGCGTGAGAGGGCGCGGTCAAGGCGGGCCCGGCAAGGGACGATAATGCAGGGGTGACCGAGTCCGATTCGGCATTCGATTTCCAGGCGCGGGACCTGAGCTCGCTCCAGCCCGACAGCGCCGAGCCCACGGTCCTCGCGTGGCGCCCCGCGCAGGACTGGGGCGACGTGCGCGAGCTGGTCGTGCGCACGGACGCGCGCGTCGCCGAGCTGATGCTGAGCCTCGTGCGCGAGACCGCCGAGGCGCGGAACGACGAATCGCGCCTGCTCGCCGTGATCGCCCGGTTCGCGTTCGAGGCGTTCCCGAACGCCACCCATCACGTGGTCGCCGCGCGCGAGCACGACGAGGCGCCGCTGCGCACGATCATCGAGCGGGCGCGGGCTGGGGATGGCACCAGCGTGCCGCTGTCGCGCACGATCGTGGATCGCGTGCTGCGCGACGGCCACGCGGTGCTGTTCATGCGCGGCCAGGACGACAGCGGATCCAAGGAGAGCATCGTGATGTCGCGGCTCGAGACCGCGATCGTGGCGCCGCTCACCGGCGTCCACGGCACGTTCGGCGTCATCCAGCTCGACGTGCGCAAGCCCGCGCGCGGGCGCTTCACGCAGGAGGACCTGGGGATGCTGACGGTGTTCGCGAGCCAGGTCGGACTCTCACTCGAGCACCTGTGGCTCCACCAGCAGCAGCAGCGCGCGTTCCAGTCCACGATCAGTGCGCTCGTGCACTCGCTCACGCTCAAGGATGCCGAGGTGGCGCAGCACTGCGATCGCGTGCAGAAGGTCTCGCTCGCGATCGGCGAGCGCATGGGGCTCTCCGGCACCGACATGGAGATACTCTCGGTCGCCGCCCTGCTGCACGATCTCGGCAAGCAGGGTGTGCGCGACGAGGTGCTGACGAAGCCCGGCCGCCTGACGGACGAAGAGCGGCAGGAGATGGACCAGCACGCGACGCACACGCAGGACATCCTCGACATGATCGACTACCCGGCCGACCTCTGGGACGTGCCGAGGATCGCCGCGTACCACCACGAGAAGATCGACGGCACCGGGCCGTTCGGCGTGGTGGGGGACAAGATCCCGCTCGCCGCGCGCATCATCTCGGTCGCCGACGTCTTCGACGCGCTCGTGAGCGCGCGCAGCTACAAGCCCGCGTTGCCGCCCGAGCAGGCGCTCGCCAAGCTCGATGCCGGCCGCGGCCGCGACTGGGACGACGGTGCGGTGGAGGCGCTGCACGCGGTGGTCGGTGACGTGATCACCGGGATCTACGGCGTCGAGGCCGACCGCCGCATGGGCGACGAGCCGGAGCAGAAGGCGGCCTGAGGCTTCTCGTCGCGTCGGGTCCCACGCACCGCCTCCTGAGCTTCGAGAGCCGCGATCGCGGGTGGAGCGTCGAGCGTGCCCGCCGGCCGGCGGCGCTCGATCACGCCGCTTCGTGCGAGACGTACTGCTCGAACGACGCCCGCTCGACCGCGTGCTCGTACGCCTCGTCGCCCGTGATGACCTCGCGGCGGACCAGGTCCATGAGCACGGCGTCCAGGCTCTGCATGCCGGAGCGCTGGCCGGTCTGGATGGCGCTCATGATCTTGTGGGTGTTGCCCTGCCGGACCATGGAGCTCACGGCGCTGGTGTTCACGAGCACGTCGGCCGCCACGATGCGGCCCGAGCGGTCGGCCTTGCGCACGAGCTGCTGCGAGATCACGAGCCGCAGGCTGTCGGCGAGCATCGTGCGCACCTGATCCTGGCGGCGGCCGGGGAACACGTTGACGATGCGGTCGACGCAGCGCACGGCGCCGTTCGTGTGCAGCGTCCCCAGCACCATGACACCGGTCTCCGCGGCGGTGAGCGCGAGCGCGATGGTTTCGGGATCGCGCATCTCGCCGACCATGAGCACGTCAGGATCCTCGCGCACGGCGCTGCGCAGTGCTTCCGCGAACGACGCCGTGTGCGCGCCGACCTCGCGCTGCGAGACGACGGACCGGCGATAGGCGTGCACGAACTCGATCGGGTCCTCGACCGTCACGATGTGGCCCTTCCGCGTCTCGTTGAGGTGCGACACCATGCCGGCGAGCGTCGTGGACTTGCCCGAGCCGGTGGGACCGGTCACGAGCACCAGCCCCTTGCCGACCGCGAGCATGTGCTCGACCACGCTCGGCAGACCGAGCGATTCGAGCTTGGGCGGCTGGCTCGGGATGGTGCGGAACGCGGCCCCGAGGCCGCCGCGATGATGGAACACGTTGACGCGGAAGCGGCCCGCGAGCTCGGATTCGTACGCGAAATCGACGTGGTGCTCGCGCGTCAGCGCCTCGCGCTGCGTCTCGGTCATGAACTCCTCGAGGAAGTCGTCCATGTCGCGGTTCGAGAGCTCGCGGAACCGGATCGTCTCGAGCACGCCGTTCAACCGCAGGCGCAGCGGCTGGCCCGCGACCAGGTGCACGTCCGAGCCGCCCTGCTTCACGGCCAGCTCGAGGAACGCGTCGACGCGGTTCATGACGCCGCCTTGAACTCGCCGTTCACCATGCCGAGCAGCTCGGGGCGGGTGAGGAACGGCGCGAAGCCCCACTTGTCCTCGGCCTTCAGGAACGCCTCGTCGGGATCGATCTCGCCGGCACGCACGAGCGACAGCAGCGACTGGTCCATGAGCTGCATGCCGAGCCGCTTGCCGGTGGTGATCGCGCCCGCGATCTGGAACGTCTTGCCCTCGCGGATCATCTGCTGAATGGCCACGGTCACGACCAGCACCTCGTGCGCGGCGCGGCGGCCGCGCCCGTCGGCGCAGCGGATCAGCTCCTGGCTCACCACCGCCTTCAGGTTCTCCGCCAGCGAATGGCGCACCTGCATGTGGTTCTCGGACGGGTGCGCGTCCACCATGCGGTCGACGGTCTGGGCGGCGCCACGGGTGTGCAGCGTGCCGAAGACGAGGTGGCCGGTCTCGGCCGCCTCGAGCGCCAGCATCACCGTGTCCGGATCGCGCAGCTCGCCCACCAGGATCACGTCCGGGTCGGCGCGCAGCGCGGCGCGCAGGCCGTCCGAGAACGAGCGCACGTGCGTGCCCACCTCGCGCTGGACGATCTGGCAGCGCTTCGCCTGGTGCACGAATTCGATCGGGTCCTCGAGCGTGAGGATGTTCAACGACTCGCGCTCGTTGATCTCGCGGATCATCGCCGCGAGCGTGGTGGACTTGCCGGTGCCGGTGGAGCCGGTCACGAGCACGAGCCCGTTCGAGAGCTTTCCGAACTGCGACAGCACGCGCGGCAGCCCCAGCTCGGCCATCGACGGCACTTGCTCGGGGATGATGCGGCACACGGCCGACAGCCCGCCGCGGCGATGGAACGCGTTGATGCGGAACCGTCCTGCAGCCTCCGACTCGTAGCTCAGGTCGACGGCGCCGTTCTTCTTGCACGTCTCCCAGTGCTCGTCGTTCATCAGCTCGCGCACGAGGTCGTGGCACTCGTTTTCGTTGAGCTCGCGGTAGGGGATGGGCACCAGCTCGGCGTCGAGCCGCACGAGCGGCGGCAGGCCGACCGCGAAGTGGATGTCGGAGCCGCCCTGCTGGCGGCCGATCTCGAGGAACGCGTCGATGCGGGGCATGGGCGGTTCCTTGGGTCAGCGCGCGGTGCGCACCATCTCCAGCATCGCCAGCGCCGACGCGGGGCGCTCGCCCGCCAGGCGCGACATCGCCTTCATGACCACGTCGTTCACGGCCGCCGGGATGCCGGCGGCGACGGTCGATAGTGGCGGCACCGTGGCCTCCAGGTGCTGGAACAGCACGTTCACCGCGTTCGCGCCCGAGAACGGCTGCTGGCCCGACATCGCCTCGTACAGCACCACGCCCAGCGAATAGAGGTCGCAGCGCGCGTCCACCTCACCGCCGGTGATCTGCTCGGGCGAGATGTACTCCGGCGTGCCCACGAGGATGCCGCTCTGCGTGAGCCGCGAGTGCGTCGAGTGGCCCATCGACGCCAGGCCGAAGTCCACGATCTTGAGCGTGTCGCCATCGCCCACGAGCAGGTTCGCGGGCTTGATGTCGCGGTGCAGGATGCCCGCCGCGTGCGCCGCCGCGAGGCCCTCGAGCGTCTGCTCCGCGAGGTGCATGGCGCGCGCGGCGGAGAGCGGACCGTCCTCACGCAGGACGGCGCCGAGGTCGCGCCCGGCGAAATGCTCCATCGAGATCGCGTGCGCGCCCTCGAGATCGACGAGGTCGTAGATGCGGATCACGTTCGTGTGCGAGATGCGACGCGTGAGCTTCAGCTCCTGGACGAACCGGCGGATCATGTTCGGGTCGAGCGAGAGCTGCGGCGACAGGATCTTGAGGACGAGCCGCTCGTTCACCACCACGTCCTCGACCAGGTACACGGTGCCGAAGCCGCCGCCGCCGATGCGCTGGATGACGCGAAAGCGTCCCATCAGCTCGGCGCCGGGCGCGAGCTTCTGGTAGTTGTGCACCTCGGCGCTGCCGATGCGCGTGGGCGTGGGGCCGGCGGGGGCGGGCGTTGAGCCCGCGGGGGCCGGTGAATGGCCGGCCGCCGCGTGGTCGCCCGTGCGCACCTCGAGCGGCCGCGCCTTCGCGCTCAGCTGGCGCTTCGTGCCGCGTGTGAACCGCACGCCGGCCTTCTCCAGCGCGGCGATCACGATCACCTTCGCCGGCTCCGGCAGGTCGCGCTGGCCGACGGCCTCGAGCGCGCGGAGTGCTTCGCGCCGCGTCTCTGCGTCGGTCGACTCCGCGAGCCGGCAGAGCGGCTCGATCACGGTGACGCCGCCGATCATGCCCAGCGCCCGCACGCACAACGGCAGCGCGCGCGCGTCGCGGGACATCATGCGCAGCAGCGCGTCGATCGCGGAGGGGTCACCGGACTTGCCGAGCGCGTCGACGGCGCGCTCGCGCACCCACCAGTCGTCGTCGTCCAGCGCCTCGATCAGCGCCGGCACGGCGCGCGGGTCGGGCACGGTGTTCAGGATCTCGATCGCGTAGCGGCGGGCGAACTCGTCGGGGTCCTTCACCAGGCCCAGCACGGCGTCCACGACCTTCGGCCCGCCGAGCGTGCCGAGCGCGTCGGCCGAGCGTGCCCGCACCCACCAGTCGGCGTCGCGGAGCGCGCCGACCAGGTCCTTGATCGCATCGGGCGTGATGACCTCGTTCAGCACCTCGACGGCGCCGCGGCGCACGTACTCGGACTCGTCCTTGAGCGCGTCCAGCAGGTGGGGCACGGCGGACACGTCGGCGATCGAGACCAGCGCCTCGATCGCGGCCGTCTGCACCTTGATGTCCTGGTCGCGCAGCCGCGTGCACAGGGCCGGGATCGCCTCCACGGCCTTCGTGCGGGTGACGCCCATCACGGCCTCGAGGCGCACGGCGGCGTTCTCGTCTTTCACGAGCTTCGCCAGGCCGTTCGCGGCGGTCGGGCCCGAAAGCCGGCTCAGAAGCCGAGCCACGTGCATCCGGATCCACCACTCTGGGTTCTTCGACAGCTCCAGCAGCTCGCCGAGGATGCGATGGTCCGCGATCTTGTCGACGAGCCGCATGACGCCGTTGCGCGCTTCCTTGCTCAGGTCCGGGAGCACGCGCAGCAACGTCGCCGGCTGGATGTGCTGGATGCGCGCCTCGAGGATGGTCTCGAGCCGCGCGCGCGAGACCGACTCGTCGGCGAAGAGCGCCAGGAGCTGCGAGGGGTCATAGGTGCTGGCGGTGGAGAGCACGCGCACCACGGCTTCCGCGACGAAGTTGTTCGACGAGCGCAGCCCCTCCAGGTACGCCGGCAGCGTGTCCTGGCTCGCGAGCCGCACGAGCATGTCGAGCGTCAGCTCGGAGGGCGGGCCGCCCTGCGTGGCGGCGAGCAGCGAGCGCACGGCCGCGGCGCCCATGCCGAGCAGCTGCTCGCGCGCCGCGGTGAGCTTCGAATCGGAGACGCGCTGCCCGGACTGGAGCCGCCGCACGTAGCGGTCGGCCTGGAAGCGCTTCAGAATCTCCATGCTCGGTGCACCCGTCCTTGGGGAGCGGACGATCAGCCGTCCGCGGTGGATCCGGTCAGCGGTTCAACAGCCACCACACGATGCCGGCGCCGAACGCGGTGCCGAGAACGAAGCCGATCAGCAGGCTCGGCCACGTCGAAGGCCGGTCCGCCTTCGCGCGCACCGGGGCCTCGGGCATCGTGATCGGCACCACCTTGGCGGGCGGCTGGCGCTTCTCGTGCTCGAGGATGCCGGCGATCTCCGCGCGCGACAGCACGACCGTGTGGCCCGCCGCGCCGGCGGCCGCCGCTGCGGCCTCGTCGCGCGACACTGCGCGGCGATCGGACTCGTAGCCCACCCAAAGCGTGTACTTGCCGAAGCGCACGACGTCGTTGTTGTGGACGACGGAGGAGTTCACCATCTGGTCGTTCACGAACGTGCCGTTGGCGCTCCCCAGGTCCACGACCTGGTACTCGCCGCCTTCCACGCGCTCGAGACGGAAGTGGTCACGCGAGACGCCGGGATTGTCCACGTAGACGTCGGCGCCGGGGTCGCGGCCGACGCTGATCACCGGCTTGGTGAACGTGTAGTTCCGCACCGGCCGTCCCATGAGGGACAGCCGCAACTTGATGAGGTCGTGGTCCGGCATGCGTCGGTCTCCTGAATGCGCTTCGCGGCCATCCCTAGCGCCGCGCGGTGAAGGGGGCAGGCCCCACCCTCTGGATTCCCCGGTGGCATCGGCTGACGGACGCGGCGACTTGAGGGTGGAGCGGGGGTTCCACCCGCCCCGCGGCAGCCGGCCGCGGGCGGTCGCCGTGCTAAGGTCCGGCGTCCGCCAGCGCGCCGCGCGGCCGGTCGATCCGCGCCGCACTTCCAGCAACCCTCGGAGCCCCAACGCCATGTGGCCAGCGCGTCCCCCGAGAACCCGAAACCTGCTCGCGGGCCTGCTCGCCGGCACGCTCGCCGCCGCCCCGGGGGCGGGAGCGCACCCTCGGCCCGTCGAGCCCATGGACGCGGGCGAGATCGCGCACGCGCTCCACCGCCTCCAGACCGCCGGCAGCGCGCTCTACGTGGCGGCGCATCCGGACGACGAGAACACGGCGCTGCTCGCCTGGCTGACGCACGTGAAGGGCGTGCGCACGGCGTACCTGTCCATGACGCGTGGCGACGGGGGGCAGAACCTGCTCGGGCAGGAGCTGGGCCCCGCCCTGGGCGTCATCCGCACCCAGGAGCTGCTCGCGGCGCGGCGAATGGACGGCGCCGAGCAGCGCTTCACGCGCGCGGTGGATTTCGGGTTCTCGAAGAACGCCGACGAGACGCTCGCGTTCTGGGGTCACGATTCCGTGCTCGCCGACGTGGTGTGGGCGATCCGCAGCTTTAGGCCCGACATCATCCTCACGCGCTTCCCGCCCGATTCCACGGCCGGTCACGGCCACCACACCGCGTCCGCGATCCTGGCCGGCGAGGCGTTCGCCGCGGCCGCCGACCCGAAGCGTTTCCCCGAGCAGCTGGACGCGGTGAAGCCGTGGCAGGCGAAGCGGCTGATGTGGAACGCGTTCACGGGCGCACGCGCGACCGTGGATTCGACGTGGCTCGTTGTGGACGTGGGTGCGTACGACCCGCTCCTCGGCCGGTCGATGAGCGAACTGGCGGGCCTCTCGCGCAGCAACCACAAGTCGCAGGGCTTCGGAGCGCCCGAGCGCCGCGGTTCACTGCTCAACTACCTGGCGCCCCGCGCCGGGGCGCCGGCCAGGCGCGACCCGTTCGAGGGCATCGACCTCACGTGGAAGCGCTATCCGGGCGGCGAGGCGGTCGGCGCGCTGCTGGCGCAGGCCGAGCGCGAGTTCGACCCCAGGCGCCCTCAGGCGTTGCTTGCGCTGCTGGCGAAGGCGCATGCGGCGATGCGGAAGCTGCCCGCCGATCCGCTGCTCGAGCGCAAGCGACTGGACCTTGAATCGGTCATGTCATCGTGCGCGGGGCTCTGGCTCGAGGCCGTGGCCTCGCGGCCGTCCGTTTGTGTCGGCGAGCCGTTCGCGGTCGCGACGGCGGTGCTCGTCCGCACGCCGGCGGCGGTGACGCTCGAGTCGGTCGCGGTAGGCGAGGTGGCGCACGTGGGCGCGCGCGCACTGAAGCCGGACCAGCCTGCGTCCGACACGCTCGTAATGGAGCTGCCCGAGGCCACGGAGGTGACGCAGCCCTACTGGCTCCGGCTGCCGTCGTCGAAGGGGCTCACGCGCGTGGCCGACCGCGCGAATCTCGGTCAGCCCGAGAACCGGCCCGCGTTGACCGCGCAATTCAAGCTCGACATGGCAGGGGAGAAGGTCACCTACGAGCTGCCGGTCGCCTATCGCTGGGTCGACGGGGTGCAGGGCGAGCGCTGGCGGCAGCTCGAGGTCTCGCCGCCGGCGACGCTCGTGTTCGAGCAACCGTTCCAGCTCTTCGCCGACACCGCGCCGCGCGCCGTGCGCGTCACCGTGCACGCGGAGAAGAACAAGCTCGCGGGCACGCTCCGGCTGGAGCTTCCCGCCGGCTGGAGCGCGAAGCCCGCGTCGGCGCCGATCGCGATCGAGCAGGAGGACGGCGAGAAGGTGGTGGAGTTCACGCTCACGCCCGGGCGCGAGGGCGGGACCGCGCGCGCGGTGATCGACGTCGGCGGTCGCGCGTGGTCCATGGGTGCGCAGCGGATCGACTACCCGCACATCCCGGTCGAGACGCTGTTCCCGCCGGCGGAGCTCAAGCTGGTGCGGACCGACCTGAACGTGGTCGCGGGCCGCGTGGGCTACATCGCCGGCTCGGGCGACCAGATCGCGGACGCCATCCGCCAGATGGGCTTCTCGGTGACGCCGCTCTCGGACGACGACGTCGCGAATGGCGACCTGTCGCGGTTCGACGCCATCGTCACCGGCGTGCGTGCGTACAATACAAGGCCTCGTCTTCGCTCGGCCCAGAAACGCCTTCTGGATTGGGCGGCGAAGGGTGGCACGCTGGTGGTTCAGTACGTCACCACCGCCGATGGCCCGGTGGACTACCTGGGGCCGCTGCCGTTTCGCGTCTCGCGCGACCGCGTCACCGTGGAGGACGCGCCGGTGCAATTCCTCAAGCCGGCGAACCGGCTCGTGACCGCGCCGAACAAGCTCGGGCCTTCCGACTTCGAGGGCTGGGTGCAGGAGCGCGGGCTCTACTTCGCGAACCCGTTCGATCCCAACTACGACGCCGTGCTGGGCTCGCACGATCCCGGCGAGCCGTCGCGAGACGGCGGGCTCCTGTACGCGAAGCACGGGAGCGGCGAGTTCGTCTACTGCGCCTATGCGCTCTTCCGCCAGGTGCCGGCCGGAGTGCCCGGCGCGTGGCGGATCCTGGCGAACCTGGTGAGCGGCTCGCGGGCGCGCGTGCCGTGAGCGAGGAGGCCGGCGCGACGCCGGCCGGAACGCGGACCGAGCGCGCCCCGCTGGGGTCGTGGACGCGCGTGTACGCGATCGTGCTCGCGGCGCTCGCGCTCGACATCCTGCTCCTGTGGTGGTTGACGGAGCGCTACCGTTGATCCGCCCGGCCGACGCCGCGGTCCTGATCGTGTCGCTCGCGGCGCTCGTCATCTGGGGATTCGTGCGCGCGCGCTCGACGCGCGACCTGGCCGGCTTCCTCGTCGCCGGTCACACCATGCCGTGGCCGGTGGTGGCGTTCTCGGTGATGGCGACCCAGGCGAGCGCGGTGACGTTCATGGCCACGCCGGGGCAGGGCTACGTGGGCGGGCTGTCGTTCGTCCAGTTCTATTTCGGCCTGCCGATCGCGATGGTCGTCCTGTGTGCGACGCTCGTGCCCGTGTTCCAGCGGCTGCGCGTGAACACCGCGTACGAGTTCCTGGAGGCGCGCTTCGACGGCAAGACGCGCACGCTCGCCGCGGCGCTGTTCCTGGTGCAGCGCGGGCTCGCGGCCGGCATCACGCTCTACGCCCCGGCGCTGGTGCTGTCGGTGATCCTCGGCTGGGACATCGGGCTCACGTGCGCTCTCCTCGGCGCGCTCGTCGTGGCCACGATCGTGCTCGGCGGCTCCAAGGCCGTGGCGCACGCCCACGCGCTCCAGTTCAGCATCATACTGGGCACGCTCGCGCTCACGTTCGTGCTGGTGTTGCGCGCGCTGCCGCAGGGCATGGGGCTTCCGGACGCGCTCGTCGTGGCCGGCGCCTCGGGACGGCTCGCCGCGGTGGACACGAGCTTCGACCCCGCGAGCCGCTACAACCTCTGGGCCGGGCTCCTGGGCGGCTTCTTCCTCCAGCTCTCGTACTTCGGCACCGACCAGTCGCAGGTGGGTCGCTTCCTCACCGCGCGCTCGGCGCGCGAGAGCAGGCTCGGGCTCCTCTTCAACGGGCTCGTCAAAGTGCCCATGCAGTTCTTCATCCTGCTCCTGGGCGTGCTGGTGTTCGTGGCCTACCGGTTCGAGCCCGCGCCGGTGTTCTTCAACCCCGCCGAGGCGGCAAAGGCCGCGGCCGGACCGCACGCCGACGACTGGCACGCCGCCGAGCGCGCGTGGGACCACTCGCGCGCCGAGCTGGCGAAGGCGCTGCGCGAGGAGCACGCGGCGCGGAAGGGCGGCGACGCCGCGGCAGAGCGTGACGCGCACGCGCGCGGGCTCGCGGCCGACGTCGCCGCGAACGCCGCGCGCGTGCGCGCCGTGATCGCGATCTCGTCTACCGACCCGAACGCGAATACGAACGACACCAACTATATCTTCCTCCGCTACGTGCTCTCGCACCTGCCGGTGGGCATGGTGGGCCTGGTGCTCGCCGCGATCTTCGCCGCGGCCATGAACTCGAGCATGAGCGAGCTGAACGCGCTCGCCTCGACCACGGTCGTGGACGTGGTCGAGCGCCTGAAGTGGGCGAGCGATGAGCGCGAGCTGCTCGCGTGGTCGCGGTTCGCGACGCTGTTCTGGGTGGTGTTCGCGGTGGGCTTCGCCCAGTTCGCGGCGCGCCTGGGCTCGCTCGTCGAGGCCGTGAACATCATGGGCTCGCTCTTCTACGGCACGATGCTCGGCATCTTCCTCACCGCCCTGTTCGTCAAGCGCGCCGGCGGCACCGCCGTGTTCACGGCCGCGATCCTCGGGGAGGCTGCCGTGATCGTGTGCTGGAAGCTCACGCCGCTCTCGTTCCTGTGGTGGAACCTGATCGGCTGCGTGCTGACGCTCGCGATCGCGGCGTTGCTGGCGCCAGTTCTCCCGGCGCGGAAGGCGGCCTGAACCTCCCGGGTTCTTGCGACCGAGGGCGGCCCAGGGGGCTGCGAGGGGGGCGGGCGACGGCCCTACTTCGCCGTCGACCACTCCGCGAGCAGCTTCTCGTTCGCGTCGACCTGCTCCTTCGCCACGGTGGTGTCGGCCTTGCCGTAGGCGATCGATTGCTTCATCAGAGTGACCGCAGTCTTCTTGTCGCCGCTCTTCTGGGCGATGCGCGCGAGCAGGCCGGTCGTCTGAAAATTGGGTTTCAGCTTCGCGGCCGCGTTCGCCCACTTCGCGATCTCGTCCGGCGTCAGGCCGGCGTCGAACGCCCACGAGGCCGCCCGATACGGCGTTCGCCAGGCGTTCACGTCGGCGGCGGCCACCGCGGTGCGTGCGGAGGCGAGCGTCTTGCCGTTCGTGTCCACACGGATGCGCATCGGGATCGCGAGCTTGTCCCAGCGCAGCGTCAGCGTCACCGAGTCGGTGCCGGGGTCGTCGAACGTGAACTGCATGCGCTCCACGAACGGCGCCGGCACGGGTTTCACGGTGACGCTCAACACGTTCGTCTTCGGGTCGTATCCGGTGAGGCCCGCCATGTCCTTCTGCGTCGAGAACGCGAACGTGACCCGGTCCTGGCTCGGCGTGGTGACCAGGGCGTACGTGCCGGCTGCGAGCTTCTGACCCTCGATCGTAACGTCATCGGCGCACTGGAATTGCGTGATCTCGTTGGCCCCCGTGCGCCATGCCTTGTCCCACGGGACGAGGCCGCCCCAGATGACGCGGCCCTTGACCCCGGGACGTGAGTAATTCACCGACAGGTCGGTGGTGCCCACGACCTGGGACACCTTGGCGCCGGGGCTCGGCCTCGGCGTGGTGAACTCCTGACCGTGCGCGGGACACGCGAGCAGCAGCGCCAGGAGCCCGGCCGCGAGCGGCAGGCTTGGGCGAGGAGACATGCAGGACCTCCGGGATATGGGCACTTGGATGAGTGGGGCCGGCAGGGTGGAAGCACCCGCTGGCGCAGTCCGCACCGTACCAGAATGCTTCGCCGACCGGTTCGAGCCTTGCACCTTACGGCGAATTGCGTATGCCGCTCGCCGAGCGGTCACGGTAGGATAACGTCAGAAGGTTCGCCCGGCCGTCCCCCAAGACACCCCGTGCAGGGAGGGAACATGCATCTCCGCCGACTCATGCTGCTGGGCGCGGGCCTCGTCGCGATCGCGGCGGGCAGCGCCCGAGCCTGCCCCGACCACGCCGCGAAGACTGCCGTGAACGCCGGCCCCCGCCCCGCGAGCGCCGCTGCACTGGTCGCGTGGAAGCCGCGGGCCTGGGCGCCCGTCGTCGTCGCGGCGAACGGCCTGCGGGTCGCGATCGATCCAGTCGACGGCGCTTACAGCATGCCGCCCGCGGACGAGACGCCGCAGATGCAGATGATGATGTCCAGGGACGCGGCTCCCGTGGCTCTGACGCGGCGCGCGGACGGCTCGGTGCGCGCGCAGCTCGACGAGCGCTGGGCGGACTTCGCCGTGGTCACGCTCGGGTCCGACGGCAAGCCGCACTGGACCTGCGTCCACGGCAGCAAGCTTGCGGACCAGTTCATGCGCGCGCCCGCGCCGGCCCTCGCACCGGCCCCGGGCACGGTGTGGGAGGAGAAGTGACCATGAGACTCCTCCTCAAGACCCTCTGCGCCGCGGCGGTCCTCTCTGCGCTCGCCACGTCCGCGTTCGCGGCCACGATCCAGATCATCAACATCGACGGTCCTGGTGTGGGTTTCAATGACCCCACGCCCGCCGCGCCGGTCGGCGGCAACCCCGGCACCACCGTCGGCCAGCAGCGCCTCAATGTCTTCCTGCAGGCCGCGAGCATCTGGGGCTCGATCCTCTCGTCGCCCGTGACCATCCAGGTTCGCTCGACGTTCACGCCGCTCACGTGCAACGCCACGAGCGCGGTGCTCGGCTCGTGCGGTCCCCGGTTCGTGGAGACCGGCGCGGCGGGGCTGGAGTTTCCCAACTACTGGTATCACGAGGCGCTGGCCTGCAAGGAAGTGGGAGTGGACCTCACGCCTCCCGGCGACCCGAGCCTGCCGCCCGGCGACGACGGCAGCGACATGCAGGCGCAGTTCAACTCGAACCTCGGCCAGACGGGCTGTCTCACCGGCTCCGGCTGGTACTACGGCTTCGATCATAACCATGGCGCGCTGATCGACCTGCTCGTCGTGGTGCTCCACGAGTTCGCCCACGGTCTCGGCTTCAGCACCACGACGAGTGGCTCCACCGGCCAGTATTTCAATGGCCCGCCCCAGCTCCCGGCGCTCTGGGACAAGTTCCTGTTCGACGAGACGCAGCACCTGCACTGGGACCAGAACACCCAGGCTCAGCGCATGGCGTCGGCCATCAACACCAACAACCTCGTGTGGGACGGGCAGCAGATGAACTTCGAGGCGCCAAGGTTCCTGAGCCACTCGCCGGAGCTGGTGGTGCCGTTCGGCGGCGGTTCGCTGCCGGGCAATACCGCCACGTTCGGTGCGGCGCTCACGCTGGGCGGCGTCACCGCGCAGGCGATCCTGGCCGTGGACGGCACCGCGCCCGTGAACGACGCCTGCGAGCCGATCACGAACGGCGCCCAGCTCACGGGCAAGATCGCGGTGATCGACCGCGGTCTGTGCAATTTCACGAACAAGGTCTCGAACGCACAGACCCATGGCGCGGTCGGCTGCGTCCTCGTGAACAACGTCGCGGGCAGCTTCTCGCCGTCGGGCACGGACCCCTCGATCACGATCCCGGTGATCGCGCTGTCGCAGGCGGACGGCACGTCGCTCAAGACCGCGATCGCGGGCGGGCCGACCACGGTGACCATCCGGCTCTCGCCGACGCAGATCGCGGGCCTGAGCGCCGGCGGCCACATCAAGATGTACGCGCCGAACCCGTTCCAGTCGGGCTCGAACGTGTCGCATTTCGACGTGTCGTGCACGCCGAACCTGCTCATGGAGCCGGCCATCAATCCCGACCTGACGAGCAGCATCGACCTGACCGACGCGCTGTTCCGCGACATCGGCTGGCTCCCGCGCCTCCTGGCCGTGCCGGACGGGGGTGGGCCGCCGGCACGCGTGGCGCTCGCGAACAACCCCAACCCGGCGCGCGGCGCGACCGACATCCAGTTCAACCTCGCCACCGACGAGCGCGTGGAGCTGTCGATCTACGACGTCTCGGGGCGCGCGGTGCGCTCGCTCACCAGGGGCACGTTGAGCGCCGGACCGCACACGATCCACTGGGACGGGCTCGACGCCGCGGGGCGGCCGGTCGCGGCCGGTGTCTACCTCGCGCGCCTGAAGGGCACGCACACGCAGGCCACGCACAACCTGGTGTGGATGAACTGATCGCGCTCCACCCCTGAAGCTCGACGGCCCCGCGGCGGCTGTAGCGCCGCGGGGCCGTTCGTTCGCACCGGGTTCAGGCTGCCTTGCGAACCAGCTTCTCCAGCTCCGGCAGCAGCCGCGCGAGCTGGCCGTCGAGCCGAGGCAGGCCCGCTGCGGCCCGCTTCAAGTCGTGCTCGCGGATCGCGCGCTCCACATCGAGCGCCACGTCCGCGGCCGGCTGTGCCGCGAGCGTGAGCAGCAGGCCCTTCAGCGTGTGCGCGCCCCGGAGCGCGCTCTTCTCGTCGCCGCTCGAAAGCCCCTGCTTCAACTCGCGGAGCTGGTTGCCGTGGTCGCGCAGGAACGCGCCGACGATGTCCTGGAGCATCTCCTCGTCGTCGTCCATGTTCTCGCGCAGCTGGTCCAGGTCGAGCGCCGGCCGCTCCGGCTGCCCCGCCGTGCGCGCCGTCGCCGGCGCGGTCACCATGCCGGGGCCCGGCAGGAGCTGCGTCAGCACGCTGAAAAGGTCGCGCGCGCTGATGGGCTTCGTCAGATAGGCGTCCATGCCGGCCTCGAGGCACTTCTCGCGGTCGCCGGTCATCGCGAGCGCGGTCAGCGCCACGATCGGGATGCGCGCCAGGCCGTGCGCCTTCTCGCGGCGGCGGATCTCCGCCGTGGCCTCGAAGCCGCCCATGTTGGGCATGTGCACGTCCATGAACACGAGGTCGAACGACTCGCGCTCGAGCAGCGCCAGCGCCTCGACGCCGTCGTTCGCCACCGTCACCTTGTGCCCGCGCTTCTGCAGCATCGTGACCGCGAGCTTCTGGTTCACGAAGTTGTCCTCGGCGAGCAGGAGGCGAAGCGAGGTCTGCGGCGCCGGGGACCCGTCGGCCTGGAGTGGACCAGCCATGATCGAGTCGTCCTTCCGGAGAGAGAACGCGAGCGCGTCCGGAGCCATGGCCCCGGCGCCGATGACCGTCGCAACGACCTGGTAGAGCGAGCGCTGCGACAGCGGTTTCGTGACGTAGGCGGCGAGGCCCAGCTCGCGGCAGCGGGCGACGTCGCCGCCCTGGCCGCCCGAGGTGAGCATCATGATCGTGGACGCCGGTACGCCCGGGAAGTCCTTCAGGCGCTCGGCGAGCTGCAGCCCGTCCAGCTCGGGCATGTGGTAGTCGAGGATGACGAGCGCGAAGTTGCGGTTCTCGGCCCTCGCGCGCCACAACTCGGTGAGTGCCGAACGCGCACCATCTGCGACCGTGATCCTCAGCCCGAGCGCTTCAAGCTGCTCAGAGAGTATGCGGCGGTTCGTGGCGTTGTCATCGACCACGAGCACGTCGAGGCCCTGCATCGACGTCACGACCTTCATCGTTCCGGAATTGCTGCCCACCGCGAGGCCGACCTTGAGCGTGAAGAAGAACGACGAGCCCTTGCCCTCGCGGCTCTCCACCCAGATCCGGCCGCCCATGATGTCGACGAGCCGCTTGCAGATCGTGAGCCCGAGGCCCGTGCCGCCAAATCGGCGCGTGGTGGAGTTGTCGGCCTGCGTGAACGCCTCGAAGATCGTGGCCAGCTTCTCGGGCGCGATGCCCATGCCGGTGTCGCGCACCTCGAATTGGATGATCGCGGTCTTGGCGTCCTGCTCGCCGGGCTTCGCGGTCACCACGACCTCGCCGGCGTCCGTGAACTTGATCGCGTTGGAGAGCAGGTTCACGAGCACCTGCTTGAAGCGGATGGGGTCGCCGACCACGGCCTCGGGTACGCCCTTCTGTACGTCGCAGATCAGCTCCAGGCCCTTCTGGTGGGCGCGCAGCGCCACCGTGCGCACCGCCACGTCGATCTCGGCGCGAAGCTCGAACGTGGTGTGATCCAGGTCGAGGCGGCCGGCCTCGATCTTGGAGAAGTCCAGCACGTCGTTGATCACGCTCAGCAGCGTCTCCGCCGACGAGCGCGCCGTCTGCAGGTAGTCGCGCTGCTCGTCGTCGAGCGGCGTCTCGAGCGCCAGCTCCGTCATCCCGATGACGCCGTTCAGCGGCGTGCGGATCTCGTGGCTCATGTTGGCGAGGAACTCGCTCTTCGCGCGGTTCGCGCCCTCGGCCCGGTCGCGCGCCTTCGTCAGCTCGGCATTCGCGTCCACGAGCGCCTGCGTGCGCTCCTTCACCTGGGCCTCGAGCTGCTCCTGGTGGCCGCGGAGCTGTACGTCGCGGCGCTGGATCTCGCTCAACATCTCGTTGAAGTCGTCGATCACCTCGCCGACCTCGTCGTTCTCGGTCTTGATCGCGCGCCGCGAGTAGTCGCGCGACTTGCTCACCTCGCGCGTCACCGCCGCGAGGTGGAGGAGCGGGGCGGCGATCACGTTCTGGAGCCGCGACGACAGCACCAGCGCCACGAGCGACGAGGCGATCAACACGATGGCCATGATCCACAGGTAGCGCCGCTCGCGGGCCTGCATCTCGCCCAGGTCGGAGCGGATGTAGACGGTGCCGATGTTGTCGTGGTCCAGCGTGATCGGCCGGAACACGCTCACCCACTGGTGCGAGGACTCGAAGCCGTCGAGCTTGGCGCGGTCCGGCCACGCCGGCTCGTCGCCCGCGTCGCGCCGGTAGGCGGCGAACGGGC
>Ga0306920_100004065_pt1 | contig 18707 bp, 16 predicted proteins | sample flu12Cox44000170_FD_204666 | JGI IMG/M metagenome (GOLD analysis project Ga0306920, IMG submission 204666) | Lab enrichment of tropical soil microbial communities from Luquillo Experimental Forest, Puerto Rico - flux4day.12C.oxic.44.000.170 (v2)... | ecosystem: Environmental > Terrestrial >... | reverse complement strand
TTGGGCAATGAAGGAGTTGTTGCGCACGAACGACCCTGTCCGCCTCTCTTTTCTGCAGATATTGCTAAAAGATTCCGGAATCGAAAGCCTGGTGCTCGACCACCATACGAGCCTGGCCGAAGGAAGCATCGGTGCCATACCGCGCCGTCTGGTGGTCGCGGAACGGGACTATCGGCGCGCTTGCTCGATCTTGGTGGCAGCCGGCGAAGAGGTGTTATGAGCGAGCTCGGAGGAGGCGAGCCCTCCTATACCGAGGACCGGCTGCTCGGCGGCCGGGTCTGCATCAGGCAGCCCGCCGGCGGATACCGGGCTGCGATCGATCCGGTGTTCCTCGCCGCGGCGGTGCCGGCGGAACCCCATCAACTCGTGCTCGATGTCGGTTGCGGAGCCGGTGCTGCGATGTTGTCCCTTGCGGCACGAGTGCCGCACGCGCGTCTGGTCGGACTCGAGATGCAACGAGACCTCGTCCGTCTGGCCGGTGACAACGTGATCCTCAACCGGCTCGAGGCGCGCGCCTCGGTCATGATCGGCGATCTGCTGCACCCGCCGCCGCGGCTTTCGCCGGGTGCATTTGACCACGTCATGGCGAACCCTCCTTACAATCCGGGCAGCCATGCAAACCTCCTGGCGTTGTCCAGCAAAATCACAGCGACGACCGAAGGGGAGGCGGATCTCGCGGCCTGGGTTCGCTTCTCGCTGGCGATGGTGCGCGCCAAGGGCAGCGTCACCTTCATTTACCGCGCCGACCGGATCGACGCGCTGCTCGGACAGATCGCCGGGCGCGCCGGCGAGGTCGTCGTGTTTCCGCTGTGGCCGGGGCAGGGCCGAGCCGCCAGCCGCATCCTTGTTCGCGTCCGAAGCCAAGTATCCGCACCGGCGCGGTTGGCTCCCGGCCTTGTGCTACACGAAGCCGATGGCCGGCTCACCGCTGCGGCGGAGGCGATATTGCGCGAGGGCCGTGGGCTCGAACTCTGACGTCGGTGGCCACGACGGACGGAAGACCCCATTTGGGATCGCATGAAAATTCGCGATCGTTTCAATATCGAACGTCTGTGGCAGCGCGGCCCGGTCGTTTCAGTTTTGCGTTTCGAAGGGGTCATCATGCCGCGATTGCGACGCGGCGGGGTTTCGCTGGCGAGCCACGCCGCCGCAATCGAAAGAGCGTTTCGGGCCGTGGGGCTCGTCGCGGTCGCCATCGTCGTTAACTCCCCCGGTGGCTCGCCGGTTCAGTCGGCATTGCTCTACCGGCGCATCAGACAACTGGCTGACGAGAAGAGAGTACCCGTCATCGCTTTTGCCGAAGACGTCGCGGCATCTGGCGGCTACTGGCTGGCGCTCGCCGGTGACGAGATCTACAGCGAGGAGACCTCGCTACTCGGTTCGATCGGCGTCATCAGTGCTGGATTTGGCTTTTACCAGTTGATGGGACGGCTCGGCATCGAACGGCGCCTTCATACTGCGGGGGAGCGAAAATCTCTACTGGATCCATTTCTGCCGGAAGAAACTACTGATCTCGCACGCCTGACGGCATTGCAGCAAGACATCCACCGATCGTTCGCGGAGCATGTGCGCCACCGCCGCGCCGGGAAAATCGATAATGCGGATGAAGCCCTGTTTAGCGGCGATGTGTGGACCGGGCGCAAGGCGTTGGAGCGCGGGCTCATCGACGGCATCGGGGAGCCTCGCGGCGTGTTGCGCGCCCGCTATGGTGACAAGGTGAAGCTGCGCCCTGTTTCGGCGGAAAGAAGGCGCTGGCCCTTCCTCAGCCGCCTGCCGTTCGCCGACCGCGATCCCCTGCTAACGATCGCCGGGCTCGCCGAGTGGATTGAGGCACGGCTGCTGTGGGCCAGATTTGGATTGTGAGGGTGTCTCGATTTCGGAGCGTTCCTTGACCAGGCTTTCAGGCTAACGGTAACCCCTGAAGATGTTCGCATTTCCGAAACTCATCCTGCTCATCCTGATCATTGCTGTGATGTGGCTTGGCTATCGCTGGCTGAAGGGGCCGGCGCGCGAGGTGTCGCGCCGCGGCTCGGCGCCGCGCCGCTCAGCCGCCCATACCGAAGATCTGGCACCTTGCGGGGTCTGCGGCGCCTATGTCACCGCGGCAGCGCCAGGTTGCGGTAGACCCGATTGCCCGCGGGCGGGGTAACGCAGAAGCATTGAAGAGGACCGTATTGAGCTTCCAGTCACTTATTCGCGAGTTACAGCGCTTCTGGGCGAAGCAGGGTTGCGTTATTCTGCAGCCCTACGACCTCGAAGTTGGCGCCGGCACTTTCCACCCTGCCACCGCCTTGCGCGCGCTCGGACCCGAGCCATGGCGCGCTGCCTATGTCCAGCCTTCGCGCCGACCCAGCGACGGCCGTTATGGCGAAAACCCAAACCGCTTACAGCATTATTATCAGCTTCAAGTCATCCTCAAGCCGGCACCGGTGGAAAGCCAGGAACTCTATCTCGCCAGCCTGGGGGCAGTCGGTATCGACGCCCGTCTGCACGATATCCGCTTTGTCGAGGATGATTGGGAAAGCCCTACTTTAGGCGCCTGGGGACTGGGCTGGGAGGTTTGGCTCGACGGCATGGAGATCACTCAGTTCACCTATTTTCAACAGGTCGGTGGGATCGAATGCGACCCGGTTTCGACGGAGCTGACCTACGGCCTCGAGCGGCTGGCGATGTACGTCCAGGGGATCGAGAGCGTGTTCGATCTCGACTACAATGGTGCTCGGGGAGCGGACCGCATCACGTATGGCCAGGTTTTCAAGCGCGCCGAGCGGGAATTTTCGACCTACAATTTTGAACTGGCGCATACCGCACGGCTGGTCAGCCACTTCGCCGATGCCGAGAAGGAGTGCCGGCTGCTGATCGATCACCGATTGGCGCTGCCGGCTTATGATCAGTGCCTGAAGGCGAGCCATCTGTTCAATCTGCTCGACGCCCGCGGTGCCATCAGCGTAACCGAGCGCGCGGCGTATATCGGCCGGGTGCGCGCCTTGGCGCGCGCCTGCTGCGAGGCTTGGCTGGCCGGCGCCGGCGGGTGATATGGGCGAACTGCTGCTCGAATTGCTGTCGGAGGAAATCCCGGCGCGGATGCAGCGCCGCGCGGCCGAGGATTTGACTGGTCTCATCGGCCGCAAGCTGGCCGCCGCCCAGATCCCGGCGGAAAGTTTGAACGGCTATGTGACGCCGCGCCGGCTGACGGTTATCGGCAACGGAATTCCGGACCGTCAGCCCGAGCACAGTGAGGAGCGTCGCGGTCCCCGCGTCGGCGCGCCGCCGGCCGCGCTCGACGGCTTTCTGCGTGCGGCCGGGCTCGTTTCGATTGAGCAATGCGAGATCCGCGACATCGGACGCGGCGAATTCTATTTCGCGGTTTTGAATCATCCCGGACGCGCTGCCGCCGAGGTGTTGCCGGAGCTCCTGCGCGCCGCGATCGATGAACTGGCTTGGCCGAAATCGATGCGCTTTCCGGCAGCCGGTTTCCGCTGGGTGCGGCCCCTCGTCTCGGTGATCTGTCTATTCAATGGCGCGATCGTACGGCTGCCCCTGGATCGCATACCGGTCGGGCGGACGACGCGCGGCCACCGCTTTCTGTCCGAAGGCGAGATTGCGGTCGACAACGGCACCGACTATCTCGACCGCCTTGAAGCCGCCTCAGTGATCCTGGACCAGGACCGCCGCCGCGCCGTGATCGCGGCCGATGCCGACCGGCTCGCCGCGGCAAAGGGGCTGACGGTCAAGCCCGATCTCGGGCTGCTCGACGAGGTTATCGGCCTCGTCGAATGTCCCGTCGTGCTAATGGGCGCGATCGATGACGCCGGCATGGTGTTGCCGCCCGAAGTGCTGGCGACGGCAATGCGCACGCACCAGAAATATTTCTCCTGCCTGAACCCCGATGGCACGCCGGCACCGCGTTTTCTGTTTGTGGCCAACAATCTCACTGCCGACGACGGGAAGGCAATCATTGCCGGCAATGAGCGGGTGCTGCGGGCGCGGATCGACGACGCGCGGTTCTTTTGGGATCAGGACAGAAAGGTCCGTCTCGAAGACCGGGTTGTCTTGCTGAGAGAGCGGGTCTTTCACCAAAAGCTCGGCAGCGTGTACGACAAGGTCGTACGCATGGGGCCGCTCGCCGATTTCCTGGTGGAGCACATTCCGGGTGCCGATCAGGCGCGTTCACGCCGCGTGGTTATGCTCGCGAAGGCGGATCTCTCGACGGGGATGGTCGGGGAGTTCCCCGAACTGCAAGGAGTAATCGGCCGCTATTATGCGCTCGACGACAGCGAGGACGCGCGGGTTGCCCAGGCGATCGGCGAACACTACAAGCCCGCGGGGCCGAGCGACGTCTGCCCAACCGCACCCGAGAGCGTCGTAGTCGCACTCGCGGACAAAATTGACGTGCTCGTCGGCTTCTTCGCGATAGGTGAAAAGCCGACAGGATCGCGAGATCCCTTCGCGCTTCGCCGGGCCGCTCTCGGCGTTATCCGGTTAATTCTCGAGAATCAATTGCGCCTGCCGCTCCTGAAAACCTTTCAGCAGGCCTACTGGCTGCCGCTGGAGAACCAAGTGCTGGGAGCCACAGGGACACCGTTAGTGCTTGCCGGAGACGCCACTGCGAGGGAGCTGCTCGCGTTCTTTGCGGAGCGGCTTAAAGTGCATCTGCGTGAGCAAGGTATTCGTAATGATCTGATCGCCGCGGTCTTCGCGTTAGCGGAAGACGATCTCATTCGTTTGACCGCGCGAGTTGATGCGCTCGGCAAATTCCTCCGCACCGATGACGGTACCAATCTTTTGGTGGGATATCGCCGCGCTTCGAATATCGTGGCAATCGAGGAGCAGCGAGACAATGTTCGTTATGATGGCCAAATGGCATTCGACCAGCTGGAGCAACCAGAGGAGCGGACGTTGGCCGAAAGCCTTGTCCGGGTCTCGGAGCGGGTCGAAACTCAACTAAGCCAGGAGTTTTTTGAGGGCGCGATGATCGCGCTTTCTCAGTTGCGCCGGTCGGTTGATGAATTTTTCGATAAGGTGACTGTTAATACTGGGGAACCGAGATTGCGCGAGAACCGCCTCCGGCTGTTGTCGGCGATCCGCGTAACGATGAATCAGGTCGCCGATTTTTCGCAGATCGAAGGGTGAGCAGCCGATGACGAAATGGGTCTACCGGTTCGGCGACGGTGCCGCGGAGGGTTGTGCCGACATGAAGAACCTGCTCGGCGGCAAGGGCGCCGGGCTCGCTGAAATGAGCAATTTGCACCTGCCGGTGCCGCCCGGCTTTACGATTACAACGGAGGCCTGCGCCTATTTTTACTCACACGGCAGGAGCTACCCAGCGGAGCTGCGAAAAGAGGTAGCCGACGGCCTTGCTGCTCTCGAGCATTCGCTCGGCACACGTTTTGGTGACTTCAGCAATCCGTTGTTGGTATCGGTGCGCTCTGGAGCTCGCGTCTCGATGCCTGGGATGATGGACACCGTGCTGAACCTCGGGCTCAACGATCGGGCGGTCATCGGGCTGGCCCGCAAAAGCGGCGACGAGCGCTTTGCCTATGACAGCTATCGGCGCTTCATCCAGATGTACGCGCAGGTCGTCCTCGGCATCGACCATCATCACTTCGAAGAGTTGTTAGAAAGCTACAAGTCCGATGCCGGTGCGATGCTCGACACCGATCTCTCTGCAGAGGACTGGAAGGCCGTGGTCTGCGGTTTCAACGACATCGTCGCGCGAGAAAAGGGTCGGCCGTTCCCGCAGAATCCGGAGGAGCAGCTATGGGGCGCGATCGGCGCCGTTTTTGGGTCCTGGATGAACCCGCGCGCGGTCACTTATCGCAGGCTCCACAACATTCCCGAGGATTGGGGGACTGCAGTCAACGTGCAGGCAATGGTGTTCGGCAACATCGGCGCTGATTGCGCGACCGGTGTCGCCTTTACCCGCGACCCTTCGACCGGTGCAAATGAGCTGTACGGTGAGTATCTCGTCAACGCCCAGGGTGAAGACGTCGTCGCCGGCATTCGCACCCCGCAGCATCTGACGATCGCTGGAAAGCAGGCGAATAATTCTGCATTGCCGGCCATGGAAGAAGTGATGCCCGAAATGCTGCGCGAACTCTACAAGGCGCGGCGGAAGCTCGAAGACCATTACCGCGACATGCAGGACATCGAGTTCACTGTACAGCGCGGCAAGCTGTGGATGCTGCAGACCCGTACGGGCAAACGAACCGCGCAGGCCGCTCTGAAAATCGCTGTGTCCTTAGTCGAAGAGGGAGTGATCGACCGCGACGAAGCGGTGCGCCGCATCGACCCGACGTCGCTCGACCAGTTGCTGCATCCCATGCTCGACCCGAAGGCGAAAACCACCGTGCTGGCCCGCGGCCTTCCGGCCTCGCCCGGGGCTGCCGCGGGCAAGGTCGTCTTCTCTGCCGACGAGGCAGAATCACTTGCCGCACGCGGAGAAGCGGCAATCCTAGTCCGCATCGAGACAAGCCCCGAGGACATCCATGGCATGCATGCTGCGAAGGGAATTTTGACGAGCCGCGGCGGGATGACCAGCCACGCCGCGGTCGTCGCGCGCGGCATGGGACGACCCTGCGTCGTCGGAGCCGGCGATCTTCGGATTGACTATGAGGCCGGCTCGATGGCGGCGCGCAATCGTTTGGTCAGGGCGGGCGAGCTCATCACCATAGATGGCTCGACCGGAGAGGTGATGCTCGGCGAGGTGCCGACGATCCAGCCGGAACAGTCGGGCGACTTCACCATTCTGATGAGTTGGGCGGATGCGCTGCGTCGCCTGAAAGTCCGTGCGAACGCAGAGACCCCGATTGACGCCGAAACGGCTCGCCGGCTTGGCGCGGAAGGGATCGGGTTGAGCCGCACCGAGCACATGTTCTTCGAGGCCGACCGCATCGGCGCGATGCGCCGGGTCATCATGGCTGAAGACGAAGCCGGGCGGCGCGCCGGACTTGCCGAGTTGCTCCCGATTCAGCGCCGGGATTTCGTCGAAATCTTCCGAATCATGAAGGGATTGCCGGTGACGATCCGGCTGTTGGACCCGCCACTCCACGAATTCCTTCCCAAGACCGAGGCGGAGTTCGTCGAGATGGCGCGGATCACCGGCAAGGACGTTGCGGCTATCCGCCATCGCGCTACGGCGCTGCACGAGATCAACCCGATGCTCGGTCATCGCGGCTGCCGTCTCGGCATCACCTATCCCGAGATTTACGAAATGCAGGCGACGGCGATTTTCGAGGCAGCTGTTGCGGTTATGAAGGAGGCCGGCGAGGCGGTCGAGCCTGAGATCATGGTGCCACTGATCGCCACCAAAAGAGAGTTCGACATCCTCAAGACGTTGATCGACCGTGTCGGCAAGGAGATCATGGATCGGGGAGGCGTCACCGTGCCTTATCTCGTCGGCACCATGATCGAGCTGCCGCGAGCGGCCCTGCTTGCCGGCGAGATTGCCGAGGCGGCCGAGTTCTTTAGCTTTGGTACCAACGATCTGACGCAGACCGTCTTTGGATTGTCGCGCGATGACGCAGCGCGCTTCATCGGACCTTACCAAAGGCTTGGGATCTTCGAACAGGACCCTTTCGTTACTCTCGATCTTGGTGGAGTTGGCGAACTCGTGCGCCTTGCTGTCAAGCGAGGTCGCGCCGCCAGATCCGGGTTGAAGCTCGGCATTTGCGGGGAGCACGGCGGCGATCCGGCTTCGATCGCCTTCTGCCACGCCGTCTGCCTTGATTACGTTTCATGCTCGCCCTACCGGGTGCCGATAGCCCGTCTGGCGGCGGCGCAGGCCGCGTTGTCGGGCGAAGCCGGGAGCGGAACAGCGTAACAATGAAAGTTGCTGGAATTTTTTTGGCGCTGCTCGAGATTTCAAGCGCAGCCGCCGCGCAGACCAGAGCACTGCCCACCCCAATTCCGCCGCCAACCATTTATTCGGCTCCGACCCCCACGCCAGTGATGCCGCCGATCAATCCGGGACCGGCTACCGTACCGCCGGCCGGCCTCTCACCGCTGCTGACGCAGCCGGGGCCAACCGCTCCGGATGCGGGCCAAGGAACGCCGGCCTATCCGCCGCCGCAGCTTCCCGGGCCAACCGGGCGGCAGAACCTGCAGGCCTACCGCAACCGCCTCTTGCAGCAGCAGTGGCAGCTTGAGCGCAGCGGCATCAGCCCTGACAGTGAACGCAGTCGAGAAATTCAGCAGCAGCTGAACCAGCTCGACCCGAGATAGCACCCGATCTACAGCACGGGTATTCAACCGTCGGCGTTGTGCTGCAAGCGCATCCAGGCGGGGGTGATCGGGGCGAGATTTGCAGCCCCCGCTTCCAGCTTTCTTCCTTGGAGCACTGGCTCGACCCGGAGAAGTGCGAGACCTAGCTCCCCGCAACTCGATCGCATTTCACCGACCTCGTGTCCGCCTGCCGTTACCACGGTCCCTGGGGCGGGCGCCGGACCGTGGATCTTCACCGGCATCAGCCTCTTTCTGACTAGCCCGCGGTATTTTGTCCGAGCCGTCAGCTCTTGACCGACATAGCAGCCTTTCTGCCAATCGATACCGTTCAGTTCGTCAAAACCCGCTTCGAGCAAAATAGACTTCTCCGGGACGAGGTCGCGGCTGCCGTCGGGAATCCCCAGCGAGAGCCGCATACGGTCGTAGGTCTCGAAATCGGATTCGGCGAGACCAAGATCGCCAAATACACACCAGGCACGATCGCGCGCTAAGATGGCGCGCGCGCCGAGCGCGGTGAGCCGCGGATCGACGACAGCGACGCCCGAGCCCAACACGCGTGCTGCTCCAAGTGTATCGGAGAGGCCGAGAGCCGCCAGTGCACCCTTACCAAAAACAGCGGCCACTGCGAGATCGGGCTGCTCCTCAAGTGATACCTTTGCGCGCAGCCGATAAACCGAAAGCCGCCTTTTCAAATCGCCGAGACGGGCGGCCTCCGTTTCGAGCCAAATCGATTCGCCCGCCTCGACCATAACGAAATCGTGCAGGTACTTTCCTTGTGCCGTGAGTAGCGCCGCATAGTAAGCTGTATCGTGGGCGACTTTTTCGATGTCGTTTGAGACCAGTCCCTGCAAAAAGGGGCGGCGATCCGGTCCCGAGACGGTGAGCACGCCCCGATCCTGAAGCAGGACAAAGCTTCGATCGTTCATGGCGGGGTAGAGTTAAGCGAGCACGGCTTCCTTGGCAAGCAGCAGCCCTGTCGATATAAGACCCGCTGATTGGTGAAATGCACATCCTGTTTGTCACCGCGACGCGCATCGGCGACGCTGTGCTGTCAACTGGCCTTCTGTCTTATCTGATCGAGCGCTATCCGACAGCGCGGCTGACCATCGCCGCGGGGCCAGTTGCGTCCCCGCTGTTCGAGGCCGTGCCAGGACTGGAGCGGCTTGCCGTCTTACAGAAACGGCGCTGGTCGTTGCACTGGCTGCCGTTCTATTGTGCCGTCGCCACCCGACGCTGGGATCTGGTCATCGATTTGCGCGGCTCAGCGCTTGCATGGCTGTTGCGTGCGAAAGAGCGCAAGGTGATGGCGAAGGGTGATGCGGGTGAGCACCGCGTCTGCCAGCTTGCTCGCCTGTTCGACCTCTATCCGCCGCCGAGCCCGCGGCTTTGGACCGCGCCGCATCACGAGCGGGCGGCGAGCGCGCTAATCGCGCCAGGGGCTCCCGTATTGGCGATCGGGCCCGCCGCCAACTGGCGCGGCAAGCAATGGCGTGCAGAGCGCTTCGCCGAGCTCGCGCTGCGGCTCACCGCAGCAGGCGGCCCGCTACCCGGGTTTCGCGTCGCGGTGCTGGCAGCACTAAATGAACGCGAGCAGGCCCAGCCGTTGCTGGGGGCGATTCCGGTTGATCGGTCCATCGACCTCGTCGGCAAGATCGATCTGCCAACCGCCTTTGCAGTCCTGCGACGTTGCGCAATGTTTGTCGGCAACGACACCGGCCTCATGCACCTGGCCGCGGCTGCGGATACACCGACCCTTGGTCTCTTCGGCCCCAGCCCCGTCGCTCAGTACGCGCCGTGGGGGCGGCATACCGCCTATGTGCGCTCGACGGACCCGCCCGAGGTGATGTTCGGCCCCGGCTTCGACCATCGTACCACCGACACGCTTATGGACGGTCTTTCCGTCGATGCCGCCGAGGCGGCTGCTGTCGAGCTCTGGCATTCGGTCGGGAGCGTCGCGGCGTGATCGGACCGCGGGTTTCGGCTCTCGTCGTTGCCCATGACGAAGAGGATCAGCTCGCCGATTGTCTGGCCGCGCTCGGCTTTGCCGACGAGATAGTCGTCGTTCTCGATCGCTGCCGCGACCGTTCTCGGGAAATCACAACCCGGTTTGCGCGGCGCCTTGTCGAAGGCAGCTGGGAGCGCGAAGGGCCGCGCCGGCACGCCGGGATCGATGCCTGTTGCGGTGACTGGATAATCGAGGTCGACGCCGACGAGCGCGTAACGCCCGAGCTCGCCGCAGAAGTCCGCCGCGTTGTCAAGACATCGGACGCGTCATGGCACCTGATCCCCGTCGACAATTATGTCGGCGAAAGGCTCGTGCGCTGGGGATGGGGCGCCGCGTTCGGCCGGTCGGCACATGCGGCGCTTTTCCGCAACGGTGTCAAGCAATGGGGCGACGAGCGCGTCCATCCCACTGTCTTGTTATCGGGCAAGCGGGGCCAGACCCTCTCATCGCCGCTGCTTCACTACGTTGACCGCGACATCTCCGGAATGTTGCAGCGGCTCGATCGCTACACCAGCGCCCGCGCACAGGATCTTCGCGATGGTGGCGACATCGGCAGCTATTGCCGCAACCTCCGCCGCATCGCCTCGCGTTTTTGGAAATGTTATGTCGGCCGCAAGGGCTATCGGGAAGGCCCTTACGGCTTGTTGATCGCGCTCTGTGCTGCGCTTTACCCGATCCTAGCCTACCTCAAAGCGCGGCTCGAGTCCGCGCCCGAGGGAGCCCCTTACCCGGCGTATCGAGAAAGGGAAGAGCCCGCGGATCCCCGGATCGAGTCCGGAGAGGAGGGTGAGATGCGGCGCGCGCCGGAATTGCGTCCTTCGTAGAGCAACCATGGCCAAAGTGGTGATGGCCGATGACGGCATTGCCTTCGATGGGGCCACCGCGGAACAAGGGCCGCTCGGTGGCGCCGAAACCGCTTTCGTGGCTCTCGCCGAGGCGCTCGCGCGGCGCGGCCACGAGGTCTTGGTACGCAATCGCTGCCGCGCTGCGCGGTGTCATAAAGATGTCCGCTGGGCGCCATTGGCGAGCGAGATTCCAGGCGTCTGCGATCTCTTTATTGGCAATCGCGGACACCGGGTAATTGGTCTTGTTCGCAAGGCTGGTTGTCGACTGTTCTGGCTCCACAACCCCGCCAGCTATTTGAAAAAGCCGCGCAATCTGTGGAGGCTGGCCTGGTTTCGTCCAACTCTGGTTACCGCCGGTGCCTATCACGCCAAGACAATTCCGCAATGGCTCCCATGCGGCGGATGCGAGGTCATTCCTTATGGCATTCTCGATCACTTTCGCGCCGCACTGCCGCGCGATCCGCCGCCGCCGCGAGCGATTTTCACCTCGAACCCGCTGCGTGGGCTCGATTGGCTGCTTGACCTGTGGGTGGCGCGGATCGCCCCGGCAGTGCCGGAAGCGGAGCTACACATCTATGCCGGCGCGGCTGTCTATGGCATGACTAAAGTGCCGCGAATGGATGAAGTTCTGTCGCGGGCCGATGCGGTCGCCGCCTACCGAGTGCGCCGTTTCACCCCAGTCGGCCGCGAAGCGCTCGCGGTAGCACTGTCCGGCGCGCGGGTGATGCTGTACCGCGGAGATCCCGGGGAGACCTTCTGCCTTGCGCTTGCCGAGGCGCAGGCGATGGGGGTGCCGGCCGTCGTTCAGCCCTTGGGGGCCGCCGGGGAACGGGTGATCGACGGTATCACCGGCCGGGTTGCGGAGGATGACGACGCATTCGCCGCGGCCGCGGTCGAGGCGCTACGCGACGACGCGTTATGGCGGCAGTGGCATTTCGCCGCTCTCGCGCATCAGCGCGGGTGGAGCTGGGATACCATTGCCGGCCGGTTCGAGGCACTGATGAGATGACCCGGCGGCTGTTGCAGGCAATCGCCGGTGCAGAGCACGGCGGTGCAGAGACCTTCTTTCTGCGGCTGACGGCAGCCCTGCATCGCGCCGGTGAGCCGCAACGGGTGCTGATCCGCCGCAATCCCTCCCGCGCTCAGAGCTTGCGAGAGGCCGGCGTACCAGTTACCGAACTCGCCTTCGGGGGTTTGCTCGACCTCACAACCCGGCTCGGGTTCCGCCGTGAGATCGTTGCTTGGCGCCCGAATATCGTGCTCACCTGGATGAGCCGTGCGACACGACTTTGCCCGCGCGGCGACTTCGTGCACGTTGGTCGGCTCGGCGGATATTACGATTTGAAATATTATCGCTATTGCGATCAACTCATCGCGAACACCAGCGCGATCGTCGATTATGCCGTCGACAACGGGTGGCCGCGGCAACGCATAACCCATCTGCCGAATTTCGTTCCGGATGCGAGCGCCACAGCAGCTCTGCCGTCAGAAGCTGCCGCTGCGGACGACCGAACGTCGCTGGCGTTGGCGCTCGGGCGGTTGCACCCGAACAAGGGGTTCGATTTCTTGCTCGAGGCACTCGCTGTGACTGCGAAGGTTGATTTGTGGATCGCGGGCGATGGGCCGCTGCGGCCTAGGCTCGAGCGTCTCGCCACCCGCCTCGGCATCGCCGATCGCGTCCGATTTCTCGGCTGGCGCGAGGATGTGCCTGCTTTGATGGCGAGCGCCGATCTGCTTGTCTGCCCGTCCTTGTACGAACCGCTTGGCAATGTCGTGATCGAGGCTTGGTCCGCCGGGCTGCCGGTCGTCGCGACCGCCAGCGATGGGCCGGCAGGACTGATCACGGACGGCGAGACTGGAATTCTAGTGCCGCTGCCGGGCACAAATGGCGATGGCCCAGCGCCACTCGCTTGTGCCATCGAGCGCCTCTGTGCCGATCCGGCGCTGCGTTCCAAACTCGGCAATGCTGGCCGCCGTGCCTACGAGGCCGAGTTCACGGAGCCGATCGTAATCTCTCGTTACCGCAGATTTTTTGACCGGGTGACCGACTGATGTGCGGCATTGCCGGACTGATGACGCGCGATGGCTCGCCGCCGCCGTCAACACCGCTGCAGGCAATGGCCTCCGCACTTGGTCATCGGGGGCCCGATGGCGATGGCAGATACCGCTCGGCCGATGTCGCGATGGTACAGACCCGGCTCGCTATCATCGATCTCGAGACCGGAGATCAGCCACTCTATGAGCCGTCCGGCGCTGCGCTGATCGCCAACGGCGAAATCTATAATTACATCGAATTGCGCGATGAACTCGGCTGCGGGCGGGCGGGGGTCTTCTCCACACAATCCGATTGCGAACTGCCGTTGCATCTGTACCGCCGACATGGGCTCGAATTCACCGCTCATCTGCGGGGGATGTATGCGATAGCTCTGCACGACCCGGCAGCGGGTTGCCTGGTTTTGACCCGAGACGCGTTCGGGATTAAGCCGCTCTATTACGCCGAGACACCACGGGCTTTCGCATTTGCCTCAGAGCCGGCGGCGCTTATCGCGGCTGGAGTTGTGCAGCCACGGCTGGTCGGACGGGCTCGCAACGAACTCCTGCAGATTCAGTTCACCACGGGCCGGGAGACAATCTTCGCCGGGGTTAATCGGGTGCTGCCGGGCGAGACGGTGGTCGTCCGCCAGGGGCGCATCGTCGAGCGCCGCCGCCGCGAGGCGCTGCCGCAGGGTGGGCCCTTGCCGCTCGGCGAGGAAGAAGCACTGATTCGGTTGGATGCGGCGCTTCTGGAGAGCGTGCGCCTCCACCAGCGCTCCGACGTGCCGTTTGGCATGTTTCTTTCCGGCGGCATCGATTCGACAGCGGTGCTGCTTTTAATGGCGCGGCTGGCCGAACGTCCGGTCAAAGCCTTCACGATCGGCTTTACCGCGAACGATGTCGCCGACGAGCGGCCGGGCGCGCGCGCCGCTGCGCAGGCGGTGGGGGCTGAACACGTCGAGATCGTGTTCGGAGAGGCGGACTTTTGGAGACTGTTGCCGGAGATCGTCTCGCGCGTCGACGATCCGGCCGGAGATTACGCGATCCTGCCGACCTGGGCCCTCGCGCGGGCGGCACACGAGGCGGGACTCAAGGTCGTCCTGACCGGTGAGGGCGGAGACGAGCTCTTTGGCGGCTACGGGCGCTATCGCAGCGCAATGCGACCATGGTGGGCGGGGGGCCGCACACCGCGGGCGCGCGGAGCGCTCGACGGGCTGGGTGTATTGCGTGACGAGATTGCCGGGTGGCGCGACGGCATCGCCGCAGCCGAGGTCTGCAACGGCGGCCACTGGCGCACGCCGTTGCAGGTCGCACAGGCCGTCGACTGCGCGGACTGGCTGCCGAACGACCTCTTGATCAAGCTCGATCGCTGCCTGATGGCGCACGGGGCCGAGGGACGCACACCCTATCTCGATACCGAACTCGCAGCGCTCGTATTTCGCCTGCCCGACGAGCTAAAGGTTAGGCACGGCGTCGGTAAATGGCTGTTACGCCGGTGGCTTGCCGATCGTCTGCCGCAAGTTCAGCCCTTCGCCCGCAAGCGCGGCTTAACCGTGCCGGTGGCGCGGTGGATTGCAGCACGCGGCATCGAATTGGGCCCGCTGGTCGCGAGCTCCGATGCGGTGCGCGAGTGCTGTCGGGCAGACGCGGTCGAGCGTCTGTTTGCCGCCGCGGACACTAAGCGTGCGGCGCGCGCCGCCTGGAGCCTCCTGTTTTACGCTTTATGGCACCGTCATCATATCGAGCGCGTCCCGCTCCCGCCCGACACGATCGCGGCGCTCGCACAGCGAGGATAGGCCGGGCGTCTTGTCGGCTCGTGCCGAAGTCAGAACAGGACGCCGGCCTCGAACAGGAAGCGGGTCTGGGTCGTATTCGTGCCGCTCGGACCAAAGGCGAGCCCCGGTGTCGTGCTGTTCGCCGCCACATGCGAAATCTCGGCACGGGCAAAGTAGATTTTGTATTGGTAGGTCGGTGTCAAAGTAATCGACCAAGCGTTGCTGCCGGGGCCGTAAAGGATATTTGGTGTGCCGCTCGCTGCGTTGCCCGTAGAAGAGATGTACTCGAAGCGGATAGGGACGCTGAAGCCAGGCAGAGGCGAGTCGTCGCCAAAGGAATAGTTCGCCAAAATGGCGCCGCCATAGGTCGCTGCAGAGGTAAATGCGCCGATCGACGAGGCGGCCGGAACATGTGTGTATTGGAAATACGGCGTGATGGTCCAAGGTGCAGAATTATAAGTATAGACCAAAGTGAAGAGCGTAGAATTGTTTTGGAATAACGGCGTTGCCAAGGTCGCTTTCGTCGTATGGGCATAGTTGCCGCCGGCCGCCAAGACGAAACTGTTGGCGGTGTCGAGCGTGTATGTCGCGGAGCCGGAAAGCCAAGTGTACCGGTCGGAATAAAACCCGTCATTCCACGACAGCGCGAAGGCGATCGGGTCCTGCGTATAATTCAGCTGAGCGCCGCGGCTGATGGCCGGCTCCTGGTTCCATAGGAGGCCGCGCGCGATGTTCATGTTCTGATATGTAAAGGTGTTTTCGGCGCCGATTAAAGTCGGCAACTTGCCGCCCTGAATCGAGAAAGTATCGGTCGGGGCGATCTTGGCCCATGCCATAGGCAGCGGCCCGAAGAAGTCACCGGTGGCCTTTGGCGTGTTGACATAAGGTGTGCCGAGGGCTGGGATCGTATAGGCGCCGACCTGAACGAAATATTGGAAAAGCCCTTCGGTCTTCTGGAAGAAAAACTGACCGTTGCTCAAGCTGGCCAGCGAATGCTGGTCTCCGGGAGATATGTTGTTTTGCCACAAGCCAAGACCACTGATCGCGCCTGTCAGGTAGACGGGCCCGAGTGGCCCGGCGTCAAAACTCATCGGGTTTGGGTTAGCGGTAAGCGGACCGGGCATGACGGGCGTTGTCATCGCCGTTGGCGCCGCCGGCTTCTCCTCCGCCGCAGGCGGCTGAACTTCCTGGGCAGATAGACCGCCGACACCGATAGCGAGCAATGTCCAGCCGAATGCGGTGGCGAAAACGGATATTTTCTTGATCTTCATATCGAGCGGAGCCTCTCGAACCATCTGTTTTCTCACTAGCCGGGTCAAGCAAGCGCCATACCATCTTGCGGCATTCGCCGGATAGCAGGTGGAAGCAAACCGGCCGGTTGTGTGACAGGCAGCCAGTTCCCGTTCTCGACCTAAACTGCTGCGCTCGTCAAACGCTTAGCGGCCTCAACGCTCGATTGACTATTTCGTAGGCAACGCGGACCGCCGCACGGCGCCCAATTAGACAGCAGCGGCGGTGGGCGGCCCGCCGACCGACTAGACGAAGACGGCTCGCTGATACCGCTGTTATTGCAGGGAAAATACAGCGGGACGGCGGGCCTGGACCGCGCAAACCCTCGCGTTTTGGCTACGACGCCGGCCAATAACAGCGAGGAAACAGCGACCAGCAACAGCGAAAACAGCGAATAACAGCGAGCGGCGATGGAAAATTGCTGCCCAAGCGCCATGCATGTTCCCATTGGTTCCCAGCCGCAGCACATCTATATCCCGCCAATCGAATTCCCCGTAACGCAGGATAATGCATGTGAGCAAATCATGGGCATGACATTACCACAATATTTAGACCAAATCAATCTTGGCGTGCTAAATCGTATAAAATTGCGTTTATGTACATAAATAGTGGCGGCATATGGTCAGCCAGCCTGGCCCGACGCGGGCGCCCCGAAGGGTGAAGGTCGTCGCCCCTAGTCGATGACGATGCGCGGCGGCGGGCGGCGCTCGGCGCCTTCGCCCGCGACTTTCTCCCAGACGCGCGCGGCCATCTGGCGGAACACGACAGCATGCGGGTTTTCCGGGTCGGAGACGGTGATCGGGCGACCGCCGTCGGAGGTCTGGCGGATTTCGAGGTCGAGCGGTACCTCGCCCAAAAATTCGGTGCCGAGGCGACGAGCCTCTTCGCGGGCGCCGCCATGCGAGAAGATCTCGCTGCGGCCGCCGCAATGTGGGCACAGGAAATAGCTCATGTTCTCGACGATGCCGAGCACCGGCACATCGACCTTCTTGAACATGTTGAGGCCCTTTCTGGCGTCGAGCAGCGCAATGTCCTGCGGCGTCGAGACGATGACCGCGCCGGCCAAGGGGACCTGCTGCGCCATTGTCAGCTGCGCATCGCCGGTGCCGGGCGGCATGTCGACGACCATGATGTCGAGGTCGCCCCACTCGACCTCCCGCAGCATCTGTTGGAGGGCGCTCATCACCATTGGCCCGCGCCAGATCATCGGCGTGTCTTCCGGCACGAGAAACCCCATCGACATGCATTTAACGCCATAATTCTCCATCGGAATGAGGCTCTTGCCTCCGCGTGAGCGCGGCCGTCCGGTGATTCCCAGCATCCGCGGCATCGAGGGGCCGTAGATGTCAGCGTCGAGCACGCCAATGCGCAAACCGTTGGCCTTGAGCCCGAGCGCGAGATTGGCCGCCACGGTCGATTTGCCGACGCCGCCTTTGCCCGAAGCTACCGCGATGATAGCGTCGACACCGGGCACTTCGCCACGCGCAGTGCGCACGCCTGCAGGCCCAGCCGGGCGCGGGGCCGGATGGTCCCGCGGCGGTGCCTGAGCGGTCAGCACCGCCGTTACCGAGGTCACGCCGGGCAGCGCCTCCACCGCCTTTTCAGCGGCCTCGCGCAAAGGCTCGAGTCGCGGGCCGCGCTCGTGGTCGACCTCGATTGCGAAGGCAACGTTGCCGTCGCGAATCGCCAAGCCGGAGATCATGCCGAGGGACACGATATCCGACCCCTTCTCCGGGTCAGCGATATGCCCCAGCGCGTCGAGGATTTGTCGCTCGGTGACGGCCATTTGATTCTCCGTGCCTGGCGCGGCGGAGCAACGCCGCTCGTCCGATCGTGGCGCTTTGTTCGCGGCGCGGTTTGAGGCAGACTAGCGATCGAGTGAGCCAGTGGCCGGACTGCGGGAGGATCCACTCCATCTTTCGTGACCGGGCCATAAGCGCCGCCGGATACGCGGGATTTGGGACGGGCGACCCGACTTGACAACACCCGCACACGCTAACTATCGCGTCGTTATTGCGCGCTGAACAACTGCAGGCGCCACACCAGGTCGAACGCCGGCCTGAAGGCAAGATCGTGGAAAGGTTCTACACCGATGTTCTGGCAGAGTCAGGGCGGTGGCCCTTGGGGTAGCGGTCCGCGCGGCGGCGGCCCATGGGGCGGCAACCGCGGCAGCGGCGGGGGCCCCGGCCCACGCGGACGGCCTCCCGATTTCGAGGAACTGCTGCGGCGGAGCCAGGACCGCTTCCGCAGCGTGTTGCCGGGCGGCTTCCGCACCGGAGGCGGGATTGCACTCGCCGCGATCGTTATCGCTGTTATCTGGTTGGCAAGCGGGTTCTACCGGGTTCTGCCGGACGAGGTGGGGGTCGTGTTGCGGTTCGGCGCCTACAACCGAACCACCCAGCCCGGACTCAATTACCCTCTTCCCGCCCCGATCGAAAAGGTGCTCACGCCGAGCGTGACCCGCGACAACCGAACCGAGATCGGGTACCGCTCCGCAGAGGGCGCGACCGCCCGCGGCGTCGGAAGCCGTCAACT
>Ga0306920_100004064_pt1 | contig 18708 bp, 13 predicted proteins | sample flu12Cox44000170_FD_204666 | JGI IMG/M metagenome (GOLD analysis project Ga0306920, IMG submission 204666) | Lab enrichment of tropical soil microbial communities from Luquillo Experimental Forest, Puerto Rico - flux4day.12C.oxic.44.000.170 (v2)... | ecosystem: Environmental > Terrestrial >... | reverse complement strand
GCTGATATCGGTAACAGCGCCACCATCGTCGACTATGTGCACGGTTAGTGAATAGCTGCCTTCATCCAGGTAGGTGTTCGAACCCGTGACCGTGAAACCACCGGTCGGATTTACTGCCACGGTTCCGTTGGAAGTATGCCCATCGCCCCACGTGATGGTGGCGCTGAAATCGGCAGTAGTGCTATTGGGGTTGGCATCGGTAAACGTGGCCACGACTCCGGTAAAAGGCAAGCCTTCCGTGGCATTGATACTTTGGTGGGTGGCTGCCAGCGAAGCATCGGCAACAGTGAATACTTCGGAATTCGAAACGTGATTTCCGGGGTTGAGGACCGTGATGTTTAAATTACCTTCCTCTGCCAAGACCAAAGCCGGCAAGGTGACTTGCAATTGCGACGCATTGCCGAATGTTGTTGCCAAAGAGGCACCGTTCACCTGAACAACCGAGCTGGTGGAGAAATTCGAACCGGTTACCGTCAAGGGCACCGGGCTACTCCCTTCCACCGCGGAAGTTGCGGACAGGCCCGTAATTACGGGTACCGGATTGTCCCACGTAATCTGAATGGCCTGGTTGTTGCCGATCAAGGGATTGGTCGAATTGAAGGAAACCAGAATGCGATCCGGTCCCTGGGTTCCTCGATTCTTGATGCCGATGGTGGATGTGGCGCCGTTGGCGTCGGCATTGCCGGTATCCACGGAAGCATAATTAAAGGTAATGGTTCCCGGAGTATTGCCGGAATTCAACTGCAGAATCAACTGGAATGTGGCGGGGATGGGGGTTGTCGGTGAGTTAACCGAGTCCAGCTTGTCCCATTGAAGAATGAGGCGATTATTGCCGGAATCGAACTGGCCCAAAAGCATGGGTCCGCCCGAAGTTTTGATCCAGTCGGTCCACATCGGGGCAATCGCTGCCTCCTGAGGCAAAGAAGTCAAATCGGTATTGACGGCATTGCTGTTGCCGAACTCAAAGGTTACGAGCGCATTCGAACTGGCAAAGAGCTGATTGAAACCGGTATAAGTCGTGCCGAAAAAGTTGAACGTGTTGGTGCCGAGATTGATTGGTGCAGCCAAGTCATCGGCGTAATTAATAATCGTAAACACGCCCGGCGCCCCGGCGACCAGATTGATGGGTTGGTACGCAGCGGCCCCGAAGGAATAGTTCAAAGCCAGGCGATCTTCAAAGGGTTCACACCACGGTTTATATTGCAGGCACGAAGCCGAACGCAATCGTGCAATACGTAGCTTGCCCTTTTTAGACGTTAGCCTTTCCCAGAGAATTCGGCAGGAGCGGATCATGATGGAGGTCCTAGATTCTTTTAAGGTCCCAGGCAGGCCCCGACCCGTATGGAACAGGCAAGGGATGGCAGGCTGGTTGGTTAAATCCGTCACGCAATCGTGGGCGCGCATCTCAACCGGACTTATTTTCGATCTGTGTCGAGAAATGCGGATACCGACCAGGAACGGGGGAGGAATTACAGGCTGGTAATCAGGTGAGAGGGCGAAACTGAGAAACCGATTTCAAAAAGAGGGGGGGGTAAGGACGGCCACAGTTCGATCATTTATTGCCCTCTGTCGCATTTCCATCACGCCGTGGTTAGCCAAGGCATTTGAAATATACGTCGATCCGTTCAAAAAGCAAAAAATAATTTTCTATCATTTCCTTTGGATATGTTTTGGGCTGCTCTTAATCCTCTTCCTACTCTTAGTCTTCCTCATAATCTTTCTCTTCTTATGCTGTGTTGAGCGAGAAGGCTCGAAATCATGTTTTTTGTTTTTCTTTGGCGGATCACGAGTTCAAAACCTGCTCCTCCTGTTAGGAGAGTAGTAGGAAGCTCACCTCCCCCTAGCCCAACGATCCTTCCTCCGGAACGACCCACACCGGCTCCGTGATGATTCCCGTCTAAGACCCCGCCGACTTTATGTACACCGATGCCAATTGAAAGAGGTATTTTTCTATGAAACGGACTATTGCAACATCAAAAAATCGGCGCGGCGCCATGGTGCCGCTCTTCGCCATTCTTTTAATCCCCCTGGTTGGGATGATGGCGTTTTCAATTGACGTGGGCTACATGGTAGTGGTGCAAACCGAATTGCAAAATGCCGCCGATGCTGCCGCCCTGGCCGGGGCTGAAAAACTGCAAGACTTGTTCGTTCAATATTATTTGCCCCAGCAAACTCAGCAACAAGACATCTATACGACTGCCACGACCGATACGGGCGTCTGGGCCTCGCCCGTGTATACCGCCAAGCAATTTGCCAGCTATAACACGGCGGGCAATGTCAATATTGAGCTTCGCGACGTCGACATCACCTTTAGTTACATCACTGGCAGCGCATCCCAGCCGTCCAGTTATCCAACGGTGTTTCCCAATACCATCACGGTTGTCGCCCGCCGGGACCGCAAAATGAACGGTCCCCTGGACCTGTTTTTCGGGGGAATCTTTGGACGAAGCACGGTGAATATGACGGCCAGCGCCAGTGCCACCATCTATGCCGGAGATGTATCCTCGCTGCAAGTGATTCCCGGAGTGGAAGCGCATATTCTGCCGGTGGCCCTGGATGTGAACTACTGGAAGAATTTCTACCAAACCGGTCAATCACCCGATGGAACCGTTGTGGCCGGGCCGAATGGGGCTCCGCAACTGCACATATATCCTTATCCGGGAAACGCCCCCGGCAGTTTCGGGCTGATTGACGTCGGCCCCCCGGCCAATAATACCCCTGCATTTCGAAAATGGATTGATAACGGCGAAACGCCCAACGATATAAAGTACCTGTTGAATAGTAATTTGCTCCCCGTTTCTCCCACGAATGGCCAATGGTGGAAATGCGGCCCGGGTATGACATCCACCCTGACTGCCAATTTTCAGTCGGTCATGGGCCAAGCGAACTTGATTCCGTTGTTCCAACCCGTTTCGCAAAATCCTTATCAGGCCGCGCAGAACACCGGTTCCAGCGCCACCTATGACATTATCTGTTTTGTGGGGGTTACGGTGACCCAGGCCACAGCTTCCGGATCCAACATGGATATTTCCGTTCAACCGATGGCCGTCGTTGATCCGACAGCCGTCATTTTGAATCCGCAACCGGCCGGCCCGACTATCCTCTCCGCCGCGGGAACATATCAGACCACGTTTGTATCCGCAAAATTGACCCAGTGACAGGCCAACTGCAGTCCGAAGACCAATTACCGACAAACCAGGGGGTGAATCGTGAGTCAAACCGCAACGATGTCTCAGGACAAACGGCAGCAATCTCGCGCCATCGAACGGCGCGCCTGGGTAAGAATCCCATGCAACAAGGAAGCCTCGTGCCAATCCATTCTAAGCGCCGCGGAAATTCTTTGGCCCGGCAAAATTCTCAACGTTTCCGCAGGGGGCATGGGTTTACGGCTTACCCGCCGGTTTGAACCGGGAACCTTGTTGGAAGTGGGAATGCGAGGGGTGGCCCGACCCTACCTGATGCAGGTGCTTCATGTATCCGCGCATTCGCCAGGGGTATGGTATATCGGTGGTGCTTTCCCGGAACCGCTTACCGACGAGGAATTGAGCACGTTGTTAAAGTCAGAAGTGATTGAAGATAAAAATTAAGAAAGGACGGCAATCATGCAAGCATTCGCGAAACTCGTTTGGGCTTTTTTGCAGGAGGAAAACGGACCCACGGCGGTCGAGTACGCCGTCATGTTGGCTTTGATTATCGTGGTTTGTCTGGTTGCCATAACGTCCCTGGGCACAAATACCAACGCAACGTTTGCAAGCGTGAATAACGCAGTCGGTTCTTGAACTGTCCCCCACCTGTCAGGGCGTTCCGACCATTGAGCTTGGTTCCGGAACGCTCCGTTTTGGCAGCCCCTGGCAATCACGGCGATTGCCAGGGGTATCTTTTTCACTGACCGGGCCGTGCAATGGCTGCGCGATGCGATTCCGAAGGGATACAACCACGTCGAACTGTTGCAGAGCAGCCCGGATTTCGAGCCTCTGCGCTCGCGCGTGGACTTTAGCACGACGCTAAGCCAAATTCCTGTCAATCGGTAAACAATCCCTGTTGGTTGTTCCTTTCTTCCAACCGCGATAGACTAAAATCCGAGTGCGTCCAGGTTTTTGCGAGAACCTCGTTATGCCGTCCATCGTCGCCGGGCTTCGTCGAAATATTGCCTGGATAGCCGATGCGATCGCCTTTTTTTGGTGGGTCTTACCTGTCCTGGCGGTTGCGGCCGCTGTTGTCCTGGTGCTTCTCCGCCGCCTGGTTCCTCTCTCCTGGCAACTCATCGGCTGGCTGGTTCTGGTTTTTCTCCTTGCCCTGGTGCTCCGCCGGCAATGGTATCTCCTTTTCGGCCCCGTCTTTTTCTACGATCTGGTTCGCACTGCGCGCCGCAATCAACAAATCGCTCACCGCGTTTTATATGCCATTCTTCTAACTGTCATATTGTTTATCGTTTATTGGAGTTGGTTTCCCTATAGCGACGTCGATTTCAAGCGGCTGTTGCGCGGCGTGGAAATCTCGATTACCGAAAGATCCCGGTTTGCGGAGTCCTTCTTCAATACGTTCATGATCGTTCAGATGCTGGTAGTCGTGTTGGTGACGCCGGCCTATACCGCCGGAGCCATCTCCGATGAAAAAGAGAAACGAACGCTGGAGTTTCTCCTCGCCACCGATCTTACCAACCGGGAAATCGTCATGGGCATGATGGCCTCCCGGATGGCGAACCTATTTCTGCTGGCCATGACCGGCCTGCCGATCGTTAGCCTTCTGGAATTCCTGGGTGGTGTCGATCCGAATCTGGTTCTCGCCGGTTTTCTTTCGACCGGCATGACGATTCTAACACTGGGCAGCTTGAGCATCCTCATGTCGGTCTTTAGCAAAACCTCGTTGACTGCCCTCGTACAAACCTATTTCTGGACGATCGTGTTACTGGTAGGTTCCGGCTGTTGCGGGCTGACGTATGGCATGCCCCTCTATCGATTCTTGGAATCCACAGCCGCAAACGACGATGCTGGGACCACGACTGTGATTGTTCTCATCGTTCTTCTGATCGAATTGGGCATCCAGGGTTGGGTCACCATCTATTGCTGCCGCCGGGCCATTGCCAACCTGCGCAACGAAGCGCTGGGAGTTTATGAAAAGCCGGATGAACTACGCCAGAGGCGACGCCGTGCCAAAAAATCGCCCGTCTCGCAGGCAGATCCTGAAGAACCTCCGAAAATACGCGCCCCGGAACCGGACGACTACCTCCCTCTAGCTCCTCCTCATCATCATTCTCACAGGCGCCGGGCCTGGCCCCCGGTGCGCGGCGATGCGCTGCGCTGGAAGGAAATCAACACCGAACAATACCTGGGCCTTCCCCAGCAAAGCGAGGCACTGGGGTTTCTGTTCATTGCCGCCTTGTTTCTTCTTTTCATTCTTTTTTCTGCTCTGTCCTTGTACCGGGAACCGGGGAATCAATTGTCCCAATACTTCAATGCCATCGTTCGCGGCCTGGCAACGCCGGTAAGTTGCCTGCTTTTTCTCGTCGTCGCCCTCAACGCCGCCCGGCGCATGACCCGCGAACGAGAACTACGAACGCTGGACAGTCTTTTAACCATTCCCGTCGATCGATCGGAAATTCTCTTCGCCAAGTGGCTGGCCAGCGTGTTAAGCGTGGGCGGCCTATGGTTCGTGTTGCCTGGGCTTTGGGTGCTGGGTTTGCTTACCGGCGGCTTGAATATCGCAGCCTTTCCCATGGTATTGGCCGCCGTTCTGGTCTATGCGGCTTTTTTTTCCATGCTGGGATTGTGGTTTTCCACGATCAACCGCAAATCGTTGCGGTCAACCCTGTTTACCCTGTTGGCCGTTCTCGTAATACTGGTTGGTCCCGTGTTTATTTCCGGGATGTTCTCCCACGGCACGACCGGTGGCTCTCAAGCGGAGAATTGGGATTGGGGCGGCTTGTTGGTCGATTACGGACTCCATCCCCCAGCGACCTTGTGGACTTTGACTTATCATTCCCTGGATCCCGGGAAGCCTGATGAAGGGCAACCGCTGCCAAGAATTCTGGCAGCACTGGCCGGAGTGCACGGTTACTTCATCCTTACCGGGTTGTTGTGGCTATCCGCCTGTTCGCGCCTCAACGCTGAAAGAGGTCCCGTTCCCCACCGCCTGCGAATGACCAATGACGAATGACCAATGACCGATCAAGATTTTCCGACCAGTGCCTCTGCCACAACTTGCAGCTTTTCTTGCGTCTCCTTCGGAAATGCTTCCTTTTCCTTGCTCCAGAAGTTCACCGTTCCCGGTTTGCCTTCCAGCGCCACGGGCACATGAATGCTCGCGCCCAACGTTTTGTTGAAGAGCGTCATGTCAATGCCGCGCGCCTTACTTAGATCGGAGTGTTCGACGTATCTTCCCAGTAAGGCATAATAAGCAAGCGCATACATTTTGGAGTGTTGTTCAAAGCCTGCGGTGGCAACTTTGAAAGCGACCTGGCCGGGATAACTGGCTTTTTCCACTCGGAGGTTGCCGTTGGCAATCGTCGTCAGGCAAACGCGATCCACTTTTGGAAAGGCCTTGTGAACTGCAGTCGCGAAGGTTTCGAAATCCTTGTCGGACGTCAGTGCCTGGCGGGACAGCTTCTGGATGTCTGGATCCAGCGCCGGCTTCTCTTTGACCGCTACTTTCTTTTGCGGCCGGGGGTACTTTTGCAAGTCCTGATCGGTCGGCATGCTGGTGAAGTAGCCGATCATCATCTCATCCCAGGTCTGGTCGCCCCACCGGACCGTGGCTTCCGGGTCCGGGTTCGATCGGTTTTTCTTGGAGTTGTCGTAGGTGGCCGTGCAATGAATCGTCGTGCCTTTCGGCAACAACCGCGGCTTGGCCAAAGTGTAAATATTCTGCCAGTTGAAATCGTATCCCGGCAGGTCCAGGAGAATTTCCTTTTTGCCGTCGGGAAAAATGGCCTCATACTGGAAGGTCTTGCCGCGCAAATGCGTGTGCGGCGCCATGTCCAGGAGAATGGTGTCTTCCCGAACCGTGTGCGAGGCTTCCACAACATAGTTCTCGGCGTGCGGCGGAATGGCAAACCGGCCGTTAGCCGCCATTTCCGTGGAAATCTCCTTTTTGACGTTCTTCGGATCTTCGAAAATGAGGCCCATGCAGGTTTGATCCATCTGCGGCGCTCCGTTCGGCGTGTAATGGATCTGGAATAAAAACCGCGAGCCGGCGGGAACGAACTTGGCCATTCCGTTGGAATAAATCGTGGGCCCGGCTCCGGGAACCGTGGCCGCAATCCAGTTCGCCGCAAACCCGCCATACTTGTCGCTGCCGCCGCCCGGCGGTTGGAAGTGCACCAGGACGTGATGCACCACGGCCCGGCATCCCGGCCGAACTTCCGCAGCCTTAATCCACTTGTCTTCGGTGAATCCGGAATCGACGACGAAAAACTGGTAGGCGACGGTCCCCTGCGCCGGCACGGCAAACGGCTTCGGAATGGTGATCACCACGTCCGGTTTGGGGATGCGCCAGCCGGTCACAAATTTCGCCGGCTCGGGTAAATCCTTCGGATCCCCTTGCGGGGACCCATCATCGATCCAGCGATAGATGAGTTGTTTGTCCGCTTCCGGCACCCGGCGATCATTGGCAAATTCGCCATATTTCGGGCTGGCGTGCCAGGGAGGCATCCGCCCCTCCTGGAGCACTTCCCGGATGGTTTCTGTCCAGCCCACCACTTCATCATACGTTGTCAGCGAAAACGGGCCGATCTCGCCGGTCCGATGGCATTCCACGCACCGCTTTTGCAATATCGGCGCGACGTGCTTGGCATAAGTAATCTCGCCCTTTTTCACTTCCCGTAGCACCCGGCCAATGAAACAGCCCGGGGTCTCAGTTATCGGTTGACTCACCGATTTGCCGGCGAGCAACTCCTCCAATGCCGTGGCCAAATCGCGGCGCGTGACGTTGGGCCGCGTAAAGCCGATGCCATATTGGTCATCAATTCGGCCACGGTAACGAATCACCCGGTTTTCATCCAGGACGAACACCTCCGGCGTTCTCACCGCCCCGAATCGGTCCGCGACCTCGTTTTTCACATCCTTCAAAATGCTGAAACCAATGTTATGCGTTTTGGCGTATTGCGTGATTGCGGTGATCGAATCCTGCTGGTTCGCATTGATGCCGATAAAGCCGACTCCTTTCGGTTCGAACTCCCTGGCCAGATCCGCCAGGCGCGGACCATAGGCCTTGGCCAGGGGACATTCCGATCCCAAAAACGCAATCACCACGAGCTTGCGATCGGCGAAATCCGTCAAGCATTTTTCCGCACCCCGATAATCGCGCAGCGTGAAATTCTCAATCTTCTTGCCGATTGCTGCCGCGTTTTCATTCGGACTTGCCGCCAGCAGCCCGGGAAAAACCAATAAAATCGAAGTCAAGAATGCGTTCATGCGCGAGTCCTCCGAGTCGATTCTTGTCATATTCTACGGTATATTCCGCCAAATTCGAGGCGATACATTCCACGGCAGAAAGTCCCGGATAATGCATTTCCAGGATCTTGAGCCAGCGAGCATCTTTTCCCATATCCGTGTTCGCCAGTAGAGCGGCTGCTTCGCCCAGCGTGCGCTCCCCCTTGAGAAGCTCATCGCGCAAGCGCTTGCGGAGCATTTCGTACTCCTTGGCTCCCGACATTTCCTTTTCCAGAGCGATGTGCGTTTCTTCAAGCGACCGCAATTGATAGATTTCCAGAAGTTCCGGCTGAAAACTCATGATGCCGGAAAGGGAGGTACTGTACGCCACCACGACCATCAAAATCGCGCAGCCAAATGATAGAATCGTTCCGCCGGTGCGCGGCCGGTACAGGGAAATGATCGCCGTCAATACTCCGACCATCAGTACGGTGCCGGCTTTGAATCCGGCTACACCCAACCACCCCGACTGCGCAAGCAGCCAGTTGGCGATCGGATTGCTTTCATACACGGTGCCTTCGCCTTGAGCGAGAAGCTGCCAGGTAAGAGCAAGATCCAGGGCACTCAACACCCCGAACAAAATCAATTTGAAGAGAAGGATTCTGCGCATCACGCGTCTCAAAGCTTTCACCATTTCCGCCGGGTCATCGGTAATTGGCCATTGGTCATTCGCGGACTTCCAAGAAGCAGGTTGTCAATCGGAGACTGCACGTGTTGTGGCTACAAATGACCAATGACTAAAAGTTTTTTCGTACTTGGTTCGATAATCTTGAGCTATTTGTTCCGGTTTTGGTTCAGATTTTTTCGTCGAACACTCACAAGGACCGACATTTTTGTCCGGCCGATGGGATCGCAGTGTCCGGCCTCCCTGCTACAAGTTCGCGTGGTAAGTCGCAACTTATATGCCGGTGCGACATGCACACGCATTGAAATGGTCCCAACCTTTCATGTCGAAACAGTTTAAACGCAAAAGCGAGTGAAAAAGAAATGTTCTTCTGGTCGAATCAGCCGCGAAATATCGTGGCGGGCCACGCTATTTCGCGGGTGAAAGTCAAGGTTGGCTCTTTCGCCGAATTCCCAGTTTCTGCATGCGCGAACGCAGTGTACTTGGGCGCAAGCCCAGAATGGCCGCTGCTCCATCTTTCCCTTCGATGACCCAATCGGTCTCCGCAAGGATCCGCATCAGGTGAGCCCGCTCGGCATCCTCGAGTGTTCGCAAGCCGTTGGGCGCCGGCTGCTGTACGATCTCTCTTCCAAAGAAGTCTGCCCATGAAACCCTGGGTCCCGAGGAGAGAACTGCGGCGCGCTCCAGAGCATTCTGCAGCTCCCGCACATTGCCGGGCCAGGGGTATGTTTGCAGCCGGCGGAGGATGTCCGGCCCGACTTCGGCAAACTCCTTGCCCAGCTTCTTGCCAAACTTTCTCAAGAAAAAGCTGACCAACAGCGGAATATCTTCCGGATGCTCCCGCAGGGGAGGCATCGTCAACGCCACCACATGGAGGCGATAGTACAAGTCTTCGCGAAAGGATTTCTTCTGGACTTCCGCGGACAGGTCGCGGTTGGTGGCGGCGATGACGCGCACATCGGCGCGATGGGACTGGCTGCTGCCGACTCGCTCGAATTGTTTTTCCTGGAGGACGTGCAGGAGCTTCACCTGGGTTTCCGGGTTCAATTCGCCGATCTCGTCGAGGAAGATCGTGCCGCCGTGGGCCAATTCAAACCGGCCGATGCGGCGCTCGCGGGCCCCGGTGAAGGCGCCTTCCTCGTGCCCGAATAATTCACTTTCCACCAGTGCCGGCGCGATCGCCCCGCAATTCACTTTCACCAGGGGGCGCGACCGGCGCGGACTCAAATTATGAATCGCCCGCGCAATGAGTTCCTTGCCGGTTCCGGTTTCGCCCAGGATTAGAACCGTCGTTTCCGTGGGCGCCACCCGCTTGACTTTCTCCAGCACATCGCGCACGGCCGGGCTGTTGCCGATGATTTCCTCAAAGTTGGACTGGCTCTTGATCTCTTCCTGGAGATAACCGATCTGTTCGAAGGCGCGCTTGAGCGTCAACTGGGTTTTGACCCGGGCAAGCAGCACGGGAATGTCATAAGGTTTAAATACATAGTCGTTGGCACCCAGTTCCAGGGCATACACAACATCGGCACTTTGGTCCCTCGCCGTGGCCATGATCACGGGCAAATCCGTCAGCGTTTGACGTTGCCGCACTTTTTTCAAAACTTCCATCCCGCTCATCCGCGGCATCATGATGTCTAGCAAAACCAGGTCGAAGCGCCGGCGGCCAATGAGTTCCAGTGCTTCTTGACCGTTTTCCGCGGTGGTCACGCGATAACCTTTGCGCTGCAGTCGCTGCGCCAACACGTCCCGGTTGGTTTCATCATCATCCACCACCAGCAGCGAACCGTATTCCGTGCTCATCAAAAAAACCTACAACAGTCATTTGTCGCTGGTCATCTCGACCGCTACTACCGAAACATCGTCGAGCAGATGAGGAGTGCCGCACCATTGCTCCAGGCTCACGATCAAGTTATCCAAACTTGCCTGCAAAGAAACCTGTCGGCTCTGGCGGAGCGCGTCCAGTAATCGCTTGGTCCCGAATTGTTCGTTCTTGGCGTTGCTGGCCTCGACGATGCCGTCGGAATACAGGTACAGCCGATCACCCGGCGTGAGAGTGAGAACTTCTTCCTCGTAGGCCGGTTCCCGCAAAATGCCGATGGGGTAACCGGGTGTCGTTAGGATCGCGCTGTTGCCGTTTCTCCCCAAATGCAGCGGCCCCGGCTGGCCGGCGGAAACAAAGCGAAATTGCCGACGTTGCAAATTCAAGACCCCGTACTGCAACGTGAAGAATTGGCCGATCGCGGTATCCATGGGAAAGCGCCGGTTCAATTGATCCGCCACCTGCGCCGGAGACATCAATTGATAGGCGGATTGGCCCGGAATCGGCTGGCGCAACAGCGACGTCGAGGAGGGCAGGGGGGATAAAGAATGCCGCACCGATACTGACAACAGGGCGGCGGCCAATCCGTGGCCACTGACGTCCAGAACGTACAACGCCACGTGCGTATCATCCAGTTTGACGATACCGAGGTTATCGCCGGCCAGTTCTTCGCAGGGATGAAACGCCCAGGCGAAACGCGCCCCCTGGAACGCGGGCAATGTAGTTGGGAGCAATGCCTTTTGAATCTTGGCCGCTGCTTCCAGATCGTGTTTCATGCGAATGTTGGCCGCCCCGATCTGCGCGTTGGCCTTTTGCAGTTCTGCGTTTCGCCCCGCCAGGTCCTGCTCCAGCCGCACGATGCGCTCGGCCGCCCGCACCCGCACCCGCAGTTCCTCCCGGTCGAACGGTTTTGCCAATACGTCGTCCGCACCCGCTTCCATGCCGCGAACGATGTCTTCCTTACGGGTTTTCGCGGTCAACATGATGATGTATACGTAAATCGGCCCTTGAAAAGACCGGATTCGGAAAACCAATTCAAGGCCGTTCATTTCCGGCATCATCCAGTCGCTGATGACGATATGAATGTCGGTGCTTTGAAACAGCCTCCAGGCCTCGGCGCCGTTTTCGGCCGCGATCACCTCGTGCCCCCATTTTTCCAGGTAGTTTTGCAACACCTGGCGAGAGATCGGGTCGTCCTCGGCAATCAAAACCTTCATGATTCGTCCTTGATATTCCCCAACACTTCATTTAATCGTTCGATTTCCCTTTCCAGGTCGACCATTGCTTCGTTGGCCATTTCCCATTTCCCCTCATGGCCAAGCAGTTCCAGCCGAAAAGCAGCGTCCCACGCCGGTTTGGCGAAGAAATTTCCCACTGCCCCCTTGAGCGTATGGGCCGAAGACTCGAGGTGCTCGCTATTTTGTTGCCCGATGGCATCGCGGATCCGCGCCAATAACCCCGAGCGGTTCACCCGGAAGCGCTCGACAACTTTTCCCAACAAGTCCCGATCGGAATCTACATAATTCAGGAGCGCCGGTTTATCCAGTACTTCGTCTTCCGAGCGCTTTTCTTTGCCGGCTTCCCTCTCGCAGAGCGAGAGGGCTACAGGGTCTGCTACTGACGCCTGACCTCTGACCTCTGACCTCTGAGGCGCCAGCCGTTCCAGGATGGCGAACAGCTCCTGAGATTGGATCGGCTTCGAAACGTAATCATCCATGCCGGCTCCCAGGCAACGTTCCCGGTCTCCCTTGATGGCATGCGCCGTCATCGCAACAATCGGGAGGCGGTGCGGGTTTGCAGCCGAGAAGCCGCCTACTGACGCTTCCCGGCTGCGAATCGCTGCGGTGACCTTTAATCCATCCATTTGCGGCATTTGTACGTCCATCAACACCACATCAAAGGGTTCTCTTTCCAACACGTCCACGGCCTCTTGGCCGTTGTTCGCCACTACCACTTGATGGCCCCATTTTTCCAGCAAGTTGGTGGCCATGATTTGATTGATCTCATTATCCTCCGCGAGCAGAATGCGCAAACGACGCTCCGGATTCGTGGACGGTGGGGCGTCAATCGTGGGGCGGACAGATTCCTGACCATTCACCCCCGGCTTGCCCAAAGCCCGCAATATCGTGTCCAAGAGAAGCGATTGGTTGACTGGTTTAATCAAGTGCCCCGCCAGTCCCATCGCTCGGCAGCGATCGACATCCCCCGCCCGATCGGCCGACGTCAGTAGAATCACGGGAATCTTGGCCGTTTGCGGATCCGCTTTAATCCGCTCCACCAGGCTGAATCCGTCCATTTCCGGCATGTTTACATCCGAAAGAATCATTCGCATGCGCCCGTTTTGCGTCGGTCCCCGTGCCAGGACCTGCAACGCAGCTCGGCCGCTATCCGCCAGTTCGGGCTTCATTTTCCAGTAGGAAAGGACTTCTTGAAGGATCAACCGGTTCGTGGCATTGTCATCCACCACCAGAACGCGCAGATTTTTCAGGATGCTCAGGTCCACCGGCGCCGGCTTCTCCGCCGGCTGCCACAAGTCGAGCTTTAAAGTGAAATGAAACGTGCTGCCCTTGGCGACCTCACTCTCGACCCAAAGCCGGCCCCCCATCATTTGCGCCAAGCGGGATGAAATTGCCAAACCCAGTCCTGTGCCGCCATGCTTTCGCGTGGTCGAAGTATCCGCCTGTTCAAAAGCGCGGAAAATTGCTTCCTGTTTCTCCGGAGGAATGCCGATCCCCGTATCGCGAACGGCAAAGTGCAGGAGAACCGAGGAGGAAGAATCCGGAGGCATGAGGCGTAGGGCGTGGGGCGATTCTGTCAACGGTCCACGCTCCCCGGTGGGCCCGTCATGCGTATCGCGTTTGCCGCCAAATCCTTTGCCACATGGGAGAAGACTCCAGCCGTTTTCCCTCCGCCCGCCGTGATGGACAAGGTTGGGCGCTGCTCCATGTTCCAATCGCACTTCGACCACTACCTCGCCGCGCTCGGTGAATTTGATGGCGTTGCCCACGAGATTTACCAGGATTTGCCGCAGCCGAACCGGATCCCCGACCACCGTATCCGGCACGTCGGGCTCCACCTGGTAAGCCAATTCCGGCCCCTTTTGATGCGCCCGGATGGCCAGGGTGCTCATGGTGTCGCCGATGTTGTCCCGCAAGTGAAACGGGATTTGCTCCAATTCGAATTTGCCGGCCTCGATCTTGGAAAAATCAAGGATGTCGTTGAGCAGGATCAGCAGGGAATCGGCCGATTTTTTTACCATTTCCATGAATTCGCGTTGCCGGCCCGTGAGTTCGGTATCCAGAGTCAGTTCCGTCATGCCCAGAATGCCGTTCATGGGTGTGCGAATTTCATGACTCATGTTGGCCAGGAAATCACTCTTGGCCCGGTTTGCTGCCTCGGCTGCGTCCCTCCCTTTCAAAACCTGGATGCGAAGGGTGTTCACGATGTGTACGCCGTATATGGACGCCAATCCTCCGACGACCATTAATAACGCCAGACTGCTCATGAAATTGCTGTTCACGAACTTATTGTCAGGAAACTGCCGCCAGGCAAGGTAGGGAGAAAGGATGAGCGGAATCAACATCATCGGTACCACCAAGAGCGATGCCCGCCACCAGGTATTGGGTATGAACATGCAATAACAAGTGATCAACGCATACCAAACCATTGCGGTATAAATAATTTCCACGCCAATCCCAACCTCCGCGTTCAAATTGCTGATCTCCCCCCAATAACGATAGACCCCCCAAGTGCGGACGATATGAAACCCAAAGGCAACTCCGAATATGACCAATTCAAATATGCGCAGTTGACGCAGAGTAAAACACCATTTTTGTCCCAAGATAACCGCACAAACCCCAAAAATAATCACGACGCCAATAAGCAAGTCGCGAAGAAAATTGCTGTCCCATCTGAAAATAAATTCTCGGACCAGAAATGCGCCAAAAGCCAAGAACAAGATCCACGAAACTGCCCGCAAGCGGACCACCAGCAAGGCCGTGGTATCGTCTTTCATGCCCGGGCAATCCCATTCATCGGTTTTTTTCCGGTTCGACCTTCGCTCCGCCGGGTTCGGTCCGGCCTTTTCCGGAAGGGAGAGAGTTTGCGACATGGTTTGTACTCCGATAAAATCTCACAGAAGCATCGGGCCATAGGACCAGCGCGATGGTGCCGAATTCCAGCTTAGTACACACCCCACAAAAAAGTAAAGGCAAGGAACGATTTGTCGACTATCAACATCGAGCACATGGTCAACCGGATACAGTTCCGGCTTCAAGCCCTGCCGGTACGAAATACCGCCGCGGTCCGCGCACTTCGCCGCGAATTTTCCAAACGACTCATGGCGGCGGAACCGCGAACCGTTCTGGACGTGTCCTATAGACTTTTGCATTTGTCGCAGTATCTGTACCGCTTCATCGCTTACGAACTGATCGCTCATCATCGCGCGACCTTGGGGAGCTTGAAGATCAAGCAGCTCGAGCTCCTGGGCAAGTCTATGGACAGTTGGGGCGCCGTGGACACTTTTGCCTGTTACTTGGCGGGTCCCGCTTGGCGGGAAAACCAGATTGCCGATGCGGGCATCCATCGGTGGACCAGATCGACCGATCGCTGGTGGCGGCGTGCGGCACTGGTAAGCACGGTGCCGCTTAACAATAAAACCCGCGGCGGCAAAGGAGATACGCAGCGCACTCTGGAAGTATGTCGCTTGTTGATGGCCGACCGGGACGACATGGTGGTCAAGGCTCTATCCTGGGCCCTGCGCGAACTGGCCAAGCGGGATGCCCGGAGCGTCCGTGCTTTTTTGCAAGAAAACCAATCGCGTTTGCCGCCCAGAGTGATTCGGGAAGTGCACAATAAACTGCGCACCGGCTTGAAGAATCCACCGAGTCACGCTCCGTGATTCAGTTGCTGCACAGGCGCTCATCGTTTCGGTTGCAAACCCGCCTGGCCGCGGTGCGCCGCCAGGGTCAGGCGCAGCCCCTCCATGAAAGAAACCTCCGGTTCATAGCCGAGTTCCCGGCGAGCCCGAGAAATGTCGGCCTCCGAATTGCGCACGTCCCCGGCCCGAGGGGGACCAAATTTGGGTTGAATATGGCCGCCGAGCAACTCGTTGAGATGTTGTACCAGATCAAGCAGCGTGATGCAGCCGCCATTGCCGATGTTATACACGTTTCCCACTGCCGCCGGCGCTTGCGCCGCCTTGAAGACTGCCTGCACGGCATTCGCGACGTACGTAAAATCCCGCGATTGTAGCCCATCTCCGTATATCGTCGGCGTCTGGCCGGCAGACATGGCCGCGATAAACAACGCGATGACTCCCGAGTAAGGACTCTTGGCATCCTGGCGCGGACCGAAAATATTGAAAAACCGCAAGCGCACCGTTTCCAGCCCATAGACTACGGTGAAACTCTTGCAGTAATGTTCACCCGCCAATTTGGCTGCGGCATAAGGCGACATGGGCGATATCGCCTCGCTTTCCCGGCGCACCGCTCCCGGATTGTCCCCGTAGGCGCTGCTGCTGGCGGCATACACGACCCGGCGAACCCCGGCTTGCCGGGCGGCGTTAAGCACGTGCAATGTTCCCGTCGCACAAACCTCATGACTGGCCACCGGGTCTTCGACACTGCGCTGCACGCTCGGCAACGCGCCCAAATGTATCACCCATTGCGCGCCCTTGACTGCAGCTTCGACGGCCTTGCGATCGGTCAAGGTGCCCCGCACGATTTCCACTCGACCCTCTACCTTTTGCAAATTGGCAGTTTTTCCGGTGCTGAAATCATCGAAAACCCGAACCTGCTGACCCTGTTCCACCAATTTTTCCGCGACATGCGAACCAATGAATCCCGCACCGCCCGTTACCAAATAAAATGCCATGAAAAATCTCCGAATTAGCCATGGAACGCGAGGCGTGGAGGGTGGGGCGTGCCACGCCCCACAATTCTTCTTCCACTCACCTGCAGCTTGCCTCTCTCTATTGTTTTTTATAGATTAGCTCACCATTACCAAATGAAGAAACCAGCGGGCGGGAAGTTTCGGAAAATCATCTCAAAATGGCGGAATGGATTGGGAACCGTTGATTTTTCACTCTTTGCCGATAATCGTCGGTTTTGACGTAATTCCCCCGGGAAAAGGACCGACTGCCAATGGCCGAGATTTTGGACTGGCAGAGGACCCCCGATCCGCGGTCCATTGTAGAGTTCGCGGCCCGCTCGTTGGCCGGCGGCCGATTGGTCGCCGTTCCCACGGAAACGGTTTACGGGATTGCAGCCAGCGCGCTGCATCCGGAAGCCGTGGAACGCATGGCCCAGTGCAAAAGCCGGCCGCCGGATAAACCGTTTGCCCTGGCCATTCGGGGCTCTTGCGAGCTCCTCGACTGGCTCCCGCAGTTGAAGCGTGTCGGCCGCCGCCTAGCCCGGCGCTGTTGGCCCGGGCCGGTGACATTGGTTTGTGGCGATGGGCTGGATGAAGGACTCGCCGGGCGTTTACCCGAATCCGTTCGGCGCCGGGTGTGCCCTCAAGGAACCCTGGGCCTGCGAAGTCCCGCTCATGAGGCGGTTTTGCAAGTCCTTAGGCAATTGATTGGCCCCTTAGTTTTGACCAGCGCGAATGATAGCGGCGCCCCCGACGCCGCAACTCCGGAAGAGGTCCTGCAATCGGTGGGGGATCGCGTCGATTTCTTGATCGACGATGGTCCCACGCGTTACGGCCGGGCTTCCACGGTAGTCCGCGTGACCGGGGACGCCTGGTACGTCGTCCGGGAAGGAGTCGTTTCCGTGAGAACGCTGGAAAAGCTGAGCGGCTGTATAATAGTCTTTGTTTGCACCGGCAATACCTGCCGGAGTCCGATGGCCGAAGTTCTGTGCAAGAAGTTATTGGCCGATCGCCTGGGATGCCCGCCGGATGATTTGGCGAACCGCGGCTATCAGGTCCTTTCTGCCGGATTGGCAGCCATGACCGGAGGTCGGGCCGCCCCGGAAGCCGTCGAAGCCTCCCGCGAACTTGGCGGAGATTTGACCAATCATACGAGCCGGCCCTTGACGAGTGAACTTGCCCAACAGGCGGATTTTCTCGTTGCCATGACCCGAAGTCATTTGTACGCCCTTGCTGATCACGCGTATCGGCCGGCAAATCCGCCGCGCCTATTGCACCCCGCCGGTGAAGATATTCCAGACCCCATCGGAGCCGACCAGGAAACATATCGCTCTTGTGCCCGGCAAATTCTGAGCTCTCTAGAACACCTACTGCCCGAGGTGCAACAGTCATGAAGATTGCAGTCGGCAGCGATCACCGTGGCTTTGAAGTCAAAAAACGCATCGTTCCCCTGTTGCAGCAAATGGGCCATGAAGTGCTTGATATGGGAACCAATGCCAACGAAAGTGTCGACTATCCCGATTATGCCCTGCAAGTGGCCCAGGCCGTCGGCGGCAAACACGTCGACCGCGGCATCCTTATCTGCGGCACCGGCATCGGCATGTGCATCGCCGCCAACAAGGTGCACGACGTCCGCGCCGCTCCCTGCCACGACAGCATCACGGCCGAAATGAGTCGCCGCCACAATAATGCCAATGTCCTTTGCCTTTCCGCGGACCTTCTAGGGGCGGAAATTATCGACCGCATGATCAAAATCTGGCTTACCACCGAATTCGAAGGCGGCCGCCACGCTCGCCGCGTCGACAAAATTACCAAATACGAGGAGAATTCCAAAGCACATTGATGTAGTCATTCGTCATTAGCTCTACAGCTTCACTTTTCAAAATGGGCAAGATTGAGGAATGCTCCCTCTTCGCATAACGCACGCCAACCTGTTACAATCGCTTCTGAAAAAAAATACGTTT
>Ga0306920_100004063_pt1 | contig 18708 bp, 16 predicted proteins | sample flu12Cox44000170_FD_204666 | JGI IMG/M metagenome (GOLD analysis project Ga0306920, IMG submission 204666) | Lab enrichment of tropical soil microbial communities from Luquillo Experimental Forest, Puerto Rico - flux4day.12C.oxic.44.000.170 (v2)... | ecosystem: Environmental > Terrestrial >... | reverse complement strand
AGGACGTGGCGATTGCGCGATCGCGTATCCGCGGCGAGGACGATTCTACTTTCCCGATCGCATCCTCGACGAGTCCTACCTGACGTGGTTCACGCTGATGCTGGGCAAGCCGCTCCTCGGCGGACAGGTCTACGACACGCTGCGTGCGCTCGACTATCTTCGGTCGCTGCCTGGCGCTGGCGAGAAGGTATCGCTCGTCGGCGACGGACCTCACGGCCTCATCGCCCTCTACGCCGCTGCGCTCGATCAAAGCACCGCCGGCGTCGCGTTGCGTCACACCGTCACCGATTATCGTTCGCTTGCCGTCGCGGAGCACTACAACCATCCGTTCGGGGTGTACGCGTACGGCGTCATGCGGGAATTCGACTTGCCGGACGTGGCGCGCGCCGTCGGCCCACGCCCAGTGCTGTTGCTCGACGCCGTGACTGCGCTCGGCGAACCCGCTGGCGCGGCCGCGCGGGACCTGTACAGGAGTGCGTCGAACGTCAGCGTTCGAAACATCGATGGGAGTGCCGATCCGACATCCCTCATAGCAGCCTGGGCACGGGGCCTGGCGTAATCGCATACACATCCATGCGATGTGGGCGCACGGATACCTCAGCAAGCTCCACATTGCCATTGAGACGTGGCGTGCGCGGGTTGTCCCTCGCCAATACTGGATCCGACGAAAAACCACACGAACCCTGAGTGGTCGATCCTCCAGCAGCCACGGCAACAAATCGTCTACTCGAAGCCCGATAAATCGACAAATGTCGGCATAGCTCAGCAATACGTTCACCATTGCCACACCGGATCCGCCGGCTTCTAACCTTTCAGACGTCAGGCAACAGGTCTGAATAATTGCGGAATAACTGAGAGCTTGCATTATGGCGAAGCACACCGTGCAAGAAGTGCCCGCATGGAAAAATTAAAGTCGGTCTCGCCGCTGCAATGGGGAAAATGGACGTTGCGCAGATAATGGCGCACCGGAGTGCAGCACTGGAGATGGCCTCGGGCAAAATCGTCGCTAAGCGCACCCTGCTCGGTACGGCCGTAGAGATTCGATGTCGGACCTAGCGGACGTTCGAAACATGCTCGAGTTGGCGGAACATGCCGCGACCGCTGGCAACTTCGGGTCTGCCGATGAGCTGCTGAGACATGCCGCAAGCATTCAGGAAGCCAAGCTGGGTCCGTTCCATCCGGATCTGGCGAGCACGCTGAACAACCTCGCCATCGTTGCCGAGAAGACCGGACGGCCGGGGGACGCCGAGACTCTCTACCGGCAGGCGGCCGCGATTGCGTCCGCGTCGCTTCCGGCGGACCATCCGATGGTCGCGGCGAGTCGACAGAACCTCGAAGACTTCTGCCACGCGCGTGGCTTGCCGATCGTTGAACCCGCTGTCCGTGCGTCTGCGGCGCAGGAGACGGTGCTCGGACAAGAGGACTTCGCTCGAGCGGTGGCAGCGCCCCAAGGGAAGACGCCGACTGATGTAAGGGCTGCCGATTCTGGCCTCGCTATGCAGGCGTCACGCTCGCTCCAGAAGGTCGCGATCGGTGCGGTCGTCCTCGCGGCTGCCGCGGTACTAGTAATGCAACCGTGGTCCTCGCGCGAAACCTCGACACGGCCACCGACGGCAGAACCCATACCTCCCTCCGGTGCTGAGCCCGGGCTACCGCGCTTCGCCGTGCCCGCTCCCATCGAACAGGTCCAACCTCCGACACCACGGGACAAAGATCGCGGCGTCGTCTCCGCCAAGCCGCCTCCTCCAAAACGCTCATCTGACGCCATTGCCCTGGCTACAGTGCAACTCTGCCGGACGTTGTCGACGAGCGGGCGCAACTGGCAATGCGATCCGGCAGGGGATTCCGTGGCGCCGGGGCGGATCATTCTCTACACGCGCGTTAGGTCCCCGCACGATGCAGTCGTCACCCATCGCTGGTACCGCGGACAGACGCTGCGGCAATCCGTCGCGCTGACGATTCGGGCCAGCGTGACGGAGGGTTATCGCACCTACAGTCGTTACGCCGTGGAAAGTGGAGGGGATTGGCGGGTGGAAGTCAGGAGCGCGGCCGGCGACCTGCTGCACGAGCAGCGCTTCGCCGTGCGTTAGATGCGCCGCTACGGCAGCGTGATGTGCACGAGTGGTTGACGCTCGCCATAGTCCCTCCGACGCCGTCCTGTGCGAAAACTCCGCCGAAGTCGGATCACCCGATAATTGGTGGATCGACGCAGCCGGAGGAGGCGTGTGCCTCCAGAAATCCGACCGAATCGACATCGTCCTTGAACCGGCGCAGCGCCTCAGGCACGCTCCGCCATGGCCCCGTTGCCCGATCCCTGCCCAAGTTAAACGTGTGCGTCTCGAATTTCAAATTCTCTCGCTGAGTCCAAGGTGGCCGTTATGACCGCGGAGTTGGTTGGTGCCGGTGGCGTGCGAACGTGATCGCGGAGAATCTCATCCCCAAGCAGCAACTGATCGGAAACAAAGGGACCTCTGCAAGAAGTGCTCAAAGCCATGGATGCGGAACTGACGGAGATTGAAGCGGGACGACGGCGCTGCAGACGTGGTTGGGGCCAGATTCGTGGTCGACTACAGAGTGGCTTTACCGCTTCGATTCAGAGTGGTTCTCCCCTCAAGGCATCGCCGGGGGCTAGGATCCGGCCGATCGCCGGTCTGTGAACGCAGAGGTCGAAGCGCTAAACATGACGACACTTCTTTGGTCCACGGGGACCCCACGCCGCACGGCGGTCACGGTCCTGATCGCGTGGTTGCTGGCGGGTACGCTCGACATCACAACGGCAGTTCTCTTTTACGTAGGTCCGTCCAGCGCTCGGGCTGCGAGACTCCTGCAGGGCATCGCGAGCGGCCTGCTCGGTGCGCGGGCGTTTGACGGAGGCGCGACGACGGCGTTGCTTGGGTTAGCGCTGCACTACCTGATCGCGCTTATCTGGACGCTCGTGTTCCTCGTCGCATTCCGAACACTCGGCGCGCTCCGCCGCCATCTCGTGTTGATTGGAATCGCCTACGGCATCATCGTCTGGCTGGTCATGAATCTCGTCGTGTTGCCGCTAAGCAACGTTGCTCGCGGACCGTTGCAACCGCGGGCGGCTGCCATCGCAGCGACCATTTTGGTCCTCTGTATCGGACTGCCCATTTCGCTTGTAATCGGGCGCCACCTGCGAGGCGAGAGCGCGTCGTGAACGCTAGCAAAAGAGGATCGCTGTGCGACACGCCAGCGAAACACCGAGCAGCGTGAGCTGGAACATCACCGCGGCATAGAGCGATGCGCATCGCAAGTGTGGGACACGTGGTTTTTGCGGCGACGATGATCGCCCTCGGAACCCTTGGGCTCAGCAAAGGGCATTTCACCATGGTCTGGCAGGCGGTGCCCAAGGGTGTGCCCGCACGCGAGGTGCTTGTCGATCTTTGCGCCTTCATCTCCATCGCGTCTGGTGCAGGCGTGCTCTCGCGCCGCACAGCTACCGTGGCGGCTCGCGCGCTGTTCGCCTATCTTCTGTTCTGGTTGCTGATCTTTAGAGTGCCAGGGCTGTTCCACGCCCTCACCGTGGACGTGTACTGGTCAGCTTGCCGAGACGCGGTGATGGTGGCTGCCGCCTGGGTCCTGTATGCTTGGCTCGCGAACGATTGGGATAGGCAACGACTTGGTTTCGCCGTCGGCGATAGCGGTTTGCGGATGGCGAGAGTACTCTACGGCATGGCCATCATCCCTTTCGGCCTGGCTCACTTCCAATATGTCCAGCGGACCGCCGCACTGATCCCTCGGTGGCTGCCGGCGCATGTGGCCTTGACCTATTTCACAGGTGGTTGCTTCATCGTCGCGGGCCTGGCGGTGCTCATCGGTGTGTGTGCGCGGCTGGCAGCCGCACTCTCGGCGTTGGAGATGGGCCTGTTCCTGCTTCTCGTGTGGATACCCGCCGTGGCAGCAGGGTCGCTGAACGCCTTCCAATGGAGCGAGACCGTCACGACGTGGGTGCTGACCGCCGCAGCTTGGGTGGTGGCGGATTCCTATCGCCACATCCCCTGGCTCGCCGTGGCTCGGTCCGACCGGACCATGGACTACACACGTAGCACGTCTCTCGGCCACAGCTAGCCTCCCAGTTAGCGCTAGGTCTCGACCGATTTCATGCCTTCGATCACTCGACGTTCGTTCCCGGAGATGGCGGTGCCGTCGGCTCATCCACGCTGCCGCATCCGCCTTCGACGACCATGTGGGCCCATGCGACATGATCGGCCACGCTGAGGACCACGGCGAACGCGTCATCGTTCTCTCACGCCTTTCTTGCGTCGCACCAGATATGGCCGAAGCGTAGCTTCCAGATCCGCGCGCAGCCAACCGGCAGCAGAGCCTTCCCGATACAGCGTCCAATTCAGAAACGACCCGTTGAGCGTGACCTCGATTGACCGAGCGAGCGCCTGCACATTCGTGCCCGCACGGAGCTCGCCGACGGCGACAGCGCCGGCGACGAGCTTTTCGTAGTGCGCGCGTGCTGCTCGCGACATCCTCAACAGGTGACGATGCAGGACGGGATCGGCCAAGTCGTTGTGAAGGTAGGCAAGATTCCGAAGGGCGGCGCGCGGCGAACTGGCAAGCTGCGCATGTACCGCCGTGACGGAGCGCAGCGCCTCCAGCGGCGATAGGGTCAGCGGCTGGGGGACCGCCAGACCCACGTCGCCAGTGGCGGCAGCATGGCGGGCATGCGCCAGCAACATCGCTCGCTTGGAGCCGAACCGCTGAACCAGCGCGCCAGCGGTGACGCCCGCCTCTGCGGCAATGTCGCGCAGCGTCAGCTCCGCCGGGCCGCGGCGCTGCATGACCCGCACCAACGCCGCGAACACATCGACGTCCTCGGCCTTTCGTGGTCGTGGACTCATCGCACTTGACAATATCTAAACATACGTTTAGTTTGGTCGCAACTGACATGGCTCTGACTCATGGGTTCCTTCGCTCGGTATCCATCCGGACTGAGCGTCCAGCAGCGGTGCCGGTGTCCCTTACAGTCGGCGTTGAGGCGTGACGATGGAGAACGGAAAGCCCCGGGTAACGATCCACATGGCCGCGAGTCTCGACGGCTTCATCGCAAGAAGAGATGGAAGCGTTGACTGGCTGGAGACGTCAGACAACTTCGAGGGTGGGGACACCATGACACCGGAATCAGTCGCGGAGTTCCTCAGGACGATCGACTGCTACGTCATGGGTTCACGAACCTACGAGACGGCGTTGAATTTCGAGGCCAAGGGACTGGGCTGGTCATACGGGGACAAGCCGACCTTCGTCCTCACCCGTCGCACGCTGCGGAAGACCAGGAGCACTGTGGAGTTTTACGCGGGCGATCTCGGGCGGCTGGTGGGCGAGAGATTGAAGCCGAACTTCCGCAGCATCTGGTTTGTCGGCGGTGGAGCAGTATCCTCTGAGTGCTTGCGCCTGCAACTGGCCGACGAAGTGCGCTATTCGATCGTGCCCATGCTGATTGGTGACGGAATCTCGTTTTTCCAGGGACTCGGCAAGGACGTCGCCCTGCACCTGCTAGAGGCGACGGCATACAAGAGCGGCATGGTGGCGCTTCGCTACGAGGTGCGGCAGTATGGGTCGACCGAAGCGTGAAACGCTGAAGGCAGGCAGCGGCGTCCCCGGTCCTCCCAGCTTTGCCTCCAAGACAGACGGGCCCGCGGGCCCCGCGGTCGCAAAGGGCGGTCAGTAGTCGGTGGTCATGCCGCGGTGTCGAGACGGCCCCGGGATGGCAAGCACCTCACCAGGGCGGAGTGTATCCCGATCGAACTGCAGAAATCTGCTCGTCAGAAGAGTCGTCCGATGCTGATGTAATAGCGTGAGCGTCCATCGAAGCTGAAGCTCGCACCGGCGGTCAGAGGCCCGATGAGGGTATCGAAAATCGCACCGACTCCGACGTCGGTGCGGTCCCGTGCCGTATCAAGGCTGTCAAAGGCGGATCCATTCTCGAGCCACCCACCGACGAAAAACGGACCGCCGATAAAGTCCGGAAGCCTTCCGATACCCCGAAGATAGCCCGCCGACGCCACAATATAGTGATCGCCGCGAAGCTCACCGAGGTCGTACGCGCTGAGGCGGAAAGGCCGACCGAGCTGGAACTGTTCCGTCGGGAGCGGTTTGCCGTCGAACGACGTCCCTGCACCGCCAGCAAGAAATAGCCGATCGCGCAGGCCGCGTAACGACCAGAATGCCGTGGCAATCCCCTCGGCTTGCGTAAGCCCGACGTTCGTCCGAGTAGTGGTGATCGTCGACGGTGGCGCTGGCGAGTCGAAGATATGGCTGAAGATGGCGGTTGCATGCACGCCTGTCGAGGGCACGACCGGACTGTCCTGTCCATCATGGAGCCAGCGCAACAGGGTGCGTGTATCCAGCCCACTGACCCCAGGCAACCCGGGATCTCCCGCAACGACCGAAGCGCTCAAGTGCGACGCTGTTACGCTGAAGCGCACTTCATCTTCGCGCCCGAGGTTAACGCCGCCGCCCAATCCGCCGCCCGAATTGGTCTCGTGGTACTGCGCGACCACAACGTTGTCCCTGATGAAATTGAGTGTATTGCCTATGGCGAGCGCAGAGGCTGTGACGAATAGCGGCGTTTTGCCGAGAGGTCGGTAGAGTTCCGCCCCGATTCTTGGCTGGGCTCCTACAGCGGCGTCGATGCGCAGTTCCGATCCCGACCCCAGCACATCGAACGTCAGAAAGCGGCCGGCAAACTGAACGGCGAACGCGTCTGATGTGATGTTGCTCATATTGATGCCGAGCATCAGGAAGGGAGGTGCGTAGGCCTTCGGGCGGGCGAGGATCTGAAGCCCCGAGTGTCCGTTGTCCTCGACGATCTGCCAGCCGACCGCCTCGTAGCGGTCGAGCCCTCCGAACGTCTCAAGCTGCTTTTCGAGCGCGGCCACGTCGAGAGGCTTCCCGACGAACGGCTTCAGAACCTCTTCCATTCGGTCTTGGTCGGAAGAGACGGCCCCCACAATGTTCAAGAACTGCAGTGTTGGCAGCTGCGATCGCCGTCGCGCCTGACGTTCGGCCTGGTAAGCAGCCCACGCCTTGTCGTCGATCGCCAGCGGCAGGAGCTTGTCGCTCAACGCCTCCGTTGCGCGGTAGCCGACCTCGGCGAGCGCCTCGCTCCGGCGCCAGTCCAGGCTCCCAAACCCCTTGAGCGGCGGATTGATGACGATGTCGGCAGTGCGCATGGCCGCGCGAGTATTCGCGTCCATCATCGCGTCGACCGTCTGGCTCATGAGGCCGAGCAGCGAGTAGTTGACGGTTCGTGTGTCCTCCATGTTGCCGACGTTGACCGCGATCACGACGTCGGCCCCCATATCGCGAACGACGTTGGCCGGCACGTTGTTCAGCGGGCCGCCGTCGACCAGCACCTGGCCGTCGAGTTCGACTGGCGGGAACACGCCCGGCAAGGACATCGTCGCTCGCATGGCTGCGGGGAGCGATCCGCGGTCGAGCACAATCGACTGCGCCGATACGAGATCAGTGGCCAGGCACCGGAATGGTGTCGGCAGGTCGTCAAAGCTCCGAAGCTGAAGGTACGCGCCGCCGATACGCTGGAGAAGGAAATCGACCTGCTGACCATTGTTAAGCGCGGTCGGTGGAACAATGCCGCGCTTGAGGCCGAACTCGATGCGTGACGGAAAATCACGGGCGTCCACCTTGCGTCGGACGTTCTTGTACCGAAAGCCCGTGCTGCTGAACATCTCGTTCCAGTTTGTGGTCGCCAGTAGCTGCGCCAACTCCTGAGACGACATGCCCGAAGCGTACGCACCGCCGACGAGCCCTCCCATGCTTGTGCCCGCGATGAGATCAATGGGGATGTGATGCTCCTCGAACCAGCGAATCACACCAACGTGTGCCAGGCCGCGCGCACTTCCTCCGCCGAACGCCACGCCTACACGCGGCCTGCGATCAGTCTGCTGAGGTTCTTCAGTTCGTGCGTCGCCCTTGATCCACGCGAGGGCCACGATATGGATGACGACGAACACGACGCTGCATCTGTGCGCACGAGAGGGGATAGTCCGCATGAACGGTGTGCCGCCAGACGGAGTTTACTGAAGATCGGTAATTGGACCGCCCACGGTCTCGCTCTACGACAGCTGAGGTAAGTGCCGGTGCTGACCTCGTAATGTCCGAGAACCCGATCGACGTCTCGGCAACTCGGATCTGGACCGCGGGAGGTGCATGCGGCACCGTAAACGGCGAGAACTCGCACGCGAATGTGCAGAATGTCCGAGGAAACAGCTCGGAAGACTGTTTCGGACGTCACGAATCGGGACGTGAGTCGTGCCGGAAATCGACTTTCTCAGTTCGGCCGAGAAATTGGACATAACGGGATGCGAAAGCGGAGGCATGAGCCGAGCGTATCAGAGGCACCGAGCGGCGTCGTTCAAATGGCGAGCAGCTGCTGGCACCTCTACCGGATCGTTTCGAATTCGGCCTGCCGGGACGTCGATCGAATTCCCGGACAGCACAGGTCCTTCGAGAGCGATGCTCTTTTGAGTAAATCCCCAGCCGCAATCTCGTAGATTGATCCAACTGAGGAGTTGTACAAACGTTCCGGCGTTGCAGGTTTGTGCCGGGGCGGGCAAGGTGCGCCCTGTGTGTCCTCCTGATTAGCGTCGATATGACACAGGAGGACCTGCGAACCTGGGTCAAGGTGATAGTCCAGGACCTGACCGCGATCAACCCGCCTCAGACGCGATGGCGGGGCACCGTGACGTGATGGAGAAAGCGATGAGCGGGCTCTCAAGAGCAGCGTTGAACATATTTCGATGGCCGAGACGGTCTGCCGTGGTTGCTGACCGCCGCCCGTACCGCGGCACCGCGTGGTTTGCCAAGACGGTGATCACGAATCCCGTGGTCCTTGTCTCAACATGCCTACTCATTTCGCTGGCGGCTTGCGACGCCAGCTCGCACCAGCAGATCGTCGGCAAGTGGCAGGCGGGAGGCGCGATCAAGGTCACCGCTGAGTTTGATCGGTACGGTGTGGCACAACTCACGATCTTTGGCCAGACGGTGCGAGGCCGGTACGCGTGGGTTGGCGACAATGTCTTGCAATGTACGCTCAACGGGATCACGACGCGGTACAGGATCAGGGTGAGCGCAACCGAACTCGAACTGACGGACGAACGCAATCAGACCATCGTCTACGAGCGAAGGTAATTCGGGAAACCCGCTTCACCCCTTCGCCTGGCAAAATCCCTGGATGGAATCGATCCAGAGGCCGGAGCGAACCCGGACGCCAGTAAGATATCCGGTCGAAGAGGTCCGGTCGCACGTGTCTTTGAACGGATTCCCGCCGCGGCCTCCGAGGACAGGCAGATCAGTCCCTTGCGAAGAGTTTCCAATCTTTCCGCAGATCAGGCCGAGGCGATCGATTCCCAGGCCGGCCGCCCCTTGGAGGCCCACCGCTGCATATCCGGCGGGACAAAAATACCCGCCAAGGTCTTCGCCGTCGCGACCATAGGGGCCCGATGTACCGCGGTAATCGCCTTCGCGGTAATAATTGTCGCGGCTTGACGGAACATAGTAGAAAAGGTCAAGTCCAGTGACCAGGCTCTTGCCGTAGACTCTCGCTCCGAAAATAATCCCTAAGTTGTTCAGGCCTTGATCTGTACCGCCATTGGCATTTCCGTGCTGAGGCAGAGGGATGACGTTCTTGGCTTCGATCACCGTGGTGGGAGCAACCGAAACGACCGTGGCTTGTGAGCCCTTAATCACAACGCCTAACCGGGTCGGGTCAAAACCCTTCGCGGGGTCCGCCGTGGGCCGAGGCTGCTGCGCCCGTGACGGCGCAACGAGTGCACTAACAATAGTGCCTAGCACCACTCCAACACCTAGCTGATTCGCCGAGGCCCGGCGCAAACGGGAGAGAGAGTGAAGCGGCATGGGCAGACAACTCGATGACTCCCCTGTGATCGATGACTCCCCTGTGACCACGAAAAACTCCGTCCGAACACCGGCATCCATCTTCCCGGTACCGCGCGAGCTTCCTCGATGGGTTGTGGTGATGGATAGGAGCCGGCTCTGCACAATCTCTGTACAATTTTTTCGGCCACGTGCACGTTCGACTTTATGGCGGATCGCGACCCTCGAAAACATTGAGCAATTTCGCAAGGCTGCAGGTGCGCGTCAAATGAGCACCCGGTTCGGAATCGGACAAATGGGGCAGACACGATCGGCGGGAAGTGTCTATCCACAATCTAGCAACATGAATCGTTGCAGCCAGTACGAGTTCTTTCAGTAGATCAGCCTGGGCGTCGCTGAATGGCGTGACAATTGACTAATCTGAAGAGTCGCGCGGGAAAATCGCTGATGTTCACCCTAAACAAAGTCGTGCCGTGGGGACGTTCGTTCGACGAATACGGCCGGATGTTCGCCCTCACGAACCAGGATTTGGAAGGCACGATCTTGGGATGTGGGGATGGTCCTGCCAGCTTTAACGCCGAAGGCACCCGTCGCGGATTCACGATTGTGTCGTGCGATCCGCTGTACCGTTTTGACGGCGCCGCGATCCGGACCCAGATCGAGTCGACGTACGAACAGATCATGGAGCAGATGCGTCGGAACATGAGTGACTGCGTCTGGACGACGATTCCTTCCCTTGACGCGCTGCGTCACACGCGACTGCGGGCCATTCAGACGTTTCTGTCTGACTATGACCGAGGCAAAGCACAGCGGCGATATATCGACGCGGAGCTGCCGACGTTGCCGTTCGACACGGCCTCATTTGATCTCGCCGTGTGCTCGCACTTGCTGTTTCTCTATTCCATGCAACTGACAAATGACTTCCATCGCGCCGCCGAGCTGTCTTCACGGACATTCTGCACTTTCGCGCGCGAGGTCTCGCCGTCCACGGCCAAGGCTAATCATCGGCAACTCTGACTGACTGGGGCATGGGTTTTGGCCCGTGTGCTCGAGCGACCGCGCGGTGACCGGCGCAATCCTCTTTTCTATTTCGGCAACAGCTGAGGCGGACTTGCGTGACTCCAAAAGCTCAGCCAAAAGTTGCTCGCACGCTTGCTGGGTTCCTAGATAGGCTGGCATTTGGCTCACGCGCGTCCAGATCTGACCCTAGTCGAGACGTCGATCGGGTTCTCGGACATTACGGGGTCGACTTTCAGACTGATTCCACTATCCAGGTCGCCTTCTCGTCCACCGTGATAGCATGCGGCGCCGCCGTTTCAGCATGGAGGTTCCATGATCGCAATTGAAGCGATCAAGTTCAATCACGATTCGAATTCCGCTGCGTCAGATGCGTTGAATATTCGCAAGAACGCAAGCCAATTCATCAGCGTTCCTGAATGGCGGCGCTTTGTCAGCGTGAATCCGGAGGACTCGCGGGCGGCGTACGCGGTGGCTCCGACGAAGGGCAAGACACTGACGATTGCCGTCTCGCTCAGTTCCACCGATCCGGCCCTTACGTTCATTGAGGTGAGGGTCAGAAAGCATGTCAAGGCACGGCCGGTAAGTTTCATCAACGGTCAGACTGGCTTTGTGTTCTTCGAACTAATCGATCCGTTGAAGCACGCGAGTATCGGCGTGCGCGATGTGGAGTGGCACTGGGAATTCCGGCGAGGACCGCACCGGCAATGGCGCCACTTTACGATTACGCGCCACCGGATCTATACCGTTCTCGATGTACCCACTGGCCCATGGAATCAAGGGCCATACAATGCGGCCAATACGCAACTGCCATGGACCGATGTGCTCGACTACGCCTGTCATTGGGCGGATGGCGCCACGTCAACTGACATGGCCGGCGCCTTGGTGACCCAAAGCGTTTACGCTCTCGGCCCCAGCGTCATCACGTACGACTGTCCGGGCGGCGGCAGCTCGCACTACAGCGCGGGGAACTTCGCCTGTACCGCCTTCCTCGACCGGTTACACGGCGGCCTTGGGAACGGCATCTATGTGAATTGCAGCGATTGCGCAACCATCGTTTCCACATTTGCGAACTTGCTGGGCTGCGACCTCTGGCAGTCCCGTATGGGTTGGGGATTTGCTCTCAACCAGATGCTGGGCATCGGCAGCAACGTGTGGCAAACATGCTGCGGGTGGAGTGGCTTTAGCTATCATGAGGTCGCATGGGAAGACGCATGCACCGCGAATGACGACGTCTTTGACGCGTGCTTGCAAGTGGATGGCGACAGCGATCCCACGGCCGCTCCGCATGTTGCTCTGCTTCCACAGGATTTGCGATTCGGCAATCCTGGTAATTTGCTGTATCGGGATCGTCTCGCGACGCCGGCCGGCCGCGCCACGTGCAATCCGCAACCGGGCACTCGCACGAGGCGAGTCGTAGTGTGAAGAGGACTTATGGAGCCGGGGCAAAAGAAGCATCTGGAGGAGCGATTTAAGGCCCGGGAATGGTACGGGCGCAGTCAGTACGGTCTACGCGCCTCAATCAAGGGGTTCGCCCTCACGGGATCAGAGCTTCCGGGCTGGAAGATACAGCGGACGGAACGCGATGAAAGCGCGAAGCCGCGGGTGACGCATTCGCTATGGTCCCGTAACGAGGCGGCAACGGAGATTCTTTCCGTTGACTTTTGGGAATGCTCGTCAGTCAGAGCCGCAGATGATCAAGTGCTCGACGTGCTAGCCAACATGCAATCGGCTGACATCGAGAGGCGAACTGGGACCAACGCTCCTGGCGATGTGGCTTTTGGCTTGAACGACACCATGGTCCTGTTTGCGCGAGCGAATCTCGTGGTGCTCCTCCGCAATGCTGGACCGAAGGTCGTGATGGTGGGCGCAATCGCCACCCGGGTAGACGCCGTGCTGATTCAGCGCCTAAAAACCATTCGAAAGTGAGCTGATGGCGGTGAGGTGCAGCCCAGGGGCTGCTGTCCCTCGTAGTGTCCAATAATCCGATCGAATGGTCAGCAGGGGTCGGATCCGGGCGGGCCAATGAAGCATTCACGGGTGCGGCTAACTGGGCAACCACCAGATGACTTGTTGGTCGTCGGGCGGTCACAGCACAGAGTCTGCGGTGCTGTCGCGTTTGCGGAGCGCGATCGATTCGTAATTAGCTTCAGGGTTTGGTTTTGCGGTTCCTACGCGGCCGGTCGATGGTAGTAGTCCTTCAAGAGACCGCCCAGTCGCTCGCGGCAGACGACGCGGTCCTGGCTTCGTGGCTGAACGCCACTGGGGAGAATAAGCACGTTGCCCAAGCCCTGATGATTGCGCTCCCGATTCAAGCAGGCTTCCTTGACGCGTAACGGCATGTCCGAAGAACAATAAGAACGATCAAGATGGCTTGAGCGTTTAGTCGTGCCGTAGTGCGGCGATCGGATCGCTCTTGGTTGCCTGGCGAGCGGGAGCGTAGCAGGCCACCAGCGCGGCAGCCAGCATTAGCGCGGAAACCGATCCGAACGTCAGCGGGTCATAGGATCGCACGTCCACGAGGAAGCTCACGAGGACGTGGGTGACGGCGAGCGCCGTAATCGCACCAACGCCAATCCCGAGGCCTACCAGCATGACGCCTTCATTGATCACGAGCCTGAGGACGTTGCGCGGCTGCGCACCGAGCGCCATGCGGAGGCCGATCTCGTGCCGGCGCTGATTGGCGGCGTATGACACCACCGCGTAGACGCCGACGACAGCTAGCAGCAACCCCAGCGCGCCGAGCGTTCCGGCAAGTCCGGCGCCCATCCTGAACAGAAAATATCCGTTGGCGCCTGCCATGACGCGCTCCATAGTCATGACATCGTAGATGGGCAGCGTCGGGTCGAGCGCGCGCACTAGCGCTTCGGCTGGAACAATCAGGGAATCAGGCGGGACCGACGTGCGAAGTTGAAGCACGTGAATCGCTCTGTAATTCTGCGACTACGGCACGTAGAAGAAATTTCCTGGCGCAGCAAGTACGTCCTGCACTTTCGCGTTTCGAACGACGCCGATCACCGTCACCATCGTCCGGTTGCCGCCTGCGGGTGCTGACTTGAATGGACCCTGCGCGCGGTCATAGCTGAAACGGCGGCCGAGCGCGTCCTGCTGGGGCCACAACTTGGCGGCCATCGCCTCGTTGACGATGGCGACGGGCGTCGAGGTGGTGATGTCGGCGTCACTGAACGCGCGGCCTTTGAGCAACTTCATTCCCATCGTCGAAAAATAATCGGAGGTCACGCAGTTGTAACCGGCCCCCGGCGCGCGCTGGCCGGGCGGGACGGACTGGCCCTCGACGTAGAGCGTGGTCCCCTGACCGTAGTACCCCAAGGGCACCGAGAACGCCAGGCTCGCCGAAGTGACAGCGGGGAGCGCTTGCGCGCGCTGCAACAGATTGCGGAAAAACGCCTCGGATCGCAGCTGATCGTAGCCCTGGAGTGTGGGGTCAAGACTCATGTTCAGAACATGGCGCGGATCGTAGCCCAGGTCGATTGCTTCCACGTTCGTGAGGCTACGCGCGAACAGGCCGGCGGCCACCAGCACAACGAGAGATCCGGCGACCTGGGCGACCACCAGTCCGTTGCGGAGCCAGTGGCGCCGCCGATCGCCGATTAAGCCTCGGCTGGCTTCGCGCAGCGCGTCGTTCAGATCGGCGCGGCTGGAGATGCGCAGCGCGGGTACCAGTCCCGCCACGAGGCCCGAAGCCACGCCCATGCCCGCGACATAGCTGAAGACGCGCCAGTCGAACGTGAACGCGAGCCGCAGCGCGAGATCGCCAAGCGGACGCAAGTGCTCAAGCAGGCGCACCGCCTGGCTTCCCACCAGCGCGCCGCCTAGCGCGCCGGTAGCCGCGATGAGAAGACTCTCGGTCAACAGCTGCCGGACGAGGCGCGGCCGGCTCGCTCCCATTGCCGCTCGAACGGCCATCTCCCGCTCGCGCTGTGTCGCCCTGGCCAGGAGCAGGTTGGCGACGTTGAAGCATGCGACCAACAGAACGAGGCCGACCATGACGAGAAACGCGGTGGCCACCAGGAGCGTCGAGTGGCCGGCGGTAGGCTCAGGACGGGCTAGATGTTCGGGAATCACGCGCGCGATCTGTCCCTGATTGGTGTCTGGATACGCGCGTGCCAGCCGTTGCGCGATCACATTGAGAGCCGCTTCCGCCTGTTGCGGCGTCACGCCCGGTTTCAGCGCGGCCAGCACGCGCAGCTCCGAGTTGCGTCGATCGGTGAACAACGTAGAGTTCCCGAGGGCGATGCCGTACATCCCGATTGGGACGTAGGCGTCGAGTTCAATGATCGCGTACGGGCCGTGGAACGCCTCAGGTACGACGCCGATGATCGTCACCGCCTGCCCGTCCAGCGTCACGGTCTGTCCGATTACGCCTGGGTCGCCGCCGAAGCGCCTCACCCAGTAGCCGTGGCCGAGCACGACGACCGGGCCAGTCTCCGGTTCGTCGCCTTCGCCCGGAGCGATCAGTCGTCCGCGCGCAGACTGAACACCGAGCACGCGAAGAAGTTGCTCGGCACGTACGCCATCACGATGCGGTCGGCATGACCTCGATAGCCGAGTCCGCCGAGCGTGAGGTCGTAGAAGGTCATGTCGGTAAAGACGTCGGATTGTCTGCGGTAGTCCACGTAATCCAGGTAGGACAGCTGACCCGGATCGGCATTCGAACGGTATTGCACGGCGACGACAGTCAGGCGATTCGCGTCCTTCACAGGCAGCGGACGGAACAGGAAAACGTTGCCGAGGCTGAAAATCGCCGTATTCGCCCCGATCCCCAGTGCCAGCGTCAGCACCGCCGAGACGGCGAATCCCGGGCTCCGCCTCAGTTGCCGGAACGCGTAGCGGAGGTCCTGCGACAGTCCCTCAATCGTTAGACCAAGCAAACCCGTTACTCCTTCAATATCCCATCGGGTACGACACCGCCGGGGATCGCCACCAGGCATCATCTTTCCGATCCGCGGACGGCGTGGATCGCCTGCATGTGACGAGGCTGGCCCATCCGGGCATCACACAGAGACGGGGCGGCACAACTACACTGTCCGCCGACCGGATTCTAACGCCTGTCCCTACTTGAATAGTCCATTCGGGCGTTGTTGAAGTTTCATCGCGACGATGGGGCCGTGTTCACGGAGTTGGTCACGATGGCCAGACGCAACGCCAACGATTCTGTGCCGGACGCAATAATGGCGAGGGACAGGCGCCTCCTGATGGTTAACCGTTCTTTCCGATGACTAGCTCTTCTTCTTTGGCGGCGTGTCGTACGGTGCGCCGGTTCCGCTCGAGCCGAGAAAGAGCGTCTGACCGTTCGGCAGCGTGAGGTCGCGGCCATTTGCGCGGAGCGACCCGTCCTTGGATTGGTATCCGTCGACGATGACTTCCATGCCGGCCTGCAACGACTGTTTGGTCAGACCTCGCCTGTACAGCGTGTTCGGCGTGCCGGCTTCGATCATCCACTCTTCCGTCGCGCCATCCGGTTTTTTCACGTCGATATGGATCCACGCATGGGGATTGACCCATTCCATCTTCGTGACGGTTCCGCGGAACTTGACGGGCCGATCCGCATCGAACTCCGCGGTGAATGCGTGATGGGCCATGACGGGCGCGTTGACCAGCATCAGTACCACACCAATTCCACCCGCGACGAACGACAGCCGTGTTCCCATTGGAGTCACCTCGCAGGAATCCGTTTCGGCACGGTCTCGCCTTTCTTCTCGCGGATGCGCGCGCCCTGCAGCAGATGCACGATATCGTAGTTGTCTTCGTGACACGCGTACTCGTACATCTGTTCGGCAGGGTCGATTCGGGTCCACGGAATCATTGCCGTCCAGGGCTTCGTCCAGGTGTGCGGATCTTCGACCGTGAACTCGTAGTGGATCGTCTGCGGGTCAACGCGCGTGAACCGCTCGGTGATGCGAAACGTCGCGGGATCCGCGTCCTGGAAGATCACTCCCTGGTCGATTCGGAAATTGGACGTCTCGACGACGAGCGTGTTGCCTTGCCAGTGGCCGCGCGAGTCGCCGAGCCACTGGCGGAGCGTGCTCCCAAGGTGCGGACGGCCGTCCAGGGGGATGATCCGCGCGGTGTGGATCATCTCGGGGGCGATCGTCACGTATCCCGGGCTCTGGAAGATTTGAAAGTCGTTATTGTAGATCGTGGGGAGATAAGGCGGCGAGTCGGTCCGAATGATGCACCGTACCGGCAAAGACAATTCCAGATGGTTGTCGGGGAGGCCTGCCGCGAAGCGAGCTGCCGCATCCGCTCGCGCAGCCCGTGCCTGCTGCCGCTCCGGCGACAACGGCACGAGCGGAGGAATTTTTCCGTCCGGTGGATCGATGATGAGTGATGTGCGGTGATCCTTGGTAATCGTGAGCCGCCGCGCATCCATCCAATGCTCGTTGTACGCGCGATTGACGTCGACCTGCGGACCTCCATCGCGGCGATCACGCGTCAGGTTGTAGGCGAGCTCCCGCTGAAAGTCCGCGGCTTCCTCGTCGGTGAGCACCTGTTTGTCTGAAACGCCGCCGGGCCGCGCGAGCGGCGTGCTGGTGGCGTCGTTCCAGACTCCCTGCAGATCGGGGTCGCCCCACGGCGTGTGAGGCACGGCCCACGTCGTGGCTCTCGCCGGCGCTTTCGGCGCCTGACCCGCCAGCGCCGGAAACGAGACGATCGCCGCGGCGAGCGCCGCGCCGACCGATGATACGAATCGTCGACTCATCGGGAGCCTCCGCTTGCTGGCTCGCGTGCGCTCGGTTGCTTGCGAAGCCTGCCGTACAACAACTCCTCGGTGAACGGGACGCACTTGAACTCGAGAAGCTGGATATGGTCTTCCATCCGACGATAGAGGGGGAAGCTGATTTTCCACGGTCGCGTGAACACTTTCGGATCTTCGATCGTGGCCTCGTACTTAATGTGGTACAGGCTGACCGGCGTGTAGCGCTCAACCACGTGGAGCGCATCGCTGTGAAAATCGCCGGCCCGATCGAACCACGTCTGCTCGCGAAAGTCCGTCACATCGACGACGAGCGTGTCGCCTTCCCAGCGGCCGCGCGACCAACCCATCCACGAGTCGGCGGGCGCTTCGCTTTTCCAATTCATCCGGATGATGCGCGTTGTGCTCGCGAACTCGTACGCGATCAGAATGTAGTCGCCCGACCCCTGCACGATTTGAAATGGAAACGGCATGTAGGTCGCACGCGGCACGCCAGGCATGTAACACTTCAACTCGGGGTCCCCGAGATCGTGCCACTTCTTGTCGTCGGTCACGTCCACCATCATCCGCTTCTCGAAGTTCTCCTTCTTCTTTGCGAGCGCCCACGGCTGGTAGGGGATTTCTCCCCCTTCCACTACGCTCTGCCCGGCGGGGCCGGCACCGTACGCGCCCATGAGTTCGGGATGAGGTCCTGGCTGCGCGTCATGATCTTGAACGTCCCAGTTGGCCGTGACGAACGCCTGCCACACGCCGTTCAAGTCCGGATGGCCCGCCAGGCGAGGCGCTCTGTATGAGGGGAAGCGGCCGGCGGTCGGCGCCTGACCCGCTGTCGCCGTTACGACCAGCCAAAGGACCACGAGGGCGGCAATCGATCCAACCGGAATCAACGCGCTTCCAATTCGACTCCGCATTTGATTCCTCCCCGCGACGTTCCTGACCGGTCCGGACGTGCACTCTTATACACCAACGCGGTTCTTGCAGGTCAAGAGACGTCTCGCTATATTCAGCGCCAGCCACGCCCGGATCTGCTTGGAAAGCTGCCCCGCGGCCGCGGGAACCGAGGAGAACGCGATGCGCAATCGCAGAGC
>Ga0306920_100004062_pt1 | contig 18709 bp, 14 predicted proteins | sample flu12Cox44000170_FD_204666 | JGI IMG/M metagenome (GOLD analysis project Ga0306920, IMG submission 204666) | Lab enrichment of tropical soil microbial communities from Luquillo Experimental Forest, Puerto Rico - flux4day.12C.oxic.44.000.170 (v2)... | ecosystem: Environmental > Terrestrial >... | reverse complement strand
AAGAAGTGTTGGCGAGGGGGTGAAGGCGAACGGTGAGGGTTTTGGCTTGTTCATCCGGCAGCAGATCGACCTCGGTATTGTAGACGGCGCGCAGCAGACTTCGAGCATCATCATGCCGGCTCATCTTCCGGCGCACAATCTGGGCCATGGCTGTCTCGGCTCGATAGGCGATCATTTTGATGGTGTCGACGAGGTGCTTGCTTTGCGTGCTCAGGCGATCGAAGCGCGCGTCCTCGGGGAGATCTTTATACGGAATATGCCGTTGCGTGGCCTTGCGCTGGTCCTTGAGCTCGTCGACTTCTTTTCTTAGCCGCGTGATGATCTCCTGCAGATCGGATTTGCGCTGCGCGTAGTGCTCGACCTTAGAAGGTTCGATCTCGCCGTCGAGGTTGATAGCACCGAACTCGGCAATTCTGCGGTTGAGAACACCGACCTTCTTTCGCACCTGCCCGTCGAGAGCGCGGTGGGCAGGGTTCACGACCAAGACGGTCTCAGGAACATTGCCGGTGCGATAGTCGACAAGGCCGTCGAGATTGAAGCTCTGACGCATGTAGCGGAAGAAGCTCTCCTGAGACCATCGACCAAACATTGCCGGAGCCAGCTGTGCACCCGGGGCGCGGTAGTCGGTTGAAAGAAATGCCGTCTGATGCTCGCTCTCGCCGAGCTTGCGGAACTCGCGCACCCACAGGCCATTGCTGAGCTTAGTCCCGCGCTCGGCGAGCAAAATTGTGATCGTCTGCCCCGAGGCCATGCGCACCTCGGTGGGCACGAACTCATCCTTGGGCCAATCCTCGCCCGGATATTTGTGATAGGCGAGACAGGCGATACGTCGCTTCTTCATCTTCGCGAAGAAGTCGGGACTGTAACCCTCTCGATCAAACACTATCGTGAAGCGGTGCAGGAGAGGATCGGCGGCGAGCTCATCGGCACTTGGCTGGGCGGGCACATCCTGTTCGAGCCGCGGCACGATATCGCGCTCGAGCACCTGCAGTAGTCCGGGATCAACCGCCTGGCTCACCACGAAGAAGGGCTTGCCGTCCATGGCGTTGACCCAGTAGTCGGCAATGGCACTCAAACACAGGCGCTCACGCGCCACATAGTGTTTGGGCAATGTTTTGGCCGTGCCGTGGTAGACGCGCACATGACCATCGACGTAAAGAACGACTGCCTCGTCCGGCGCTTCCAGCATCCACTCCTTGCACAGCGTGGAGCTCCAGGAAAATGCTTGTTCCTGATCGGCCAAATGCTTGCGCTTGATGCGCAAGGTGCGCACTTCTGGAGCGCGATCGAGGCCCAACAATTTGCCCCATTCTCCGGGCGCGTAGTAGCGCTGCGCCTCGACTGACCTGAGCCGGGCCAGGGCCATGAAGGCCAAAAGCAGAAAAATGGTTTTGAGACCGTAGAAGCCTGAAGGAAGGCCAAAGTACTCGCCCGTGTGACGCAACAGCCCGCTGAGCAAGAGCGCCGGCAGAGCCAGCAAAACACCGCCTTTGGGAATATCGAGAGCGGAGGCAAACCGCGGGCGGCCTCGCCCAGCTGCCAAAGGCTTGCCGACAGTCGCTCCATCGTCGCGGTCGCGCCGCGCGAGCGACGCCCAAGGAAAGACGGGCAAGGGCTGCCGGCACGAGAGGCGCCTTCCCTTGCATTCCCGCGCGCGGGGAGGGGAGGTCGCCTACTCCGCCGCCTCCCGCTTTCCCCGGCTCGCCCGCCTCCCCAGCATCTCCTTGAGGTACTGGCCCGTATAGCTCTCCTTCACCTTGGCCACCTCCTCCGGCGTGCCTTTCGCCACGATGCACCCGCCGGCGTCGCCACCCTCCGGCCCCATGTCGATGATCCAGTCGGCGGTCTTGATGACTTCCAGGTTGTGCTCGATCACCACCACGGTGTTGCCAGCGTCCGCCAACTCGTGCAGCACCTCGAGCAGCTTCGATACATCATGGAAGTGCAGGCCTGTCGTCGGCTCGTCCAGGATGTAGAGGGTCCGCCCCGTGGCCCGCCGCGACAACTCCTTGGCTAGCTTGATCCTCTGCGCCTCGCCGCCCGATAGCGTGGTGGCCTGCTGGCCGATGTGGATGTAGCCGAGACCGACACGCGCCAGCGTCTCCAGCTTGTCGCGGATCGAGGGCACGGCCTTGAAGAACTCCGCGCCCTCCTCCACCGTCATGTCGAGCACGTCGGCAATGGACTTATCCTTGAACTTTACCTCCAGCGTCTCGCGGTTGTAGCGCTTGCCCTTGCACTGGTCGCAGGTGACGTAGACATCGGGCAGGAAGTGCATCTCGATCTTGATGACGCCGTCGCCCTGACAGGCCTCGCAGCGCCCGCCCTTGACGTTGAAGGAGAAGCGGCCGGGCTGGTAGCCGCGCGCCTTGGCCTCGGGCAGGCCCGCGAACCACTCGCGGATCGGCGTGAAGGCACCCGTGTACGTGGCCGGATTGGACCGCGGCGTGCGGCCGATGGGCGACTGGTCGATGTCGATCACCTTGTCGAGGTGCTCCAGCCCCTCGACGCGGTCGTGCTCTCCCGGATGCTCCCGGGCGCTGTTGAGCCGGCGCGCCACCGCCTTGTAAAGCGTGTCGATCAGCAGCGTGGACTTGCCACCGCCGGAGACGCCGGTGATGCAGGTGAGCAGGCCCAGCGGGATCGTGGCCGTGACGTTCTTGAGGTTGTTGGCGCGAGCACCGACCACCGTCAGCTGTTTGTCCTTGTCGCAGGTGCGGCGCACTTTCGGCATCGGAATCTGGCGCACGCCGGTGAGGTATTGCCCGGTGATGCTGTCTGCGCTGGCCATGATCTCGTCGGGTGTGCCTTGCGCCACGATATGGCCGCCGTGCACGCCGGCGCCGGGGCCGATGTCGACCACATGGTCCGCCGAGAGAATCGCATCCTCGTCGTGCTCCACTACGATCACCGTGTTGCCGATGTCGCGCAGGTGCTTGAGCGTCTCCAACAGACGGGCGTTGTCGCGCTGGTGCAGGCCGATGGAGGGCTCGTCGAGCACATAGAGCACGCCGGTGAGGCCAGAGCCGATCTGCGAGGCGAGCCGGATGCGCTGGCTCTCTCCGCCCGACAGGGTCCCCGAGGAGCGTGACAGAGTGAGATAGTCGAGCCCCACGTCCACCAGGAACTGCAGGCGTTCGCGGATTTCCTTGAGAATGCGCGTGGCGATCTCGGTTTGCTTCTTGCTCAAGGTACCCGGCAGCTCGGCGAACCACTGGTTGGCGGCACGAATGGAGAGATCGCAGACCTCGCCGATGTGCTTGCCCCCCACCTTGACCGCCAGCGCCTGGGGCTTGAGGCGATAGCCGCCGCATGCATCGCAGGGATGCGAGCCCTGATAGCGCGAAAGCTCCTCGCGCACCCAGTCCGACTCCGTTTCGCGGAAGCGGCGCTCGATATTGCCGATCACGCCCTCGAACGGCTTGGTGTTGATGTAGCGCCGCACTCCATCCTCGTAGACGAACTCGACCTCCTCATCGCCGGTGCCGTAGAGGATCGCATTCTGCACCTTCTGGGGCAGATTCTCCCAGGCGGTCGACATGGACACCTTGAAGTGCCGCGCCAGGGCTTGCAGCGTCTGCTCGTAGTACGGCGAACTGCTCCCCGTCTTGGCCCACGGATAGACGGCGCCCTGCTTCAGGCTGAGTGAGCGGTCCGGCACGACCAGGTCGGCCTCAAAGCGCAGCTCCGTGCCCAACCCGTCGCACTTGGGGCAGGCACCGGCCGGGGCGTTGAAGGAGAACAGCCGCGGCTCGACCTCGTCGATGGTGAAGCCTGAGACAGGGCAGGCAAACCGCGCCGAGAACGTGATGCGCTCGTGCGTCTCGTTCTTGTTGCGCAGCACTTCCCTTGCCTCCCGGTCTGCGCCTTGAGCAAGCGGGCTCGGGGAAGGCGCGGCCCCAGGCTCGGGCGCCGACTGCCGCTCACCTCGACCCTCGCCCCGCGCTGATGGCGTGCGCAGCGAACTTGACGCTGTGCGGGAAGAGGGAGCGGCCGCCTTCAGAGGCCGATCAGCAAACTCCACAATCGCAATGCCATCGGCCAGTTCCAGCGCCGTCTCGAAGCTGTCGGCCAGCCGAGTGCCGATGTCCTTGCGCACGACGATGCGGTCCACCACCACGTCGATGTCGTGCTTGAACTTCTTGTCGAGCTTGGGCGCGTCGGCGATCTCGTAGAAGGCGCCGTTGATCTTGACGCGCTGGAAGCCCTTCTTTTGCAGCTCGGCCAGCTCTTTGCGGTACTCGCCCTTGCGCCCGCGCACGATGGGGCCGAGCAGATAGAGGCGCGTCCCCTCCGGCAGGGCCAACACCCGGTCCACCATCTGCGTCACGGTTTGGCTCTCGATTGGCAGGCCGGTGGCCGGCGAGTAGGGCACGCCAACGCGCGCGAACAAGAGGCGCAGGTAGTCGTAGATCTCAGTAACGGTTCCCACGGTGGAGCGGGGGTTCTTGGAGGTGGTCTTCTGCTCGATGGAGATGGCCGGCGACAGACCGTCGATGTGGTCGACGTCGGGCTTTTGCATCATCTCGAGGAATTGGCGCGCGTAGGCGGACAGGCTCTCCACATAGCGGCGTTGTCCCTCCGCATAGATCGTATCGAAGGCCAGCGAGGACTTGCCCGAACCCGACAGCCCCGTGAACACGATGAGGGCATCGCGCGGGATCTGCAGATCGACGTTCTTCAGGTTGTGCTCGCGCGCGCCCCGGACGTGGATTGTCCTGTGTGCTTCTGGCGGTGCGGGCTTGCTAGGCTTACTCATGTGCGTCGGTCTAACGCAAACGAGTTGGACCGGCAATGCGAGCCGAGCCCGCCTACACAGGCTCCGAAGGATCGGCGATGGTGGTGTGGAAATCGCTGGCAGGAGATGTCAGTCAAGGGCGCCTGGCGGCCGGGCCGAGCGCGGGCTTGCCCGTGCCGAAACCTGCGGCTCCCCATCAGCCCTCCACAGGTCATTTATTGTTTGTGGTGGCGATGAACTCGGGGTCCTCCTGGGCGCGCCGCTCGAAGGCCAAGAAATCGTAATAGCCGCACCGGCCGCCCGGGAAGCTGCGGCACAGCGACGGCCGGGCCTCGTAGACCGTGCAGCAGCGCTTGTCCGTATCAAAGAAGCGGCACACGCCGCCAAAGATATGGTCCTTCTTGCGGCGCATGGAATACTTGGCACCCCAGCGCTCCACCGTGAACTTCGCCTTGGCAAGGCGAAAAGTGAGCCCGAAATGCTTGGCCAAGCGTTCCACGTCGCGCTTGTTGAGGGCGATCAGGGGGTAGGAGCAGCAGTAACCTGGACACTTCTTGCAGTTGTACATCGCCTAGAACTGTGCCGTCTGACGACGTGGTCGACGCCCGATCGATTAGCACGGATTGGCTGCCGCGTGCACGCCCCCGCTCCTGGCCAGGGCAGGTGGCGGCCAGGGAACGTCGCGGGGCGACGCCAACCCTTTAGCGCCCATCGGGCTCCTCGACCAGTCCAAGATTGAGGCCGATCGGGGTGCGCGCCTGGCGCTTTTCGTACTTGGCCAGCACGGCGCGGGCCTGGCCCACGACCCCATCGGCCATCGCGGCTTGGCCCTCCGCCGACGGATGGAAAGCCCCGGAGTAAACGCTCGCCAGCAGCAGTTGCACCCAGCCGTAGCCCTGCTTGTTGAGCGCCTTTTGCATGAGCGACTGGGCGACGTGGAAATTGCCCGTCATGTAGGCATCGTTGGGTGTGCGGAACAGGCGCTGGCGCGGCGCATAGGCCCGCCATTGTGACGGGTTGATCGGATCCCAGACGCCGTTGATCTTGCGCGGGAAACGCAGCTCGTCCGCCATGGTCCAAGGCGCATCGCTATAGCCGGCGCACAGCCCCCGGCCGCGAAACGTGGCGCGGTGGCTTTCCACGAACGTCCAGGAGTGCTGCTGCGCGCTCTCGCGCATGATGTCGTTGAGGCGCTCGGCCACCACGCTGCCTTCGGCCGCCTTGGCCTCGCTCAAGGAGAACTCCGACATGACGGTCATGCCGGCCTGGCCGTCGGGACAAACCGATTTGCCGTCTTCCAGGAGCGCCATCGGCGGATAGCCGGTGAAGATGATGCGGTCGGACTCCGGCCAGGGCACGTGTAGAAGGTTGTGCAGGGCGCGATTGACAGATTTCAGACGGACATCAAGCGTATCGAGCTGGGCGTTGGCTTCGGAGAAGCCGTGCACCTCCCCGAACCAGCCGCCGAGCTTGCGCAGAATCGACTTGTCGGCGAGCACCGCATTTGCGACGAGCCTGGAAAAGCCCACGTCGTTACCGCCGATTGAAAGCAACACGAGATCGATCTTGCGGGCGCGCTCGGCGTCGCACTTCTTGAGAACCAGGCCGCCTTGCAGCTCTGGGATCTTGCCGCCGATGTGATAGGCCTCGGGCAGGTCGTAGGAGCGCGCTCCCTTGCCTGCGCATTGCGCTTCGGCGGCGGCCGAAATCTGCGGCAGGTCGGGGGGATTGGGCACCCACTCGTTGCCCTTGTACTCAAGAAAGAGCCCGAACGTCGTCTCGGCGCCGGAACAGGCAAGGCCGACAAACGTCACGGCCCGATGGGGGTCCTCGATGGCGAGCTGCAGCGCCGCCCGCAGCTGGTGGGAGTAGAGCGACCGGTGACAGGCCTGGTCCTGCCAGCGGGCGTTCTCCTCCATAAACTTGCGATCGCCGATCTCCTTCCAGTCGCCAATGCGGGCGGGATAGCCCGAGAGCGGCGTGTTGTTGGAGCCGAAGCCATAGTCGGTCGTGCGGTCGGGCGAGAAGCGCACCGGCACGTCAGGGTTGCCCTCGCCGGAGGCGAAACTGTCGCCCATGCCAACGACAAAGAGGTCGCTGACGCGTGCGCCCGTCTCTGCGACCTGGCTACCGCCGATCTCGGCGCTGATCCAGGCGCCGGTGGGGTAGGGCACCTCGAGCTGCACAGGCGTATCGCAGGGCAGCGTCACAATCTTGCTGCGCGGCCCGCGCTCGGCCCCCTGCGGCGCGGTCAGCCAGCTGCAATCGACGGTTTGCGCGTCCTCAAGGCCCTCGAGTCGCGCCAGCACCGTGTGGCTCCTGGGATTGAGGTAGTCGGACCGCTCTCGGCAGGCATATCGGTTGTGCGTCCAATCCCAGCAGGTCTTGGTGTAGGTGAACGAGCTCCAGCCATCAGGGTGGCGTTCGCTCAGCGCCCGCTCGGCCGACTGCACGGGATGGCGGCGCTCGGCCTCCGACAGGCTTTGCCAAGTGGCGCGATGCACCTCCGTGTCGGCCGGGTCGAGGAAAAACCGGAACGGGTTCTCGACCCGCCACACGATTTGCGGCTCGGCCGCCGCAGAGCCCGCACGCAGGATCGCCACGAGGGCAAGGCACAAGCTCACACCGGCACCGACCCGCATCGATCTTCCCTCCTGCTGCCCCCGCCCGCCCAGCGTTCCCGCGAGGTCAGATGCGGCCCAGCCAATGCGCCACTGCAATGCGCCAGACGCGTACCAGCGGCGCCACCTCGGCCGGCGCACGCAGGATTGGGCGGGCCGGCCGCTCGAGCGCCCGCAGATACGTCTCGACCAAGGCCAAAGGAAGGAAGGCTCCCCGCACGGGACGTGGCAAATTCGCCACCTGCTTGCGAGCCCTGGCCAGGGCCTCGCGGGCTTCTTGGCTCAGGTTTTCGACCAGCCCCTTGGCCTTGCTGTCCTCGCCGGTCAACAGCTCCGCGCTGCTCACATTGGCGGCATCAAGGCGCGACTGCGGCAGCGGGACGCGACCGCGGGCCAGCGCGTAGGGAAGGCCAATGAGAAGCCGCGCAAGCCCATAGGCCTGCCCGCTGGCGACGGCAGCCGGCCGCAGGTCCGCCTGCTGGCGCTCGCTGCTCAAAACGCCCGCGGCCAGGGCAAATAGCGCGCCTTCGCTTTTCCACAGATATGCGGCGAAGGCAGCGTCGTCTGCCAAACCGCGCCGAGCGAGGTCCAGCTCGCGCGCGTCGATCGCCTCGATCAACACCGCGCGGGGCAAACGGCAAGCCTCGATGGTAGCGCGGAGGGCATCGGCAACCGGATTGCCCGTGCGCGCCCCTTCCTCGCTCGCCTGCAGCGCGTCACGCCACCACTGCAGACGGATCGCGCCCATGGCCGGCTCGTGCCGCACGAGCGCGGGCACGCGCGCCAGCTCGCTCGCAAACGCGGCGAGCGCCAGCAAGTGCGGGCGCGCTGGCGGTGGGGCTAGCAACGCCGCCAGATAGCGGTCGGGCTCGCCCGCACGCGCGCAGGCCACGACCGCGTCGGCGGCTGCCGCGCTCGGCGCCTCGTCCACCTCAGTAAAGATGCGCCGCCGCCACCATGGCGAATACGACGGGCAGCGACAGCAGGAGATTGAGCCTGGCGAACAGGATGACACGGGCGCGAGCGGCGGCCTTGGCGGCGTCGTCCCCGGCGCGCATGCCCAGCACCACCTGCATATTGGGCCAAATGTACATATGCACGAACATCCACATGGCGAGTGCGGCGACCACGCCGCCCCACAGCAGCAACACGCGGGCTGGCGGCATGTAGACGCCGGCGCCGTAGATCAGCGTCGGCAGCAGGTATCCGCCCAAGAACAACAGGAGGATGCCTGCGAGCACCGCCACGGTGGAGGCGTGCCGGAACCACCAGGCGACGCCCGGCACCACAGCCTTATGCAGGAAGGAGCGCTGCGCCTCATCCGCCGTGCCCAGCACGACCAACTGCACGAAGTTGACGAAGAAGATGAGACCGACCCAGACCATGGCCGCGAGCACGTGCACGAGGCGCACGAGGAAAGTGGCGAGCGCCAGGCCGTTGGCACCGGCCGCGATCAACCACACGAGGAGGATTGCGGCTGCGAGAGCCACCCCGACACCCAGGGTGGCGCGCGGACTGTCGATGAGGGACTTCATCTTTCCTCCGCTCAATTCAGTCCACGGCGAGCAGCGCCGCACCCACGGGTCGGCCCTCGGCCAGCAGCACATTGTACGTGCGGCAGGCAGCGCCCGTGTCCATCGCCTCAAGTCCGATGCCCGCCGCATCGAACGCGTGGCGCACATCGGCGTGGGGCATGTGCTGGCGCGGGCCTGTCCCAAGCAGGAGCAGACCGAGCGCGTCCTTTTCTGCGAGCGCCGGCGCTAGCGATGCCGCGCCGATCTCGCTCGGGCCCGCGGGTGGCCAGGCGTAGATGCCGCTCGGCAGGCACAGGATCGATCCGCGATGGCTCATCTGGGCGAAGCGGAACCCGCCGTTGCCATAGGCATCGACCGGTGCCCGCCCGGGATAGCGGGGTGGCGCGTTGTTCATTTCGAAGCCACGTTCTCACGCCGCCCTTTGCCGGCAGCGTCCGACTTGGATGGCGATTTGACCGCCGGGCCGCTCCAATCGCGCTTCACGCCGAACAGCAGCAGGAAGGGCGCGGCCACGAAGATCGACGAATAGGTGCCAATGACGATGCCGAACAGCATCGCAAAGGAGAAGCCGTGGATGACCGCCGTGCCGAAGATGTAGAGCGCGAGCACCGCCAGCGCCGTCGTGACGGACGTCAGCACGGTGCGCGAAAGGGTCTCGTTGATGGATAGGTTCAAGAGCTCGATGAGCGGCATGCGCTTATAGCGGCGGAGGTTCTCGCGGATGCGATCGAACACCACCACGGTGTCGTTGATGGAGTAGCCGGCCAAGGTGAGGATGGCGGCCACCACCGATAGGTCGAATTCATACCAAAGCAGCGAGAACATGCCGACGGTGATAAACACATCATGCGAGAGCGCCAGGATGGCGGCAACTGCGAACTGCCACTCGAAGCGGAACCACACGTAGAGCAGGATGCCGAACATGGAGGCGACGACGGCGATGACGCCGGTGCGCTTGAGCTCGGCCGAGACCGTCGGGCCCACCACCTCGATGCGTCGCACATCGATGTTCTCGCCCAGCGCGCCCTTGACCTTGTCGTTGGCGGCCGCCTGGACCTTCTCCTCGTTGAGGTCCTTGGTGGGCACTTGCTGGGCGACGCGGATCAGCGCCTCGTTGCCGGTGCCGACGGCTTGCACCTGCACATCGCCGATGCCGAGCTTGTCGAGCCTCACGCGCAGATCGCCGATGTCGATGCCGCCGGACTTCGCCTGCACCTCAATGAGCGACCCGCCCTTGAAATCGACGCCGTAGTTGAGGCCCCGCGTCATCAACAGCACGGCCGACAGCACGGCGAGCGCCCACGACAGGCCGATGAAGATGTAGCGCCGTTCGATGATCTTCCAGCGCGTATCGTGCGGGAAAAAGTCGACGCCTTTGAACAGGAATCTCATGTGCGTACGCTGCCCGCCTTCAAGGACGCCGGCGGCCTGTAGGAGAGCGGCGGCTCTATCTTTCGCGTCTTCTGCGCGGCCAGCCACCATACCACCAGCAGGCGAGCAATGGTAAAGGCCGTGTAAACCGTGGTCATGATGCCAAGCGTGAGCGTGACGGCGAAGCCGCGGATCGGACCCGAGCCCAGCCAAAACATCACGAGACCGGCGATGAAGGTGGTGAGCTGACTATCGATGATCGTGGCATAGGCGCGCGTAAAGCCCGTCTCGATCGCCGAGATGGGCGTGCGCCCGCCCCGCAGCTCCTCGCGAATGCGTTCGTTGATGAGCACGTTGGCGTCCACCGCCATGCCGATGGTGAGCACGATGCCGGCGATGCCCGGCAACGTCATGGTCGAGCCGATCACCGACATGATCGCCAGCACAAAGACGATGTGGATCGCAGCGCCGATGACGGCAAATACGCCGAGCAGGCCGTAAGCGAAGATCATGAAGGAAGCCACGGCAATTCCCCCGATCGCCGCGGACACCTTACCGGCCTCGATGGAGTCCTGGCCGAGGCTGGCGCCGACCACGCGCTCCTCGATCACGGTCAGTTTGGCCGGCAGTGCACCGGAACGCAATTGGATGGCGAGCTGGTTGGCGGTCTCGACCGTGAAATTCCCGCTGATCTGGCCTGAGCCGCCGAGGATCGCGTCCCGGATGACGGGTGCGGAGATCACCTTGTCGTCGAGCACGATGGCAAATGGGCGGCCAACATGCGTCTTGGTGAAATCACCGAATTTGCGCGCGCCCGACCCGTTGAAGGTGAAGGCGATGATCGGTTCGCGCGTCTGGGAGTCGAAGGCCGCCTGCGCGCTCTTGAGCTCGTCGCCGCGCACCACGGGTGTCTCGCGCAGCAGCTGATCGCCTTCTTGGTCGGCGCCCGGATAAATGCGGTACCCCGCCGGCGGCCGGGTTCTCTTTGCTTCTTCGGCCGAGATCGACGGATGCACCTCGTGGAAGGTGAGCCGGGCCGTTTTACCGATCAGCTCCTTGAGCGGGGCCGTCTCCAATAAGCCCGGCACTTGCACCAGGATGCGATCGCTGCCCTGGCGCACGATTTGTGCCTCGGTGGTACCCGTGAAGTCGACGCGGCGCCGCACCGTCTCGATCGCGGCGCTGATGGCCTCGGTGATGCGGTGTTGGAGACCCGCCTCGGTCGGTGTGATGAGGATCACCCCGCCCTCGGCCTTGCGCACGTCGAGGTCGGTGCCGGAGAAGCCGCGGATGATGTTGCCGGTCGGCTGCGCCAGCCCTTTGAGCTCCTTGAGGGCAGCATCGGTGTCATCAACGTTGCTGACGCGCACCTGCAGCGCGTTATTGACGATGCCGATGCCGGCCACGGCGATCTTGGCCTCGCGCAGGCGCTTGCGCGCGTCCTCCCGGAGGGTGTCGAGCCAGTCCTTGCGCACCTCCGCCGTCTCCATGGAGAGCAGCAGGTGCGCACCGCCGCGCAGATCGAGACCCAGATTGATCTGCGCTCTGGGCATGAACCAAGGCCAGGCTGCTACCGTCTCCTTGGCGAAGAAGCTGGGGATCACCAAGACGATGCCCAGCACCACGCTCAACGAGATGGCAATCTGCTTTAAGCGGGTGAAATGCAGCATGGTTGGTCACAGCCCTCGCTTCGGCGCTAAGCTCAATGGGCCCGAGAGGCCGAGATAGGCAGCTTACGCGCTCTCCTTAACGGGCTCGCCCCTGGCCCGCACCTCGGCAACGGTGCCCCTGACCACCCGCACCCGCGTATTGTCGGCGATTTCCACCTCGATCTCCTGCTCGTCGCGCACCTTGGTGACCTTGCCGACGATGCCGCCCGCAGTGACGACGGTGTCACCGCGGCGCAGGTTGGCGACCATTTCCCGGTGATGCTTCACCTTCTGCTGCTGCGGGCGCAGGAGCAGCAGGTAGAAGATGACGAACATCAACAAAATAGGAACGAGCTGGATCAGAAAATCGCCGCCTCCTGAGGTCTGAGCATAGGCCGGTGAGATGAACATCAGCGGTTCCTGAACGTGCGTCCTCGAGGGGAGCGGCCCCGTGCCTTCTCGCGCGCCTGCCCCGCCGCGGGTGGCCGGCTCGGCCATCGATTTTGCGCGGACTATAGTGTCCCGGCCCCCGTTTGCAACCATGAAGCCCTGCAATGCAGTGACGGGCGCGCTGCCGTCGTCTATAGAACCCCCGAATTGGACACTTCCCGACCAAGGGTTTTTTGGCGATGAGCGAGGAAAAAGCCATCCTCGAGCACCTGGAACGCGTTGCTGCCGCGCTCGACAGGCTGGCGCCTGCGCCGCCAGCCAAGGCCGATTTTGCACGCTGGGAAGCGTTCGTGTGGCAGGCCTCGCCTGAGGGCTTCCTGCCCGTCGTCGATGTCAACCGTCAGCCGCTTGGCCTGCTCAAGGGCATCGACGGGGCCGCACAACAGCTATTGGACAACACGCGCCGCTTCGCCCGCGGCCTGCCGGCCAACAACGCCCTGCTCTGGGGCGCGCGCGGCATGGGCAAGTCCTCGCTCGTCAAGGCGGCCCACGCCGAAGTGCGCCAGGAGCTTGGGCTTGGGGCCAAGGGCAAACCCGACCTGAAGCTCGTCGAGATCCATCGCGAGGACATCGCCTCGTTGCCCGCTTGCCTTGCCCACTTGCGCCACGCCGAGGACCGCTTCATCGTGTTCTGCGACGATCTCTCCTTCGCCAAGGACGACACCTCTTACAAATCGCTGAAGGCAGTGCTCGAAGGCGGCATCGAGGGCCGGCCGGAGAACGTGCTCTTCTATGCCACCTCCAATCGCCGCCACTTGATGCCGCGGGACATGATGGAGAACGAACGCTCCACCGCCATCAACCCATCCGAGGCGGTGGAAGAGAAGGTGTCGCTGTCGGACCGATTCGGCCTCTGGCTCGGCTTCCACAACGCCACGCAGGATGAATATTTGGACATGGTCATAAGCTACGCCCGCCACCACAAGCTCAACATCGAGCCCGGCGAGCTCACCCGCGGGGCGCTGGAGTGGGCCATAACGCGCGGCGCAAGATCCGGGCGGGTGGCCTGGCAATACATTCAAGACCTGGCGGGCCGCCTCGGGCAGAGGTTGTAGGGGAGGCCCAACGGTCCGGCGGTCGGGAGGCCCGGGGCGCAACAGCGCGAAGATGCAGCTGATGAAGATGCAGCTGATATAGACGCATGAAGGGCCCCTCGGCCCTGGCGGTTGAAAGCCGGATGCGCCGTGTTTGCTGCGCCTTATTTTTTGCTGCGCCTTATTTTATGTGTTCAGGTCCCGCGTGTTCCGGTTCCATGCCTCCCGGTTACTCCCGGTGATATGTGTCGAGCGCCCCAAAACTCGAAATTGATGCGGGACCGGCAGTATTTCCCCCTATTTTTCCAGGTGCGGCAAGGGATCGATCGGCTTGGCGCCCTGGCGCAGCTCAAAATGCAACTGCGGCTGGTCGACCGTACCGGTCTTGCCGGCTGTGGCAATTACCTGGCCGCGCCGCACGACATCGTCGCGCTTCACCAGAAGCTGGTCGGCGTGCGCGTAGGCCGACACAAAGCCGTTGCCGTGACGGATCAGCACCAGGTTGCCATAGCCCTTGAGCTCGTTGCCGGCATAGGCGACGCGTCCGCTCTCGGCGGCGTGAATCTCGGTGCCCTGCGGCACGGCGATATTGATGCCGTCATTGTGACTGCCGTCGGGCCGCTTGCCGAAGGGCGCAATAACGCGCCCGCGAGCCGGCCAGCGAAACCGGCCCGAGGCGGAGCTGGGCTCCACGGCCACCTCGCTCGCATCGCTGCTGCGGTCGGTGAGGGCGGCGGTCTTCTGCTCGTGGGGCTGGCCGCCGCTACCCGGCGTGCTGCGCGGGGCCGCGGAACCGACTGCGGCGGCGGAGCTCGGCACGGAGAGCACGCTGCCTGCGCGTACGCGGGTGGGCTCGGTGATGCCATTGACGCGCTGCAGCTCAGCCAGTGTGACGCCGTACTGGCGGGCAATGGCGTAGAGCGACTCGCCCGCCTTCAGCGTGTGGTGTCCCTCCCATCCAGCGTTGGGGACCGGGTTTGTCAGAGGCGGCGGCGTCGGCGCCCGCGCCAGGGGAGCGCGGCCGACCGGGGACTGCTCGGCGACAGGCTTGGCAGCCGGAGCGCCGGCCGGCAGCACGAGTTGTTGGCCGGGCTTGATCGTGGCACCGTGGGGGAGCCCGTTGATCTCGACCAGTGCCGCAAGCGAAACGCCGTAGCGCTTGGAGATGCCGTAGAGGGTATCGCCCTCCTGCACTTGGATGGTCTCGCCCCGGGCGGCAGCACGCGCCCGATCCATGGACCGGCCGGCGTAGCGGTCGGCTCCGGGCACCGGATCGCCGGCGGGCGGAGGCGGTGGATAGTCGCGCGCGCTCGCCAGCCGATCACTCAAACCAGCGGCCGGTGGCGGAGCGCTCGGGTATGGCGGCGTGCTCATGTAGGGCGCCGGCGCAGCGCCGCGGCCCGTTTCTGCGAGCCCGGCTCCACGCGGCGCTCCGCTCGAGGGATCATCATAGCCGCGCCGGGCCATGGATTCCGGCGGCAGGGGCAGCGAGCCCGTCTCGCCGCCTTTCTCGGTGAGACCAAAAACTGGAAAATCGAACCGCGTCACGTCGGCGCTGCAGCCGCCGACCGCAAGGGCAATCGCCACTCCCGGCGCTATGATGCCCCCGGCCAGGGCGGCGGACGCACGCGTGTTACTGAACATAGGGCACACCTCGTACTCCTAGTGTTCATTAACCCTTAACGGGTTAAGAGTGCGTTAACGGCCGTGGGTCCCCCGCGGTCGGGTTCGGCTCGGATCGGGCGCAAGCTCACTCATCCCCAATCGCCACCGCATCGTCCCCATGCGGACGGTTTAGGCGAGGATTGTGGGAGCTTCACGGCGACGTCGTGGCAGCAAGGCGACCGCAGTGGCCGCGCAGGCTTCGCGCAGCCGCCAAAGCGGGGCAGCCGCAGGCTTACGGCTCAAGCTCGGTATCCCAGTAGAGATAGTCGAGCCAGCTCTCGTGCAGGTAATTGGGCGGAAACAGTCGGCCGTTGCGGTGCAGCTCGAACACCGTGGGCCGGTAGGGCCTCTGACGCGGCTGCATGCCGGCGTGATGGGGCAGATGCCCGCCCTTGCTCAGGTTGCATGGCGCGCACGCGGTGACCACGTTGTCCCACCGCGTCTGGCCGCCACGCGAGCGCGGGATCAGGTGGTCGAACGTCAAGTCGTCCTTGGCGCCGCAGTACTGGCACACGAAGCGATCGCGCAGGAATACGTTAAACCGCGTGAACGCCGGATAGAGCGCCGGCTTGACGTAGGTCTTGAGCGAGACGACCGAGGGAAGCCGCATCTCCAAGGAGGGGCTGCGCACGAAGCGGTCGTACTCGGAGACGATATTCACGCGCTCCAAGAAGACGGCCTTCACCGATTCCTGCCAGCTCCACAGCGACAAGGGATAGTAGCTCAAAGGGCGGAAGTCGGCGTTCAGGACAAGCGCCGGGAAGGCTTCTGGCGTGGCTGCGTAGGCGTTCAAGGGTTGGCGGTCCCGTACACTTTTCCCTAACCGAATCAACCTCGCACCTAGTTGAGCGGCGACATACTAACCATGTGTGTCTGCGATGTGAAGCCAAGCTCCGCAAGCGAGAAATTGCCTGTGCGGCAAGGGCTTGCCGCACACGCTGCGATGCCTGAGGCAGGCGTCTGGCGCCCGCGCAGCTGGCCGTGGTCTCGCACGCCATTGCTTGTGCAATTTTCCGCACCAACCCAGCCTGGCGGCGGCTGCACGCCCTGGGATGAGTGCTGTCATCCATTGACGTCATAGGCGGCGAGCGCCGCCATGTTGACGACCTCGCTGTCTTTGGCACCGAGCGGGCAGATCTGCACCGAGTGCGTGAGCCCCACCAGCATCGGTCCGATCAGCGTGGCGCCACCCAGCTCCTTGAGCATCTTGGTCGAGATCGAGGCGGAGTGGAACGCCGGCATGATCAGCACATTTGCCGTATCCGAGAGCCGGCAGAAGGGATAGGGCTTCATGGCATCGCGATTGAGCGCCACGTCGGCCGCCATGTCGCCGTCGTACTCGAAATCGACCTGACGCCGATCGAGGATGGAGACCGCCTCGCGCACGCGGTCCGAGCGCTCGCCGCGCGGATGGCCGAACGTCGAATAGGCGAGAAAGGCAACGCGCGGGTCCATGCCGAGCCGGCGGGCGACGCGCACGGCCTCCTCGGCGATGTCGGCGAGCTGTGCGGAGTCGGGCATGTCGTGCACCGCCACGTCGGCGACCAGCACGGCACGGCCGCGGCTGAGCGCGATCGACACGCCGATCACGCGCCGGCGCGGCCTGCCGTCCAGGACCTTGCGCACATCCTCATACGCGGTGGTCCAGTTGCGCGTGACGCCCGTCACCATGCCGTCGGCGTGGCCCATGGCCACCATGCAGGCGGCAAACACGTTGCGGTCGTTGTTGACCAGGCGCTGGCAGTCGCGGAGCAGGAAGCCTTTGCGCTGCAGGCGCTTGTAGAGGTACTCGGCGTACTCGTGACGCCGGTCGGCGAGACTGGTGTCGTGCATCTCGATCACGTCGCTGAGGCCGATGCCGGCCGTGGCGAACGCTTCCCGGATCGGCGCGTGGCGGCCGATCAGGATCGGCCGGCCTAGTCCGGCGTTATGGAAGGCATTGGCGGCGCGCGCGATCTGCGGCTGCTCGCCCTCGGCAAAGACGATGCGTTTGGGTGCGTTGCGCACCTGGGCAAAAATGCTGTGCAGCCAACCAGCGACCGGGTCGAGCCGGCCCGAGAGTTGGGCAACGTAGCGCTCCATGTCGACGATGGGCCGCCGGGCAACGCCCGTATCCATGGCGGCCTTAGCCACCGCAGGCGGCACATGGGTAATGAGGCGCGGATCAAACGGCGCCGGGATGATGTAGTCGGGGCCGTACCTCACCTGCCGGCCGAGGAAGGCTGCGGCCACCTGATCGGGCACGTCGGCGCGCGCGAGCTCGGCCAGCGCCTTTGCAGCCGCGATCTTCATGGCCTCGTTGATGGTCGAGGCCTGCACGTCGAGCGCACCGCGGAAAATGAAGGGGAAGCCCAACACGTTGTTGATCTGGTTGGGGTAGTCGGAGCGCCCGGTGGCGACGATGGCGTCCGAGCGGACCTCGGCCACCTCCTCGGGTGTAATCTCGGGATCAGGGTTGGCCATGGCGAAGATGATGGGCTTGGCGGCCATCGATTTCACCATCGCCTTCCTCACCACCCCCGCCGCGGAGAGGCCGAAGAACGCGTCGCAGCCCTCCAGTGCGTCGGCGAGCGAGCGCGCCTTGGTCTTGGCGGCATAGGCTGACTTCCATTGGTTCATCCCCTCGCTGCGGCCCTGGTAGATCACGCCCTTGGTATCGCAGAAGATCACGTTCTGCTTCGGCATGCCCATGGCGGTCAGCAGCTCGAGGCAGGCGATGCCCGCAGCACCCGCGCCGTTGACGACGAGCTTGAAGGTCTCGATGTTGCGCCCGGTCAGCTCCAGCGCGTTGAGCAGGCCGGCGGCGGCGATGATGGCCGTGCCGTGCTGGTCGTCATGAAAGACGGGAATGTCGAGCAGCTCTTTGAGTCTCTCTTCGATGATGAAGCAGTCCGGCGCCTTGATGTCCTCCAGGTTGATGCCGCCGAAGCTGGGTCCCAAGTAGCGCACGCAGTTGATGACCGCGTCGACGTCGGGCGTGTCGATGAGAATGTCGATGCCGTCGATGTCAGCGAAGCGCTTGAAGAGCGCGCCCTTGCCCTCCATCACGGGCTTGGCCGCCTGGGCGCCGAGGTTGCCAAGCCCGAGGATCGCCGTGCCGTTGGAGACCACGGCCACCAGGTTGCCCTTGTTGGTGTAGTCGTAGGCGAGCCGCGCGTCCCTAGCGATGGCCAGCACGGGCACCGCCACGCCCGGCGAGTAGGCGAGCGAAAGATCGCGCTGGGTGGTGAGCGGCTTGGTGGCGTTGATCTCGAGCTTGCCGGGCTTGCCCTGGCTGTGGAACAGCAGCGCCTCCTGTTCCGTGAAGCGTGCAGCAGCGAATTTGATGGCCATGGATGGTCCGGCTTCCCCCCCGGGCTTTTCGTGGCGATTGGGCCACGATAGGCCCCCCACCGGGACGGCACAACTGCGCCCATTGCCGGTGCCACCGTTGGCGATAGAGGCTGCCAACATCCGCGATCGAGGCTCTGCCAGCCCTCAAGGCTGGTCGAGAAACGCCGCAAAGAGGTGTCAGCTTGGTCGATGGCCCGCGGCGGCCTTGGCGGGTGTCGGGAACCGGGCGCGTGAACCGGAGGTTAGTCTGATGCGGCGTCGAGGTGAGGCCGTGGTGAGCAAGACGGAATTGGCCCAATCACTGCTGATCTTG
>Ga0306920_100004061_pt1 | contig 18713 bp, 13 predicted proteins | sample flu12Cox44000170_FD_204666 | JGI IMG/M metagenome (GOLD analysis project Ga0306920, IMG submission 204666) | Lab enrichment of tropical soil microbial communities from Luquillo Experimental Forest, Puerto Rico - flux4day.12C.oxic.44.000.170 (v2)... | ecosystem: Environmental > Terrestrial >... | reverse complement strand
CCGAGCGATACTGCGTGATCTATCAAACCTTGAAAGCGCCGCCAGCCATTACCACGACTCATCAAGCCCGCGCTGGCTCGTGAGGAAGTCGAAACCTACCGGCTGGTTGGCTGATTAGGGCGTTCTGACTTTGCCAGTGCCTGACGCCCGATGCCAAACAGGTAGTGCTGCGAACGAATGAAGATCATGCCATCCGATATGGCCGGCGTGGCCATACAAACGTCGCCTATTGGGTTGCTGGAAAGCAGTTCGAGCTTGGGTCCGGCCTTCACCACTTGCACGCCGCCGTCTTCGCTTGTGAAATAAAGCTTGCCGTCCGCTGCGACGGGTGAGGCGGTATATCCACCCCGGCCCCGCACGCGCTCTTGATAATGCTGCTTGCCGGTTTTGGCGTCGTAGCAGGTCACAAGCCCGCTATTTGCGCACGTGTAGAGACAATCGCTGTAAACGATCGGCGACGGCATGTAGGTGCCGTTCTTTTCGTTGCTCCATGCGATAGACTGGTTGGAGCTCTTACCCTTCTCGAGCGTGATGTCTCCGCTCGCACCCGGGCGAATAGCGTACACGGGGCGAATCGGCGGGTACCCACCAGTAACGAAGATGAGGCCATTTCCACAAACGGGCGTCCCCACGGTGATTTCGGAGTTTCGCCCGAGCCGCCACAGCTCTTTTCCTGTCAGTGGATCGTAGCCACGAACAAACTTCGTGGCGTTGGTGACAACTTCAGATCGGCTCTTGCCTTCGTAGACCGTGGGCGTTGCCCACGACGGCACTTCTTCGCGGGGAGTGAGCCAGACCCGGTTGCCGTCTTCCAGGCCATAGGCGGCAATGAAAGAGTTCTTCCCGGCATCGCACTGAATAATAGTCAGGTTCTTGTAAATGATGGGCGAGCTGGCAAAGCCCCATTGATAATCGGGATCGAAGAACCAGCCAGAGTCGAGCACACCGAGATCTCGTTTCCAGAGCAGTTTGCCGTTGAAGTCGTAGCAGTACAACCCTTCCGAGCCGAAACAGGCAACTACGTGCGTTCCATCGGTGGCCGGCGTCGAGTTGGCATGGCTTCCTTTCGTGTGTCGCTTAACCTTGGGCACGCCTTCATGGGCAGTGCGCTCCCACACGATCTTGCCTGTCCGTTTGTCGATGCAGTAGACCCGCCAGGAGTGGACCGAACTGTCATTCACCGAATCGACGTCACCGTACTGGCCCGGCCGAAACTTGGAGTTCGGATCTCCGCTAACGGCCGTCGTCACGAATATCCGGTCGCCCCAAACAATCGGGCAAGCATGTCCCAGGCCGGGAATGGGCGTCTTCCAAATGACGTTAATTCCCTTCTCGGCGTCCCAGCTGGTTGGCGGCATTTGGCCGTCCGCAATGCCAGAGGCATTTTGGCCGCGAAACGACGGCCAGTTGAGAGCCACGGCCACGTTGACCGGGCCTTCTTCGATCGGCGCGGGCTTCAGCGCATCGGCTTTCCGCTCCTCTGAGCGCTTGAACTTGGTGTTGATGCCGGCTCTCTTGAAAGTGAAGCCGGTCACTTTGTCGCCCTGCCGGTCTATGGCGACCGTGACGGACCCTTCTCCGACCGGTTTGAAACTGGTCTTGTCAATAGCGGTCAGCACATAGAGAGTTTGCTCTCCGAATTTGACGAGAAGCCGGCCATTGTCCGGTACGAGCATAAGCTCGGCACCCTGGCCTTCATAAGAACCGGCGTAGGACTTCAGCGTTTCCGCATCAATCTGGTAGCCCACTTTCAGCGGCTTCGCACCTGCCTTCTTTAGCAAGTCCGCAATGGCAGGCGAGTCCGACGGAACAAGGGCGAGCGCCGAGTCGAGCGCGTCCTGCTTGAACTTGGCCTTTTGCAATAGGGCCTGGACTAGACTGCTGTCCTTCTCACGAACGCCGCTCAAAAGCACGGTATCGCCGCCGCTTGCTCCTGCCTCCAGCAACGCCACTACGACGGCGTTATGTTTATTGGAACTGGCCCACGTCAAGGGGGTCGCACTATAAAAAGAGTCGCGAGCGTTAACGTTGGCTTTGCGCTTGATCAATACTTTGACTACCTCGAGATGCCCTTTGCCTGCAGCGATGTCCAACGCCGTTCGGCCATAAGCAGACTTGGCGTTGACGGTTGCCCCTTTTGACAAGAGCGCCTCCACGGCCTTGGCATCGCCGCGCTTTGCCGCCTCTACCATCTGTTGATTCAATTCGGCAGTTCGAAGCGCCGTAATGAAGCCGATGATCAAAGCTCCTGTTTCGAGCACACCCATGAATCAACTCCTCGTTTGGGAATAAACGCTGCGGCGGGGTCATCTTTTCAGTATACGGCTGTCACCGGCGTTAGTACGCTGTGGGTGGGGCGTGTCCTTGAACGCGGATAAGTCGCTCGGCGTCCTATATGTATGATTCGATGTCGGACGATGTTCATTCAACAAAAAAACCCCGCAGTCTATTAGAGACCGCCGGGGCCTTGAGTTTGTCGCGATTTTCCGGCTGCTACTTGTTCTCCAACAGCGACTGCATTTCGTCCTGAGTAAGCTGCTCGGTGAATTCGCAGCCCATGATCCAGCCGCCGTTTTCGTGCTTTCCGGCGTAAACTACGCGGGCCTCGAAAACGCGCGGCGGAATATTCTTGGTCTGGAAAGGCTCGATCACGATCAAAGAATTGGCCATGAATGGTCGATTCAACAGCAGCCGAACTCCGCTCACGGAGACGTTGCTGATCTTGCCGCGTAGCCAGATGTCATGCACTTCCGCATCGGTCCTCTGGCAAAGAGCGGGCAAATCGGAAGCATAACGGACGCGTAAGCGGCGCTCGTCATCCTGCGTTTGAAATTCCTCGGCGCACACGGCTTGAGCTAGCTCGGGCATGGGTTTTCTCCTTGCTGAACTTCGGGGCCCGCTCAAGTTTAGGCCAGGACCGTGAAATCGTCAAAGCGCCGATCCGATTGCGACTGAGAGCAGAATCCTTCTCACTTGCGATCAATAGTCGCGACCGCGTGCAGGCCATCCTCAAGGAAAGTCAGGGTAACGGTAACGCCAGTGAAATTCCGCAACAGCTTGTTCGACGGGCTATTGTCGGACGGAGCAATCGGCTGGCGCGGCGAAAGGACATCGCCGTGAACGGTGCACTGGACTTTTTTATCGTCCGCCGACACTACGTAGTGTCCGCCATCGGGGCAGAACACATGAGCGCCAAGAAGTTGCTCCGCCAGGGGCGGCACCCGCCGCTCGCCGTCTTTCGGAACCTGGCCCGAGGACGGATCGGCCAATGCCCGTGATATGCTCGAAAGAGGCCCGAGGTTATTGAGACAGGCTTCTCGATCGTTCTCGGCCCAGCCCAAACGGAAATCTGGCAGAACCCGGTCCCAGTTCGCCGGCCTGACCCGGATCATGCCGTGCGCTGCCGGAATGCTATCGCCTCCGGGAACTGGTTGAGTCTTCTGCAAATCTTCAAGTATGAATCGCTTGCTCGCGATATACAGTCCGTCACCAATGCGTGCCCAGAACAATCGCCATTTCACGGGACCGAATTGAATGCCTAGCGTTCGAACAGATTTCTCTTTTTCGAGTGGCAGATAAAAGGCCGTCCAACCGCGAGAGAAAGTCGTCCACGATCTTCGCGTCCTTGACGGGAATCGAGATGTATGCCGGCGAATTGACCGAGGCGGCCAAGAAGCCGATCATCAGGGTCTCCGAATTCAGGAAGGGGCTTCGACCGTTGAACGATCCCATGGCCATGCCCAGCGCCGCGGGAACATTGACATCGACGAGTTGAACCGCGTCGTAAAGGTTCAGGCCAATCTGGTTGCCGATTCCGCGTGACAGGAACTCTCTCAGTTTCAATCGGTCGACGGTGTCCTGGGGAAGACCGAACCATCCTCGGTTCCCTGGACCAAAATCGGGCTGATGCATCTCGTCGGGCAACGTGAATGTTTCGCCTTGATTACGCGTGAAGAGTGCGCGCAGCGTAATGGGATCAGTGGTATCGCGTAGCAAATGAACAGAGCCGTCACCAAAGACAGACGCGAAGATGCCCGGATGATGGCCGACCAGCCCCGCAAGCGGCTTGTCCGGGTCGTAGTTCAGATCTTCGGGCTTTGTCCAGACAACTGCGCGATCGTCCGCGGCGTCGACGATGAAAATCGTGTTGGAGAGACCGTCGGTGACATCGGAGATTCTTAGCTGCTTCGAATCACCGGTAAGCATGGTGGCTTTGCCGACGGGCGCCAAATAGGTCGTTCGACCTGGCTCCTTGATCTTCGACGACGGGCAACGAAAAGAGCCGGGCAAGCGCGGTATTAGCTTCTTGTTGTGTTCGCTGTCCCATGGTTCATCGAGATGGAATTCTCGATAGAGATCTTGGTGCTCCATGAAAGGCAGGAGGTGGACCCGCCAGCTCAAGAGCGGCTTGCCCGCCTTGTCAAAGTTGGCGACGGCGGGGAACTTCCCGTATGTGTCGTGGTAGTTGTGCAAGGCCAGCGCGATCTGTCTGAGGTTATTGGTGCAGCGGATTTCTTCCCCCGTCGGCAGGTGACGTTTCTGAGTAAAGGCCTTGTTCTGTTCCGTTGTCGAAGGTGTCTCTTCCAGACCTGTCTGTTTCAGCAAGCTCTCCTTGTTTAGCCGTGCGGCCACGCTGAAGATGTTTCGCTTGGGAACCGGCAATGCATCGAGCGGCTCCGGTTTGCCGCCCAAGAATTGAGCGAGGCCGGTGTAAATCGAGTTGTCGATGAGCGGCAAGACGATCGTTTCGATCCGGTAACGCTCGGGTCGCGCTTGAATTCGGACGGCGATCGGATCGAAGAAGGTACGCCAATATTGGTTGTACTCCTGCAGGAACGCCTTATATTCGTCGGCTTCTTCGCCGGTCACCTGGCTCACGCCGATCTCACAACAAGGAGTCAAGAAGTGGGCAGGGCCGTGGTGCGAACAAACCCCCGAGAGGCCATCCCCTGAGAGGGAGTACTTTCCGCCGTCCGGACACGTCAGGCTTCCCTCGCCAAATCTTCCCGGCGAGCAGTCCGCCTTGGCCAAAGCTTCCAACGACTCGGGGGCGTGGCCATGCTCAGCGCGGTAAAGTAAAGCCGCGTGGCCGATCATCCGCAAGTGGTTGTAGCACATCATGCGCCGCCGTTCCGTCAGCTTAACCTGGGGGCCGACGAGCCGGCGGATAAATGGATCGGACAGGTACACGAGGCCGTCTTCTTCCACAGCCCCTCGTGGCAAGAGCGTACGGATGTAGGTGAATTCGGGCGTCTCACCCAGTCGGCGAACACTCTTATTCTCGGCAGGCTTGCCTTCGATGGTGTCCAACACGCGCTCCAAGGCAACGAGGGAGTTGCTGCGTACGTGCAAATCGTTCCTGGGATAGGCGGAATACACATGGACCGTTCGATCGGGCGTCGCAACATGAACGTAATCGACGCCGTGATATCGGCCGTTTGTGCGCTTGGCGCCCGGGCGATTTTTCTCGGCGTTAGCAAGGAATTGATCCATCCGCGTTTTGAACGTCTTCGGGTCTTTGAGTTGGAAAAGCAAGGTTACATCGCTGCCTTCGTTGACGAAAAGGTCGCTCCCCGTCACTGCGACCTTACCGACGACCAGGTCATAAAACGGGCGAAGCAAGCGGTTGGTTTCGACGGCCAACTGAGCCCTCACGCGCTCGCCGGTGAGGTGGGTCTGCGCTTCTTTGGTTGCCTGGTTGAAGTAATAACCACTTCCGAGGTTTGCCAGGTCGATGGCGTCGAGGAGCCGGTTCACCGATCGGAATTCGACAAAATAGAAATCATCGGGAACAGAAAGGGCCAATGGCCCGATGTCGGCATCGACTTTCTTGCCTGCCAGCATTTCCTCCCACGGGTGGCTCTTGATCGTAGGGCCTGTCAACGAAGCGAGCGGAACGACCTCCTTGAGACGCTTCTCTTCGGCGGCTTGGGCTTCCCGTTGCCCCGGATCGAGCCTCCGCTCTACCGACATGCGTTTAGGCATTCCGGACACGCCGCGGGGCGTCCTCCTTCCGTCGCCGCGCATGCTGTCGAGTTGTAGGCTTTCCTGGACTGCTAAGGCGCCCGTGAAGACGCTAAACAGATCGACGCGATTTGCCCGTTCATTGCGCTGAAAGCGCGCATCTGTGTCGGCGAGTTGTTCGATCTGTGAAACAACATCGTTGACACTGTTCTCCCGGCGAGCAAGTTGCAAAGCAACGTACTGTAGAAAAGGATCTTTGGGATAAAGGCGAAGCTGGGCCATGGCCTCGTCCAAGGTCCAGGCAGAGCGCGGTGTGTTCGGCGTTTTCTCCTGCCCCCGGACGGATTGCTGATCGTGTGTTCCGGCAAGTGTGATTGCGACGAATGCGGCAGCGAGGATTGGAACAAAGTAGCTCTTCATGGCAGAAACTCCTAGAAGAGATTGGGTCGGAATGCTACGCCGTAGAGGTTCGCGCCGCCCGTTTTCGTTGTCAACAGAAAACGAGCCTTCTTGTGCGAAGGCACCTAACCGAGGAAAATGTCACGCAGCGGTCATGGTCAACGCGTAGGTTTCTCGTACGTGCTTTGGAGCGGAGATTGTGAATATCGTCGTCGAAGACTTCCACAAAACCTACGATCGGACCACGGCCGTTTCCGGACTCAGCTTCGCGGTAACTGAAGGCGAGATCCTCGGTCTGGTCGGGCCCAACGGCGCAGGCAAGACAACAACCCTGCGAGCGCTTGCAGGAATCCTAGCTCCGACGCGCGGCCGACTCGCCATCGCCGGCCACGATTTGGCCCTGGAGCCTGCCCAGGCCAAAGCGGCACTGGCCTACATCCCGGACGAGCCTCGGCTTTTCGATCAGCTCACCGTCTGGGAGCACTTTCGTTTCGTGGCCGCAGCTTACCGATTGGCGGACTGGACGGATCGCGCGGAAGCACTTTTGGAGCAATTCGAGCTGGTCGAGAAACGAAAGGCGCTGGCCGCCGAACTTTCCCGCGGCATGCGTCAAAAAGTCGCAATCTGTTGCGGGTATCTCCATCAACCCAAGGCTGTTCTCCTTGACGAGCCGTTGACGGGCCTCGACCCTCACGGCATTCGCACGATGAAAGACTCCATCCGAGAATTGGCACGACACGGAACCGCGTTCATCGTCAGCTCTCATCTTCTCTCGTTAATTGAGGACCTGTGCACCACTGTGCTAGTCCTCCATCGCGGCCAAAAGCTCTTGCACGGAAACCTAGCGGAATTGCGCAAAGAGATCTCCGCGAGCGGTAGACAAGAAACGCTTGAAGAACTGTTTTTCCGGCTGACGGAATCGACTGAACCACCGCTTACCGTGGAGCTGGCAGAGCCGTAGTGGCGAGAGCGGAGAGCTTTAGCCGCGCTTCGTAGAAGCGTGGCCAAGCGAGGAGCGTTATAGAGAGAGCAAAGATTGGACCGGGCACTCTGGCTATTGATCGGCTTGCGATTTAGGAGCTGGCTGCGCCGACTCGGACGCGGGATGCTCACTGTCAGGGGTGCGCTGTCAATTGCGGTCGGGGGATTATTCGTCTTCCTTTGTGTGCTCACTTGGCTTGTTCCAGCCTTCGTCTCTCCTCATCAGGCGGCGAGTGATGAGGGATTGCTCGTTGTGCGCCGATTCGGCCCACTCGGACTCCTGGCGTTCTGCCTGCTTCAGCTCGTCTATTCCTCGGGTGAAAAAGCAGTCGTTGCCTTTACCCCGCCGGAAACTAGTTTTCTCATTGCAGGCCCTTTCAGTCGGCGACAGCTCTTGAGCTACAAGCTTATGGTGAACTTCTTATCGCTTCTGGTCGGGGCGGTTTTCGTCCTGTTTTGGTTTGCACTCTTCCGGGTTTCGATGAGTTTGCTTGTCGCCAGGTACCTAGGCTTGGTTCTTGCGTTGGTTTTCGTGCAACTCTTCAGCATGTCTCTTGGCTTCATCGCCGCTACGATCGGCGCGACGATTTACAATCGCGCGCGCAAGCTGCTGCTCGTTGGCGTCATAGCGCTCTTGGCATTGGGTCTTTACCGAGCCGGAGGCGAATACCTCACATCCGATTTCGGCACAATGGTTGAACGCCTTGAAGACACACCCGTGCTGCGCACACTGTTGGAGCCACTTCGATGTTTTTCGCGGGCATTGGCGGCGGATCGACTTTGGCCGGACTTCGCGCTTTGGGGAGGTGTGAGCTTGGTGATCGATCTGGGACTCCTGGTCCTGGTGTTCGCGCTCGACGCCTGGCAGATCGAAACCGCGGCGGCTGCGGGGGAACGACTGTATGCCCAGTCCCAACGGATTCGCCGAGGTGGCGCCGCGGCGGCCGTGGCCGGCGGCGCAGGGAAGCGCCGCTTCAGCATGCCCTCCCTGCCGTGGCTTTTCGGTGCGGGACCGATCGCCTGGCGGCAACTCACGGCGGTGCCGCGGAGTCGCAGCGCCGTGGTAATCATCTTTTTGCTTATTCCGCTCTTGATAATCCCACTCACGCACGGCACCCAAGTGACGACTGAGGCAGGCCCCGCGATGTCTCTGATGTTGGCGATTCAACTGTTCGCGATGACCTTTTTCCTTACGCCGCTCGTTGCATTCGATTTTCGTGGCGACATTGAGCGATTCGAGATCCTGAAGACGCTCCCGGTAGCCCCTTGGGCACTTGTCGTGGGCGAATTGCTGACGCCGGCTCTGTTTCTCTGTTTGGTGCAATGGATTAATCTGGCTGTTATCGCTGCGACTCTCGATCGGCCGGGAATGCTACGCGGAGTGACTATGGCGGCGATGGTCTCGGTGCCCTTCAATTTCTTCCTCATCGGCGTCGATAACTTGCTGTTCCTCATTTTTCCGACGCGCTTGGTCGCCACGGTCGGCGACTTCCAGGTCTATGGTCGCCAACTCCTGCTACAGATGGCCAAGGGCGTGTGTTTGGTAATTGCCGGTGGACTGTCAGCCGTACTTGCCGCCGGCGCTTATTTCCTCGCCGGGCGGAGTCTTGCGGCAGCCGGCATCACCGCGGCATTGGCGCTCACGGCCTTTGCGGCCGGATTGGTTCCACTGATCGCCCTGGCGTTTCAAAGATTTGACGTGACGCGCGACACGCCTGCGTGAGTTTTCCTATAGCACACGCCGCAGGTGCCGGGGAAGAAATAGACAATAAACTTGGTCGGTATACGAATTCCTAAGGAGCAACTGATGAAGAGAGATGCCGTGCTGCTCGTACTATTCGCGCTCGCCTATTGCCTCGCGTCTGCGTCCACCGTCTGCGCTCAGGCTAAAGGGTCGTATCATGCAAATCCGTTTACTGGGACTATCGGCGGGAAAATCGGCTACTGGAACCCAATGAAGGGGATCTATCGACCAGAAGTTTACTACAACCCCTGGACCGGCCGCGACGTCGTCGACAAGTCTTACTACAATCCGTACACGGGCGCTTCCGGCGCGAAATTTGGCCAATACAACCCGTTCACGGGAAATCACTTCGGCTACACGAAATAAGCGATGGCACAAGACAACGGGATCTGCGAACGCCCGCAAACTCGCCGCGAAGAGCTACTCAACAGTGTCAGCCACGGCCTTGGTTTCGCGCTGGCCTCTGCGGGCGTACCGATTCTGATCGTCGGTGCTGTTCGCCACGACAGCGCCTCGGCCATCGTCGGTGCGAGCGTTTTCGGCGCGACTATGGTGCTGCTCTACCTGGCCTCGACCGTGTATCATGCCTTGCCGCAGTGCCGCCTGAAGGACCGGTTTCAAATTATCGACCATTCGGCGATCTTCCTGCTCATCGCCGGCACCTACACACCGTTCACTCTCGGTGTGCTCTGGGGAGGCTGGGGTTGGTCGCTTTTCGGGGTAGTGTGGGGTTTGGCGGCTATCGGCATCGCGCTTAAGGCGCTTGCAGGAGTCCGCTTTCCCCTGATTTCCACCTCGCTTTACGTTGGGATGGGCTGGCTAGGCGTCGTCGCGTGCGCGCCGTTGTGGCACTATTTACCGTCGAACGGATGGATCTGGCTCCTTTCGGGAGGAGTCGCATACACGGCAGGCGTGGCCTTCTTCGCTGCGGACAGATTTCTCTACCTTCATTTCGTCTGGCACCTGTTTGTACTCGTTGGCACTTCGTGTCACTTTGTCGCCGTCTTGAATTACGCGGCTTGAGACGCGCATTCAGCGCCCTCTGAAGCAAACATTTCCTGCCCGCGTCTGGTGTTTCCCGTCAAGGCAAGGCAGAATGATAAAGGTAACTATATTGGCCTAAGCAGGTCAACGATGACCCCTGATAAGACACCAAAGCCATCGACCGCTGCGAAAACGGGCGAGGCCTTGTCGGAATTCACAGCCGCGGAGACGGAATTCGTCCCTGCGGACACACCAGTCGATGCCCAGAGCCGGGCGGGGGCCAGCGCAGCGGCCCAGGCCTGGATCGGCAAGTCCTTGGGGAAGTACCACATCACGGGCGTGCTCGGGCAGGGCGGGATGGGGGTGGTTCTCAAAGCGCACGATCCGATGATCGATCGCGACGTGGCCATCAAGGTCCTCGCTGAGAACCTGGCGGCCGATCCGTCTTCACTCGGGCGCTTCCTGGCCGAGGCCAAGGCGGCCGGGAAACTCAACCACCCCAATGTGACTGCGATCTATGAAATCTGCCAGGAGGGACAGACCTATTACCTGGTCCTGGAATACGTCGGTGGCGGCAGCCTTAGCGACCGGCTGGCAGCTCATGGGCCGCTTGGAGTGCGAGAGGCAACTCAGGCTCTAATCGACGCCTGCAAGGGCGTTGGCGCCGCCCACGCCGCCGGCCTTATCCACCGAGACATCAAGCCGGCCAACTTCATGCAGGCGGCGGACGGTTCGATCAAGGTAGCTGACTTCGGGCTGGCAAAGGTCGCCGCGGACTCCGGTGCCCACTTCACGCAGACTGGCATGGTGGTCGGGACGCCGTACTTCATGAGTCCGGAGCAATGTGAAGCGAAACCGCTCGACCACCGCAGCGATCTTTACTCGCTCGGCTGCACGTACTACAGCCTGCTGACGGGAAAGAACCCATACCACGAGACGATCAGCATCCCCCGGCTGATGTACTTGCACTGCTACGGGCCGGTCCCCGACCCCCGATCCCTTGACGCCGCTGTCCCCGAAGATTGCACCCGAATCATCGCCCACGCGATGGCGAAAGCGCCCGCAGACCGGTATCAGTCCGCCGACGAAATGTTGGCCGACTTGCAGGCAGTCAGCTCAGCCCTCTCCGGTCAAACGCCGATTGTCCTCCCCAGCCTGAGCCGGATGGCAGCAACTGGCCGCATGTTGCCTTGGAGAAGTGGCAGCGCGTCGCGACTCCGCTGGGCAGCCGGCGGAGTATTCCTCCTCGCGCTCGTTGCCCTGGCTGTTTTCCTCTGGCGACCGTGGCACAAATCCGGCGACGGTGCTGCGGACGCTGGGGCCGGGCTGCCGGCCGGTGAACCGGTCAAGGTCGGCGTGCTCCATTCGATGAGCGGCACCATGGCCATCAGTGAATCGGTCGTGGTCGATGCCGTCCTGTTCGCTTGCGATGAAGTCAATCAGGAAGGCGGCGTGCTCGGCCGTCCCGTGAAGCCGGTTGTTGCGGATGGCCGTTCGGATTGGCCGACGTTCGCCCGTGAGGCGGAACGCCTCATCACGGAGGAACAGGTGTGCACCGTCTTCGGTTGCTGGACATCGGCGAGCCGCAAGACGGTTAAGCCCGTCTTCGAGGAGCACGATCACCTGTTGCTCTATCCCGTGCAATTCGAGGGTCTGGAAACTTCACCGTGCATTGTTTACGTGGGCGCGGCGCCCAACCAACAAATCCTTCCCGCAGTGGACTGGGCCGTGACCGCGCTCAAAAAGAAGCGCTTTTTCCTCGTCGGCTCTGACTACGTCTTCCCGCGATCCGCGCACGCAATCATCAAGGATCGGCTCCAGCGCGCGGGGGCGCAGGTGGTCGGCGAGGAATATGTGCCGCTGGGGAGCACGAAAGTTGACACGATCGTCAGCGCGATCGCGCAGGCCAAGCCGGACATGATTCTGAACACCATTAATGGCGATTCCAACGTTGCCTTCTTTCGGGCGCTGCGGGCCGCCGGCATCAAGCCGGCCAACACACCTACGCTCTCGTTCAGCGTAGGCGAACAGGAGCTGCGCAGTCTGAACTTGGCCGACGCTGAAGGTGACTACGCGGCATGGACGTACTTCCAATCCGTGGCCACCCCAGAGAACCAGGACTTCGTCAGACGCTTTCGCGAGAAGTACCCGCAGCTGAGCATCACCGACCCCATGGAGACGGCCTACATCGGGGTGAAGCTATGGGCAGGGGCAGTGAACGAAGCGCAGAGCCTCGATCCCAAGAAGATCCGTCGGGCGATCTTGAACCAGCACCTAAAGGGCCCAGGCGGCGACGTTCGTATTGATGCGGAGTCGCAATACAGTTTCCGCACGCCCCGAATAGGTCAGATTCAGAGCGATGGGCAGTTCAAGGTCGTTTGGACAGCGCCAGAGCCGGTTCGTCCGGAACCGTACCCCAACTCGCGAACAGCGGAGGCGTGGCGCGCTTTCCTCAACGACCTATACACGGGATGGGGCAACCACTGGGCCGCCTCAGGGTCGGAACCCCCGAAGCGGACCAGCGACGAGCTTCGGGTGGTCGCCGTGTTGCCGTTCGTCGATTCTGCTGCCGACAAGGAAACCGAGTATCTGCGCGACGGCATTCCGGGCGCCCTTCTCTCCAAACTCTCCGGAATCGAGCAGCTAACTATGCGGCCATACAGCCCAGGGCAACAGAAGGTGTCACAGCAAACGGACCTCCGGGAAATCGGCCGGCAACTCGATGCCCAAGTGGTGCTGACCGGCCGCGTCCACCAAACCCGGGACCACCTCTCCGTCCACGTCGAGCTGGTGAATGTCCGCGACAACCGTGTCATATGGGTTGAGCAGTATGAGCGGGCTCCAGCCGATTTGCAGGACATCGAAGTCGACATCGCCCAACGAGCCTGCGCGCGGCTGGGCGTCTCCTTTGGCCATCAGGAAGAAAAGCGTCTCACCCGTCGCGACACGGCCGACCCGGAAGCTTACCGACTCTACCTCCAAGGGCGTTATTACACCCTCCAGTCGACGCTCGAGGGAATGAACAAATCGGTAGCCTGTTTCAAGCAGGCAGTCGCCAAAGACCCGAAATTCGCCCTCGCCTACGCTGGACTGGCCGATGCCTTTGGCTACTACGCAGGCGACTGGGTGCCCTACGAGGAAGCTCTTCCGCAGCAAAAGGCCGCCGCCAAGAAAGCTTTGGAACTCGACGACGACCTCGCGGAAGTTCATCTGGCCATGGGCAACGTTTACATGGGGCAAGACTACGACTGGCTGGCCGCAGAGAAAGAATTCAAACGCGCCCTCGAACTGAAGCCAAAGCTAGAAATGGCCCGCGACGCGTACGCCCAACTCTTGGCCTTTCAGGGGCGGTTCGAAGAATGCATCGCCCAACAAAAGCAGGCCCTGGAGAACAGCCCGAATTCGCCGTCACTGATCGCTGACATGAGTTACTTATACTATGTGCAGCGTCGGTACGACGAGGCGATCGCGCAATGTCAAAAGGCGCTCCAGATCGATCCGAACTTCGTGGTGGCCCACGACTATTTGGGCGCCGCGTACCTGCAAAAGGGCCAGTTCAAGGAAGCGCTCAGCGAATTTCGCAAATGCCGCCAACTCGACGATATTCCGTGGTACCTGGCCCGTCTCGCATCGGCAGAGGCCCTCGCGGGAAACCAGGCCGAGGCGCGTGCCAAGCTCAAAGAGCTCCAGGAACTGTCAAAACGGCGCTACGTCACGCCGGAATGTCATTTCCTGATTTACGTGGCCTTGGGCGATCGAGACCAAGCGTTCGCATGGCTACAAAAAATGTATGATGTGCGCTCGCAGTACCCGCTTCGGCTGAAAGTTCATCCCGATTTCGACGGCTTGCGTGCCGACGCGCGTTTCGCCGAGTGGCTGCGGAAGCTGAAATTGCAGTAGTGGCGAGTGCCGAGTGGCGAGCCGGGTGGGTGGCACAGACATTCCTGTCTGTGCCAATACTGCACAGGCAGGAATGCCTGTGCCACCATCACCGGAGGGAGAGCTGAACATGAACCAGACAATGATAGCAGTCTTTGGCATCGTAATCTCGCTAGGTCAGCAGCCCAGCGCACCGAACAAACCTGCGGCCCGTACACCGACGCCGGACCTTCGGATCGACGCAGGGGCCATCCGCGGGCTTGTCGTCGGCGACAAGAAGGATGTCCACGTCTACAAGGGCATCCCCTATGCCGCCCCTCCGGTGGGTGAGCGTCGCTGGAAAGCCCCGGAGCCTGTCGGCGCCTGGCAAGGAGTTCGCGACTGTTTCGAGTTTGGCGCGGCGTGTCCGCAAAAGGTAGCCGCGATCTTTAGCAGTATCCCCGATCTGGCGATCCGCGCGCCGTTCAGTGAGGATTGTTTGTTCCTCAACGTGTGGACTCCGGCGGAGCGTAAATCCGAAAAGCTGCCCGTCCTCTATTGGATTCACGGGGGCGGCTTCGTCATGGGGGCAGCCTCGCAACCCCTCTATGACGGCGAGGAACTCGCTCGCCTTGGCTGCGTCGTAGTGTCGATCAACTATCGGCTTGGTTTGTTCGGCTTCCTCGCCCACCCCGCACTTAGCCAGGAATCGACCGAGAAAGCGTCCGGAAACTACGGGCTGCTCGACCAGATCGAGGGTCTCCGGTGGGTCAAGCGTAACATCTCGGCCTTCGGAGGAGACCCAGACCACGTGGCCATCTTCGGCGAATCCGCCGGCGGCATGAGCGTCTTGTGCTTGATGGTAGCGCCCCAGGCGAAGGGACTCTTCCATGCGGCCATCGCGCAAAGCGCCGCGGGAATGAACCTGGCTCGGCTCCGCGAGGCACATTCCGGTCAAGACACGGCAGAGAGCGCCGGCCAGCGGTTCATTGCCGCCTGCGGCGTCGGTGCTTCGGCGGACGCTGCGCCGTTACGGAAAATCGATGCCAAGTCGCTGGTTCAGTCCGGCCCCTCCGAAGCCCCTCCTGGCGGCCCATTACGCTTAAAGCCACTCTCTCTTATGCTCGGCCCCATCGTCGATGGTCATGTGATTCCCGATGGTCCGGATGCCTTGTTCGGCGCAGGACGCCAGCATGGCGTGCCGATGATCATTGGCAACACCAAGCACGAGATGTCGCTTTTCCTCCTCGGCGCCAGGATGCCGGCAGATGAGGCGGCCTATCTTAAGAAACTCAAAGAGGATTTCGGCGACTTCGCCGAGCCGATCGCCAAAGCCTATCCTGCCGCTGATGCAAAGCAGTTCCGGTCCACGATCATTCAGCTTACCAGCGACCTGTCGTTCGTCAGCGAGACACGCCGCATCGCCCGCGCGCACGCGGCGGTGGGACAAAAATCGTTTCGCTATCAGTTTTCCCGCGGCACCAAAAGGGGGTTCCTCCAGAGTCTAGGCGCTCACCACGGCTCGGAATTGTCGTTTCTTTTCCAGCGGCCAGCGGGACGCGACGACGAATCCGAAATGCGCATTAGCCGAGACATGGGCCATTACTGGATTAACTTTGCCGCGACCGGCGATCCCAACGGCAAGGGAGTGCCGGCTTGGCCCGCCTACCGGACAGACACCGAGGAGACGCTCGACTTTGGCGACGAAATCAAAGTCCTCAAAGACGATCGCACCAATCAACTCGATGTGATCGAAAAGGTCCTGCAAGCAAAACAGAATGGAGCCGCCAAGCCGGCGGGGAAGTAACCGACACCGCGTTGGAGCGCTTTTCGGTCAACCCGGGGGCACCGAAAGCCCCGATATAACGCAACCCGGCTCGCCGCTCAGTTAATTCGAAGCCCAGCGGCTAGAAACGAAAGACGTCAAGACTTCTTGGCCGAGCTTGAGGGTGAAGGTGTTAGCGCCGGATTGAATAACGTGGTGTGAGTCGTAAAAGGCTGCATCGGTCAGCCATTGACGGGCATCGACGACCTGGACGTGATGTTCGCTGGCTAGCCCGTGGAGAAAGCGTTCCAGCTTCGGATATGCCTCTGGTGGATACCAGGATCGATAGGTCGGCCCTTCAGGCGTTACGAGCAACAAGACCGCGATGCGCTCTCGGCGGCATAGCTCCAGCAATTCGCGGGTCGCCCTTTCCGCCGTGGGTGTGACCTCGAACGATCGTAGGTACGGCGCCATGAGGTCGTGGACAATCGCCGTGCGTCGCGAGCGGGTGGCTTCATCCACGTTTTCTTCCAGAAGAAGATAACCTCCCAAGGGCCCGATGGCACATGAATCGGTCGGCGACGCGCTCGGTGCCCATTTCGGAGCATAACGTCTGAGTAATTCGGCAGGGTATTTGGGCGACAGCACGCTGTGACGAGTGAGATAACGGGCCCACAGCCGCCAAGCAGGCAGATAGCGGCCGAGTAGGGGGACGTCTCTAAGAGCGGCGTGCAGGAGAAGGAATTGTTGGCCATCGTGAGCAAAATAGGCTGGCATCACCTCGACCACCAGCCAGGTAGGATGAACTCCGTCGGCGAGAAGCCGGCGTAATGCCATCAGGTTCATGAGCGGCCCGGCGCCGAAGTGGGAAAAGTTATACACCAGGGCTCGTCCATTCTCGGCACCAGCCGTGGGCAATGGCGGTAAGCACTCCGGCCGAAACGACAGCGCAGTCCGTGAGCTGCCGATCATGAGCAAAAGCGGTCGATCGGGCACTTCGGCAATCCGGCTCTTCAGAGAGGTCAAATGAGAAGAGTAATCTGGGTCGTAGAGGTTGGGCTGCCATTTGTCCAAAGCTAAACTGAACGAGGCTTGGGTGATTAGAAAAAGCAGCAGCCCCCAAAGGAGAGCCGATCGGGATTGTCGTGTTCTTCGGCTGCCACCCGCTTTCTCCATTTTCTCACCGTGGCGGCGCTAGTCGGTTGGGTTGCTAAGGAACGATTACCGAAATGGAATCCGGCTTATCCTTATTATCGGCATGTCTTGAACTAGCATTCAGCGATCGTGGCAGCGCGGAGGAGGGTTGCGTTAGCGCCCGGAACACGCCGAGCCGGGTTGCGTTAGCGCCCGGAGATCGACGCTCTGCGTCCGCACGTTGCGCCCGAGTGAGATTGTCTTCGTTAGTAGATGCAGCCCGGATAGTTTACCTCAATGCGTCTTTCATACACCCTGCGGCTCTTGCCCCTGACGCGGCAAATGGTCAGCGAGTCGCCGGGATGTAGTTCGTAAGTGTGACCGCAGGTGGCCATTGCAAGAATGGAACAGTCGCTAGGGTCAAATTCGGGGTTATGTCGCCTCGACCTGGTGATTTCGAGGAGTGTCAATGCCCACCAAAAGTAGCTATCGGGGCAAGTCCAACGGTGTGTCTCATCTATGCTCTCACCGCGGCCGACCTCCCGGCAGAGGCCTCCCATCGTTCCCTCTACCGTCTCGAAGTCCGTAATTCGAATGGGAGTGGTATACTCGCCCGTCCCACGCACTCGCAGATTTCCGTCATCCTCAAGTTCGATTTTGGTAAAGGTGATTCTGAGGTAAGGCTTTGACACTTTCCCTCTTAACGCCCAGTTGATGGCGTACAAGGCTCCGGCGCACAAGAGGAACAGCAAGATGTAGCCGCCCGTTCGGAGCAACCTATCCGGCCGGCGGTGGAGGTGAGGCTCGTTCATGTTCAAGACATGGTAACAGAGGCAGGCACAGAATGCGCCGCGTTCGCTCAGTGGGGTAGGGCACCTGTTCGCCCGAGCCGCAAACTACATCGTTCCTCCCTCGCCCCCGGTACTCCGGGGGAGAGGGAATGAGGGTGAGGGGGCGAAAGAAGCCTGAGATAACCCCTCACTCCCGTCCCCTCTCCCCGAAGGGGCGAGGGGTGGAAAATCCTTGCGGGGCGAGGGAGGCTATTTGGTCACGGCCTCTGGAGTGCTAAGTCCCTAACCTCCGGGGCAACCTGTACGCACGAGCCCCCGGCTTGACCGGAATCTTTGAAAATGGCAAGCTTACCGCGACATGAGGTCCCGATATAGGAGAGTGCCATGAGACTGTATGGAATGTTGGTGGTGGCGGCCGGTTGCTTGGTGGCAGCAGATTCGCCGACGGGAACCGAAGGTCTGATCAAGGAAGTGGCAGTACTTCGAGAGCGAGTGAAGGTGCTTGAGACTCGTCTCGCGGCGATCGAGCACAGCCTTAAGCTTCCACAGAACGACATCGCCAAGCCACTGGGAAAAGTCGGACAGATAATCGTTTTGGGCAACACTGAGACCCCGCAATCCGTCATTCTCGCTCAGTTGCCTTTCTTTCCTGGGAGTAGCTTTTCTCAAGCAGACCTGGACTTGGCAGCACGAAGACTCGAACTCCTTAACATCTTCGTGGTGGACCTTGTTAAGGGGATACAACCCACGGTCAAACGAATGGGCAACATCGGTGACTTCAACGATATTCTTGTTGAGGTGAAGGAGAAACGTCCCCACCCTCGGGACCGATGACTAGTCCTGGTGCGATGCTCCGCCTTGGTTGTCCACGGCGTCAGAAGTGAAAGCCTGGGACGGGACGCATCGGTGCGTCATCGCTTCGATTGACGCACGCTACGCTAATGAATTGTCACAGCCCTGTGCGCAGGACGGGTCAGGAGATCCGTCCCACACACCCGAACATCTACATTTGCCAAAGCACTAATGCAGCCCATAGTACTCCTGGCTTCCTGCCAGCGCGACCTCGATGGTCAAAAAGTCGAGCGTCGAGTTG
>Ga0306920_100004059_pt1 | contig 18714 bp, 17 predicted proteins | sample flu12Cox44000170_FD_204666 | JGI IMG/M metagenome (GOLD analysis project Ga0306920, IMG submission 204666) | Lab enrichment of tropical soil microbial communities from Luquillo Experimental Forest, Puerto Rico - flux4day.12C.oxic.44.000.170 (v2)... | ecosystem: Environmental > Terrestrial >... | reverse complement strand
ATCGGCACACCCTCGATCTCGTGCTCGCCGCCGAGTCCATCTGGCGCGAGGAGGCTCCCGACGCGGCCAGGGATCCGCTCGCCCGCACCACCTGGCGCCGGCGCGCGGCGCGCGCTCACGCCTACCTGAGCACCGTGGAACCGCTGCAGATGGCCACGCTCCGGAGGCGACTCGAGCGGTACGTGAAGGACCTCGAGCTAGCCGGGCTCACCGATCGGGATCTCTCGCAGGGCTATCCGCTCCGCGCCGTGCTGCGCTACGCGCTTCGCGAGGGCTTGGCCCTCGTGTTGGGCCTGCCGCTGGCGTTGTGCGGTCTGGTCAACCACGCGCTGCCGTACGGCGTCACCGCCCTCGTCGTGCGGGCCCTCAAGCCCGAGGCGGACGTGGAGGCGACCTATAAGGTCGCGGTTGGCCTCGTCCTCTATCCCGTGTGCTGGGCGCTCGAAGGGTGGGTCATCTGGTGGATGGGCGGGGGCTCCGTCCTCCTCGTCTTCCTGCTTTCGCTCCTGCCCACGGGATTCTTCGCGCTGTCGTGGACGACACGCGTGGACCAGGTTCGGCGGGACGCGAGGGGGTTGATCGCCGTGCTCATTGATCGCGATCTGCGCGGCCACCTGCTCGCGCGCCGGCGCGAGATCATGGCGGAGTTCCAGGCGCTCGTGCAGCTCGTGCCCGAGCCTGTCCTGATGGGATCCGCCTCGTGAACGTCCGGGCCATCGCGGCGTGGACCCTGTATGACTTCGCCAATTCCTCCGTGGGTGGGGGATCCGCCTCGTGAACGTCCGGGCGATCGCGGCGTGGACCTTGTATGACTTCGCCAATTCTTCCTTCGCGGCGGTGGTCTTCGCGACCATTTACGCCGCCTACTACGCCATGAGCGTGGTGGGCAACGCCACGGGCGACGGCGACCTCTGGTGGGGCCGCGTGATCTCCGTTTCCATGGCCGTGGTGGCGGTGAGCTCGCCGCTCCTCGGCGGAGTGGCCGATCGCGCGGGTGTCCGGCGGCCGCTCTTCGTCGGTTTCACGCTCCTGTCCGTCACGGCTACCGCTTTCATGGCCACGGTGAAGCCGGGCATGGTCGTGTGGGGCTTCGTCCTGGGGGTACTCGGCAACATCGGCTACGAGAGCGCCCTCGTCTACTACAACGCCTATCTCCCCGATCTCGCCCCGCGGACCCATCAGGGCCGCGTCTCTGCGTGGGGTTTCGCCGTCGGCTACGCGGGCTCTATCGCCGCTTTGCTCACCGCGCTCCCCTTCGTGCGCGCGCAGGCATACGGGGGCGCGTTCCTGTGTACGGCGGGGCTCTTCACGGTCTTCTCGCTGCCCGCCTTCATTTTCCTACCCCAACCTGCCCCCGGCCGCCTCGGGGTGTGGGAGGCAGCGAGGGACGGCGTGGCCGAGGTTTTCGCGACCGCGCGCCGCATCCTCGCCTTCCAAGATCTGCGGCGCTTCATGGGCGCCTACTTCCTCTACGAGGACGGCGTCAATACCGTGGTCGCCTTTTCCGCGATCTTCGCCGCGCAGACCCTGGGCTTTCCCATGGAACGGCTCATCGTGCTCTATATCGTGGTCCAGATCTCCGCCCTTGGCGGCGCGCTGGCCTGGGCGAAGCCCATCGACTATCTCGGCCCCAAGCGCGTGGTGATGTTCACCCTGCTCCAGTGGTCGGCGGTGGTGGTCACCGCCTACTTCGTGGAGACGGCGACGCAGTTTTGGATCCTCGCTGTGGTGGCCGGCACAGGCTTGGGGGCGGTGCAGGCGGCGAGCCGCACCTTCCTCGCGAGCCTTTGCCCCGAGGGCATGGAGGCGGAGCTCTTCGGCTTCTACTCTTTGTGCGGCAAGAGCTCCGCCGTCATAGGCCCTCTCGTCTTCGGCGGCATCTCCCACGCCGCGGGCGGGGATCAGCGCGCGGGCATCCTTGCCATTGGGAGCTTCTTCATCATTGGTCTCGTCCTCCTGGCCCGGGTGAAAGCAGGTGGTCCGACGCAAGGATAGCTGGCGCCAGGAAGCCTCTTTTGGCCACCCTTTCCTACCGGGAAACAATAACCGGGTGATTTCTTCTTCATTGTCTCGGAACTGATCTTATGCGATGACAATCCAGGTGCTTTCCACCGGTCGGGTCGGTCTGCTCCGAGGGGATCGACGGCACATGACTTGCTCATTCCGCCGCGCGATTCGCGAGTTGCCCCATCTGGAGGAGCGCACCATATGGCGATTCTTCCGGTGTCTGCCAGCGACGAGACGGAAGCATCCAGGCGCGGAGCTCGGGTGAGGGAAGGGGGAGCCGCCTCACCATCTACCTGGCACGCAGCCGCCTGGCACGCGGCGTCCTCCCCCGCGCCGATCATCCCGGCGGCGCGGCCAAGGCGACAGTCCTGAGCCCGCGGCGCATCGTCATCGTGGAGGACAACGAGGATGCGCGGCACATGTTCAAGGCGCTCCTCGAGCTCGCCAGCCACGAAGTGCATGATGCCGCGGACGGTCCGGCAGGCATCGAGCTGGTAGTGGCGGTGGAGCCGGACATTGCCTTCGTGGACATCGGGCTCCCCGGCGTCGATGGCTACGAGGTAGCTCGCCGGCTCCGCGAGCGCCACAAGGATCTCTGCCTCGTTGCGATGAGCGGCTACGGCCAGTCCGAGGATCGCCGCAAGGCGGTGGAGGCCGGCTTCGACATACATCTCCTCAAGCCCGTGGATCCCGACCGGCTCTCGGCCATCATCGCCGCCCTGCCCCCGAGGCGGCTAGGGCAGGAGGCCAATGGCCGCGTCGGGAACGGCTTGGCGTAGCCTCTTCTTCGCCTCGTGCGGACGCGTGGGTGGCCCGCAGCTCTGATCGCCGCCCTCAGCCTGTTCCTGCTGGCCGGCTGCGGCGCCCTGGCGGACGCGCTGAAGCCGACCGAGGTTCCCGGAGTCACTCAGCAGCTCATGATCCGCTCTCTCGAGCGCGCGCTCGGCCAGCTCGATCTCTCGCGGCTGCTGGGACCGGGAGTGGCCGTCGACGTGTACTCGATGGTGGGGAACCAGACCAACCAGACCTTCGTGAAGGAGTTCTGCACCGCCTGGCTTCAGGCCCACGGCGTGCGCACGGTGCCCTCCTCCCCGGATCTCAAGGTGAGGCTCTTCGCCTCCGTGCTGGGGACCGACGAGAACTCGACCCTCATCGGCATTCCCACCTTCCAGGCTCCCGTGGTCAATCTCCCCATTCCCGAAATCGCCCTCTTCAAGTGGCAGCGCAATCGCGGGCAAGCCGAGGTGCGAATCTACGAGTTCGATGCGAAGACGGACGCGGTGGTGGGAAGCCAGCCTCCCGGGGTGGGGCGCGCGAAGTACGACAACTTCACCTTGCTCCTCTTCATTCACTTCACGGTGGCCGACACCGAAAAGCGAGAGTGACAACGCCCAGCTCGCTCCCGGCGAGCTGACCATAACCACCGCCGCCGCTACGGAGGAGCGCTCCCTGAGGGCTGAGCGGCCGGGCGCCACTCCTGGCTCGTCGAGAATCGCCGGTGGCCGTACCAGATGGACCACGCCATGATGCCCACGGTGAGGGGGATGCCCGTGAGGACGTTGATCACGAGGAAGAGCTCCACGCTCGTCCGCAGGAGGGCGATCATGCGGATGCCGGTCCGGAGCAGAAGATAGGTCGCCCACACCAGCGAGATCTGCGAGAACACGCGGCGGAAGGTGAGCGAGGCGGCCATCTCGGGGGAAAAGGGATAGGTCTCCCGCGCGAACACGCCGGCGAGGGGACGGCCGATGAGGACTGAGCCGAGGAAGGCCAGCCCGTAGGCGCCGTTGACGATGAGACCGGGAGCGAAATAGCCCGTGGTGCTGCCGGTAGCGAGCCCGGCGGCGGCCTGGACCAGCGCGATACAGAGGCCGATGGCCGCGGTCACCCCGGAGCGATCCCGCCGCCGCTCCCACAGGTAGGCGATCACCGCGAGCACGGTGGCGGCGAGGATGCCCGTGCGGAGATCGACGAGCTTCCAGCCGAGGTAGAAGACGACGACGGGCCCGAAGGCGTCGCGAGCGAAGCGCGGACCGGTGCCCAGCATGAGGCTCCAGGGCGAGACGGCTCGCGATTCGCGTTGATCCGGCATGGGCGACCTCGAGTAGCATCGCGCGCGCCGTGGAGGACGTCAAGCCGGCGCAGGTGCTTGACGCGTCCGTGCTCGCGCGCGAGTATCCACGCCGACCCATGTCCTCTCGTGCTTCGTGCTCGCGCGCCGCGGCCCCGTGAAGAACGTCCGACTCCTCGTGGCCTACGCCGCGTGTCAGTTCCTGCTTTTTCCCATTCCCGTCATCACTCTCTTCTGGAAGGATCAGATCGGCATGTCCCTCGCCGACATCATGGTCCTCCAGGCCATCTTCGGCCTCGCCGTGGTGATCTTCGAGTTTCCCTCCGGCTATCTTGCGGACCGTGTCGGCTATCGCCGATCCATCCTCGTCGGCACCTCCTTGCTCCTCGCGGGCTGGCTCCTCTACACGCGCGCCGCCACCTTCTGGATGGTGGGCCTGGCCGAGACCGTCCTCGGCGCGGGCAGCGCGTTCGTGTCCGGAGCCGATCGCGCCATCCTCTGGGTGTCGCTCGAAGGCGAGGGACGCGCCCGCCAGTACACGCGCTGGGATGGAAGGATCCGCGCCGTCTCGCAGTCGGCGGAGGCGCTCAGCGCCGCCGCGGGAGGCTGGCTCTACGCGGTGGCGCCGCGCTTGCCGTTCTGGCTCCAGGTGCCGAGCGCGGCCCTCGCCTGGGTCGCTGCCGTGCTCCTGCGCGAAGCGCCGCGAATCCCCGTGGCGGGCGGCCGCTCACATGCGGCGCGCGCCTGGCATATCATCGGCTTCACGCTTTGGCATCATCGCCGGCTGCGTGCGGCCATGGCGCTGAGCGTTGCTCTCGGGCTCTCCACTTTCGTCGTGATCTGGCTGATCCAGCCCGTCATGCAGGCGCGCGGCATTCCCACGGCGTGGTTCGGCCCACTGTGGGCGTGTGCGCACGTCTGGCTCGCCTGCGTCTCCCTGTCGAGCGCGCGGGTAGCGACCGTCATCGGCGTCAGCCAGAGCCTGCTCCTGTGTTGCCTGCTCGTGCCCCTCGGCTACCTGGGGCTGTCCGTGATCCCGGCGGCATGGAGCATCGTCTTCTATCTCTGCTTCATGACCATCCGAGGGTTGCAGGGACCGATCCTCGCCACCGTCATGCAGCACGATGCGCCGCCCGAGGATCGAGCGAGTGTGCTCTCGATCGCCACGCTCATGTTCCGGCTCTCCTTCGTAGTGGCGGGGCCGCCCGTCGGCGCCCTCGTGGATCGCGCGGGGATGGAGACCGCGCTCGGCGTCCTCGCGGTCGGCTTCGGCGCCGTCGCTCTCCTCGCCTTCCGCGCCTTCGCGGCTGCTCCTTCGTCCGTGAGCTCCCGCTAGCGCTCTGTCGACCTTCTTTACGGAGCGTCGGGCGGCGATTCTGTGCCGCCGGGCAAGGCATCGTCCCTAAAGACATTCGAAAATTGGCTCCCTTCTTGCGGCATCGACCGTGCCGCGCGAGTCTCGCCGGCCGATACTCGATGACTCTGCGCCGCGCTGCTGCGACGCTCGGCGACGAGAGATGGCGACGGACGAGCCCTCCCCAAGGCGGTCGACAGCGATGAGAGAAACGGTTTTCGTATCCGGCCTCTACTCGGGTCCCAGCCCCTCCGCGGGACTCGGTGTGGCGCGCTCCCTGCGCGCGGTATTCCCCGCGGCCCGCCTCATGGGTGTCGACTACTGGGCAGGGAGCTCCGGCCTCCATCACGAAGTCTTCGACGCGACCTGGCTCAAGCCGCCGTGGGACCTCATCGAAGAGGATCTGTACGCGAAGGAGGTCCAGGCCGAACTCGACCGCGCCGCCCTGTGGATTCCCACGCTCGACTTGGAGGTTGCTTGGCTCGCTCGTAGCTTGCCCATTCATCCCTTGTTGCTCGCGCCGTGCGAGAAAGCGCTCGCCCCCAGTCGCAAGCCGCGGCCCAGCGTGGCCGAGCTATTGCCCTTCGAGATCGCGCCCTCGCTGGATCTCTCCGCTTCCGACGAGGAAATCTACGCGTTCTGCCGCGCGCACTCCTGGCGCGTATGGATCAAGGGCCCGTATCACGAGGCGGTGCCCGTGGGCGACTGGCGTCAGCTCGAACATGCCCGTATCTCCCTGAAGAACGGCTGGCAGACCGATCGCCTCTCTCTCCAGGTCCACGTGCGCGGGTACGAGGAATCGATTTGCCTCGCCGCCTACGATGGGCAGCTGTGTGACGCGCTCTACATGCGCAAGCGCATCACCACGCCGGAGGGCAAGACCTGGGCCGGCCACGTGGCCGACCTCCCGCCCGAGCTCTTCGCCCCCATCGAGGCGGCCGTGCGCTCCATCGGCTGGACAGGCGGCGCGGAGATCGAGCTGCTGCGCGACGTGGACGGGCGGCTATGGTGGCTCGAGTGGAACCCCCGCTTCCCCGCGTGGGTGCACGGCGCCACGCTGGCGGGACGCAACCTGCCCGCCGCCCTCGTGCGCCGCGCCCTCGGGCTGGCGGACGGTCCGCGCGCGCTCTCCGCCCAGCCGGAATTCACGCGCGTGGTCCTCGAGGTGCCGGTGCGCGCGGGCCTGCCCTTGCCGCTGCCCGCCGAGCCCGCGCACGGGCCACTCGGCATTCACGGCAAGTACGGCGCCTCGCTGGCCGCCATCGTGCCGAAGCTCGTGCCCGACGAGCCGCTGGGCGCGGCGCCGCCCACGCTGTCGCCGGAGACAGAGGCGGACCTCCGGGCCATCGCCTCCGTGGTGGCGACGCCGCAGCGCCTGTTTCTGCCCCGCACCGCGGAGGCGGCCTTCGCGCGCCTCCACACCGTGTCCCCCATCGACGGCATCGCCCTGCGCTATGCGTACAGCCTCAAGACGAGCCCCGACGCGGAGTACCTCATGCTCGCCCGCAAAGCCGACATGCTCGCCGAGTGCATCAGCGTTCTCGAGGTGCGCCGCGCCCTCGAGGCGGGCTGGCTTCCCGGCGACATCGTACTGAACGGGCCGGGGAAGTGGTGGCCCTCCACCGAGCGGACGGTGGACGGGCTCCGCGTCGTTTTCTCCGACTCCGTGGAGGAGCTGGAGCGGCTGGTCGCCTCGGGGCGCGGGGACCGGCTGTGGGGCGTGCGTCTCCGCATCCCGGGCAGCCGCTCGCGCTTCGGCGTGCCCGTGGACGAGCCAGCGGACTTCGAGCGGCTCTGCGCGGCGGTGGCGGCTCTGCCCACGCCGCGCGATTTCGGCATCCACGTGCACATGGCGAGCACCATGATCGGCGTCGGCCACTGGCGCGACATCGCGGAGTCCGCCATCGCGTGGGCGCGCGCCCTGGAAGCGGCCGCGGGTTGCCGCATCCGCGCCCTCGACTTGGGCGGTGGCTACCACCCCGACGACTTCGCACGCCTGCCCTTCGCGGAGATCGTGCGCGCGGCGCGGCGGCAGCTTCGCGACCTTACCGAAGTGTACGTGGAGCCGGGGCGCGCCCTGACCCAGGCGACCATGGCCATGGTCACGAGCGTGCTCGATGTGCGCCGCCAGGACGGCATGATCCACGAGGTGGTGATGGACACCTGCATCGCCGAGATGCCCCTGGCCTCCGTGTACCCGCACCGCTTCTTCCGCGTGGCCGGCGACCAGCTCGTCCCCGTGGCGCGTGGGCCCGTGCGCGTGCTCGGCCGCATCTGCATGGAGGACGACATCCTCTCCGCGGGGCTCGATCTTCCGGACACCCTGGACATCGGCGATCGCCTCGTCATCTGCGACGCCGGAGCGTACGAAAGGAGCATGAGCTATGCGTTCGGCCGTGGCGGGTATCCCTGAGCGTGAGGAGTGGCGGCAGGTCTCGGGGTCGACCCTCACCCATCACGGCCCCTGCTGCGATCGGGCGCGCGCCTGGCTCACCGCCATGGGCCGCTCCTACGACTTCTCCTCCACGGATGGTCTGGCTATGGCCGGTCCGCGTTGGATCACCCAACGGTGGGCGTGGGGTCCCACGCGCTGGCCCATCGCGTGGTGCGAGGCGGTGCGGGCCGAGGTGATCGACTGCGGTGTGTTCGGCGCCTTCGCCCTCGAGCTCTTCCGCGCCAAGGGCATCGACGCCTATCCCGGCCAGCTTCTCCGCACGTGCGCGGAGGAGCGCATCTCCCACTGGCGGCGCAAGTGGGAAGCCATGCCCACCGCCTTCAACTGGATCGGCTCGCGCGTCGTGTACCACGAGGTGAACGTGGTGCGGAGAGCGCCGAACGAGGCCCACGTCTACGATCCCACGGAAGGCTTCTGGCTGGAGCCCGCGGCCCAGAGCGGTCATCATGGGCACCTCGCCATCCGCGCGGAGATTCCCGAAGTGCTCCGCTGGGGCCCTCACGTCCTCGTGAATGGAGAGTGGACGCAGACGGCACCGCGTGTCTGACGTGATGACTCGGGCTCGCCGGGTCGTGGTGAGGCATCTCTCCGCGATCGGCCAGGCCCTCTTCGCCTACAACCCCTGGGTTGGCCTCGCGGGCATCGTGATCCTCGCCGTGGCCGCCCCCCATCTCGCGGTGACGGGCCTCCTGGTGAGCGTGCTCGCGCGGCTCGTCGCCTCCGCGGTGGGCGCGCCGGCGACCTTCCTGGGCACGGGGCTGGCCGAGCTCAACGGCTGGTTCCTCGGCCTCGCCTGCGGGACGTTCTTCGCGGTGGGACCCGGTCTCGCCGCGGCGATCCTGCTCGGCGGTGTCATCGTCGCGCTGCTCTCGATCGCCATGCACCGCGTGCTCGCCACATGGGACGTGCCGCTGGTCATCGGCCCCTACGTGCCGACCTTCTGGATCCTGTGGAGCGGCTTGACGGCCACCGCCTGGAGCCGCGCCGCCGTGCTGCCCTCGGTGCCGCCTGCGCCCGCCTCGCCGCTCCTCCTCGTCCTCGTGGGCGGACTCCGCGGCGTGGGGCAGATCTTCTTCCTTCCCAACGCGGTGGCCGGGGTTGCCCTCGCGGTGGCCGCGTCCATCGCGGACATCTACCTGGGCCTGGCCATGATCGCGGCCTCCGTCGCCGCGGTGGGCGTCGGCTATCTCGCGGGCTTGCCCCTCTGGCAGGTGGAGACGGGCCTGGCCGGCTTCACCGCCGCCCTCGTCGCCGCGGCGGCGCGATGCCGCTTCGCGGGGATCGGCTGGATCGCCGTCACCATCACCGTGGTCACCATCCCCTTCGTGGAGGCGGGTGCCCTCAAGATCGCGAGCGCCGTCGGGATCCACGCGCTGTCCGCCCCTTACGTCGCGTTGATCTGGATCTTCGCGCTCCTGCGGCCCACAACGGATCCGGCTAGTTCGCCCAGCGGCGACTGGCCCACCTTCCGCCGCCCCCGCCTCTTCGACTCGTCCTGATCCGACTCAGGCCCATTCCTGAGTGCCGCACGTGTGACCGGCCGGGTGGCGGCGGGGGGAGGGGTGCGCTCCGGCGGAGTGAACCCCCTCGTCCTGTACGCCGCCCGCAGGGCGGCGAATCAGGCGAGCGGGTGACGCAGCCTGAGCGCACCCCTCCCCCCGACGACGGGACCCGGCCGTCTCGCGCTCCCCATGCGTTGAGGAGTCCGGGCTAGCGTGCGCACTCGCGGTAACGCGCGAGGAGCAGGCGACGGAGCGCGAGGTGTTTCGTCGCGGAGATCGGGCGTGGCACATCGAGCGAGGTCCAGCCGCCTCGTCCCCTGACGTCGGCGCGGCGGCCCCCGCATTCGATGAGGTGGAAGTGGAGAAAGGGCTGGCGCCGGTGGTAGAGCACGCCGGGCGACTTCTCAACGATGCCGGGCCAGGTGAGGACCTCCCCGAGCACCGAGGCGAGGTCGTCGAGGAGCTCTGAAGGGCAGCGGCCCACCGCGGGTTCAGCCTCGGCTCGGCGCGCGCCACTTCCGTTGCACCGGTCGCATCTGAGGAGTGAGCGGAGACTCCCAGCGCGTGTGCATGGCGCGTTCGATGCGGAGCTCGAAAGCGATCTCGGAGGGCTGCGCCTGATGCTTCGCGTCCCTGAAGATGGCGGCGCGATCGGTTGCATCGTCCACGAGGATCGCCGTGCCCGCGACGTAGAACTCGTCGCTTCCCGGCTTGGGCTGAGGGAAGGACTGCAGTGCGTATCGCCCGTCCCGCTCCAGGTCGCCGCGTTTGGGGGACGCGTCGGTGACGAGGACGAAAAGCCGGTTGCCGCTGAGGACCGGGCAAACGGGATGCAGGCGAGGCGCGCCATCCTTCCTGACGCTGGCGAGGAAGGCCAACCCCGGCCCGAATTGCTCGAGCAGCGAGCGGCCGGTCTCCGCCAGTTCGGGCTCGGCGGCGGCGAAGTCTTTCCAGGAAACCGCGCGAAGGCCACTCACCGCCTAGTCACCGAGATTGCCCTCCCGCAGTAGGGACGATGTTGCGCATGTAAGCGACATGGCGCCCGGGCATCTCCCTCCCGTGCTCTCGAGCTGGCCGTCTCGCCTAAGTCTGCGCGGAGTGTGCACCGGTTGTCCCCCGCACGCTTTGCCGAGCTTGCGATGCTCCCGGCCCGTCCGGGGCAGCCCGCGGAACGGCCAGTGCTCCGCGCCGCCATGCGCTCGCGCTCATTCCGATAGTGAGCGCGGAAGGCCCGGGCGAAGATGGTGACGGAGGAGACGCCGCGCCGTTGACGCCGCCTGCCGACGGGGGTAGGGTGGCGCTCACTGTGGCGCGATTCGTCCTCAAGCACGTCGCGTTCCTCCTCCTCACGCTCCTCGTCGTGTCCTTCCTCGTCTTCACCCTGAACGAGTTTTCGCCCGGCGACGTGGCGCGGAAGCTCCTCGGTGCCTATGCGACCCAGGAGCAGGTCGACATCCTCACCCGCCAGATGGGGCTCGACCGCCCCGTGCTCGTCCGCTACGTAGAGTTCCTGGACCGCATCGCCTCGGGCGACCTCGGCACCTCCACGCGCTTCAAGGTTCCCGTGAAGGACATTATCTGGAGCCGGCTCGCCAACACCGCCTTCCTCGCCGCCCTGGCCTTCGCCTGCATCGTGCCGTTTTCCATGCTCCTCGGCATCGTGGCGGGCATGCGCGAGTCCTCCGCTCTCGACCGTGCCGTGCTCATGTTCAGCACGGTGGTCGCGTCCGTTCCCGAGTTCGCCCTCGGCGTGTTCCTCGTGAGCATCTTCGTGGTGGCGCTCGGCTGGCTGCCGGGGACGGCGACCATGGTGGCGGGAGGCGGGTGGTCCGTCGCCTCTCAGCTCGTCCTCCCCGTGGCGGTGATCGTGCTGTTCGACGCGGGCTACGTGGTGAGCATGATCCGCGCCTCCATGGTCGAGGTGATGCAGCGTCCGTACATCCGCACCGCCGTGCTCAAGGGCATGGCGTTTCGCCGCGTGGTGATCCGGCACGCCATCCGCAACGCCATGATCAATCCCGTGACGGTGATCCTGCTCCAGATCAACTACCTCATCTCGGGCGTGGTGGTGGTGGAAACGGTTTTCGCCTATCCGGGCTTCGGCCGGATGATGCTGGAGGCCGCCCTCTTCAAGGACATCGCCCTCGTCGAGGTGGGCGCCCTGGTAGCAGTGACGGTGGCCGTGCTGACGCAGGTCCTGGGCGATCTCGCCTACCGTCTGCTCGATCCGCGGCTCAGGAGCTGAGGGCATCGTGGCGCTGCCCACCACCGCCAATGGCCTTCCTGCGATCCCCGGAGCGGCGCGCGCCGGCTTCGCGCGGACGTGGGCGCGCCGTCTCGGCCGTCTCACGGAGTCGAGGCCCGCGGCCATCGGGGCGGGGCTCGTGCTGTTCTGGGTCGTCGCCGCCATCCTCGCCCCGGTCATCGCGCCCTATCCTCCCAACGCGAGCAGCATGCTGGCGGTGGCGCATCCTACGCCCTCCGCCGCTCACTGGCTGGGCACGGACCACCTGGGGCGCGACATCCTCTCGCGCATCCTGTGGGGAGCGCGCACCGTCCTCACGGTGGCGCCGCTCGCCGTGCTGGGGGCGGCCATTTTGGGCTCGCTCCTCGGGCTCACCGCAGGCTATTACCGCGGCGTGGTCGACGTGGTGATCGTGCGCGCGTGCGACATCGTGCTGTCCTTCCCCGTGATCATCCTCTACATGATCATCCTCGCCCACTTCGGCTCCTCCGCCGTCAACATCGTGGCCGTGCTCACCTTGACCAAGGCGCCCATCATCGCCCGCATCGTGCGCGGTCTCACCCTCGAGCTGCGGGAGCGCGAGTACGTGGCCGCGGCCAAGATGCGCGGCGAGTCGCCGCTCTACATCATGCTCGCGGAGATCCTGCCCAATGCGCGCGGGCCCCTCATCGTCGACATGTGCCTGCGCACGGGCTACAACGTGGTGATCATCGGCGCCCTCGGCTTCCTCGGCATCGGGCTCCCGCCCCCCGATCCCGACTGGGGCGGCATGGTCAAGGACACCTACGGCATGATGTCGGTGTGGCCGCACATGGCGCTCTTTCCCTGCGCGGCCATCTCCTCGCTGGTGATCGGCTTCAACCTCCTCGCCGTCGGCCTGCGGGAGATCGGGCTCCGTGACTGAGTCGCCCGTCCTCGCCCTCGAGCACGCGCGCATCTCGTACTGGACGCGTGCGGGCGAGGTGAACGTCGTCCCCGACCTGAGCTTCGAGATCACTCCAGGCGAGGCCCTGGGGCTGGTCGGCGAGTCGGGTTGCGGCAAGTCCACAGTGGCCCTCGCCGTCGTGCGCTATCTCGGCCGGTCCGGGCGCCTCGTGAGCGGGCGCATTCTCGTGGAGGGCCGCGATGTAGCGAGCCTCGGCGCGGTGGAGCTCCGCGCCCTGCGCGGCCGCCGCGTGGCCATGGTCTACCAGGACCCCATGGCCAGTCTCAATCCCGTGATGACGGTGGGGCAGCAGCTCATGGAAGTGCCCATGCTCCACGAGGGACTGAGCGCGGCAGCCGCCCGGGAGCGTGCGCTGGCCATGCTCGACGAGGTGAAGCTGCTGGACGGCGAGCGCATGCTCGCGCGCTACCCGCACCAGCTCTCGGGCGGCCAGCAGCAGCGTATCGTCATTGCCATGGCCCTCATCGCCGAGCCGGCGCTCCTCATCATGGATGAGCCGACGACGGGTCTCGACGTGACGGTGGAAGCCTCGGTGCTCGATCTCGTGCGCGAGCTGCGCCGCCGCCATCAGACCGCGGTGCTCTTCATCAGCCACAACCTCGGCACGGTGGTGCGCGTGTGCGACCGCATCGGCGTCATGTACGCGGGCGAGCTGGTGGAGGAGGGCACGATCCGTCAGGTCTTCACGAACCCGCGCCATCCGTACACGCGCGGACTCCTCGACTGCCTCCCCGCCCTCGGCCGCGACAAACACCAGGCTCCCCTCGTGCCCATTCCCGGCCAGGTAGCGCCCGCCCTCGCGCGGCCCGTGGGCTGCGCCTTCGCGCCACGCTGCGCCCACGTAGAGCCGGGGCGTTGCACGATGGCGCCGATCGCGAGCGTGCCCCTCGAGGGCGAGCCTGGCCACGGGGCGCTGTGCGTCCGCGCGCTCGAGCTGCCAGCGTGGGAGCGCCGACGCAGCGTAGCCGTGGTGAGCGGGGAGCGCGCGGCCGGTCCGACGGTCGTGGAGGTGGACGGACTGCACAAGCTCTACGCGGACCGGCGCGGGCTCTTCGGGTCGCGCCGGGCTGCTGTGCGGGCGCTCAACGGCGTCGACCTGCGCGTCGCCCGGGGCGAGACGCTGGCCATCGTTGGCGAGTCCGGCTGTGGCAAGTCCACGCTCGCCCGCGTGTTGGCGGGGCTCGAGACGGCGAGCGCGGGACGCGTCCTGATCGATGGCGCCGAGGTGGGCGGCACGCGCGTCGAGTCGAGGCCGCTGTCAATCAAGCGCACGTTGCAGATGGTCTTCCAGAATCCCGACAGCACGCTGAACCCGAGCCACAGCGCGGGCTACGCGATTCGCCGTGCGCTGAGGCTCCTGCGGGGCGTGGCCGCTCGCGACGACGGGCAGGAGACGGCGCGGCTCCTCGACGTGGTCCGGTTGCCCGTGGAGCTGGCCGACCGCAAGCCCGATCGCCTCTCCGGCGGGCAGAAGCAGCGGGTGGCCATCGCGCGCGCGCTCGCCGGCAACCCGGAGGTGATCGTGGCCGACGAGCCCGTGTCCGCCCTCGACGTCTCCGTCCAGGCGTCCATCATCAACCTGCTGAACGAGATCCAGGCAGAGCGCGCGGCGACCCTGATCTTCATCTCCCACGACCTCTCGGTGGTGCGCTACCTCGCCGATCAGGTCGCGGTGATGTACCTCGGCACCATCGTCGAGGCGGGGCGCGTCGCCCAGGTCTTCACGCCGCCCTTTCATCCGTACACGGAAGCGCTCCTCTCTGCTGTCCCCGTGCCCGATCCGGACGCGAGCGGCGCCCGCATCGTCCTCGAAGGCCCGCTGCCGAGCGCCACGGAGCAGCCGGTAGGCTGCCCCTTCAGCGGTCGCTGCCCACGGCGGATCGGCGCCGTCTGCGACGAGACGCCGCCGCCGCTCCAGAGGCTGGCGAGCGGCCATCGCATCCTCTGCCACATTCCCGCCTACGAGCTGGCCGGCGCGCAGCTCGGCGCGATTGCGCCGTCAGCTACTCGATGACGAAATGAGCCTCCGTGGTGTGCCCCGTCCGGCCGTTGATGGGGAGGATGTCCTGGGGGCACGCGGAGAAGGCCACGACCAAGTCCATCTCGGCCCGGAGCACGACATGGCTTCCCGGCGGAGAGATCGGTTCCGCCCACGCCAGCGTCCCATCGAGAGCCCAGGGGATGTTCATGAAGAGGTTGAGCGGCGACGGTGTGGCGGGTGCGGTGAGCCCAAGGGTGGCCAGGGCGGCGTGGAGGTTGTCGCGGCAGTTGTCATGGTGGCCCTCGACCCCGAGCAGCCGATAGCGGGGAAGGTCGCAGGCGGCCATGAGGGTGTCGTGGGCGCCCCCTGAGGTGTCCTCGACGAGAGTGAGGATGGGGCGGCGCTGATTGCTCAGGAAGGCATCGCCCACCGCCGCGCGCAGCTTCAGGAACCACGCGCGGCTCGCCTCCATCGACATCCACTCGTTGACGTCGCCCGCGCTGAACGCCCACGTGTCGACCACCTGGGTGCCGTGCGTGTTGATGACCTTGACGCGCTGGCCGGCGGCCACGCGCGCCGCCGCCCCTCGACGGGCGGGAATGAGCTTCTGGGTCGCCATGAGATCCTCCTCTTGCGCGCCTAGCCGCGGCGAAGGCCGTGGCCGCCCCGGTAGTTGGCGACCTCGGGCGGGCGCCAGCCGTCGAGCAGCGCCGGGTCGGGTTGCCAGATCTCCACGCCGAGAGGTCGGCAGGTGCTGAGGGGATCGCCTGCCTCCTCTCCCCACATCTGCACGGAGAGGTCGCCATGCGGGCAGGTGGAGATGGCGCAGAGCACGTCGATCTCGGCGAAGAACTCGATGAAGTCTCCCTTCTTGGCCGGGCTTGCCTTGACGAAGTAGCGATCGTCGGTGGTGAGGCCGGTGACCTGGAAGACATTGAGCACGTCGTGGACGTCGAGCTCGGTGAGGCGATACGGCGCCACCGCCCGCACGAGGTTGGAGTGGCAGCAGAGGTCGAAGTCCTCGCCGTTGAGCATCTTGTGCACGTAGGGATCGCAGCGCGTGCCGAGGAGATCGTGGCAGCCCGCTCCGTCCTCGTCACGGCCGTAGCGGATGGTGTCGTTGGTAATGGTGAGCATGGGCCGGAGATAGGGGAGGGATGACCAGAGGCGATCGTAGGTGGTGACATGCGCCCGGTGGAGCTGCTTGGTCCGCGCCGCCCAGAAGCGCTCGCGCGGGTTGCCGAGGTTCCACACGTTGAGGTCGGCAACCTGGGGCCCCTCCACGGCCACGATGCGGAAGAGCTGGCCGGCGCGCACCGGCCACGCCAGGCCCGAGCGCTTGGGGACGACGAAGCGCTCGACAGCGGTGCGGGCCTCCATGCGCTGGGCGAGGCGATCGTAGAAGGGGCGATCCACCTCGATCGGAGAGCCGGGCTTCGGTTCGTAGATGACGCGCGGCGCTGGCATGGGCTTCCTCCTCTGTGGCTCCGAGAATAGCCCAGGACGTGTCCGAAGAAAGACCTTGACAGGATCGCCCCGACTCTCCAGCATCCGGCCAACGCGGACGATCCGGTACTCGTTGCTCACCACGTAGTCATGCGGGAGGGCACGCTATGCGCAGGTGGGGATGGCTCGGTATATTCGCAGCCGCGGGACTGGTCATGGTCGCCACCGTGGCGCCCGACGCGCCCGCTCAGCAGTGTCCGAAGGGCAAGCTTCGCATCTATACCTCGTGGCCGATGCAGGGGGCGATGATCCCCGAAGGCACCGGCATGAAGAACGGCGTCGACATGGCGGTGGCGGAAGCGAGCGGCGTGGCCGCCGGGTACTGCCTCGAGGTGATCAATCTCGACGACGCATCGCCCCAAACGGGCAAGTGGGACGGCGCCGTCGAGGCGGAGAATGCCAACAAGGCGGTGGCCGACCCCCAGGCCATCGTCTATATCGGCACCTACAATTCCGGCGCGGCCAAGGTATCCATCCCCATCAACAACCGCGCCCACATGGCCCAGATCACCCCAGCCAACACCTATCCCGGCTTGACGAAGAAGCAGGGCGCGGCGCCCGGCGAGCCCGAGATTTACCGGCCGCTCGGCTTCGTCAACTACTTCCGTCCCGTGCCCGCCGACGACATTCAGGGCGCGGTGGGCGCCAAGTGGGCGAAGGCCCTCGGCGCGAAGAAGATCTACATCCTCAATGACCAGGAGCTGTACGGGAAGGGGATCGCCGACGTCTTCGAGGCCACGGCCAAGAAGATCGGCCTCACCGTGGTGGCCAACGAGGGCATCGACTGGAAGCAACCGGACCAGAAGCCGGTGCTGACCAAGGTGCGCGCCTCGGGGGCGGACCTCGTCTACATGGGCGGTGTTGTGGAGACGGGCGCGCAGGTGATCATCCGTCAGATGAAGGAGGTCGGGCTGGTGGCGCCCCGCGTGCGGTTCATGGGCCCCGACGGCCTCCTCGAAGAGGAATTGCTCAAGGGCGCGACCTGCGAGGTGGCCATGGCCACCGAGATGCGGGTGACCTTCGCCGGGCTGCCCTTCGAGAAGATGAAGGGGACCGGCGCCAAGACGTACGAGGACTACAAGAAGAAGTACAGCAAGGAGCCCACCGCCTACGCCCTCTACGCGGTCGAAGCGGGCCGCGTCGCCATCGACGGCATCAAGCGCGCGGCTCCGGCCATCGAGAAGGCCAAGGATCCTGCCGAGAAGCGCGAGGCCGTGCGCAAGGCCATCTCGCTGACCAAGAACTTCGACGGTATCAACGGCAAGTGGAGCTTCGACGCCAACGGCGACGTCGACTACGACACCATGGCGGGCTTCAAGGTAATGAAGGCCGACACGCCGGTGGGGTGCAAGTTCCAGTTCGAAAGCATCCTCGAGTAGTCGGATTCGCTGGACCACGGGAGCCAAGAATCAAGACCGCGAGTGAGACCGGGGGAGGAGCGTTGGCGCCGCTTTCCCCCGGAGCATCTTCCCGAGTCCCCTTCAGTCGCGTCGGCGCCCGGGAACGGATCAATGTGGTGGGAGGGTCCGGGGGAGGGGCGGCGCTCGCTCCCCTCCGGATCCGGTCAATCCCGCTCCCCCCTAGATCCCATTAGCATGTCTTGGCACGAGATCCTGATCCAGCAGACGGTCAACGGAGTGACCCGCGGCGCCGTCTTCGCCCTGATCGCTCTCGGCTACACGATGGTCTACGGGATCATCGGCCTCATCAACTTCGCCCACGGCGACGTCTTCATGCTCGGGCTCTTCATCTCGCTCACCTATCTCACCGTGCTGGGGATGGTCACCACCATGCACGGCTGGCAGCTCGTCACTGTGCTTCCCCTCGTCTTCCTGGCCACCATGCTGACCACGGGCACCATCAACGTGGTCATCGATCGCGTCGCCTACCGGCCTCTTCGGCATGCCTTCCGGCTCGCTCCGCTCATCACGGCCATCGGCGTGTCCTTCATGCTGGAGAACGTGGCCCTGCTCTGGAAGGGGCCCGCGCCCATCGCCTATCCCGACGTGTTTCCCTCGGTCGATATCCTGCGCGAGTGGCTCGGGATCGATTCGCTCCTGTTCATCACCACGAAGGACCTGCTCGTCCTGGTCGCCACCGTCCCCCTCATGATCGCGCTCCAGCTCTTCGTCACGCGCACGCGCTGGGGCAAGGCCATGCGCGCTAGCGCGCAGGACAAGGACACCGCGCTCTCCATGGGTATCGATGTCGAGAAGACCATCGTGCTCACCTTCTTCATTGGGGGCGCCCTCGCCGGCGCAGCCGGTCTCATCCAGGGGCTCTACTACAACATCGGGATGTGGTGGATGGGCTACCAGGCGGGCCTGCGCGCCTTCACGGCGGCGGTGCTGGGGGGCATCGGGAGCATGCCCGGGGCGGCCCTGGGCGGTCTCGTCATCGGCTTCCTCTCCGCGTGGAGCGATCAGTACATCTCCGCGCGCTGGACCAACGCCATCGTCTTCTCCATCCTCATCCTGGTCCTGATCTTCCGGCCCCAGGGGTTGCTCGGCGAGCGCGTCCCGGACAAGGCGTGAGCGACTCGCGCCCCGTCCGTCTCCTCCCCGCCGTTCTCCTGGTCTTAGCACTCCTCGCCTATCCCTTCATCGACCGCTGGCTGCAGGCGCAGACGGTGCACGCCGTCACCGAC
>Ga0306920_100004057_pt1 | contig 18721 bp, 22 predicted proteins | sample flu12Cox44000170_FD_204666 | JGI IMG/M metagenome (GOLD analysis project Ga0306920, IMG submission 204666) | Lab enrichment of tropical soil microbial communities from Luquillo Experimental Forest, Puerto Rico - flux4day.12C.oxic.44.000.170 (v2)... | ecosystem: Environmental > Terrestrial >... | reverse complement strand
AGAACATAAGACCAAGGCTGCATATAACGGCATCGAAGCTCGCCTCGGGAAAGCTAAGCGCTTGTCCATCCTCGACCGCGACGGCTGCGTTAGGTGACCGACTGAGCCGCTTACGAGCCTTTTCAACCATCTCCTGCGAGATATCGGTGGCCAGCACCGACCCACTTGGGCCGACGGCATCAAGCGCCGCCTCGGCGGAGATGCCAGTCCCGCTCGCCACATCAAGTACGCGATGACCGTGTGCAAGCCCGCACCAAGCACGAATGGAAGGAATGGGATGATACACGGGCAAAAGCACGGTCGTATTCAGCAGCGGCTTCCGCCCGGAAAGCAAAGTCGTCAGTCACCGGCGATCCTCCCACTCAAGTCGAAAGGATAGCAAAATTTCAACTATTTAGAGAGCACTACGGCTGGCGCTCGCCGTTCTCGGCGGCTCGGCGGATGTGTGGCGTGACCTGATCCACGCCCATACCGCGGAAGGCAGGAGCCGCGCCAAGGCCCAAGGAAAGCACATGGGGCGGCCCCCTGCCCTGAGCACCGGCCCAACAGAAAGAGGCCAGCAGACGCCGCGCGCAGGGTGCTACGTTGCAGGAATGGACCCACACCTACGACCGCAGCATATCCATCATGCGCCGGGCCACGCGCGCGGCCTGATATCTTGACCGCCGCCAGCCCATTTTCGAGGCTGGCTTATGAGTAACGTGGAAAGAAGATGGCGGCAAGCACAGCAGCGACGCCAAACAAAATGAACCCAAGCCAGAAGAACCTAATTCCCCACTTCTGTTTTGTCATCCCGTCATTTAGTAAATTCTCTCGACGATCTCTCTGATAGCCGAAAAAGATGAATTCCCAACGAAGGGCGAACGCCTGTTTTGACAGGAACAAAAGCTGTGCTCCAACCATCCCGCACATCACCGCCGCCACGCTTGCCAACAGCGGGAGGAGCATTAGCGGCTGGGAGAATGGCTTGTCCTTGTGGGTGGCTATGATCGCCACGAGCGCCGTGCTCAGGAAGCCAGATCCACCAATCAGCAACTGCAAAATGGCCTTCGTGTATTCGACCGCGCTCTGGCGATCCTGACGACTCTGCTTAGCCGCGAACTTCGACTTGGCGTCTGTGTCGGCCGATGGCTCTGTCCGACTTGGCTGATTTTGCATAAAGCGATATGCGACCTAAAACGCGAAAGCCGAAGCGTCAGGGTGCCCCAATGGCTGCGGCATCTCAGGCGCGGCGACATCTACCACCCCGGAGCGAGCGAAGGGAAGGCGAACGGCCGCCGCCTGGTCGCTGGCGCAGCCGGGAGCGGAATAACCCTGGCAGGAACGGCGCCGTTTCGGACAGTGTTCTCACCGGTGTTGGCGGGAGCGCGCAATGCTAACGATTACCGAGGCGCAAAAGCGAACAGAGCAGTTTTTGACCGGCCAGATGCTCGAGGCGTTGCGCGCGGTCGAATACGAATTGCCGAGTTTCGACACCGAGCCGATCGAGGTCGCATTGGCGGATGTTGCCCGTTCCCGGGTCGAAATCCGCCATGTCCGCGGCGCCTGCGACGCCACGTATCTCATCAACGCGTTCGGCGACGAGCTCTTGATGCAATTGCAGCTCAATGTGCACCGGCTCGTCGTGGTCTATCGTGTGCCCGCGCTCGATGCGCTCGATGCGAGCACATTGGCGGTGCGGCTCGAACGCTGGCGCATTGGCGCCGAGCATGCCGGCTGGAAATTCGGCTGGCGCGATGCGCCAATTTCCGGAGAGTCCGCCCGGCGCTATGTCGAGACCTATTGCTATGCATTTGCCGGCGCCGATTTTCTCGTGGACGAGACGCAGCAGCTTTATTGGCGCACCGACATCGTGCAGATGACGCGGTACTACATGGTTGAGGCCGCCCGCGCCGGCATCCGCCTGTCGCCGCGGCGAGCCGGATTTCCGGTCTAGCAGGCTGCGGAAGGAAGCAGGAACGTCGTCATTCCGGGGCGCGGGCTCCGGCCGCGAGCCCGGAAGCCAAGAACACTGGCCAGACAAATTAATGGATTGGTCTGTGTGCATGGGTTCCGGGCCCGCCCCTGACGGGCCGTCCCGGAACGACAGATGGGGTTTTCAGCACCCTGTAGAGGCTACGCGCCGGCGAGCTGCGCGCGCAACCCGGTCACGATTTCGAGCTGGCCGTCCGGGTCCCCGACGAGACGCATGATGATGTGATTGGCGCCTGCGCGGACGAAGCCGCGCAGGAATTCGACTGCGCCTTCGCGCGACCCGGCGTAGCACGCCTGCCTCCGCCGCATCGCCGCGGCCGGCTGACCGTAATAGTTCTCCAGGAAGGCGTCGATCCTCTGCCCGGCGCGGTTGGCATTCTCGTCGATAGCCAAAGTCATATAAATCGCGGCGACAAACCCGCTAACGTCACGCCCGGCTTCTCGGAGGATTTGCTGCACCTCGGCCCATTGCCCGGTCCAGCGGGCGAGGTCGGCCTCGTTGGCGAACCAGCCGTCGAAATGCCGGGCCGCACGTTCGAGGGCGGGCCGTACCGAGCCCGCCATCCAGATCGGCGGGCCGCCGGCGCGGTGGGGTGTCGGGCCGAGCATGCCGCCTTGCACCGGCCAGCGCCCCTGCCAGTCGACCGGCTTGCCGGTCCACAACGCCCGGCACAGGCGCAAGCCTTCCATCATGCGGCCGACGCGGCCCTCGAATGGTACGCCCGCCGCCGCGAATTCCGCCCGGATGTTGGGCACGTCGCTCGCAATGCCCGCCCCCAGGACCAGCCGTCCTTCGCTGATTTGGTCGAGCGTCGCCAGCTGATGCGCAAGCACCACCGGATTGCGCAGCGCCGGCAAAAACACCGCAGTGCCGAGCGCCACTTTGCGAGTGCGCGCCGCGACACCGGCCAGCAATGTCAGTGGGTCGTGACGCGGCCGAGCCAATAGCGAGTCGCCGACCCATACCGAGTCGAAGCCCAATCCTTCGGCCCGCGCCGCCAGTTCCAATAGCGGCGCGGTTTCCGGCCGGCCTTCCATGACCCGTTCGCGGGTCGGCAGCAGATACCCTAATTGCGGCGGCATTGTCGGCGCGGCGGCGGCTAATGGAGGCGCAGCGACGTATTGACGTAACGGAACCTGCCGCGTCCGGGGGCTCCCGCTTGCCCGACCTTTACGGAATGGAGCTTCCCCTCGATGCTGCGGCTCCAGAACTCCAGGAAGCGACGGAGTTCGGGAAAATCCGGTGCGAGATCGAGCTTTTGCCAGATAAAGCTCTGCAGCAGGTCGGGATGGTCCGGCATCCGATAGATGATCTCCGCCGTGGTCAGCCGATACTCACGGAGCCCGGGAAGGGCATCGGTCATATGGGGTCTCCTTTCGGCTCGTTCCCGCTGCCCGCGAGGATGCTCCGTCAGTTTCCTTGCAGCAACAAAAAATTAGGCTAAAACAGTATGTTAGCAGCTTAGGGAGCGGAGTGCTGCCAAGTCCTAGAGCCGAGCGTCCCTTGAAGCCCCAGCGCGAAAGGTTAGATTAAATCACTACCGGAAACATCCATGCTGGCGGGTTGTTACCGGATGCGGGTCGTCGCCGGTCCAAGGTTTCCACAGCGATGAAGCGGGTCCTCTCAGCCCTCGTTGTCTCAGGCGGGATCGCCATGACAGCGGGCAACTACTCCCCTGTGCTCGCCGGCGCGCCGATACCCTTGGCTGACGGTGCACCGGTGCAGACTTTGGCGCCTGTGGTCAGCCGGATCACACCCGGCATCGTCGGCGTCTCGGTGCGCGGGCGCGTGCGCGAGGACAATCCGCTGCTGCAAGACCCGATGTTCCGCCGGTTTTTCAATCTCCAACAGCAGCCGGTCGAGCGCGAGACGCAGGCCACCGGCTCGGGGGTGATCGTCGACGCAGCGCAGGGTTATGTGATGACTAACGCGCACGTCGTCGAGAATGCCAACAACGTCGAAGTCACGACAAAGGACAACCGGCGGCTGACCGCGAAATTGATCGGCCGAGACCCCGATACCGACATCGCGGTACTGCAAATCCCCTCAGGCGGCTTGACGGCAGTCCCGATCGGCGATTCCGATCGGCTACAGGTCGGCGATTTTGTCTTGGCTATTGGCAATCCCTTCGGGCTCGGTCAGACCGTGACTTCGGGCATCGTCAGCGCGCTCGGGCGCAGCGGTCTCGGCATCGAAGGCTACGAGGACTTCATCCAGACCGACGCGTCGATCAATCCGGGCAATTCGGGCGGGCCTCTCGTTGATCTGCAGGGGCGCGTCGTCGGCATCAATACGGCGATCTTGGCGCCCGGCGGCGGCAATATCGGGATCGGTTTTGCCGTCCCGATCAATATGGCGCGCCAAGTCATGGACCAGCTGATCAGCTACGGCGAGATTAAGCGCGGCCGTATCGGGGTGGCGATCCAGGATCTTACACCCGACCTCGCGCAGGCGGTTGGTACAAGACACACCCAGGGCGCAGTGATCGCGCGCGTCGAGCCGGGCTCGCCTGCCGAACGCGCCGGGTTGCGGACCAACGACCTTGTCGTCGCGATCAATGGCGCGCCGATGCGCAGCGGCACCGAGCTGCGCAACCGCGTCGGGCTGTCGCGGATCGGCGACGAGGTCGAGCTCACGGTCGAGCGCAACGGTGCGGAGCGCACCGTCTCTGTTCGCATCGAAAAAGCCACGACCACCGCGCAGCGGCAGCGTTCGCGACAGCGCTGACCGCGGATGGCGCAAACACCCTACGAGGTGCTGGGGGTCAAGCCGGGCGCCAGCGCGGACGAGATCCGCAAAGTCTACCGCAGCCTCGCCAAGCAGTTTCACCCGGATCTGAACCCTGGCAAACCCGAAGCGGAAGCTCGCTTCAAGGTAATTTCAGCCGCCTATGACCTGCTGTCGGACGCCGACAAGCGCGCGCGGTACGACAGGGGAGAGATCGACGAGACCGGCGCCGAGCGTCCTCCGCGCGGCTATTATCGAAATTATGCCGAAGGCGCTCAAGGACGGCATTACCAGCCCGAAGGCGAGATGGATCTGAACGATCTCGAGGATCTGTTCGCAGCGTTCGGTTCGGCCGGTGGGCGGCGACGCGGCGAAGCCGGCGGGTTCAAAGCGCGCGGCGCCGACCGGCATTTCACGCTGACTGTCGATTTCGTCACGGCGGCTAACGGCGGCAAGCAGCGGCTCTCACTCGCTCCCGAAGAATGGCTCGACGTGGTGATACCCGCCGGGTTCGAAGACGGCCAGGTACTGCGGCTCAGAGGCAAGGGCGGACCCGGCTTTGGCGGCGGCGCGACGGGCGATGCGCTGATCGAAGTGCATGTCGCGCCGCATCCCCTATTCCGCCGCGACGGCGACAATGTCCTGATCGAATTGCCGGTGAGCCTCACTGAGGCGGTGCTCGGGGCCAGGGTATCCGTGCCAACGGTGACAGGTCCGGTAACGATGACGATCCCGAAGGGCTCGGATAGCGGCGGGCAGTTGCGCCTGCGCGGCAAAGGCATTCAGAAGAAGAGCCCCGGCGACCAGATCGTTACGCTCAAGGTGTCCATCGGACCGAGCTCGGATCCCGAGCTCGCGGAATTTCTCGAAAAATGGGCGCCGCAACACCGGTTCGACGCGCGGCAGGGGATGCCCGGAGCATGATCGCGATAGACGAGCTGCTGCGCCAGATGAAGGGGCTCGACCGCCACGAGTTGATGCGGTGGGTCGAAAATCGCTGGGTATTGCCCGAGCGACGGGGCCCGACATTTATCTTTCACGAAGTCGATGTCGCCCGGGTCGAATTGATCCTGGAAATTCGCCAGGAGTTTGCGATTGACGAGGAGGCGTTGCCGCTAGTCTTGGGGCTCCTTGACCAAGTTTACGACCTGCGACGCCAATTGCGCCGAATGTGCGACGCCCTGGCGGTCCAACCGCAAGATGTGCAAGCCGCCATCCGGCGCGCCTTGCCGCCCCTCACAGGTCGGGAAACCCCGCACGACTGACCCCGCCGCACGCCGCCTCAATTGTGAAGGGGGCGCGAAACAGGCACTATGCGCCAGCGGCGTAGCACAGGGAGGGTGAGTTGCAATTGAGCCGAGAAGAATTGCTCAAAGCCTATCGCGACATGGCGACAATCCGTCATTTCGAGGAGCGCGTCCAGGAGGAGTTCTCGAAAGGCGGGATCCCGGGCTTTGTCCATCTCTATGCCGGAGAGGAGGCCGCCGCCGTCGGCGTCTGCTCGCATTTGGGGCCGCAGGACTATATCGCCAGCACGCATCGCGGGCACGGCCACAGCATCGCCAAAGGGTGCGACCCGGCCCTGATGATGCAGGAACTCTTCGCCAAGAAGACGGGGCTTTGCGGCGGCAAGGGCGGCTCGATGCATATCGCCGACCTCGACCGCGGCATGCTCGGCGCCAACGGCATCGTTGGCGGCGGACCGCCGCTCGTGATCGGCGCTGCGCTGACCGCCAAGACCCTCGGCCGCAACACCGTCGCGGTCTCGTTCACCGGCGACGGCGGCTCCAACCAGGGCACCACCTTCGAGGCGATGAACATGGCGGTCGTCTTGAAGTTGCCGGCGATCTTTGTCTTCGAGAACAACCAGTACGGCGAGGGCACCGCCTTCGAGTATGCGGTCGGCAGCCGCGACATCGCCGGCCGCGCCGCGGGCTTCGGGCTCCCCGCAACCAAGGTCAGCGGCGACGATTTCTTTGCAGTGCACGAGGCGGCGCGCGAGGCTGTCGAGCGCGCCCGCGCCGGCGCGGGCCCGAGCGCGATCGAGGTCGACACCTGTCGGTTCTACGGGCACCACTCGGGTGACGCGCAGCTCTACCGCGGCAAAGACGAAGTGCGTCGCCTACGCGAGGATCGTGATTGCCTGAAGCATTTCCGCCGCAGGGTCGGCGAGGCCGGCCTACTCGACGCGGCGGAGCTCGACCGCGTCGAGGGCGAGGTCGCCGCGCTGATCGACCATGCGGTCGAGGTGGCGCGGGCGGCGCCACCCCCCGACGCGGACGCGTTGCTGCGCGACGTCTACGCGTCTTACTAAGGTGGCTGTGGAGGAACTTCCAATGCAATTAATCCTTTACTACGCACCCGTCACTTGTGCGCTGGTGCCTTATGTCACCCTGAGCGAGGCTGAGGCGCCTTTCGAAGTGCGCCCGCTCAATTTCGGCACGTCGCAGCATCTGGCACCCGAATATCTGGCGGTCAACCCGAAGCATAAGGTGCCTGTGCTCGTCATCGACGGCCAGCCATTAAGCGAAAATGTGGCCATCCAGATCTGGATCGCGCGCAATTTTCCTGCGGCGAAGCTATTGCCCTCGTCGCCGATGCAGGAATTGCAGGCGATCTCGTTGCTGGCATGGTGCTCTTCCGGGCTTCATCCGTTCATTTTCCGGATCTTTGCGCCGCAGCGCTGCTGCGATCTCCCGGGCGCCGAGGAATCGGTGCGGCGGCTCGCTCGCGAGCAGCTGTTCGAAAACTACCGGATCGCGGACGACATGCTGGCCGGCCGGGAATTTTTCTTTGACCACTTCACGGCGGTCGACGCGCACTTCTTCTGGTGCTTTCGTCGCGGCACGCAGCTCAATCTCGACGTCGCCCAGTTCGGGCATTGCATGGCACATTTTGAGCTGATGAAGCAGCGGCCGAGCGTGCAGAAACTGCTCGCCTACGAATCGGAGATGCAAGCTGCGTTCGCCAAGGCAGCGTGATCGGGAGCGCGCGATGGCATTGAAATCGATCCGCCAGGCGCTGAACGAAGCGTTAGCCCAGGAAATGCGCCGCGACCCACGCGTTGTCGTGATTGGCGAGGACGTCGCCGGTGGCGCCGGCTCACAGGGGCAGCGCGACGCCTATGGTGGAGTGCACGGCGTCACAAAGGGGCTGTTTGACGAATTCGGCGAGGGCCGGGTGATCGACACGCCGATCACCGAGTCGGCGATCATGGGCGCCGCCGCCGGAGCGGCGGTCACCGGGCTGCGCCCGGTGGCGGAACTGATGTTTTGCGATTTTCTGGGAGTCTGTTTCGATCAGATCCTCAATCAGGCGGCCAAGTTCCGCTACATGTTCGGCGGCAAGGCGAAGACGCCGCTGGTTATTCGCACGATGATCGGCGCCGGGCGCAGCGCGGCGGCACAGCACTCGCAAAGCCTCTACCACATCTTCACCTCGGTGCCGGGGCTCAAATGCGTCGTGCCGTCCAACGCGTATGACGCCAAGGGGCTGCTGACCCAGGCGATCCGCGATGACGACCCGGTGATCTTCTGCGAGCACAAATTGATGTACGATTTGCGCGCCGAGGTGCCAGACGAGGCCTACGCGATCCCATTCGGCGAAGCCAACATCGTGCGCGACGGCGACGATGTGACCGTCATCGCGCTCGCCCGCATGGTGCATTACGCCGACGAGGCGATCGACACGCTCGCCAAAGAAGGGATCGAGTGCGAGCTGATCGACCCGCGCACGACCTCCCCGCTCGACGAGGACACAATCCTCGAGTCGGTCGAGCGCACCGGGCGTCTCGTCGTCGTCGACGAGGCGACGCCGCGCTGCAGCATGGCCGCCGACATCGCCGCGCTTGTCGCCGAGAAGGCCTTCGCCTCGCTAAAGGCGCCGGTCAGGCGGGTGACCGCGCCGCATACCCCGGTGCCGTTCGCTCCGTCGCTTGAAAAGCTCTACATCCCGAGCCCGGAGCGGATCGCCGGTGCCGTGCGCGAGGTTCACGGATACGGGAGATAGCTCACAACAGTCATTGCGAGGAGCCCGCAGGGCGCCGCGGCAATCTGAAACCAGGTTCGCGCGTCGGCGATGAGATTGCGTCGCTGCCGCCCGCAATGACGAAGCGTTTGCTGATGGGGTGGGGACTTCCGGCTATGCCCTTCCGCCCCGGCGCCGGCTGCGTCATACACGGGTGAGTGGACCGCGGGTCGCCGAAAGCAGGAGCACGGCATGCGAACAGGGGCGGAATACCGGCAGGCGCTGCGCGACGGCCGGCGGGTCTGGGTAATGGGCGAGGGTCTGGTCGAGGATGTGACGACGCATCCGGCGACCCGCGCGATGGTCGACGAATATGTCGCCTGGTACGACCTCCATCTCGACCCGGCATGGCAGCAGATCGCGATCCGCCCGTCCGACGCGCACAACGAACGCACCCCCTGGGCCTATGTCGTCCCAAAGAGCGCCGACGATCTTGTCGGCATGGGGAGGTTCTTCTCGGCGACGACGTTTCTCAGCGCCGGCAACATCACACACACGCCGTGCTACGGCCACATGATCGCGTTGGGCGTGCAGGCTTCGGTCGAAGAACGCAATGTCTCGCCCGAGCAAATCGGCAACGCCGCGCGGTACCGCAAGATGATCGCCAATACCGGGCGCTTTCTGACTTTCTGCGGCGGCGCCCCGACAATCGGCGCCCGCATGAACCCTGACCCGGCCGAACGCACCGCGCTAAAGCTCGTTCGTGAGACTGACGGCGGCATCGTCATCCGCGGCAAAATTGGCATGCATACGAGTCCGGCCTATGCCGAGGACGTCTATGTCGGCAGCCTTTGCGGCATCGACATCGACGGGCACCGCGCAACCTTCATCGTGCCGGTCAATGCTTCCGGGGTCACGACCGTCTGCCGCAAGGTGGCGGTGCGTGACGAGAACCCGTTCGTCGCGCCGCTGAGCAGCCGCTACGACGAGCTGGACGGCCAGATGTGGCTCGACGATGTGTTGATCCCATGGGAGCACGTCTTCTTGTTGGGTGAACCGCCAGAGCCGGTCGTCCGCTGGCTGATCTGGCACCACCTCTATGGCTGGCTGTCGAAGGCGGAGTTCACGCTTGGCCTCGCGCTGGCGTTGAGCCATGCGATGGGTCTGCAAAAGCACGACCAGACGATCGAGCATCTCGTCGATCTGGCGATCGAGGTGCAGACGGTCCGCAGCTGCCTGACTGCCTGCGAGCGTGACCCGCGGTTCACCGAAACGGGCTATTGCGTCCCCAACCACGCGCATCTCGCGGTCGGCGGTATTGCGATATTGACGGCGCGCCAGCGCATGGCCGAGATCCTGCGCATCGTCCCTGGCTCGTCGCTGGTGGTCTGTCCGTCCGACAGGGATCTCGCCGCGCCCGAGGTGGCCGCCGGGCTCGAGGAATCCTTCGGCGGCGGCGGGTACACCGCAGTGCAGCGCTCCGCTTTATTACAGATGGCGTGGGACCACGTCTCCTCGGCGCTCGACGGCCGCGAGTCGGCCTTCGAATTGCACGCCAGCGGCGGCATCCCGGCCTGGCGCGGCCGATTGCGCCGCAGCTTCGAGCGCTACCGCGAGCTCGCCAATGCAGTCGCCGGCCGGCTCGGCATGCCGATGCCTGAGATCGACCTCGAAAGCCTGCGCGAGGTGCCGTGGGCGGCGCGCCGCACCGTCACGCCGCCCGCGGCTCGGTAGTTTCCTTCGAGGGTAGGGCCCTCTCCGCCCCTTCAGGGGGGAGAGGGAGGGGCCCGCGAGGCGGGAGGGTGAGGTGGGTGGCGCCCGAACATGCAGGTCGGCCTCCTCACCCTAACCCTCTCCCCCGGCCGGCGGGGGAGAGGGAACATCAGATTGGTCGATCGGGGAGGGTCAGTCTTCGTCTTTGCCGGAGAGACGGTGCTCAGCCTTATGGGCGGTGTCGAGGCTCCAGCTTATCGAACGGTGGACTGCGCGGGCTTCTTCGCGGCCTATTTGAGACAGTTGCCGGCCGCGCTCCGAGTGGCTCCGCGCCAACGCGGTAAGGCGATGGGATTCCTGAGCCTCCGCGTGAACCCGCTCGGCGATGCTCCGTACCTCCTGCGCGAGATCTCGCGCCTTCTGCAGCACGCGGCCGAGCGGGGACTCCGGATCCAAAGGGGGGGCTGACATTTGCGCCTCCGCACGATCTCTTATACAAACTGCGCCCCTTTCCCTTCGTTCCCAATCGGGCCTATTGTGACCGTTGAAGCATTCATCGTCGTTACCTGTGTGTTAGCGGTGATGCGTATGTAATAAATAACGGTGGGACGGTGGCGCCTACTCTTCCGATTGTCGGGATTGGCGCCTCGGCGGGCGGCGTCGAGGCGCTCGAACAGTTGTTCAAATCGGTGCCGGCTGACAACGGGCTGGCATTCGTCGTAGTCACGCACCTTCCCCCCGACCGGGAAAGCATGCTCGCCGAAATCCTCGGCCGCGCCACGCGAATGCCGGTCGTCGACGCCAAGGACGGCGAGAGGGTCGAGGCGGAGCATGTCTATGTTCTGCCACCGAGTGCAATCCTGACCATTCGCGAGGGGCGTCTGCGGCTCCGCCGCACCAGCGCGGCGGACCGCGAGCGGGCGCCGATCGATGTCTTTTTCAACTCGCTCGCCGAGGACCAGGGCGAACACGCGATCGGTGTCGTGCTCTCCGGGGGCGGCCATGACGGCACGCTCGGCATCAAGGCGATCAAGGAGAATGGCGGGCTGACGGTCGCGCAAGGCACGAACGTCTCGCGGCCCCGCTTTACCGAGATGCCCTCCAGCGCGGTGGCGGCGGGATTTGTGGATCTGGAGCTCCCGGTCGAGGAAATCCCCGAGCGGATCATCGCTTACGTCCGCAATTGGGGCGCGTTCGACCCGGAAAAGCCGGGGGACGCGCTGGCAAAGATCTATGGTCTGTTGCGCACCCGCACCGGGCACGATTTCAGCGAATACAAGGAACGGACCTTTCAGCGTCGTGTCCAGCGCCGTATGCAGGTGGTGCAGACGACGAAGCTCGAGGATTACGCCGAGCAACTGCGGAAGGAGCCGGACGAGGTCCATGCGCTGTTCCGGGACCTGCTGATCGGCGTCACCGATTTTTTTCGCGATGCTGCAGCCTTTCAGACGCTCGAGACCTTGGTGATCCCGAAGCTGTTCGAGGGCCGCGGGGCCGACGACGAGGTGCGCGTCTGGGTAACGGGGTGCTCGACCGGCGAGGAGGCGTATTCGCTCGCGATCCTGCTGCGAGAGCAGTGCGAAAAACTGGTCTCACCTCCCAAAGTTCAGATTTTTGCGACCGATATCGACGAGCAGGCGATGAGTGTCGCGCGCGCGGCGCGCTACCCGGCGAACCTCGTCAAGGAAGTCTCCCCCGATCGGCTGAAGCGCTTTTTTATCCATGAAGCGGGCACTTATCGGGTGGTCAAGGAATTGCGCGACATGTGCATCTTCTCGACCCACAGCGTCATCCGCGACCCGCCTTTCTCGCGCCTCGACCTGATCTGCTGCCGAAATCTTCTGATCTACTTGAAGCCGACGCTGCAGGCGCAAATCGTTCCACTGTTTCATTATTCGCTCCGGCCCGGAGGGTATCTCTTTCTCGGGAGCTCGGAAAACCTCTCCCGTTACAGCGAGCTGTTTATTACGCTCGACAGGAAGAGCCGTATTTTCCGACGCCGCGATCTGGTCTCGCGCCCGCCGCTACCTTTGCGGCAATTTCAGCCAAACTCGCGGCGTGAGACGGCGGCCCCACAGGAAGGACAAAGCGAACTGCTGCAGCGCTCCGACATGCTGCGTCGGGTCGCGGGCACGATCGTCGAGCGTTTTGCTCCCACCTATGTGATTGTCGACGAGGCGGCCCAGACGTTGTTCTTCTCGTCAGGTACCGGCAAGTATTTGCAGCCGGCCGCGGGCCCGCCCAACCGCGACGTCGTGGCAATGGCGCGCCCGGGATTGCGCGCCGACCTGCGGGCCGCACTCCATCGTGCGAAGGAAACCGGCCGGCGGGTCGTGCGTGACCGGGTCGCGGTACAGATCAATGGCGGCACTCAGACGGTCAGTCTCGCGGTCGAACCGGTCGGCGAGGGGAACGAGATCGCCTACGGCATCGTGTTCCACGATCGTGGGCCGATCAGAGTCGATGAGGGCGCCAGCACCTCCGAGCATCCGGAAAGCGAGAACACGACGGTCCAGCAGATCGAAAAGGAGCTGCAGGAAACCAAGGAAAGATTGCAATCGACAATCGAAGAGCTCGAAACGGCGAACGAGGAATTTCGTTCGTCTAACGAAGAGTTGCTCTCCGTAAACGAAGAATTACAGTCGACCAACGAGGAACTTGAAACGTCGAAAGAAGAACTGCAATCGGTCAATGAGGAATTGCAGACAGTCAACAACGAGCTCAGCATGAAGATCGACGAGCTCGATCGGGCCAACGCCGATCTCAACAACCTGTTTCAAAGCACCCAGATCGCAACGATCTTTCTCGACCGCAACCTTGTGATCCGCAGCTTTACGCCGGCAGTCATCAAGCTGTTCAACCTGATCGACAACGACCGTGGCCGGCCGCTGACGGATATCGTCGGCCGCATCGACTATCCGGAGCTCGAGGAGGACATGCGCCGGGTATGCGGCGGGGGCGAGGTCGCCGAACGCACCGTCATCCTTGCCGGCGGCAACGGGTATTACCTCGCGCGCATCCTTCCTTACCGCGCGCCCAACAACCAGATCGACGGCCTGCTGCTGACCTTCATCGATGTGACCAACCTGATGGTGGCGGAAGAGCAGCAGAAAGTTCTGACCGCCGAACTCAGCCACCGGGTCAAGAACACGCTCGCGGTGGTCTCCTCAATGGCCGAGCGAACGTTGCCGGACGGGAGCCCGAAAGCCGATCTGATCGCCCGGTTCCATGCGCTCGGGCAGACGCATGACCTGCTGTCGCAGGCCGGGTGGACCGAGGCGGGACTGCGCGACGTGATCCTGGGCGAGCTGACACCGCATGGTGCGCGCGATCGCAGCAAGGTGACCGTAAACGGGCCTCCTGTCATGCTGAAGCCGCAGGCGGCGCTGTTTCTCGCTTTGGCTGTTCACGAGCTTGCAACGAATGCAGCCAAATACGGTGCGTTGTCGACGCCGGGGGGTGCCGTCGACGTGACTTGGACCATCGCCGGCAATGAACCGGGCCGGCTCGAGCTGACCTGGACCGAGCGCGGCGGGCCGAAAGTCGATGGCGTTCCGACCCGCGGTTTTGGCACGGAACTGATCGAGCGAGGCATTCGTTTCGAACTACAGGGTGAGGCTAAGCTCGGCGTGGTCGATGGCGGGCTTCAATGTAGGATAGTCATTCCCGCAAATCCTCAGCACCTTGTGTTTGGATCGCCGCGCGACAAGCCGATAACAGAGGAAGCTGCGTCATGACGGCGGAGCTCGAAGGCGCCAGGATCTTGGTCGTCGAAGACGAATTTCTCGTGGCCATGCTGCTGGAGGAGATGCTAGAAGCGGCCGGCTGTGTGGTCGCAGGCCCGATTCCGAGAATAGCCGATGCGCTCGCCGCCGTGGATCGCGAGACCTACGACGCCGCGGTCCTCGACATCAATCTCGCCGGGGAGCGGATCGACCCGGTAGCCGACGCGCTGTCTCAGCGGAACATCCCGTTCATGTTTGTCACCGGCTACAGCGCCGCCGCAGTCCCCGGGGGCTTTACGGAACACCCACGTCTCTGCAAGCCATTTAAGATGGCGGATCTGCTGAGCACATTGATGGATCTGATGCACCCCGCGTCCCGGAGGCGCGACGGGAGAGCTAGTAACTGCGAGTGACATCGGCCGAAGACCCGATTGCCCAAGCGCGCCGACATGTCGGCGAGGCACAGGACCATATAGCGCCTCAGGAAGCGCTCGTCATGAGATTGTCAAGCGACCTGCGGCATGCCGCCCTCGCTGCTGAGGCAAGAGAGGTCCTCCAAACCCTCGAACACACACTGAGCCTGGCGCGCCAGCATCTCGATCTCGAGCTGAAAAAACAACCGCCGGCAAGATGACCCCTCATCCGCCGGCCTTTTGGGCGCTGCTCCCCGGTTTTCCCCGCGTCTTAGGCGGCCGGACCGGAACAGAGTTCCACGACCGCTGTTGACCGTACAGGTCGGCGGCTCGGTCGGGAATCCGAGGCAGCGTGAAGGAAAAGAACGTGGCAGCTGAGCGCCCGCAACATCCGCCGCACCGCGACGTGATCGTCATCGGCGGCTCCGCCGGCAGTCTCGACACTATCCGGGAGATAGCGCAAGCCATTCCCGCCGATTATTCGGGCACTGTGTTCGTCGTCGCCCATGTCGGGCAGAGTCGCAGCATTCTTCCCGATCTGCTGAGGCGAGTGGGCAGCTTCACTGCTTCCCATCCGCGCGAGAAGGAGCCGATCCGGAAGGGGCACATTTATATCGCCCCGCCCGACCGGCACATGCTGATCGAAGATGGCCAAGTCTGTCTGTCGCGGGGTCCTCGCGAACATTTCACCCGACCGGCCATTGACCCCCTGTTTCGCTCAGCCGCAAAAACATGCGGATCTCGAGTGATCGGGGTCGTGTTGAGTGGCGGCGGCAGCGACGGGGCGGTCGGGCTCGCCGCGATCCGGGATGCCGGCGGCGTCGCGATCGTAGAAGATCCATCCGATGCCGCTTTCCCCGACATGCCGCAAACTGCCGCGTCTTTACGGGAGCCTCACTACCTGGCCCCGGCTGCCGAAATCCCTGCTCTGCTGGTCCGCCTGTCCGCGGAGACGGTTCCGCTCGTCGAAGCGGCAAGACCCCGCGAGGGAGTGCCTGTCGCCATGACGATTAATGAATTTGAACGCCCGATAACCTTCAGCTGCCCGGAATGCGGCGGGGCGCTGAGGCTGAAGCCAAAGAACGGGCTGGACGAATATGGCTGCCATGTCGGCCACCGCTTTGGTGCGATGGAGCTTCTCGAAAGCCAATTCGAGGGGGTCGAAAAGGGCATTTACGTGGCGCTCCGGATGCTGAACGAGCAGGCCGAGTTCGCCCGCCAAATGATCGCCAGGACACGCGATGCCCCTCTCGACAACGCTCTCGTCTATTGGGAGCGCCTCCAGGTCCAGGCGGAAGAGCAAGCCGAAGCTCTTCGGCATTTCTTGGAGCAGCGCCCGGTGGTCGGCGTCCTGCCGGAAGCCGCCGAGGTCGGAAATCAATAGGCTGGACAGACCGCCCAAGCAGGCGTAGCGATAGCTATCGTCAGCACGCTACGGGCGCTGACGCCTGAGAGACACGGCTCCCATCGCCGCCGGCGATGGGCACGCGCACTCCCGCCCAGGCAGGAGGAGATGCGTGATGGACGCATTGAGGCGCGACGTCCTTTTTAAGCACACCGACGATGTCATCGAAGCCTCGCTCGAGATGTGCTGTTCTACTCGCACGAACCTGGCCCAGTCCGAGACGATCGTTCGCTTGAGCCGACAAACCATCGCTTCCAGCATCGCTCTTTTGAGCCGGGTGAAACGGGCTGCTTTGTCGGGTTATCTTTAGCTCCGAGTTGCAAGACGAGGTCGCACGGCTTATTTGGTTGACCGTCGACTCCCCGTGGTTCGGCTTGCGCTCCCTAGCTCCTGATCGAGCGCCGGACCTGCTCCCCGCACCGTGCTGAAGTTTGACCCTCCGCTCGCTCCCGAGCGGGGGCAATGTGTTTGAGGAAAGACCTATGGCTATTGGAACGGTGAAATGGTTCAACCCCACAAAGGGTTTCGGCTTCATCCAACCCGATGACGGTTCGCAGGATGTGTTCGTTCATATCTCGGCGGTCGAGCGCTCCGGCATCGGCAATCTCCACGAAGGGCAGAAGGTAAGCTTCGACCTGGAACGCGGCGATCGCGGAAGGACTTCTGCGGTAAACTTGAAGCAAGGCTAATTCGGGGCACGGGAGCAGCGCCCTACGGGCCCCCGCCTCCACCATATTTGAAAGCGCAACAAATTATAGAAGTGGCTGCTCATGCAAGTTTTCGTACGCGACAACGACGTGAATTCGGCGCTCCGGGTCCTCAAGAAAAAGATGCAGCGGGAAGGCACCTTCCGCGAGATGAAGCGGCGGCGGGCCTATGAAAAGCCGTCGGAACGCCGGGTGCGCGAGAAGGGCGAGGCAATCCGTCGGCACCGCAAAATGCTGCGCAAACGGCTCGAGCGTGAGGGATACTGATCTGAGCCCTACCACCTTCGCGGCAGGAGGACTATCCTTTGGCGTTCAGAACCAATTATCGCTTCGAGCGCGCGGAGCGCGATCGGCTGAAAAAGGCTAGAAAAGAAGAAAAACTGAAGCGGCAGCAGGAACGTACCGACTCGCGCCGCGACAACAGCCCCACAGAGCAGACCGAAGAAAAGGCGCCCGAAACGTAGTCCTCGGACGGCGAGCGGCCCTTTTCTCCCCGCGCGTACCGGGTCATGCTATAAGCGGGCCATTGCCGCGGGAGGGCGCGATTGCCTGCGATCTATATCCTGAACGGCCCCAATCTCAATCTCCTCGGGGTACGCGATCCGTCGATCTACGGACATGACACCCTGGCCGATATCGAGGAGCGGTGTCTCGCCCGCGCCGCCTCGCTCGACCTGCAGATCGAGTTCCGCCAGACCAATCACGAGGGCCAGCTCGTCGACTGGATTCAGGAGGCGCGCGAATCGGCCGATGGCATCATTCTCAACGCCGGGGCGCTGACCCATACTTCCGTGGCGGTGCTCGATGCGCTGCTTGCCGCCGAATTGCCGGTGATCGAAGTGCACCTATCGAACATTTTCCGGCGCGAGGGCTTTCGCCATCACTCCTATGTCAGCCCAGCGGCGACCGGGGTGATTTGCGGCTTGGGCGCGCAGGGCTACGAGCGCGCTCTCGACGCGCTCGCCAACCTGATCGGGCGAGAGCCGGACGAGGTAGATCGCTGAAGCGGTCCAGACAGCCTTGATCGAAGGGTTTCGCAAGGCGGGGGTCGATCGGTGAGAATCGGGGGCCGCCGCCCGCTTTTCCCCGATGCCGATCTGATCCGCGCGCTGGCCGCGCTGCTCACCGAAACTGGCCTGACGGAAATCGAGTACGCGATCGACGGGCGCCGCATACGAATCGCCCGCGCCCTTGCTGCGCCGGCACCTGCAGTGCTGGTCCCGTCCTCCCCGGCGGCGACCCACTCGACCACGGTCGAGCATCCCGGCGCGATTAAGGCGCCGATGGTTGGAACCGCCTATCTCGCGCCGCAGCCCGGCGAGCCCCCCTTTGTGCGCCTCGGCGATTCGGTCGCCGAGGGACAGCCTCTGCTGATCATCGAGGCGATGAAGGTGATGAACCAGATCCGCGCCCACCGCCCCGGCCGCGTCGCGCAGATCTTGGTTGCCGATGCGCAGCCGGTCGAGTATGGCGCCGTCCTGATGCTGATCGAGTGATTGCCAAGCGGAGAACAACACTCGCGCGACGATTGCGGCGCGACATGACGGAGGCTGAGAAACGGTTATGGCTGGAGCTGCGCGAGCTCCGGCTTCCAAATCGATTTCGCCGTCAGCATCCTATCGGCAAACATATCGCTGACTTTGCGTGTCCGGCGGCGAAGCTGGTAATCGAGCTCGATGGCGGACAACACGTGGCTCTTGCTGAGAGTGATCAAAGTCGAAACGCCGAGCTCGCGGGTCACGGCTATCGGGTAATCCGGTTCTGGAATGGAGAGGTGATGGAAAACATTGAGGGCGTTCTGGAGACGATCCGCCGCGAATTGGAAATCTCCCTCTCCGCCCCCGGGGGCGGAGAGGGTCAGGGTGAGGTGGGGGATTCCGCGCGCCGGGACGACCCACCTCACCCTCCCACGCCTCCGGCGTGGGCCCCTCCCTCTCCCCCCGCAAGGGGGCGGAGAGGGAAGTAGCCTTAATGTTCGAGAAGGTGCTGATCGCCAATCGTGGCGAGATTGCGCTGCGGGTGCACCGCGCGTGCCGCGAGATGGGGATCAAGACGGTGGCGGTCCATTCGACCGCGGACGCCAATGCGAT